>Ga0209162_1003036_pt1 | contig 13985 bp, 6 predicted proteins | sample YNPNPMetaG_FD_187121 | JGI IMG/M metagenome (GOLD analysis project Ga0209162, IMG submission 187121) | Anoxygenic and chlorotrophic microbial mat microbial communities from Yellowstone National Park, USA - YNP NP MetaG (SPAdes) (version 2) ... | reverse complement strand
CACAAGCATAACCAGGCTCAGCACCATCATTATAATGAGAGTAACGAACAGGGAACTGACGAGTAGGATCATTCAAACCCCAGAACGTACGGAAACCACCAACAACAAGCACATACCTAACATTCCACTTCAATATCGCCTGATAAATAAAGTACTTAATACGCTCCTGATTATCACGGAAAGGCTTATACGTACCAGGAACCTTATCAGGGATATCAAAATAAGTCTCAGAGTAAACCTCATCCAGACTCACAAGCTTTGTATTAACACCCATACTCTTCTTATGCTTAACCAAAGGCACAAGATCCTTCACATAACCTTTAGGCGCTAATATCAACAAATCAAAAGACGGATCACTGGTACTACCAGCAGACGAAGACCTTAAAGTATAAGTAACAGTCACTCTAGCACTCCTAATATACTCACCTATACAATCACCATCCTCATCAATAACAGAAGATAGAACAACAGGTAAAATCTTACCAGAGACGATAGTCTTCAATTCACCATTTATCTGCCCAATAGTCACCTCATAAGAGAAACGAGACCCATAAGGCTTGTCAGTATAAACATTATCATCAGTAGGATCAGAAGGAATCTTAATCCTACTCCACAGTGGATCATCAGGCATCAACAAAGGCATAGGTGTCGCAACAGGTTTAACAACACCATGAAGAGACAACCTTTCTAACCCGTCATAGGTAAAATCAACACTTAAAACCTTAGCTCCAAGAGGAAGCAAAATCTCCCAAGGCTTATAAGGCAACTCAGGAGCCCGAGGAGTACCACCAGTCAACAAATCATCAACCTTGATAGTAGCATAACCACTCGTGTCATCAACCTCGACAACAGGCGCAGAGAAACTAAAACTCAAAGACTCAGATAAAACAGATTCACCTTCACCTCTAACAAAAACCGATGCCGCAGTCCCTAACATTAGTAATACTACCAACACTGAAAGCATCTTACCTGTAGCACTAGCCTTAAAAACATTCCTTATATCAATTTTCATATTTTTCTTTCCTCCCTTTTTGAATCCATATTTTGGTTCCACGTTAATTTTAAACATAAAATTTTATATAATATATTTTATTTTTTCATATTTATATAACTTATTGGAGGAGTTTTGACTTTTTGGAGGATTTTTGACTAAAATTGTGTGTTTATTATAAACAATTATGGAAATCCACCTACAACTTCTTTCCATAGAAGGGACTATATCCACTGATTGTACATTATCATCAGATGACGGTAACACGAATCATTTCATCTGAATTATAAGATAACTGCCTGCATCTCTTTTAACACTTCACAAGCATCCTCTTCACTATGTTTCCTAAACAACCCACATATTTGAGTCACTGAATCATTTTTTTTGATCCCTGCTTTTAGATTAACGATCTGAAAACACTTCATATACCAGGGTTTTTCAAAATTATTCTCTTAAGGATAAGAATCTATTTATTTCAATCCCTCAGGTGCAGTAACATTTACACTGCTTCCTCTTCGTTATCCCTGATCAGCTTTAGTAGATTTTAAATACAATAAACTGATAGACAGATACACGTCACTTTAACTTATCAGGTGTGATTAGACAATGACTGTAACTGATCTAACCTCTATGGCTTCACCGCAGATAACACTAAAAAGAGAGTTAGATGAGAGATTACTTAGAATAAAAGTGGAAGCGTTAGAGTACTGTTATCAATGTGGTAAATGCACGTCAGGATGCGAAGCGCATAGGCTCTTAGAGTTGGAGCCTCATAGGGTCGCGTTATTACTAAGTAGAGGTTTATTTGACGAGCTGATAAACTCTGATATAATATGGACTTGTATGAGTTGTTTTAAATGCCGTGAACGATGCCCTCAGATGGTTGCACCTGTGGAGTTATTATACGCGTTAAAAAACATAGCTGTAGCTAAGGGTAAACAGATACCTGGGAGGTACACCCCGATGCTTCAATCAATAATATCAACTGGTTTAATACAGGGTGAACAACAGGTTTTAACGAGAAAACAGCAGACTGTGAAGAGAGAGGATCTTGGTTTACCCTCTTTGCAAAAACCAAGGGATATATCAAGATTCCAATCAGCTATCATGCAGATAGCAACAGATAAGATATAACTTAAGAGATGATAGTAGTTATGAGTAAAAGATACGCTTTGTACCCTGGGTGTTTAGCATCAACTGAGCAGTACGCATACGAGTTATCAGTCAGGGAGGTATCCTCGTTTTTTAACATAGAGTTAGTAAATCTAGATGATTTCTCATGCTGCGGTGAACCGATAAAGAGTATAAACCAGTTGTTAACCTTGTATCTATCAGCTAGGAATATATCTATAGCTGAGAAGAGTAACTTGGATGTTTACGCTCCTTGCGCTATGTGCCACTTAGCGTTGAGTGAAGCAGCGTTCATCCTAGACAGTGACAATGATTTACGATGCAGGGTGAATAAGGTGCTTTCATCAGAGGGTTTAGAGTACCATTACAAGCATAAGAGTAGGATACTGCATACTGTGGATGTTTTATATGATGATATAGGTTTAGAAAAATTGAAAAACAGTGTTAGGAAACCGTTAACAGGTTTAAAAGTAGCTGCTCATTACGGGTGTCACCTTATAAGACCTAGTGAGATAGGTAGACCTGATAACCCTGAGAACCCTAGTAAGATTGAATCTATTATACAGGTTACTGGAGCTGAACCAGTTTATTACCCTGAACGTTTGGATTGCTGCGGTGCACCCTTATTACCTACACGTCAAGAATCAGCGTTAACAAAGACAGGGGAGAAACTACAAGCCTTACATGAAGGAGCAGTTGATGTATTAGTTGATGTATGCCCTTGGTGTCATAAGATGTTTGATGAACAACAAGTTAAAGCAAAGGAGACTGTAGCAGGTGGTTTTAATATACCAGTGTTGTATCTAACCCAGTTAGTGGGTTTAGCGTTGGGTCTAAAGCATGATAGACTAGGTTTAGATCTTAATCAAAGCCCTGTGGAGAAGGTGATATCCAAGGTTAAATAAATCATCTTATAAAACAAAAACAGGAGGGGTTTAATCATCTATGCCTCGTATAGGAGTCTTCATCTGTCATTGCGGAGTAAACATAGCGCAGAATGTTAACGTGGAGGAGGTTAAAAGGTACGCTGAAAGGTTAAAGGATGTAGTTGTATCAAGGGATTATAAGTACCTCTGCTCTAACACCGGCTGCGGGATTATAAAAGAAGCTATAAAGGAGTATAAGCTTGATGGCGTAGTAGTAGCAGCGTGTTCACCGCGTATGCATGAGCATACATTCCAAAGGGTAGCTGAGGAGTCTGGTTTAAATAAATACAAGGTTGAAGTAGCTAATATACGTGAGCAGTGCTCATGGGTTCATAGCAGTAGGGATGAAGCTACTAGTAAAGCTAAAACACTAGTGCGGATGGCGGTTGCTAAAGCTAGACTAGCTGAGGATTTAAAACCAGCGAGGATAAAGATTACACGTGAAGCATTGGTTATAGGCGGAGGGGTAGCTGGTATACAATCAGCGCTTGATCTAGCTAATGAAGGATTCAAGGTTCATCTGGTTGAACGTGAACCTAGTATAGGTGGACGTATGGCTCAGCTTGATAAAACATTCCCTACCTTGGATTGTGCTTCGTGTATACTAACACCGAAGATGATGGAGGCTGCGAACCATCCGAATATAGATCTGTTAGTGTACAGTGAGGTTGAATCAGTGAAAGGTAGTGTAGGTGATTACACTGTTAGGGTTAAGAAGAAACCTAGATACGTGGATCCTGGTAAATGCACAGGTTGTGGTGATTGCGCTTCAGCGTGCAGATTGAAGAACAAGGTTAAGAATGAGTTCGACCTGGGTTTAGGACGTAGAGGAGCAGTCTATGTACCGTTCCCTCAAGCTGTACCGTTAAAATACGTTATAGATGATAAAACATGCTTGTATCTTACTAAGGGTAGATGCGGTGATGAGCCTTTATGCATGAAAGCGTGTAAACAGGGTGCTATAGATTTCAAGCAGAAGGAGGAGATAGTGGATCTCAGGGTAGGTGTCATCATTGTAGCTACTGGTTACGATCTAATAGACAAGGTTGGATTATACGAGTTAGGGTACGGTAGATCACCTGATGTTATCACTACGCTTGAGTTTGAACGATTGATCAATAGCTCAGGTCCGACAAGAGGGGAGGTACTGAGACCTAGTAACAATGAGAAACCAGGTAGTATAACGTTCATACTATGCGCTGGTTCACGTGATAAAAGACTATGTGAATGGTGCTGCAGGGTAGGATGCATGACCGCTCTGAAACAAGTATACTTGATAAGAGAGAAGCTAGGTGACACCGTAGAGGTTAACGTATGCTACACTGATATAAGATCTTATGGTAAAGGTTACGAGGAGTTCTACCGTAGGATAAGAGGAGTGGATAATGTTAACATGTTCAGGGGTAGGCCCTCAGAGGTGCGGGTGAAGCCAGATGGTTTGATTGTTAATGTTTTTGATACGTTATCTGATAAATTATTTGAGATAAAAACTGATCTAGTAGTACTAGTACCAGCGATTGTACCTAGTACTGGTACATTGGATGCTGCTAGGACACTTAGACTTAGTAGGAGTAACGACGGTTTTTTAATGGAGGCTCATCCTAAACTCAGGCCTATGGATTCCTTCCTGAGTGGTGTATTCATAGCTGGATGCTGCCAGGGTCCTAAGGATATACAGGATACTGTTGCTCATGCGAGTGGTGCTGCTTCAAGAGCTGCTTGGATCTTATCCTCTGATACGTTAGAGGCTTTACCGTACACCGCGGTGGTTAACGAGGATCTCTGCAGTGGTTGTAAAACATGTTTACTAGTATGCCCGTATCAAGCTATAGAGACTGTAATGAAGGATAATAAATTAAGAGCAAGGGTTAACAGTACCCTATGTCAAGGATGTGGATGCTGCGTCGTCGCTTGCCCTGCTAAGGCTATTTATCAGTTAGGATTCAAGGATGAGCAGATTAAACCTATGATCACAGGGTTAAAAGAAGAGTAGATAGGTTTTATGCTAGTTCAATCTTATAAAATTGAATGCTACACTCTTCTTTTACTCTGTCATTATCCTCTGTAGCCTCTCTTCGAATTCTTCTAAATCATGAACTACGTTTTCACCTTTGTATTCACATACCCTATCAAGATGGAATGATACTATACCCAGGCTTCTAGGTACATAGTAGTCGAACTCTTGATGATCACCGATATGGATCATTTCACATGGTTTAATTTTTAGTTTATCGCATATCATACTGTAAAAACTAGTTGACCTCTTCATCATATTGAAATCAGAAGTGGATGAGAAGACGTATTTAAAATACTTGTAGAGTCCTGATTCATGTAGTTGCACGTCTATGAACTCCTTCTTAGCGTTGGATAGTATTATAAGCGGGTAACACTTTGATAAACGTTTAATCACATCCATAGCTTCAGGGTATGCTTCAACCCTATCACTATATTGACGTAGCAGATCCATCCAGTTATGTTTCAGTTTGAATTTACTATACCAGTATGATATATCATACCATTCAATCCTGTTCTCACTGATCTTATCATATTCTTTTATGATGTACTCACGGGCTTCATGGTATGGTATATTGTACTGCTCAGCGTATACTTTTGGTAAACCCTCTAGCCATACTGCGTCAGCGTATACGCGTTTCATTATGGTTCCATCAAGGTCAAATGAGATGTATTTAATCATAGAAGAGCCTCAAATATCAGGATTCATCGTAGCACCTATCCTATATTAAAAGATAATGGTTTATTTTATAATGATTGATCAATCACGTTAATCTGATAGATATTTTGATTTTTTATAAAATGAGCATTTTGGAGTTTTGCCATAATGTTAAATTCCTACAGAAAGTATTTATATATAAAAATATAGATTTTATATTAGGATGGAGGAAAAAATTATAAAAGATGACAATAAATACAAATATTATAAATAAATTTAAATATTATATAAAATAATTATTAATTCATTTGTATTGGATGGTAATCTGAATGACCTCAGGGAGTACAGAGAGACAGGATCAAATTGAAACACTCAAGGAGGGAAAATGAGGAATAGTAAAAAATGAATATACTTGTATTGAACCTGAAGGTTTTATTAATCCTCATGATTACCACATCAGCTGTATTACTCAACGAGAAGCAATTCATAACCTGCGTGGATGAGCAAAAAATACCGGTTCTCTCAGATCAAAACCTGAACGTAGAGAATGATAATAAAGGTAAAAAACTTTTAGATGATATTATAAAGGATTTATCTAGCAGGAGGAGTCGTTTTGAAAACAATGAGGATGAGTATGATACGATAAATAATGATACCCTCCCTCCTGATAACTGTGAATGTGACAATACCTATAATAGTAGTTTTGTTAATGTTCCACCACCAGCGCCACCACTGACCCCGCCATTTACAGGAGGAGGCGATGGAAGAGGATCACCCCCATCTGATCCACCTGAGGAGCCACCTGAAACTGAATCTGATTATAGTAACGTTAGTATTAGTATATCAGGTAAGATAATTGATAACAACACAGGTCTCGGGTTGAAGGATGTGTTAATATACATCTCTTCAAGGGTGGCAGCGTTAACCGATAATGAGGGTTATTACAGAGTGATGTTACCGTATAACTGGTCTGGTAGTTTAACACCTGTAGATGTTAACTATCATTTCACTCCTTCAAATTATACTTTGAGTAATATTGTATCAAATATTACCGATGCTGATTTCATAGCTGATCATCTAGTCCCTATCGTACCTATTATAGGTGTAACACGTGCATCTGATAGTGGATCATTCTTCTATCAAGGCTCACAACCTGAGAATAGGTATCTAACATCTGATTTTGAGTACCACGTTGTCTTCAATGATAGTAATATATACGCTGAGTTAACCTGGCTTGGTGACAGTCAATGGGAGTTATCGATAAAACCAAAGGTTTCATTGTCAAGGATATGGTTCCCATATCAAGACACTCAAAGCGGGTTAAATGGTGACAGCAGCGATGACGTGGTTTATATACCAAGGAATCTAGGGGTAGCCATGTTGAATGACGCACTGGGTACTAGTCTATGGGGTCCCTTGTATCCTGGTAACATGTTCGCTCCTTTAGTAGTACGCGCTGATGACAAAACTGCTAGGATGATATCAGCTGTAAACTGGCCTCCTATACCTTGTAGACCGGCATACGCTCGTAACCAGACCGGTATACTATACCAGAATGAATACAACGCTGTACCTGCTATCAATGAGACTCGTACATATAAAATGATTGATACAATGGCTTCCGGTGACTCATCTATAGGTTTATATCCATGGTACAGGGTGCTTGACAAGTATAAACAATGGCTTATCACACAGGTTGTTAACAGTGAGTTAAACCCGGTTTACCCTGAATGGATGATAAACGGGGAAGGGACGATGAATGTGCATTTAGAGGGAGCTAGTAATGAATATCTTGCGTCAGATCTGATAATAAACGATTGGGATGAATGGAAGCATCTATTCCCGTATATTATCATGTGGGGGCAGATGAGTGATCATTTAGGTAGCTGCTGTGCTCGTCCTCCACCGTATATACACCCAAGGTACATACCTCGTTTATTAGAGATCGTGGATCACATAACACAGGATGGACATCTAGCTTTCTATTCACGTGTATTTGAAGGGCAATTAATAGATGGTTTAACCAATGAGAGCCTGGATAATCTGAGGTTCTTGCTTAACTGGATTGAGAACAACACTTATTATGGTGCTAACTTTGCATACATCGACGTACTTGGTTTAAGGTACTTCGGTGACCCTTACACGATAGCTCATATACTAAAAGATACGCTCCAGCCTGGGACTATGATTGAAGGATTAGTTGATATCTACCCTGCATCAGCCCTTATGTTAGATTCAGTTACCAGTAACTATTTCAGCTCAGGACCTGGGTTAACAGACTGTATTGAAAGATTGAATGAAACCATCACTAGTATACTCTATCCGAGATTCGGACGATACATATTTGACGATAGAATCCTGTTCATCGGGACAAGCAACACTGGTAGATTATACTGGGGAGCTAATAATAATCATTGGACTGAGCGGCAAGTGTTCCTACTAGGATCAAAATTCTATATACACCAGAGTATGATAGAAGAACCAGCTGGATCAGGGGTATTGAACTTTGCTGTAGGGTTAATAACTAGTTTACGTGAGCAGGTGCACTGGTGGGAGCGGGAACCTATATACCGTGACCGTTATGGCATCTACAATATCCCACCATACGTTGATGTGAGAAGATTCGATGATAACACAGGTAAAGTGTTATTTGTTATTGATAACTGGAGTGAATACGAAGGTTTATACTTCACCTACAACGGAGAGGATATACCTATACCTAGCTCTAAGTTATCTATAATTGAATACCAGTAAAAAGAGGGTTAAATCAATTAATTTTTAATTCATTCTGGTATCTAACCTCCTGTTGAAGAATACTCACAGAGGAGAAGTTTTAATCTAACAATCTCGGTTTAAGGATGATACAGTTCTTTGTAGCAGCACAAGTTTACTCCACTCTAATACATCTTCTCATGTCTAATTTTGATCAATGAAACCATAAGATTTTTTTCAACTCAAATGCAACAGAGGGTGAAAAAAAATCATTGATTCATCTTTCTTATAATGTTTATAGGTTGTTAGCAATAAGACCACCAGTTAAAACTGGTGGATGAATTGCTGATGACCTATCAGACCTCAGAAGCCACCTAACTTGTTGAGTGGTAGTTCACCAAGGATTCATGGGTTTGTTTGATATTCCACTAATAACTATAGCATACTCTTGAATGGATCAATGTCAAAACTATTTAACACGCCATCCTGGTTAACATCACCATGTATAACAGGGTGCATACGATACAATGACTGATAAGCATATGGATTAGTCAACGCTAAAACAAAAGCATCCACATCGAGACTATTCACTACCATGTCAAGGTTCATATCACCAAGCATGAACGGATGCATCAACGGGTAAAGATCCATACTACTAACAGGTATAACATACGGTGTATCACCTATACCATCACCATCACTATCAACACCAGTGTAATCACTCCAGTAGTTCCCACCACTCGGGTAACCATTATCCCACCTGGTACCAACACCGTAATCCATGATATACGATGAACCTGACATGTAGAACCTGTTATGATAGATAACTGTATCATACGAGTCACTGTTAATAACTAATGGTGTTCGACATGAGGAAGGGAAACTGTTATCCACTATCGTACAATTAGATGACCCACCAAGATTGACACCATTACTAACTTGATCAATTATATTATCTATTATCCTCACCTTGTTGGACATCCAAGTTGATACCCCATAAGATGAGCCTCTCTTAATAGTGAAACCTTGAATGGTAACATTAGAACATATATGCACATACAACCATCCTCTATAGTTAAAGTCAATAACAGTGGAAGCCTTGTCTTCACCCCTCAGAGTCAAGGATTTACTAATCTGAAGGAAGAAGGGCTGATACAAACCTGCATGCACCAACACTGTACCACCTTTACCTACAGCGTCAACCGCGGAGTTTATATCATTGAAACGTGTAACACCCCAACCAGGAGTAGACGGGGTATAATCATCATCAACCTCAACTAGACTAGGTTTCACTAGAACAGTAGTGTAATCAACAGCGGTTGAACCCTCTGCATCAGTGACAATAAGAGTAACATTATACAAACCAGTAGCGTTATAAACATGAGAGACAACCTGACCATAAGAAACTGTACCATCACCTAGCATCCAAGTCCAGTTATAAGGCTCAACACCACCACGAGCCCAACCAGTGAAAACAACAGGTGTACCCTCTGTCTCTTCATATGGGCCGTTAGCAGTAGCGACAAAACCCACATCATTCAAAGGATACAAATCCACAGCGTTAGGATCAGTTATAACGTAGAACCGAGGGTAACCAATGTTACTAGTGAAATCACTCCACCAGTTCCCCTCACATAGATCAGGGTGGAACCATTGATTACCATCGTTACTCTCATCAATTGCATTAACAGATGAGTTAAACACGTTATGATAAATCAAATTACCAGTACTATAAGCATCAGCGATTAACCCTCTGTTATTACGAGATATAATATTACCATGTATAATGTTCCCATATGAGACACCGCTAGGAGTTTCAGAGCCGCTGCTACCTGATATCAATACACCGTCATTACAACTAGATATCGAATTATTAGACAAGGTATTATACGATGCTTTATAGATCTGCAAACCAGTGATACTACTCATAGTACTAGGAGCAATGATGTTACCATGAATAGTGTTATAGTTTGAACGATCAATAACTATATTTTTCATTGCAGATGTATCTAGTACATTATTAGAGAGGATAGAGTGTGAAGCGTACGGTGACAAAGTGATTGTAGTAGTATAATAAGTATAAGAAGTAGAACGGATGGTGAAACCACTTACAGTGACATTATCCGTTGTTATATATACTGTTCCTCTTTCATCACCATTAATTATAGATGAACCATTAGACCCGATGATGCTGATGCTTTTCCTCACCACGATATCCTCATTATAAAAACCAGGGTGAACGTACACTACACCATCATCAACTACGCTTCTTAGAGCATCATTTATCCTACTGAAACACGTGACACCCCAACCAGGAGTAGACGGGGTATAATCATCATCCACATGTAAAACCAAGGGTTTATCCTCAATATACGCTACTGTTCTATCGGTTACTGAACGTCCACTGTTATCATACACGGTTAAAGTCACATTGTATACTCCTAATCCCCGGTAGGCATGCTTAGGGTTCTGCTCATTAGAAGTGCTCCCATCGCCGAAATCCCAGCTGTAAGTGTAAGGCTCATCCCCATTTGAGGCTAAACCTTTGAATTTTATGGGTACATCTGGAATACCATTGTATGACCCTGATGCTGAGCATTGGAATGTGGTATTGGATATTATTACTAAAGGGTCGCCTAGTATAACCATACCGTAGAACCAGCTTATATCATTATCATTGTATGGGGCTTCCCATTCAAACCATCGTCTGAAAGCCTCTCCGAAGGAGTAGCCTTGCCCTAATGGTTCATAGAAGTATCTGAAATCAAGCATTGAACCAGTTTTAGTGCTGCCGACAACGGTTAATGATGGTGAGTTGGTACCAAGTATGTACGCGTTACCTAGGCAGTTGTAATCAGTGAACCGTAATGATCCGCATGTGAAGACGTTGTAGAATAGTGCTCTTGGTGGAGCAGCGCGTATCTCATCACTGTACACGTATCCACCATTGTTGAATTTATGACTATATGATGTTCTACCTGCATGACAAGCGATCTGTATGAACTCGTAGGTTTGATCAGGTAAACGATTATAAACGTAGTCGTATAGGTTAACCTCTGGCCACCAGTAAGCCTCGTAATCACTATAAGCGTACCCGATGTCATCATGGAACTCCGGGAGTGTAGCCCAGTCATGATCAGTGTAGGTTAATGCTTTACGTGAGTGGTATATATCACCAACCCAGTATCTATAGGCTTTATCTAGATAACTTCGGGTTGTGTCCACTTCGTCACCTGGAACCATAGAAGCGTCAATACGCCCTACGTATATCTCAGGGGCTGTGTCACCAGCGCCGTTAACGTGATTATCATATAAACCATCATTGTTAGAGTCAATCCATAAACCATCAAGATCCATCAAGTAGAGATCACATGGGAATTCAGCTGGTCCTTCAAAATCATTCTCATGGTGATACCAAGCTACTGGTAAACGCCCTACGAGTACAACTCCTTTAAGATTAACTTGATTATAGTATGATAATATATGGTTTTTGATGTCTTCAGTTGTTCCTCCTGAAACCCTAAACAATAAGCACGAGTAACCACCTATTCTATTAACAATATTTATGTATCGTAGCAGATCTGATTCTACGTGCTGGTACAATGTATCATTCACGAAGAATATGATAGTAGGTTGATTAGGGTTAAACCTCATATGTGTTTTTACATATCTGATTTTGAATGGTGAATACTTTATGGTTTTAATGTAATCCTCGTATGAACCTGGTGTCCATTCATTGTTCCATAGTGTGACTATGCCTCGTTCAGTGTCTATAACTTTTTCTTTATTTATATAAATGGATGAAGTAACGCCAAAACATGGTGTGATAAGTAATGAGAATATTATCATAAAAGTTAACACGCTTAATAATATATTCCTTATTTTATAATATATCATTTTTTAAGCCTCCTTAAATTTATTCAATTCATCGTTTATTAATATACGTATGATTTAATTTATATAATTTATTGGAGGATTTTTGACTAAAAATTTCTTGTTTTTTTATCCTACGTGTACCGTATAACTATCTTAGGGCTAAAACCAGTAGTTTGTTCGTTTGCGTATACTACCACGTATGATGACTCCTGTGATTCAAACAATCCCTTTATATCCCTGCTGCTGCGTAAGCATAGCTTCGTTACACCTGTCTTGTTTATCCAGCCTAAACCTGTACTGTTAAGCGTGATGATGTTGTACCCATCAGTGGTGAATGTAGTAGTGCTTACGCTTCCACCGTTACCTGTATAGTTCTCGTAGTAATAATCCCTTGGCTCTAACGGATCATGAGGACTGCTAGGTTGACCATTCTGTATAACGATCTCAAAATCAGTGGTTGAAGCGTCATTTGAGCCGTAGATGTACACTGACGCGTTGGTTATAGTAGCTGTATCTGGTATGATGCTCGTATTGAAGAATAGGAATCCTCTGTATACCCATATGTTGCCTTCTTTAATATCCTCGTATTGTCCTATATTGATATATGAAAGGGAGTTGACTACTGTACCTAGTGTTTTATTATGAGCATCTTCGTAGTTCTTATCAGATCTACCGTATATGTAACCATCGCTACTCTTAGAGTAGATGGTTAATGAATCATTTGTTTTAAATGAGTACGAGGTGTTAGTCCAGGTTTCACCATCTGTGACGTTTACACTCCAGTAGTATGTTGTATTCAGGTGGTTCATGTTTGACGGTGTCTGGTAGTACGTACCGTTGTATACGCTCAGGTTGCTCCCTATAGTACTCCATGTGCCTGATGCGTTGGTTCTGAAGTATATGTTTAACACGTCACTGTTAGAGTCGTTAACAGTTATGGATAGTCTAGGGTTCAAGTCTTGACCTGTAGCGCCGTTAGCAGGGTTAGGGTTACTCAGAGTTGGAGCTATGTTTATAGTCTTCTCAGGTCCGAATCCTATAAAATCAGATAGGTAGTGTACGTTGTTATAAGTCGTGTTGATCCATGAAGCGTTTCTGATTGTATTTGAGATTGTTACTTCGTCTATTAATCCTTCTAAGTAGTAGGTTTGAGCTGTTATATAGTAATAGGCTTTTGCTATATCTGTGGGTAAGGATGTATCGTTATAGAATGTTACACCTGATCCTGTTGTACGAAGTGTACCGTTAACATAGATCTTTACTAAGCCGTTTGAGTACGTAATACTGATAAAGTACCATTCATTAATATTTGATGAGAAATAATATTCGATACCGCCGCCTCCTTCCCCCTCTAATCGGTTGTTACTGATACTTAATGCACCATCAATGTTTATTGAATATCCGCTTTTACTACTCATATTTCCTTTGCTTAAGAGGCCGATGTAATCGCTACCTTTCTCAGTTAGATATATCCACATAGTCCACGTGTAGTTCCCTGAAGCGTAGAAGTTTAACGAATCCGCGTCAGGTATTGTTATATAGTCGCCGGTGCCGTTGAAACTGTAAGCACCGTCTATCCTACCTGTCTGGTTTAACATTGCGTTTCCTTGTCTGGTTCCATCGTTATTGTTACTGGTTGAGTCTCTTAGTGTATCGCCTGTGGTCTCGTTTAAATGTT
>Ga0209162_1003030_pt1 | contig 13998 bp, 12 predicted proteins | sample YNPNPMetaG_FD_187121 | JGI IMG/M metagenome (GOLD analysis project Ga0209162, IMG submission 187121) | Anoxygenic and chlorotrophic microbial mat microbial communities from Yellowstone National Park, USA - YNP NP MetaG (SPAdes) (version 2) ... | reverse complement strand
GTCGGAGTGAGTTTGTTGTTGATCCGCGTGATCCCCTGGGCAGTGGCTTTCTGGTTGAGCAGATCGGTTCGTAGCGATAACAATCACAACGCCGACTGCGCCGGATGCGCCCGAAGTAAGCGCCGCCGCGCCCGATCCGGAAACGCGCAACGCAGGGACACAGGCCGCCGCGCCCGATCAACGTTCAAAGAGCGCGAGAGAAGAAGGGTAACGTCAGCACGCCGTAACTTGAGCCTGCCGCGCTGCCAGGGTGTACGGGTGATCGGCGCCAAGCACAGCGGTGTACACAGCAAGCGCCCGGCTCAGATAGTCACGACTGATCTCTCGTTCCCCAAGTGCAGCGCAGACCTGGCCCATGCGCAGCAGGCTGCGCGCAGTGTACGGGTGGCGCTCACCCAGGCGGGCCAGATGGCGGCGCAGCGCCGCAGCGAGCAGCGGACGGGCCTGCCGTGGTCGTCCGGCGCTCAGCAGCAGCACGCCCAGGTGCCCCAGCGTATTGGCGGTGTCGTGGTGCAGCTCACCCAGGATGCGCCGACGAACAGCCAGCGCGGCGCGCAGGTAACGAGTGGCCGTCGCGCGATCCCCAAACGCCTGGTGGAGCAACCCGAGCCGATTCATCTCGCGCGCGGTGTGGCGATGCGCAGCGCCCAGGATCCGGCGATGGATATCCAGCGCTGCTTCCAGCATCCGGCGCGCACCGGCGCGGTCGCCCATCTCCAGCGCCAGCATGCCCAGGTTGCTGAGCGCACAGGCCGTGATCGGGTGCTCGCGCCCGATGGCAGCGTCGAAGAGCCGGAGAGTTGCCTCAAGCTCCGCCCCGGCCTGCTCAAATCGCCCCTGGTAGTGGTAGACCCGCCCGATATGGTTGCGCGTGACGCCGACGAAGGAATGCATCGGACCGTAGACCTCCTCGCGGATCGCCAGCGCGCGGCGGAGCTGCACAAGCGCCGCCGCATACTCGCCGCGGGCCCGGTGGAGGTAGCCCAGGTTGTTGATCGCCATTGACTGGAGCGAGCGATTGGGCTGCTCCTGCGCTTCCCAGATTGCCACCGCGCGCTCCGCGTAGGGCAGGGCGGCATCAAACTTGCCCATCGCGTTGAGCAAAAGCCCCAGGTTGTTGTAAAGCTCCGCCGCCCCCGGGCTATCCGGGCCGTCATGCCTGATACGGGCCGCCAGCGCCTGCTCATAGTAGGTGCGCGCCTGCGCATAGTCGCAGACTGCGTGGGCGATTTCGCCGGCATGCAGCGTGCTGGTGGCGGTATCGGGGTGATCGGGTCCCAGTTGCGCATGTCGGATCGCCAGCGCCCGCTCGTGGTACGGACGTGCGCCGGGGTAATCGCCCAGCCAATCCAGCATCATCCCATGAAAATGCAGGTTCGCGCTGCTCGCCACGGAGTCGGCGCCGAAGATCTGATTCCGCAGGTCCAGCGAGCGCTGGTTGTAGGCAATCGCCGATGCATACTGATCAATCTCACCGAGATGGCGGCTCAGTTCGTAGCTCAGGTCGGCGGCGATTGCATCGCCGCGCACGAGCGCAGCGTCGGTGACCGCGCGCAGGTGCGCCTGGATGCGCAGCAGGGCCGGCTGGTCGAGCGCGGCGTTGAGCAGACGCGCGTGAGCCAGCAGCGCCGTCTCGACGGCGTGCTGCGCCGCCCCATCGTTGTCGAGGCGGCGGAGGAAGGCGGCTATCAGGCGGTGCAGGCGACCGCTGTACGCTCCGGCGCCATCGAGCACCATGCCGATGTCCACGAGCCGCTGGAGGGCGCTGGCAAGCAGCGCAGGGTCTGGTCGGGGCGCCAGCGTGGCGCTGAGCAGCGCGACCGGGATTGGCTCGCCGGGGGCGAACCACGCGGCGCGCACCAGGAGCTGGCAGGCGAGCGCGTCGATCACGCCGCCCGGATCGAGCCGCGACAGACTGAGGGAGACGACCTGCTCGAGCCGGTTATGGTGACCGGTCGGCGCCGGCAGCGGGCGGCCGCGCGGGTCGACGCCAGCCAGGGACGGGTGCTGGTCAAGCCGCGCGCGCAGCTCAGCGAGGTAGCAGGCTGGCGTGAGCGTATCGGCGCCGCGCGCCAGGTGGCTGCCCGCCAGGTGCAGGGCCAGCGGCAGGTCGTCCAGCTCGGCCGCGATCGCAATCAGATCCGCATCACTGATCTGAGGCGTTGGGCAGTAGCGGCGCAGCAGCGCCAGGCTCTCGGCGCGGCTCAGCAGGCCAAGCGGCAGCGTCGCCACCGACAGGTCGGCGTCCCAGGTGCGGCGCTGGCTGGTGATCAGCGCGCGGCAGCCGCCCCGTCGCGGAAGCCAGCGGCGGAGCAGCGCCGGGTCTTCGCAGCTGTCGAAGACCAGCAGGCGCGGCGTCTCCTCCTGCCAGGCTGCCAGCACCAGTCGCACCTGCTCGTCGAGACTGAGCCGGTCGAAGTCGAGACGGAGACGCAGACCATCCTGACCGCCGCAGGCCGCAATCGCGGCCGGGACAGCGGCGGGGTTGGCGCAGCCCAGCCAGAAGACGCCGCCAGGGAAGGCATGGCCGCAGCGATGGACGATCTCAATCGCCAGTTGGGTCTTGCCGATGCCGCCGGGGCCGCTGACGGCGATGTGGATCGGCGCCGTGCGGCGGTGCAAGTGACCGGCGATGGTCAGCAGCTCGGCGGCACGACCGACAAAGTGCGGGTTCGGCGCAAAGGGCACGCGTGAGCCGGGAGGGAGCGGAACCGGCGCGGGCGAAAGGTGCGCCGGAAGCGGCGCGCCGGTGTTCGTCGGGTCAGACCTGGTGAGTTGGTAGCGACCGGGCGTCGCACCGACCAAAAGCTGCCCTGAGTCCAGCATCCGCCAGTCGGCGGGCTGCAGCGGCTCCCAGCCCCACTCGTGCACAAGCGTTTCCCAGACCGCAGCAAGGGTCTCACGATCGTCGGCCAGGTTGAGCGTGTGCGCGAGATAGCCGAGAAATGCAGTGCGAACGGCGGCGCGCGGCACGGCTTCGCCGCGCTCCCAGGCGCTCACCGACTCATAGGCGCGGCTGCCCTCCAGACCGCAGGCGCGGGCCATCTGCGCCAGGGTGACGCGCGCCGCTTTGCGGAGCCTGATGAGGATAGCGAGCCGACGATGATCGGGCATGGCGTGTTCCCTCGCGCGCAGCGAGCACGTTGCTGCGTGCGCCCGCGCGATGGCGGGCGGCGCCGGGCGGGGTCGGAGGGCGGGCATGCTGCGCGTGCAGCAGGCGCATTGCTGCGTTCACTCGTGTGATGACGGACGGCGCCGGGCGGGGTCGGAGGGCTGGCATTCCGGGGCGATGATGACAAATTGTTTAGCACAAGTACGGGTTTTACGGGGTGACACCCCAGAGCCGCGTGTGCTACGATGAGCACCGTCACCACAGAAAACATTCTACCACAATATCTTACTCCGGACAGAGCGACGCCGTCCTGTCGCTGTTCAGGCAGGTTCAACAGCGCTATCAACATTTCTGTGAGCCGTGAGGAGGTGGTTCATGCCTGGTTATGACGTGGAGGGAACGATGAACCGGTGTAGGGCATGTGATGCAGATCTGTCGGCGGAGGCTCACTTCTGCATGGTTTGCGGGGCGCCGGTCAGCACAGGCGATGGGTCGGCAGCGATGGTCACCCGCAGTGCGCCGCCGCAGGGCGAACTGGTGACAGCCGGGGCAGTCCAGCCAGCACGCGCCATCGTGCAGCCGCAGGGACTGGTGCGTACCATGCTGCTGGCGAGCTTCGCATTGATCTTCCTCTTCTTCTCACCCTTCGTCTCCTGCGCCAACCGTACCTTCACCGGAGTGGAGGCGTTCCAGGCATCGCTGCCATCACAATACGAGGAACCCAAGGATGGGATCCTCCTCATTCTCTTCCCGATAGCGGGCATAGCTGGCGTACTTGTCAGCTTCCTGGCCCACGAGCGGATGAGCGCCGGTCAGTCGCTGCGCAGCGTGCGCGGCTTTGCCATCGGCGGACTTCTGAGTGGACTGATCGCACTCTGCCCGGTGGGGGTTGGCATTTACGACGCTGGCCGATCCGAGGGTGTGCTCAACCTGCTCTGGGGCTTCTGGCTGAGCGCAGCGGCGACCATCGTGCTCGGTGGGGCATCGCTGCTCCTGCTCGTCACGCCTGAGCCGGTCACGGATTCATCACCACCACAGGCCAGCGGCCAGCCAGAAGGACCGTAGCACCGGCTTCAATCGCACGGGTGTCAAGGGCAGGCACAACTCGACATCCCCGCACCACCGGGGCATCGGTAAGCGGCGATGCGGGAGAAGCGCAGCGGTATACCTCAGGCGAATGTCTCATTGGTTTTGTGAGAGCGCACGGCGCAGCAATTGATTCGGTCACGGGGGAGGTACACCGATGGCTGGCTGTTCCGTATGCAAGGCCGAGTTGACGGAAGGGACGCGGTTCTGCGTAAAGTGCGGGAATGCGGTCGGCAGCGTGATCCGAGAAACTGCGGTCGGCGACGCTATCCAGGAGCCAGCGGCGCCGGGCCAGGCACTGAGCGCAACGACAACCGCAGTCGTCGTCAAACGCCAATCCTCCGTCCTGCTCCGCATTCTGTTGCTGATCACAGTTGTGCTGACGGTGCTGATCGCGCTGGTGTTCACCAGCGTGATCAACTCCAGCGCCAGATCGGCCATCATCGGGCGCTGGCAGGCTGATCTCGGCTATGTGATGCTCTGGGGCAATGTGACGGAGAACCTTGAGTTTTTCCCGAACGGCTCAGTCACCTCGAACCGGGAGATCGCAGTTTTCACTGGCCGCTATCAGTGGCTGGATGATCAGACGCTGCGCATCGACTGGAGGGAGCAGGGGGTCTTTGGTCACTCCGTCAGCGAGATCTGGCGTGTTAAGGTGAGTGGCGACACGATGGTGGTGGTGAACACGCTTTCGGGCACGACCACTGAGTACCGACGAGCGCCATAGGGAGCGCTGCGGTGGCTGCGGCACGGGGCGTAAGAACCTATCCGAATAACCCGATGGCACGCAAGGCGATCACGTCACAGGTGAAGTGATGGAAGGCAAGAAAATGATCGGGCTTTTTCTCCCGGCGTATCAGCACGCGGCGAAACCGGTTGAGCCATCTTTGTCGGCAGGGAACCGTCCAGCGGCGCGTGCGCTTGCCCGCTTCGCGCGCGATCTCCCTGGCTTCCTTACCGTGACTGCGAATGTGCGCGGTGAAGCTAAACTCGCACACGTCTTCATCATCAGCGCCTTTATCCAGGCCCATGCCCTGCGGTCGCTCCTCCGTCGGCGCCGGTCGCGCCACGACGATGCTTGCGATCGTTGCGCGCACCAGTTTCATGTCGTGGCGATTGGCGCCATCAATCGCCACCTCGATGGGCATGCCATGCCCCTCGGTCAGCACCGACCGCTTGACGCTTGCTTTCCCGAGATCGGTCGGATTGGAGCCGGTTGTTTTCTCTCCGAGCGGCGCCCTGGTCATCGCCCCGTCTATGCTCAGCCAATCCCAGTCGATGCCTTTCGGTTCATCAATGAGTATACCAGTTTTTCGGATAGGCTCTATGGAAATATGCTTTCGGTCAGTCAGCACTCGTTGAGGGAAAGGTTGATGGCATGAACGAAAATTTCGGCTACACGCTGATCCATTGCATGATTGTACTCTGGGTTGGAAGTGCGCTCGCTGGCATGATCTGGATTGGGCGGAAGGGATACTTCACGGGGATAACCTGGAACGTTGGCTGCCCGTTGTTCGTGCTGTTTGGCTGGTGGGCAATTCTACTGCTGCTGATTCTGGGGCCGATCTGGCTGCTCATCGCTGCATTTTTGAAACCGAAGCAGCGGTGCCCGCACTGTAAGGAGATAATCCCCGGCGACGCCTCGCGCTGTAGCTTCTGCCAGGCCGAGGTGACCCCAATATCAAGTCCGGAGCATCTTTGAGCATCCCGACGAACGTCACGCTGGCGCTGGTTACGGTCGAGCCGGATAGCAAGGCTTCTGAGGAAGCAACTCACCTCCGCTCGCGGGGTCAAGGGCGGATAGCGAATAGGTTCATAGTGCCAGATGATGTCTCATTGCGAAAGGAACGCCTACTAATGTGATGGTTCTGATCTGCTGGTTGTGTCACCCGCCAGCGCGCCGTTCGTCACCGTCACGTCACCGAAGGGCAGGCGCCTGACCGACATTGATCGGCGAGCGGATGAAGGCGAAAGGTTCTCTTCAGGTACTGGAGTATGAGAGAGGGCAATATGATGAAAGGACAGACAAGCCGAGGTAGGCGTATCTGGACGACAATTGGTGGGTTTACTGGGCTGCTAGCAATCGTCAGTATTGTCATAGCATACCTTCAGCTTCGTCAGGCAGATAAAGCCAGTCTATCTTCAGACTTTACTCAAGCTTCAGTGATTGCAATTATTAATGAACAACTTGCTGTGCAGCGTGAAATCGCAACTGCTCAGGCAAATCCTGTTCAATCCGGCCCTACGGCAACCATCGTCGCTGAGCGAATAGCACAGTTAGTGAGCACCCAGGAAGCTTTGGAGATAGGGCGCAGGCAGATTGAAGCCACACAAACGGCAATAGTACGGCACGGAGTAAATACTGGAGGTTCAGCAACGCAACTAACCTTAGAGTGTGATCAAAAACTAAAATCTCGGATAGAGCCGATTCAGGAGCATTGCGATCGAACCAAGATAAAGAAAGGCTTCGCTTGATTCTGGGTTGCGGGTGTCTGCGTTCCTCGCCAAACGATGGCGTCCCGCCCACGCCATCGAGCGTTCCACCACCCACCGCTTCGGAATGACGGCACATCCCGTTTGTCCAGGCGGTTGTTCAATGACATTCAGGCGTATCGCCGTGTTCTGTTGCATCCATGCATCTAAACCTTGTTTGTATCCTTCGCCCGCGCGAATCTCGTGCATCCGAGGAAAGGAGTGATGATGCGCGGCCAAACGCCATTCCGCGCCTTCGGTATCCGAGATGTCTGCCGGATGCACGCGCACACGCCGCAAGCACCCATGCGTATCAACCCAACATTGCCGTTTGCGCCCGTTGACCTTGTTTTCCCCCATCGTCGCCGCGCGCTCCGCCTGCGTCGGTCGTTGTGACGGATGGGGAGTCCAGGACGCGGATCGATGGCTCCGGGTCGCGATTCAGCGCGGGTCGCGCCAGTTCCCGCAGCGTATCATTGATGGTGACGAAGGTTCCATCACGATTCCATGGGTCGAAAGCGGAGCGAACCGAACGTATTGGCGGAACATCCGCCGGACGCATGCGCCATTGGCAGCCCGTGCGATGTTTGGAGCGCAGTGCGTTGACGATCGCGCGGCGATCGATTGCGGTCGGACGCCCGCCGTTGGGCGACGGGGTGACGACGAGCGGCGCGCGAGCGGCCCACGGTTCATCGGTCAGATCGGTTGCATCGTTTGTTGGATAGGATCGAAGCTCACGGTGCGGCATGCGCTCCTTCTCCGCATCAGAACGCCATGTTCAGCATCGATGCCACAAACCCGGCTTTCTGATCGCCCTCTAACGGTGAATCATTGGAAGGTAGATCTGTTCCAGATCGGGGGCGAGTGCCTCTCCTACAACATCGTACAACCCTTGGCGGACAATTGGTGTGGCGTTGGGCATCTGTATGATAATACTCGCTGCGTAGCTTCCTGGCAACAAAACCACAGGCAGTGGCACGGTCACTTCAGATGTAGTGGCGCCATCTATGACAAACACTCGGCTGCTCACCAATTCGCCGCCTCGAGGCTTTGTGAGCCGCACTTCAATGGTTCCGCTTAGGGGGGTCGTCAAGTGATTGGTCAGGCTAAGCGCCAGTGTGCTGGTAACCCCAGTCTGCCCTCGCGGAATGATAAAATCGAGGCTCACTGGCCAGATGGCAGTGAAATTCGGGCTGTTCGATTCTGTTGTCATAAAGAGACCACTTGTCGGTTCCTGGAAACTCATTATGGCAGGTTGGAGACGTAACTCGGCACCGGGAGTAGTCTCAAGCCTAAAACGCACAGTAGCTGACACCAAATCACTTGCCGCGATGGTACGAGACCAGCGCACGGTACTCCCATCAACATTACCATCGGTACCGACAATAGTGGATCCGGCAGGCAAGGTCTGGTGAATATCAGCGACAATCGGCATAGAGAACGGATTACTAAGCCAGAGTTGAGCCTCATACGTCTGCGAAACAGGATCGGCAAGCACGTAGCTGCTGATTGGGTTCTCGACGATCTGCTGCGCCTCACCCATTGGAAGAGCGCTGACTAGTGAGCCGTCCCTATTCATACGCTTCACGTTCTGCCATATCGTGTTACCAGTGGTGACAAAGCGAAGACTATTCTCGGATGGCACCGATGCAAGCACGCTAAAGTGAACCGGACTGTTTTCGGCGGGTGAGCCACCATGGGCGCCCTGACGGAACATGATGCGCATAGTCCGTGTCGATCGAGCCGGAACGCTCACCACCTGCGTCTGAACCATGGGCATGTAAGCGTAAGGGAAGATGCCGAAGAAGATCCTGCTGGTGTAGCCGTAGTCGGCAAATACCTCCAGATCGACCGCGACATCACTGTCGTTCACGAGTACGATATCCGAGAAACTGTTTTCTTCAAACCATACAGGCCCTATACCGTGACCTTGAGAGTAGTTCGTAATTGATGCAACGCTAACAGTGAGCGGCGTAGGTGGTTGTCGATTCTCGATGCGGCTATATCCCCCGACAGTATTTCCATATATGCGAACTCCAATCTCAGGAGCCCCCTTTAGTAGCGACTGAGCCAAGACAACACCTCGTCCAGACTCACTTAGTTTGCGCGAGTTGATATATGTATCAAATGCCCCCAAAATGCCTTCAATAGCCACACTACCATACGCGGGAAAGGCGGCTCCTGCCATTGTCTTGGCGGTAAAACGCAGCAGTACCCCCATCAAACCATCATTGCCAATCGTTTCATGGGCGCCGCGAAGACTATCGAGTAGCAGTGCCTGCCGTTCGTATGCGGCACCAATGACAATTGCAGCTCGGCTTCGCTGACTCAGATCGGTAATGTACGCATCGGCTTCGGCATCGCTAAGGAGCGGCAGGATGCCCAAGATACGATCTCGCTCTATCTGGGTCATTGTCTCCAAGTTATCAATGGTTTGAGCTCCGTAGCTCGCGACTTGGGGCATGCCAGCCCGACGCGAGGTCTGTTCAGCAAGAAGCCTTTCTGCAGTCTCGAGACCCTTTGCATCCGCGACATCGGTGAAGAGCTGCGCTGCGTAGCGTTGCATCCCACCCTTGAGTACGTTCAGGGTTATCCCTCTCCAGTTGTTGGTCCTCACACCTTGCCATACGGCATCATTGAAGAATGCACCAGCATTAGGAAAGGCCTCCCTCAAACGCAACACCGCCGACCAGCCTTCGTCGCTTAATGTACCAGGATATGCCAGGTAGACGGTAGGACGCGCTACATCGGCAGTCTGCTTGACGCCAGCGAAAATAGATGAACTACTGAGAAAGACTCCGGTCGCAAGACTGGCCGCATCCGCAGTCACAGCACCTACAAAGTAATCTCCATCATCTCCTGCACTGCGAAGAGCTGCCTCGACCACGTTCAGATAATCGCGAGTGATACGATTGGTGGTGATTATATGATTACGCAGATTGAGGTTAGCTGGCGTGAATCTGATGGAAACCTGGGTTGCCAGGGGAACGTTGCTACTAATGTCTATGGCGCCAATGCGTGTTTCACCTGGCTCGGTTGAACGAATGGTTCCGATAGTCACACCGTTCGCGTTTGTTGGTTGGATCGGTTGCTCAATGAGATCAAACACCCCACGTGCACTGGTTATCATTACCGTCCGGCCCGGCACGGGACGTCCTGCTGTATCACGCAGCGTCACACGAACTTCTGCTGCACTTGTGCCATCAGCTGGCAGATTAGTGCTGCTGAGCGTGATCGTTGACAGCGAGGGGCTGACGGGAAGGAGATCACCCAGGGCGGCGATAATCGCAGTAGCGACATCTGCTCCCGATGCACCAGTGTCCTGCACACTACCGCCCGTCGATCTGGCGAGTTCATCGATTTCGGGGATTTGTCCAGACCCGCCTGGAACTAAGCCGATCACAACAACACGAGCGCGGCGCAGGAGGTCGATCACCTCGGTCAGGGAAGGCCCAGGATAGCCAGGTGTTCGCTCAGGCCGGTGCGGTGGTGCATCAGTTGCCAGGAGAAGAACACGTCGAGCGCCGATACGAAAAGTCGGCTGAAGCCCAGCAGGTGTATCGAAACTATCGGTGCAACTGCCATTGCCATTGCTATCAATACAATCATGACCAGGTGTAAACATGTACTTGATCGCGGGTAAGCTCCCTTCAGGCCAATCATAGCCGCTATAGGCAGTAAGCGCGGTTAACATCGACTCAAATTCCGCTCGATTGCTTGTGGGAGAACCTAATAGGCGATAGACCCAATCCCCGTATGAGCCCCAAGTTCCGCGGCTGTAATCACGAAACCCAGCGACACCCATCCGAAACTGGGCTGTTGTCAGATTGGCGATGCCATCCCAGATCTCAGGTACAAGTGAGCGCAGAGACGCGATGTCGTCACCCATGCTCCCTGTCTCATCTTGAAGCAGCATGATGTCGAGGGGAGCGGAAGAGGCTGACTGTGTGAGAGGTGCGGATGGAGATGCGGCGCTGGCGGGCAGCGGCGCTGGCGTGACGAACGAGACCAGCAATGTGACGATGATAAGCAGTGAGGCGACAGTGGTAAGACGGTACATGGCGGGACTCCTGATAAAATTAAGAACTAATAGCCGGGAATTGAGAACCAAGTGCCGGGAATACTATCGTTGTACGTCAACACATGGATGAACCAGAACCATTTCCATGTCATTCTGAGCCCGCGCCCGCCTACGCCATAACTTTAACCCACAGCCGGACACTGGCGGGCGCGAGACGAAGAATCTGCTCCGCGATGCCATGAGTCGCTGATCCAGCGCCGCATTGTTGCGCATGGAAGACTCTTCATTGCAATGCTTAACCCCTAACCCCCACGCTGCGGGCGCACTGGCGCGCTGGGTAGATGTCGTTTCATGCGGCGGGCTCCGCCCCCGCGCCCCCGTCGGGGGACTGCCGTCCCCCGAATCCCCGGCAATGCTGCGCCGCGTGTGCCATTTACCCCGCTGGTCATGCCCCTGACATGCGCGGTCGCTGTCGGGCCGCGACGCAGTGGGTGTGCAGGGGCGACCCGACGTGGTCGCCCTTGCGACCCGACGCGGTCGCCTTCGCGGAGCGATCTCAATCTCACCGCACCGCCGCGATGCCGACCGCTGTTTCCGCCGTGCTGACGCGCGCGGGAAGCAATCCCCCGAACGCCAATACCGCCATCAGAATCACGCCGAGTGGAGCGAACCAACGGGTGCGAGCGAGCATACCGGCCCTCCTTCACCACAATCAGTAAAAAATGCAATGACTGCAATGACAATGTTCACTGCCATTGGAATGCGCGCCATGGTTGAGTAGGATGCTGTGCTGGAATGCACCTCCATGAACGCATATTCACGCCCGTCTGTCACCCCGCAAACCCCGCATGTGGTGTTACAATCTATTCACTAAGAGCCTACCCAAATAACCCGGCGGCATGGAGGGCGATCACGTCACAGGTGACGTGATGGAAGGCAAGAAAATGATCGGGCTTTTTCTCCCGGCGTATCAGCACGCGGCGAAACCGGTTGAGCCATCTTTGTCGGCAGGGAACCGTCCAGCGGCGCGTGCGCTTGCCCGCTTCGCGCGCGATCTCCCTGGCTTCCTTACCGTGACTGCGAATGTGCGCGGTGAAGCTAAACTCGCACACGTCTCCATCATCAGCGCCTTTATCCAGGCCCATGCCCTGCGGTCGCTCCTCCGTCGGCGCCAGTCGCGCCACGACGATGCTTGCGATCGTTGCGCGCACCAGGTTCATATCGTGGCGATTGGCGCCATCAATCGCCACCTCGATGGGCATGCCATGCCCCTCGGTCAGCACCAACCGCTTGACGCCCGCTTTCCCGAAGTCGGTCGGATGGGGACCGGTTTTTTTCCCCCAGCGGCGCCCTGATCATCGCCCCGTCTATACGCAACCAGTCCCAGTCAGTGCCCTGCAGTTCATCGAACGGTTCGACGCCGACCTGCCCCAATTTCAGGAACACGCTGGCGGCGACCCATGCGCGACATCGGTCATACGCCGTGGATATGGCGCACAGATCCGTCTCGTTCAACGCCGCTTACTGACAACCGGTGCGGAGGACGTAAAAGATGACGTCGGCGCAGCGGCGATCCGACACGCGCGGACGACCGCCGCCAAACCGATGGGCGTTCATAGGGAGCGAGCGCAGGGGCGGTTCCAGTACGGCCCACAGGTCGTCCGAGATGCGAAAGCCCGTCGTGGTCATGTTGTTTGGTGTGCGCGCACGCGTGCGCTTGGGTGTTGATTCAGTACTCATATCATACGTATGCCGGTTTTTCGGATAGGCTCTTAGAGTCCACCTCGCACAATAACCTGACCGTCGCAGGCGTGCCGGTTATGCTATCATACAGCCAGTGCATGAAAGGACGGCGTTATGGTTCAGCCACATCTGATCATCCGGGATCGCGAGGTTCTCGGCGGAACGCCGGTGTTTGCTGGCACACGGGTACCGGTGCAGACGCTGTTCGACTACCTCGAAGGCGGTTATTCCCTCCAGGAGTTCCTCGACGACTTTCCGACCGTGCAGCGTGATCAGGCAGTCGGAGTTCTGGAACAACTCAAGCAGATGTTGTTAACGCAACCTGTATGAAGATCTTGCTTAATGAATGCCTGCCGCGCATGCGGGCTTCGCCCTGGCTAGCCGAGGGCTTATGATCCTTAAGGAATTAAGTCCGGTATAGCCCGCGCAGGCGGGCTTCGCAGCGCATAGCCGAGGGCTTCAGCCTCACGGCAAAGGGCGCATACCGGTTTATATTCTTAATCTCCATCAGCCCCACGGCAAAGGGCGCATACCGGATTTATTGCTCACTCTCCATCAGCCTGCCGTCTCCGCAGACGGGCGGGGACGCCCGCGCACCCAGGACGCTCAGGGAGGGCTTATGGTCTTTGAATAATTACTCCGCCATAGCCCGCGCAGGCGGGCTTCGCAGCGCATAGCCGAGGGCTTCAGCCCCACGGCAAAGGGCGCATACCGGATTTATTCCTCACTCTCCATCAGCCCGCAGTCTCCGCAGGCGGGCGGGGACGCCCGCGCACCCAGGACGCACGTGGTTCAATCATGCTGCCCATCGCTCTCAGCGGTGAGAACGCCAGAGCCCCGCAGGGGCTTCCACGCCCTCAGGAAGGGCTTCAGCCCGCACGAGCAGCGTCGCGCGCCCGCGCAGGCGGGCTTCGCCCTGCTTAGCCGAGGGCTTGAGCTCGAATGCGGGCGGGGACGCCCGCGCACCCAGGACGCACGTGGTGCAATCATGCCGCCCATCGCTCTCAGCAGTGAGAACGCCAGCCCCGCAGGGGCTTCCACGCGCTCAGGGAGGGCTTATGGTCTTTGAATAAATAATCCGTATAGCCCGCGCAGGCGGGCTTTGCCCCGTATAGCCGAGGGCTTCAGCCCGACGGCAAAGGGCGCATACCGGATTAAGTGCTCAATCTTCATTAGCCCGACAGCAAGCTCTCCTATCGGGTATCGGCTATCGGCTATTCCTCTGCCCGGCGTCCAGCTCTCCTATCGGCTATCGGCTATCGGCTATTCCTCTGCCCGACGGCACGCGGCGCATACCGGATTTATTGCTCACTCTCCATCAGGTGCGCTGGAAGTAAGCGCCGCTGTGCCTGACCCGGAAACGCGCAACGCAGGACGCTGCACCGCTGCGCCAACCAGGGAACGGGGAATCCCTGGGGTCTCGGGTCTTATAAGGGCGGTTTTTTTCTAGACCGGCAAACCTGACGTGAGAAACTGCTGCTCCAGGCCGCGCAAATAGGCGTCCGGATCGCGGCGGAAGCGCAGACCCTGCGCACGGGTGGCGAAGCGTGCCCGCACCGCCTGG
>Ga0209162_1003028_pt1 | contig 14001 bp, 13 predicted proteins | sample YNPNPMetaG_FD_187121 | JGI IMG/M metagenome (GOLD analysis project Ga0209162, IMG submission 187121) | Anoxygenic and chlorotrophic microbial mat microbial communities from Yellowstone National Park, USA - YNP NP MetaG (SPAdes) (version 2) ... | reverse complement strand
TATTCGACTACTCGACTACTCGACTACCCGACTATGTAACGGGAGACGAACTGATGAACAAGAAAACCGTTCGCGACATTGACCTCAAGGGCAAGCGCGTCCTGATGCGCGTGGACTTCAATGTGCCGATGGACAAAGGGGTTGTCACCGATGACAAGCGCATCCGCGCCGCGTTGCCGACGATCCAATACGTGCTCGATCAGGGCGCATCGCTGATCCTGATGAGCCACCTGGGCCGGCCCAAGGGCACCGGCTTCGACCCCGAATTCAGCCTGAAGCCGGCCGCCGAGGTGCTGAGCAAGCTGCTGGGCCGGCCCGTGCAGATGGCGCCCGATTGCGTCGGCCCGGAGGTCGAGGCGATGGCACAGGCGCTTAAGCCCGGCGACGTGCTGATGCTGGAGAACACGCGCTTCCACAAGGGCGAGGAGAAGAACGACCTGGAGCTGGCGAAGCAGATGGCCCGGCTGGGCGATGTGTACGTCAACGATGCGTTCGGCTCGGCCCATCGCGCCCACGCCTCCACGGAAGGGGTCGCCCGCTTCTTGCCGGCCGTCTCCGGCTTCCTGATGGAACAGGAGCTGGAATACCTGGGCCGTGCCACCGACAACCCGGCGCATCCCTACGTCGCCATCCTGGGCGGCGCCAAGATCAGCGACAAGATCGCGGTCGTCGAGAACCTGCTCGCCAAGTGCGATACCCTGATCATCGGCGGCGGCATGGCCAACACCTTCCTGGCGGCCAAGGGCTACAACATGCAGGAAAGCCTGGTGGAGCCCGGCTCCATTGACACCGCCAGGGCAATCCTGGAGAAGGCCGGCGATAAGATCCTGTTGCCGGTGGATGCCGTCGTGGCCGACAGGTTCGACGCCGAGGCCAACAGCCAGGTGGTGGATGTGGATAAGATCCCGGCCGGCTGGCGCATGCTCGACATCGGCCCGAAGAGCGTGGCGAAGTTCGGCGAGGCGCTTAAGACCGCCAAACTGGTCGTCTGGAACGGCCCGATGGGCGTCTTCGAGTTCCCGAAGTTCGCCGAGGGCACCTTTGCCATCGCGCGGCTGCTGGCCGAGCTGGATGCCATCACCGTCATCGGCGGCGGCGATAGCGCCAGCGCGGTGAAGAAGGCCGGCGTGGCCAAGAAGATGACCCACGTCTCTACCGGCGGCGGCGCCAGCCTGGAGTTCCTCGAAGGCAAGGTGCTGCCGGGCGTGGCGGCGTTGAACGATAAGTAGGCGGTTGGTAAACCGGTAAATTGGTGAATCGGTAAGGTGGGACAGGTTTGGGCGTTGGCGCTGGGACCTGTCCCGCTTTTGTTTGCGTAGCGATGAGCGATTATACCCGTACCCATCTGCAACAGCTCGAAGCGGAGGCCATCTACGTGCTGCGCGAGGTGGCGGCGCAGTTCGAGCGGCCGGTCCTGCTCTTCTCCGGCGGCAAGGATTCGATCCTGCTCGTCCATCTGTCACGACGGGCGTTCTGGCCGGCGCGCATCCCCTTTCCGCTGCTCCACATTGACACCGGCCACAACTTCCCCGAGACGCTCGCCTTCCGCGACCGGCTGGTGGCCCAGATGGGCGTGCAGTTGCTGGTGCGCTATGTGCAGGATTCGATAGACCGCGGCCGGGTGGTCGAAGAGCGCGGCCCCACGGCCAGCCGCAACGCCCTGCAAACGGTCACCCTGCTCGACGCGCTGGTCGAACTGCGCGCCGACGCGGCCATCGGCGGCGCGCGGCGGGATGAGGAGAAGGCGCGCGCCAAGGAGCGCTTCTTCTCGCACCGCGACCGCTTCGGCCAGTGGGATCCCAAGAACCAGCGGCCGGAGCTGTGGAACCTCTACAACGGCCGCAAGGCGCCGGGCGAACACTTCCGCGTCTTTCCGCTGAGCAACTGGACCGAGTTGGACATCTGGCAATACGTGCAGGAGCAGGGGATCGAGCTGCCGTCCCTCTATTTCGCGCATCGCCGCGACGTGTTTTCCCGCGATGGGACGCTCCTCGCCGTGTCGCCGTATCTCCCGCTGTTGCCGGGCGAAAAGGTCGAAAACAAGCTGGTGCGCTTCCGCACCATCGGCGACATGACCTGCACCGGCGCGGTCGAATCCACCGCGACGACCGTGGCCGAGGTGATCGCGGAGCTGGCCGCCGCGCGCACGACCGAGCGCGGCACGCGCGCCGACGATCGTCGCTCGGAGACCGCCATGGAAGATCGCAAACGCCAGGGGTATTTCTGATGGCCGGAGATCTGTTGCGCTTCACCACGGCCGGCAGCGTGGACGACGGCAAGAGCACGCTCATCGGCCGACTGCTGCTCGACTCCAAAGCGATCCTGGAAGACCAGATGGCCGCCATCGAGCGCGCCAGCCGCAGCCGGGGCGACCCCTACCTTGACCTGGCCCTGGTCACCGATGGCCTGCGCGCCGAACGGGAGCAGGGCATCACCATTGACGTGGCCTACCGCTACTTCGCGACCCCGCGACGCAAGTTCATCATCGCCGACACCCCCGGCCACATCCAGTACACGCGCAACATGGTCACCGGCGCATCCACCGCCGACCTGGCCGTGATCCTGATTGATGCGCGCAACGGCGTGGTGACCCAATCGAAGCGCCATGGCTTCATCGCCAGCCTGTTGGGCATTCCCCACATCGTGGTCGCGGTCAACAAGATGGACCTGGTGGATTATCGCCAGGAGGTCTTCGAGGCCATCGCGGCCGAATACCGCGCGTTCGCCAGCAAGCTGAACGTGCCCGACCTGACCTTCATCCCCATCTCCGCGCTGCGCGGGGACAACGTGGTGACGCCCAGTCCGGCCATGCCGTGGTACGACGGGCCGACGCTGTTGCATTATTTGGAACACGTGCATGTGGGCGCGGGCCGCAACCTGGTGGACTTCCGCTTCCCGGTGCAGATGGCCATTCGCAGCCACCCGGACTTCCGCGGCTACGCCGGCCAGATCGCCTCGGGCACGATCATGCCGGGGGAAGAGGTACTCATCCTGCCGTCGGGCCAGATGAGCCGCGTGCGGGAGATCGTCGTCTACGGCGGGACACTGGCCGAGGCCGCGGCCGGCGACTCGGTCATCCTGCGCCTGGCCGACGAGCTGGACGTGAGCCGCGGGGACATGATCGTGCGCCGGCATAACCTGCCGCTGGTGGCCGACCGGCTGGAGTGCACGTTGTGCTGGATGAGCGAAGAACCGCTCCGGCTCGGTGCGCCCTACATCGTCCAACACACCACCCGCCAGGTGATCGGCCAGATCAGCACGCTCAACTACCGGATAGATGTGGATACCCTGCACCGCGAGCCGGCCGCCACCTTGCAGCTCAACGAGATCGGCCGCGTGCTGCTGGAGACGGCCCGGCCGCTCTGCTGCGATCCCTACGCGGTGAACCGGGCCACGGGCGGCTTCATCCTGATCGACCCCTCCACCAACAACACCGTCGCGGCCGGGATGATTCGCCGGGCCGCGCAAAACGGCATCGTCGCGTTCCAGCCGCCGCGACCGCATTCCAGCGATGTGGCCTGGGAAGAAGCGACCATCTCGCGGGCCGCGCGCGAGGCGCGCAACGGCCACGCCGCGGCCGTGCTCTGGCTCACGGGGCTATCCGGCTCCGGCAAATCCACCATTGCGCGCCTGCTGGAGCGCCGGCTCTTCACGCAGGGGGTGCAGACCTTCCGGCTGGACGGCGACAACGTGCGCCACGGCCTGAACGGCGACCTGGGCTTTTCGCCGGCCGACCGCCAGGAGAACATCCGTCGCGTGGCCGAGGTGGCCAAGCTGGCCTTCGAGCACGGCGCGGTGGTGTTGTGCACCTTCATCTCGCCCTTCCGCCGCGACCGCGACTTCGCCCGCAGCCTGATCCCCGCCGGCCGCTTCTTCGAGATCTATGTCAAATGCGACGTAGCGACCTGCGAGGCGCGCGACCCGAAGGGCCTCTACGCGCGGGCGCGCCGCGGGGAGATCCCCGAGTTCACCGGCGTCTCATCGCCCTACGAAGAGCCGACGGCCCCGGAGCTGATCGCCGACACCGAGACGCGTTCGGCCGAGGAGATCGTCGAGGAGATCCTGGCCTTATTGCGGGCGCGGGGCATCCTGCGCGGGTGAAGCCGGCCGCGAATGACAGGACCGGCTGGTGGCCTCGCCGAGCGAATCCACGAATAAAGACAGAATGCGCGAAGGAATGGAGCGCATTCGTGCACATCAACCGGCGCATACCCCTACGGTATTCGGTAGGGAAACGAAAACAGCGGGCCATTCGTGCATTCGTGGTGACATTCGTGGACGGCTCCCCCGTCGTGCGCGCCGCATTACATCGTCATCGCGCGCCGCCACCCCATTCGTGCATTCGTGGTGACATTCGTGGACGGCTCCCCCTGCCCCGCGCCGCCCGCCGCCCGGCCGGCCGCCAGGAGCGCCAGGTTTTCGGCCGCGATCTCCGGCGGCTGGCCGCTGCGGATCGCCTCTGCGAGCGCCTCCAGCGGAAAGAGATTCAGCTGCTGAAGCGCCGCGGCCGCGGTCAACAGCGCCAGATGCTTCTTGCTCTCCCGAATGCCCGCCGCGACAAAGTCGAACACCACCTTGTGCGCCGGTGTCTCCAGCCCGGCAAACTCCGGCGTCGTGAAAAGCCAGCTCGCAGGGGTCATCGCTTTGAGGTAACGACCTGCCATCCGATACCCCTCCTGGCTGATCAGCACCAATGCATCGGGCCGACTGATGCCGGTGAAGAAGATCTCGGTCGGGCTGAAGATCAGTTCGCTGATGCTGTGGCCGCTCTGCACGGTCACCGGATAGTCGTCCTGTTGCGCGGCCCACAAGCCCGAGAGGAGCGCGGCCTCGCCCAACAACCGCGCCAGCGAACGCACCTTGCCGCCGGCCGAGCCGGCGATCACCAGCCGGAACTCCCGATCCAGGTCCGACGCGTAACGCGGCGCGATCGGTCGGGGCCGAAGGCCCGGCGCGGCGGCCGCCGCGCCGGCCGCCGCGCGCAGCGCCCGCGCATATTCGGGCCGGGACGGCTCGGCCCGGGCCACGATGCCCGCGGGCCAGCCGAGCGCCTCGCGCGTGGCCTCCAGCGCCTGCCGGGAGAAGCGGTTGTTGGGCACATAATAGGCCGTGCACAGCTCCCAGATGTCGAGCAGTGCGAAGCAATCGCTCTGCACGGCCGCAACGATCACATCTGCCAGGTCGCGGTCGAACGCGGTGCCGCGCCACGCGAAGCCGGCGCCGTTGGCCGCCACCGTGGCGCACAGATCGAGCGGCCGCTCCAGGTTGCCCCCGCGCGTGGTCGCGGTCACGCCCCCCGGCGGCGTGGTGACACTGTGCTCGCCGCCGGTCATGCCGAAGTTGAAGTTGTTGAACACGAGCACCGTCAGGCCGATGTTGCGCCGGGCCGCGCTCAACAGGTGCGCAGCGCCGATCCCCGTGCCGCCGTCGCCGATCAGCACGATCACGGTCAGATCGGGGTCGGCCAGCTTGATGCCGCTGGCGTAGGCGATGCTCCGGCCGTGCAAGCCGTGAAACGCATTGGTGATGAAGTACTGATCGCCCAGCCCCTGACAGCCGATATCGCTCACGATCACGACCCGACGCGGATCGCGGGCCAGCTTGACCAACGCCCGATCGAGCGCGTTCAAGATCAGGCCGTGGCTGCAACCCGGACAAAAAGGATAGGGCCGATCATTGCGGTAGGTGCTCAGCATAGGCGGGTTCTCCGGTTCAGTTATCCATGAAAATGAGCGGTGCTCACGTGCCAGGCATCTTGCAGAGTGCCCCTGGCCCGCGTGACGAAGCCAGAGCGAGCTGGCACGTCCGGCGGCCTATCAAGTTAGGGCCGCGGCGAACTCGTCCGGCGTGATCAGCTCGCCGTCCACGCGATGGATCCCGCTGATCTCCGGCGCGGGCCGGCGGTTCGCGGCCGCCCACCGGTAGATCACCCGCTCGACCTCGCGGCGGAAATCGCCCAGATTCAGCTCGGCCACGACCACGCGAGACGCGGCGTGCGCAGCCCGCAGGATCGCCTGTTCGGGCACGGGCCACAGGCTTTGCACCGTCAGCGCGGAGACCCGCCGTCCGGCCGCGCGTGCCCGGCGGATCGCCTCGGCCATGGCGCGGGCGGTGATGCCGTAGGCGATGAAGAGGGTCTCGGCGCCCTCCTCCAGGTCGGCTTGCGCCAGCTCGATCTCGTCGCGATGATCCTCGATCTTCCGCCACAGGTGTTCGTTCAGCCGGCCCACCGCTGCCGGGTCCTTGGTCAAGAAGCCGTGTTCATCGTGGGTGGAGCCGGTGAAGCGCACGATGTGCGGCCCGCCTATCGGGCTGAAGAGGGGCGGTGCATGGTCGGGGCCGGGACGATAGGGCACGTACGGCTCCGGCAGATCGGCCGGCGCGGTCGGCCGCGGGCGCACGGGAGGATGCTCGTACCGGTCCAGCGCGACCGTGCTCCTGGAGAGAAACATCTCTTTGTCGGTCAGGAGAAAGACGGGAACGCGAAAGCGTTCCGCCAGGTCGAACGCGCGGCAGGTCAGGCCGTAGCAATCGGCCACGCTGCCGGGCGCCAGTGCGATGATCGGGTAGCCGGCCGAAGTGCCCCAGCGCACGAACTGGACATCCCCCTGGCCGGGAGTGGTCGCGCCGCCCGTCGCCGGGCCCATCCGTTGCACATCCACGATCACCAGGGGCACCTCTCCCATGATCGCCAGGCCGATGTTTTCGCTGTACAGGCTGATCCCCGGCCCGGAGGTCGCGGTCAACGCCCGGCGGCCGGTCATGGCCGCGGCGATGCACATGGAGATGGCCGCGATCTCGTCTTCGGTCTGGATCGCCACACCGCCGCAGCGGGGCAGCTCGCGGATCATGTGGAGGAGGAGCGGAGTGGCCGGGGAGATCGGATAGCCCGCGAAGAAGTCGCAACCGGCATCCAGCGCGCCGCGGGCAACCGCGGTCGCGCCATCAATGAATTCGCGCATAGAACTTGCTCCGACCCCGACGTGCATCTTAACGTGCCAGGCACTCTACAAGATGCCCGGCGCGTGACGGCTATTTTCAGCCAGATATCAGCATAAACGATCGTTGCGGTTTTCACCATGACGGCGCTCATCCTCGCCGACGAAGAGCGGGAGAAGGGGCAAAAAAGGGGGTTGCGATGGCGGTAAAGCCGCCATCGCAACCCCGGGCCGACATCCCTCACGAACCGGCCGCGATCAGCCGTTCAGCCAACGCGCCAGCCGTGACAAATACGATGAGAGGCCGTCATCCCTGGCTTCGGCTTCGGCATAACGATCGAGTTGCGGCAACAACGTCCATGCTAACAGAGCCAGAACGGCAACGAGTAGCGGCAAGTCCATGGTAGTGCTCCTGTCGTGAGAATCGCAACTTCACAACCATTAACGCCAGCAGGCCCTGCGCGGTTCCGCCCTCCGGGGTCGAATTTCACCGCTTTCTTTCGTTCATGATGACGTTGAACTTGTCCAGAGGTGACGACCGGGGTAGAATGGCGGGTGCGCGCGTGCGGCGCACGATCCGATGGCGCCGCAGATGCGCAGAGAGTCCAGAAACGCGGAGGGCTTTCCCATGGATATGCACATCGAGGGCGGCCGGCTCGCCTGTTACCGGCGCGGGCAGACGCACGAAACGGCGCTCTTGCTCATCCACGGCTTCCCGCTGGATCATCGCATGTGGGCGGCGCAGATGGCCGCGCTGTCCGCGCAGGTGCACGTGATCGCGCCCGATCTGCGCGGATTCGGCCGCTCGGCCGCGACGCTGTCCGGCCCCTTGACCATGGATCAGCATGCCGACGACCTGGCCGCGCTGCTCGATGCCCTGGGCGTCGAGCGCGCGATCGTGGGGGGACTGAGCATGGGCGGCTACGTCGCGTTCGCGTTTTGGCGCCGCCATCGCCAGCGCGTGGCCGCGCTGATCCTGGCCGACACCCGCGCCGAACCCGATTCGCCCCAGGCCAGGGCCAACCGCGATGCCGCCGCGCAAAAGGTGCGCCAGGCGGGCGTCGCGGCACTGGCCGACGAGATGTTGCCGCGGCTTCTGGCGCCGGCCAATCTGGCCAACCCGCGCGTGGCGGAACGCCTGCGGGCCATGATCCTGGCGCAGCCGGCCGAAACGGTCATCGCCGCGCTCGCCGGGCTGCGCGATCGGCCCGACAGCCGGCCCACCCTGCCGACGATTGCCGTGCCGACCCTGGTGCTGGTGGGCGAACAGGATGCGCTGACGCCGCCCGCGGATGCGGCCGCGCTGGCCGCCGCGATCCCCGGCGCGCGGCTGGTTGCCATCCCGGCCGCCGGGCATATGAGCCCCATGGAGAACCCGCGCGCGGTCAACGCGGCCCTGCGCGAATTCATTCGCACGATCAGGTAAGCGCTACTGGTCGGCGAACTCGATCACCAGCCGGTCGTGCGCGTCGTAGCGGTAGACGGCGAAGAAAGGCGGATCGGCCGGCCCCAGGCGCAGCGCCTTCGGGAGCAGCACCGGCAGATCTTCGACCATATCCGCCAGCGGGAGGCGCTCGATGGGCCACCACTCCAGGACGCCGTCGGGCGACGCGGCGACCGCACGGGTCTCGGTGCGCGCCGTGAAGACGAAGAACAGGATGCCCACGCGCGGATCGCCCGCGTCCACGTGCACCACGCCGCACAGCCGCAAGCCGTGCACGCTCAGGCCGGTCTCCTCGCGAATCTCTCGCAATGTCGCCGTGTAGACATCCTCGCCCGCCTCGATGTGGCCGCCGACGCCGTTGTAGCGGCCGGCCCACAGCCGTTTGTGGGGTCCCCCGCGCAGCAGGAGCACCTCATCGCCGCAGGTGATGAAGCACAAGCTGCGCGGGATCACCTGATATCGCTCGTGGCTGCGCGCCACGCCCTGATCTTCCCGCCCCATCGGAACCTCTTTCGGCGTATGTGTGGTATAATGGCGCCGTGACTTCGACCGCAGCTTCAACACGCCAGATCTTCCGGGCGGCCACGCTGGTCATGGCCCTCTTCCTCTTGAGCCGCATCACAGGCCTGGCGCGCGAGATGGTCATCGGCGCGCGCTTCGGCACCAGCGCCGAGCTCGATGCGTATCTCGCCGCGTTCCGCGTGCCCGACCTGCTGTTTCAACTGATGGCCGGCGGCGCGCTCGGTTCGGCGTTCATCCCGGTGTTCACCGGCCTGTTGGCCCGCCGCGAGCTGCCGGCGGCCTGGCGCCTGCTCAGCGCGATCGTCAACCTGGTGTTGCTCCTGATGGCCGCGCTGGCGCTGGTGGCCGCGTTCGCCGCGCCGTTCCTCGTCCGCACGCTGCTGGCGCCCGGCTTCAGCCCGGCCCAACAGGCCCTCACCGTGTCGCTGATGCGCTGGATGCTCATCAGCACGATCGTCTTCGGCCTGAGCGGGATCATGATGGCCGCGCTCAACAGCTTCCAGCACTTCCTGTTGCCGGCGCTGGCGCCCGTGCTCTACAACCTCAGCATCATCGCCGGCGCCTGGTTTCTGGCCCCGCGCATCGGCGTCTACGGCCTGGTGATCGGGGTGGTCGTCGGCGCGTTCCTGCACCTGGATTGCCAGATCATCGGCCTCTGGTGGTATCGGGCGCGCTATCGGTGGGCGCTCGGCCTGGGCGATCCGCACGTGCGCGAGGTGGGCCGGCTGATGGCCCCGCGCGTGCTCGGCCTCGCCGCGGTGCAGATCAACTTCTGGGTCAACACGCTGCTCGCTTCGGGCCTCTCGGCCGGCAGCATTTCGGCGCTCAACTACGCCTGGCTGCTCATGCTCTTGCCCGAAGGGATCGTGGCCCAGGCCGTGGCCACGGCCGCGTTTCCCACCTTCGCCGCGCTGGAAGCGCGCGGCCAGCTCGCCGAACTGCGCCGGATCGTCAGCCAGACGCTGCGCGGAGTCCTCTTCCTGGCGATCCCGGCGGCCGCGGGCCTCTACGCCTGGCGCGTCCCGCTGATCCGTCTGCTGCTGGAGCGGGGCGAGTTCACCGCAAGCTCGACGCAACTGACGGCCACGGCCCTGGCGTTCTACGCGTTCGGGCTGATCGGCCACTCGGTGGTGGAGATCGCGGCCCGCGCGTTCTATGCCCTTCACGACACCCGCACGCCCGTGATCGTGACGCTGGCCGGCGTCGCGCTGAACGTGGGGTTGAGCGTGGCGTTGCTCCCGTGGCTCAACTATGCGGGCCTGGCGTTGGCGAACACCATCGCGACGCTGCTCGAGATGGGGGCGCTGCTCTGGCTGCTCGGCCGGCGGCTGGCCGGACTGGAATGGCCGCAGCTCGCTGCGACGGCCGGCCGCGCCGCGGCCGCGGCGGCCGCCATGATGGCGGCTCTGCTCTGGCTCGGCCGCTTCGAGCAGGGTCGTTCGCCGCTCCTCTTCGGCACGGCCGGCCTGGCGCTCGGCGCGCTCATCTACCTGGCGGGGGCGTTCGCGCTGCGCATGCCCGAAGTCGAGATGGTGCGCCGGCGGATCGGGCGTTGAGAACGTAAGCAGTTGTAGGGCGAACTTAAGTTCGCCCTACAACTGCGCCGGCGGATCAGGCGCTGAGGATGTAAGGCCGCCACACGAAGCGCCAGGGCCGGCCGAGCGCGTCGGCGTCGCCCCGCACGCCGATGCGCGGGGTGGCCGCGATCTCGGCCGCGGCCGCGGGCGTGCCCTCCTCAAGGAAGAGTTCCGGGCTGCTCGTCAGGTCGAGGCCGTTCTGGGCGCGCGTGATCCCCAGCGCCAGGCATAGCTTGCCGGGTCCGTCGGCCAGATGGCGGTCGGGCACGCCGCCGCGGCGCCGGCGCATGATCTCGATCCCCTCCTGCGGCACGATGGCGCGAATCAACACCGCGCCCGGCCGGCCATCGGCCTCCGTCACCACGTTGAGACAGAAGTACATGCCGTAGATGAAATAGACATACGCGTGCCCGGGCGGCCCGTACATGATCGCGCTGCGCGGGGTGCGCCGATGCGCGTGCGACGCCTCATCGTCCGGGCCGCCATACGCTTCGGCCTCGACGATTAGACCGCTCAAGCGCTGGCCATCGAGCACGCGCACCAGCCGCCGGCCGAGCAGATCGCGGGCCACGTCGGGCGTCGGCCGGTCGAAGAAAGCGCGGGGTAGACGGACCATGAGCAGCTCAGTTATCCATGCGCTGATCGGCGCACAACGAAAATGTGCAACGCTGCCATTTTCAGCTCAGTGCGCCAGTTGTCGGAATACGGCAACGACCTTGCCCTGGATCTCCAACTGGTCGGCCCGCACCGGAATCGGCTGATAGGCGGGGTTGGCCGGCTGCAGGCGCACCATGTCGCCCTCGGGATAGTAATACTTCAAGGTCGTTTCCTCGCGATCCTTGATCCACGCGACGATCATGTCGCGCGGCTGGGCCGTGTTTTGGTGCTGGATGATCACCCAATCGCCATCGTAGACCAGCGCATCTATCATCGAATCGCCCTTCACCTGGAGCGCGTACAGGTCGCCGCCGGCCGGCACCAGGTCCCGGGTGAGGGTCAACACTTCGTCGCCAAAGGGATGGTCCTGCTGGCCGACCGCCGGGATGGGCGCGCCGGCCGAGATCACGCCCAGCTTGGGAATGACGCGCAGCAGGCGGGAGGAACCGGCTCGCGGTTCGGCCCCGGCTTCTGTCTTCAGGCGAATGCCGCGCGAGATCTCGGTGCTCCGCTCCAGGAGGCCCTTCTTCTCCAGTTGTTCCAGATTGTACTTCACGACCGAGGTGGAAGAGATGCCCACGGCCTGGCCGATCTCGCGGATCGTGGGAGGGAAGCCGTGTTCCTCCCCGTATTGGCGGATGAACTCCAGCATGTGTTGCTGGCGTTGCGATAGAATCATGGTATCCTCCCTGCTCTGCGCCGGCCGACACAACCCGAACGCCGGACGCATGGCCATCTTGCCCGCTTCGTCACTGGAATATCTGTTCGAATCCATTATAACGAACATCTGTTCGTTTGTCAAGAGAGATATCGCAGATTTTCCCAAACTCCTTTTTATGCCGGCGAATATCCCAACCCGCGTAACCTGCCGGGAGTTTTTATGCAATCCCGTTCGGTTTGTGCTACACTACGACGCTATGAAATTCATCTCGTCTATCTTTCAGCCCGAAGACGACCGTGCGCCGGGCTACTGGTTCATCTTCCAGGGAGATCGGCTTCTGATGCAACAGGCGAACGGCCGGGCCGTCGTGCCGATGGCTACACCGGCGGATCGGCCGGGCCTGCCGCTCGTGCGCCAGCTCTATCTCGGCTTCATCGAGGAGGCGGACGGAAGGTGCATCCATTGCTACGCGGCCGAGGCCGACCCGAATGCGGCCCCGCCGACCGATATGATCGCGGATGGGCTGCGCCAGCTCTATGGCCAGCTCGGCGAGGCGATGTTCGGCCTGGCCGGCCGCGCGATCCAGCTTCTGACATGGGACCGCACGCATCGCTTCTGCGGGCAGTGCGGTGCGGAGACGGGGCTGGTGGCCCACGAACGCGCCCGGCGCTGTCCGCAGTGCGGCCTCGTCTTCTATCCCCGCCTCTCGCCGGCGATCATCATTGCGGTGGTGCGCGCCACCGCGGAGGGGCCGCGGTTGCTCCTGGTGCACAACCATCGCTTCCCGGCCGGCCGTTACAGCGTGATCGCGGGCTACGTCGAGCCGGGCGAGACGCTGGAAGAGTGCGCCCGTCGCGAGGTGTTCGAGGAGGCCGGCATCCAGATCCAGAACATCCGCTATTTCGGCAGCCAACCCTGGCCCTTTCCCAACTCCCTCATGATCGCCTTCACGGCCGAGTACGCCGGCGGCGAGCTGGTCCTGGGCAGCGACGAGATCGGCGACGCCGGCTGGTTTGCGCCAGACGCTCTGCCCGATCTGCCGCCCAAGATGAGCATTGCCAGACGGCTGATAGATTGGTTCGTCGCCTCATACGGGGCCTGATCTTTGCCCCGGCAACCAGGATGTGCTAAAATAACAACCAGTTATGATTCTATCAAAGGCAGGAGGTTCATCTGGACGGTTCACAACTGGCTCATCTGATCGTCGAAAAGCTCGAAGAACATCAGGCGGCAGACATCTTGCTGTTGGATCTGCGCGATCTCACGCCCATCACGGATTATTTCGTCATCTGCACTGCGGATTCGGACCGCCAGAGCCGCACCCTCCAAGAGATCCTGGAAGTGGAGCTGAAGCGCGATCACCAGACGCGGCCCCTTTCGACCGAAGGAGAGCCCTCCTCTGGCTGGGTCTTGCTCGATTACAACACCGTGGTCGTACACATCTTTTCCAAACAAGCGCGCGCCTTTTATCGGCTGGAGGAGCTGTGGAGGGCCGCGCCCGTCGTGTTGAAGATCCAATGAAGCAGCCGCACGACCGTGAGGTCTGAAGTCCAAAGGGGAACCATACTCGAAGCAGAGAGATCACATGGAAAACAGAGAACTCGAACAAACACTTGTCCTCATCAAACCCGACGCCCTGAAGAACTCATTGACGGGATATATCCTGTCCCTGTTATCCGAATTTCACACGGGCCTGCGTTTTGCCGGCGCCAAGATCGTTCACGTCAATCGGATCCTGGCCGAGGAGCATTACGCCGAGCATCGAGGGAAAGTCTTTTATCCGGCCCTGATCGAATACATCATGGGGTATGCCCATTACCCGGACGAGCCGCATAAGCGCCGGGTGATCGCGCTGGTCTATCAAGGGCCCGAGGCGGTACAAAAGATCCGCGACATCGTGGGGCCGACCAATCCCCTGGTGGCCAGGGAGAAGAAGCCGGGGTGCATCCGTGCGCTGGGCACCCTGGTGCCCATCAAGGATGCCGCCGGCAACGTGATCGGCGAGCGGATAGACAACCTGATCCACGCCTCGGCCACGCCGGCCGAAGCCGAGCGCGAGGTCAAGCTGTGGTTCAAGCCGAACGATATCCCGCCAGCCATGCGGATCTATCCGACCGAGATCTGCGACGCGCTGTACTATATCCAGAACGGCCACCTCTACACCGAGTATGCGCCGGGGCGGGTTTGCCTGCTGGCGCCCGG
>Ga0209162_1003027_pt1 | contig 14003 bp, 14 predicted proteins | sample YNPNPMetaG_FD_187121 | JGI IMG/M metagenome (GOLD analysis project Ga0209162, IMG submission 187121) | Anoxygenic and chlorotrophic microbial mat microbial communities from Yellowstone National Park, USA - YNP NP MetaG (SPAdes) (version 2) ... | reverse complement strand
CCCGCTTCGATGCCCGCACGAAAGGCTTCGACAATCTGTTGCCAGCGCGTTGCTGACATCGTATTACCCCAGTGTTTTAGGACTTTTGATAAGAGTATACAGAGTTTAGCCAATTTTGTCAAGCGGTTTTGAGGGTGTCGAAATTGGTGGTTGAATGGATAGATCACCTAACCCCTTGCCCCCTTCCCTGCGAGGGAAGGGGGAACGCCCCTCTCCTCGTAGGAGAGGGGACGGGGGTGAGGTCAGAGAAGGGGTAGCAAGAACGCCTCTCTCCTTGCATACAACCAACTTCTCAACAATTTTCGAACACCGCCAGCGTTTTTTGGAGGAAGTGCCAACGGGCCCACCTCTAGTCGCCGCAGGCTTTAGCCTGCGCCATGCACATGGTGCCGCCCAAAGAGGACAAAGCCCCTCTCCCGAAGCTTCGGGAGAGGGGCTAGGGGCGAGGGTGTTACCTCATCAGTCCTTCCAGAGCAACGCGCCGCGATAGCCGCCGCGACAGTACACCGGATAGGAATCGTCCGCCCAGAAGTTTCTGTCGGACTTGGCGTGACCATCCGCATACACGAAGTTGATGGCACCAACAGGCTTATTGGCAGGTCCCGTCACGTGGTGTACAGGGATGCCGTACATCCAGCCGCTGGTGGGGTCGGAAGCACACCAGAAGGGGCCTTCTCCGTTGACCGTGATGCCGACGAAGGACGCCCACATCATGGCGATGCTGTCCGCAAAGATTGCCACCGAAGCAGGGGAGCCGATGGAGCCAAGTGTGCGCGGCGTGCACTGGTTGCCGATGACGTACTCGTTGAAGCCATAGGTGATGCAGTAGTCCGGCAACCGTCCATCAGCCTCCACGTAGTTCGCCGTATAGTACCGGCAGTCGCCGACCTGCGGGCACCAGGGACACATACTCTGGGTACGCCCTGCGCCAATGCTGGGACACTGGAATAATCCCTTGTTCTTGACGTACGGCATCAACGCACCGGTCCATATCAGGTTAGGCTGGTCGGGGTTACCGCACCAGGGCGCCCCACCGGGTCCGCCAGGCCACGGGTTCCACACGAAGGTCTCGTCGTAGTCCTGAATGTACATGTTGTGTGCCAGGCCGATTTGCTTCGTGTTGGACAGACAGCCGGTCATCCGTGCCTTTTCCCGTGCCTGCGCGAACACGGGGAACAGGATCGCCGCCAGGATAGCGATAATCGCTATCACGACGAGCAGTTCGATGAGCGTAAAGCCGTTGCGTTTCATGTTGTTTACCCTCCTCATGTTGGTCTCGGTTTTTGCAATGTTACAGTCTTTGCTAAAGATGCCTGTTTGTTATGTAACAATTTATCTCAATCGCCTCCGTCGTCAGCTATCGACGACGGGAAAATCGCTAGCTCAGCAGGCGTTCACACGACTCGCGTACCACCAGCTCCACCGGCAGATACTCCACTCCACCCGGCTCGCTATCCGGCGAGCGCATCAGACACAACAGCCTGTCGACGGCACGTTCGCCCATGGCGTACAGCGGCTGTCGCACCACCGTCAGCGGAGGCTGCAGGTGTGCCGCCGAGGGCGGGTCATCAAAACTGATAAGGCTCACGTCTTCTGGCACACGCAGGCGCAGTGTCCGAATCAGCCCCAACACCTCCAGCGCCAGATAGTAACCGGCGCACAGTACCGCGGTAACCGCGTCCCGCTGCAGCAGCACAGAGGTGAGATGCTGGCGAGCCTCTTCACCCATCCGCCAGTTGGAATGCGCGCGCACAATCCACTGCTCTTCCACCGGAATGCCCTGCTCTTCCATCGCCTGCCGATAGCCCAGCAGTCGGTCACGGCAGTTGGTCGCGGTTTCCTTGCCGTTCACGTAGGCAACACGTTCATGGCCCAGCCGAAACAGATAGTTCATCGCCATGCGCACGCCGCCGATGTTGTCGCTATCCACACAGGCGAAAGGTGCGTCTTTCCACGAAGCTCCCAAGACCACAAACGGCACACCCCTGATGAAAAGACGATGCAGGGTATCATAACCCTCCTCAGGGGGTATCAGGAAAATAAAGCCTGCGTCCGGGTGATGCTGCACCACTTGCTCGTAATCTTCATGAGAAGCGGGTTCCACTACCAGGGCGAAGTTGTCTGCTCTCGCCCTGTCTCGGAACGCATGGAAAGGCCAGCGCAGGTAGGTGTCCTCCTCCAGATGGTCTGCAAAAGGCGGCACCATCACCACGGTGCTGCGGCTAACAGCCCGCCCAACAGGTTGTCTGCGCTGCACATAAGTTCCCGACCCCACCCGGCGCACGAGAACGCCGTTGCGCACCAGCTCTTGAATGGCGCGGTTGACGGTCATCTGGCTTACGCCGAACTGCCGGGCGATTTCGCGTTCGCTGGGGATGCGGTCTCCTTCACGCACCCTCTGCTGCGCGATGAGCTGCTCGATATGCTTCTGGATATGCCGGTAACGCGGCTCGGACACGGGCATCGCATTCACCATCATACACACTATAACATTCTATATATACTATAACAATTCACGTCGCAAATGTCAAGCACTTTTGGGGGTGGTGGGAAGTTTTTTGAAAAAATCTGCTGGGGTGGAGGTGAAAACGCGCGAAAAATGTCGCGTAGTGAGCCACGGACGGGGATGAGCAAACGTTTCGGCGGGAGCTTTGCACTCCAAGTGGAGCCTGGCGGTTTTATCGGACACCCTCCGATACCCTTGCCTTTCCCTGTAGGGATAGGCTACAATTTAACAACACTAAGCATCGGAGGGTGCTGAATGCAGTTCCAACCGTTTACAGAATCCCGTGAACTCATTGGCGAGCCAGATGCCCTGCGCGAACGCATGAACAAAGAGGGCTATTTGTTCATTTCCGGTCTCGTTCCTGCCGAAGACGCCCGTGCTGTGTGTGAAGACATCCTGCGAATCTGTCGTGAAGAGGGCTGGGCGGATGAAGCCGGCTTAGCCGTCGGTGAGCCGCGCCTGGAGGGTCACGAGGGCTGGTGGGAGGTCTACGACCGTGTGCAGTGCCTGGAAAGTTTTCACGCGCTGGCGCACCATCCCAATATCCTGCGAGTGATCGAATCCATCGTGCAGGAGCCTGTGCTGGTGCAACCGCGCAACATCGCGCGGATTACATTTCCCGCGACGGCGCATTACACCACCCCGCCCCATCAGGACTACCCGTTAATACAGGGTACACCCGATACCTACACGGTGTGGATACCGCTTTGCGATTGCCCCATCGAGCTGGGTGGGCTGGCAGTGCTGCCCGGCTCGCATACGGCGGGCTTGCTTCCCGTACACCGCGCCAGCGGTCCGGGCGGGTTAAGCGTGGATACCAGCCGTTGGGGCGATACTTGGCATGCACAGGATATGCAGGCAGGCGACGCCCTGATATTCCACAGCTACACGGTGCACCGCGCGCTGGTCAACGTTAGTCAGCGCAGGCTGCGCATCTCCGTGGATTACCGTTATCAGGGTGTTTCGCAGCCTATCGTGGAAGATTCGTTGCGTCCCCACTACGAACGACTGAGCTGGGAGCAGATATATCAGGGGTGGCAACGAAGGGACATTCAGTATTACTGGCAGCAATACGCGTTACATATCGTACCGCGCGATTTCAGCATCATGCAGCCGGAGGAGGAGCATCGATGAGTGTGCCCGATCGTATCGCCATTAGCGATGAAGAGCGCGACTTCTTTTTGGAAAACGGCTACCTGATACTGCGTGGCGTCCTGCAGGGCGAAGAGTTGCGCCGCGTGCAGGCAGCGATGGACGAGCTGACGGCTTACGGCTCTGCGGAAGTGCGTAACGACCCGGACTACATGTATGGCCGGGGCCCGCAATCGGGAAAACCCGTCCTGCGACGCATCGAGTACGTCATTGACAAACGCGATGAGATGAAGGTGTTGTTGGGACATCCTTTCATCTTGCGCTCGGTGGAGAAGCTGATGGGCTCCGACTTCATTTCCACTTGGGACTCGATGGTGCTGAAGATGCCCGGCGAGGGGATTATCGTTCCCTGGCACCGCGACGCCGGGACGGATTACGTGGGAGATAAACCCATCTTCAATGTGGACTTCTATCTGGATGAGGCAGATGAGGACACCTGCGTTTGGGTTCTGCCGGGCAGCCACCTTTGGAGTCGGGAACAGGTGCAGGAATGGCTCAATGCGCACCGCGAGCAAGACACCACGAAGGAACACTTCAGGGCGTCCGGAGCCGTACCGGCACTCATGCAGCCGGGTGACGTGCTGTTCCATAACATTCTCGTCTTGCACGGCTCGCCATACAACCTGTCGGACAAACTGCGTCGCGTGGTTTACTACGAGTTTCGCACCGCGCACGTGGAGCACCAGCTGGGACCGCATGTGCCCGAATACATTCCCCTGAAACAGCGTGTGTTGCTGAGCTGCATTGAGCGACGAAAGCAGGCGGACTACATCCCGAAGGATGAGATTCCCTTCACGTACAACCCGCCGGAACCGTTCCAGGTAGATAGGCAATCGGGCACGGAGCTGCCGACCTATCGCTATCCGCACGAACAGTACTGGAGAAAGTAGGATGTCGTGATGCAACGGAAAGAGATAAGCTTCACCACCACGATTGTTCGGGAAAAGGACAGGACCTATCTCGCGTTACCGACGGAGGTGGAAACCATCTGGGGAGGTAAGGAGCACCATTACGTAGCGGGAACGATTCAGGGGCGCACGTTTCGAGGACGCACCGAGATTCAGCGGAGGGACGAAGCCAGAGATAGCCTAACCCCTACCGCCTCGCCACAGGTGGTAAAACACCAGCGCCTGCAGCACGGTCAGCAATACCAGCATGATGTCGTTCAGCACGTAAAGGGAGATAAAGAAACCGGTGAGGCGGCGAATGAGCAGAATGAGTACCAACCCGAATAGCAGGTTTGCCCCGTACACCACTATCCAGCAGCCGATGAGTTCCAGCGCCGTGCGGAAGGCTTGCCGGAGGTTCGCTCCATCGATACCCCACCTGCGCCGCGCGTAGAGGTAGCCAAAGGCAGAGCTCAACAGGATGAGCAGAGGCACATACAGCTTGTCCATCTCAATCTCCCAGCCGGTACAGCCATTGTCCCACCATCTCGCGCAGGGTGTAGACCATCAGGCGCAGGCGTCCATCGGGGCTATCGGTGTCCACCGGCAGGTTGTCCGCCGCCACCGGGAAGACGCGAAAGCCCATCTTCTCGAACCGGGGCACTGCCCGCGCCAGATGCAGAGAGCTGGTGACCAGCAAGATACTCCGCACACCCCGCTGGTGCAATTTTGCACTGATGTTGGTTGCTTCTTCTGCGGTGGTCTGCGCGTGAGGCTCCAGCAGGATGACTTTCTCGGGCACCCGCAGCTGCCGGGCAAGAGCCGCTCGCACCTGCGCCTCCACCGGCGACCCTTCGTATGTCGTGCCGGAAAGCACCAGCAGCGGCGCCAGCCCCTGATGATACAGCACCAGCCCCTGCACCGTCCTGCGTAGGGAAGAGTCGCTGAGCGTACCGTCGCGAAAGACGCCGGCGCCCAGCACCACAATCGCATCGGCAGGCTGTACCCTGGAGGACACAGCCAGTGCCCGTGCCAGCGCATTAGGCAAAGGGGTATACGCGCTGAGCAACACTCCCAAAATACCCAGCACGCCCAGAGCCTGTAGAAGCTTTGCAGAGAGGGTGTTGCGGTTCATGGTTGCGTTTCGATGTTCTGTGTCGGAAGCTCGTATTCCTGCGCGGGCAGCCATATCGTGCCGGTATGCGCTTCGCCGAGCACCTCCCCGCCGTACCACCACGCCCGCGCCGCCAGCCACGCGCAGAACAGGGCATCCAGCCTGTCCTCGAATCGCTTGAGTCCGGCAGGTGTTTCGGGAACTTCCGACAGCCAGTCGGGCAGATCTAGTTTCGGCACAGGCAACTGCTTCAGCAGACCGACGTAGCGCTGCATCTGCTCGCGACGATATGCCATATCCCTGCCCGATCTCGCCTTGTACTCCAGAATGCGCGGCAGCCGGAACAGTCTCACCATTGCGGCGTGCGGATATACCTCAAACGCCACCCGACACGCCTGACGAACGGGTGGTGCAGGAGCCACCTGCACGTTGAGCCGCTCCGCCAGCAATGCACACAGGCGTTCCCCACGTGGTGGTTCGCCCAGTAAACGGCGGTTGGCGGGGTGGCAGAGGGCATGATAGCGGGCGAAGCGACGGCGCATCTCGCCCTCCACCGGACGCTGTCCCGTGAGATTGGGAACTACCAGCGGGGCGTCAGCCGCAATAACCAGCGTGTTACCCACATCCTGTTCTGCGATAGCGCGGCAGATTTCCTCGTCGCTGTACCCCAGCTGCGTGGGCGCGACTTCGCAGAGCCTATCTTCCCGCCATTCGAGCATCGCCAGCCCCGACGGGTTGCGCGTCCCCCACGCAAGGTCAATACCTACCCACAGTGCCCGTGCTCTGTTCATCCCTCTCCTTTAATACGCGCATCTGCTATAATAGGTTACGGTGGTTATTGTGTCCGTGAAGGAGGAGCAGTATGCTGGGTTTCGAAAGAATTACCTTTGACCCCCGAATCATGGGAGGACAGGCATGTATTCGCGGAATGCGCATCCCTGTCGCGCTCATTGTCAAACTGGTCGCGCATGGTAAGAGCACGGAACAGATTTTGGAAGAATACCCAGACCTGGAGCCGGAAGATATTAGGCAGGCACTGGAATACGCAGCCTGGCTTGCCAGCGAAAGGGTTCATGTTGCAAAGACTGAGGTGGCCCCGTGAAGTTTCTCGCAGACATGGGCATCTCGATGCGCACGGTGACTTGGTTGCGCCAGCAGGGATACGATGTGGTGCATCTGCGGGAACAAGGTCTGCAGCGTCTGCCCGATGAACACGTCATGGCAAAAGCCAGAGACGAACAGCGGATCCTGCTGACGATGGACCTGGACTTCGGATACTTGCTGGCCGTCAGCGGAGGAGTATTGCCAAGTGTGGTTCTGTTTCGGCTCAGCGACGAACGCGCGGAAGTAGTGAACTCTCGACTAAGCCAGGTGATATCGACTTGCGCACGCGACCTAGAATCAGGAGCCATCATCTCGGTGAGCGAGGATTCTATTCGAGTTCGGACTCTGCCTGTGCGATAATCGTTCCCTCCAACTGACTGCGTTCCCGAATGAACCGAATAGCCACTGTGCCCAGTGCCCAGTAAACCATTGCCAGCATCATCAACACCCGATAACCCACCCCCATCGCAACCTGCACGTTCACCACGTAGGCAATCGGTCCGGCGATGAGCGGCGCGACCACCTGCGGCAGCGTGTCGGCAATACCCCACACACCCATATACTTGGCGGGAGCCTCCTGCGGAAGCAGGTTGCACGCCAGCGCCCAGTCTACCGCCTGAAACACACCAAATCCTGTCCCGAAGATACCGACGGCGATGTACACTACCGTCAAATCTCTCGCGAACAAGAACCCCATCCCCGCCAGCAGGCAGATCAGACAGGAGAGAGCGAGAATGAGCCGCTTGCTGTAGCGATCCGCCAGCTTGCCTGCGGGAAGAGTGCCCAGAATGCCGGTGATGGTGGAGAGTATCATGAAGTTGGTGATCAGGCTGAACGCCTCCTTACGGTAGCCGAGCGTGTCGCGCAGGTAGTACAGCAGGCAGAAGTTCACCGTATAGATGCCCATCATGATGGCGAGGCGGCTAATCAGCAACCAGACGAAGCTGGGATACGGCTTCAGGGGGACACGATAGCTGGAGGTAATTGCCTCCCACAGCGTGGGGGAGTTGCCGGTGTACGGCTCCTCGTGAATCAGCCAGACGTTGAGCAGCATGAAAGCGTTCAGGAAAACTGCAAACAGCAGCATCAGCCAGAACAGCCCCCGCTCTGTGCCGAGCAAAAGGCTGGCAGCAAAGGGTCCCCCGATGCGTCCTAGGAGCGTACACACGCCCATCCACGCCGACGCTGTGCCATGATACTGCCACGGGATGCGGTCGGGAATCAGTGCCTGATAGGGACCGTTGGCGACGTTGAGGAAGAACTGAATGACGATATACACGCCGAGCAGGGTCCACACCGTGCGCGCGGCGGGAAAGAGGAACAAGCCGACGGTAGTCAGCAGCGTGCCGACAATCAGATAGGGTCTGCGTCTGCCCATCGGGTGGCGGCTGCGGTCGCTGATGGCGCCGAACAAAATCTGCGTGGCGGAAGCCACAAACGCGCCGACGCTGGTGACTATCGCCAGCACACGGTCTTTCTCCTGAGAACCAACCAGCTGCTCCACGCGGTCAGGAAGCACCAGGATAAGCACTGCTCCCCAGAAGAACGACAGCGCGAACCAGAACAGGCTGATTCCGAAATAGTCGCGCAGGGTGGGTCTCATCACCCTATGTGGTTCGGCGTGGAAGGACATTCTCCTTTAATGCGGAGAACGGCGCACGGTTTTAGCCCTGACGCAGCTCACTGCCCCACTCCCAGCAAGGTCACCACCGCCGGCAGCACCACAATCGTTAACAGAGTGCCTATCACTATCACCAGTGTTGCCAGCTGGTGGTCACAACCGTATCGCTCGGTAATCACTGCGTTCACCATGGCGCTGGGCATGGCGGATTGCGTCACCGCAACCAGCCGGGCGATGCCCTGTACCTCCGCCCATCCCGTTGCCAACCACATCAGCCAGGGGAACAGCACCATCTTTGCCAGCAAGATAAGCACCATCGGCAGGTAGTAGCGATTCGCTCGAAGGTGCGCCGGTTCCAGCATCAGCCCCAGCGATAACAGCACCAGCGGCACGGTCGCACCTGCCACCAGCTGCGCTGCATGGGAAATGAACGACGGTATAGGCACCCGAAGGGCGTTGATGACCAGCGTGCCAATCAACACGAGAAAGGTGGGAGTGGTAAAAAAACGGAGCATTTCGCGCCAGCTGGTGTCGTGCTTGTTACCATAGTGCATGGCGACCGCGATCCCAACAGTATATACGGGTAGAGCCATACTGAACTGGTCGTACACCACTGCCGCCGCCATTGCTCCTTCGGTCTTGCCGAAAATCGCCTGCACCACCGGATAACCCAGAAATCCCGTATTGCCGTACACAGCGGTGAGCAGAAACGTTCCGATGATGGGGCGTGGAAAGCGCAGCAGGCGCGCGGGCATCCATAACAGCGCCATCACCAGCACCTGCAGAATGCCGAAAAGCCATGCGGCGCGCACCATGTCCGCCGTTACCCGCTGCTGGTAAAGGGCGTGGAAAACGAAAGCGGGTAGTGTCACATCCAGAATCAGCCGGTTGATCACACCCGTATCGGTCTCTCGCAGAATACCCCGCTGCTTCAGCAGATAGCCGGTGAACAGCACCAGAAACAGCGACAGCACCACCCGAAAAACGTTCAAGAGCTACGCTTCCTCCAGCTCCAGCAGGTTCTCTTCGAGCGGGCGTCCGTTGTCACAGGGTTCCGGCTGTACCTGCACCTGCATGGCAGCGGCTGCGCTTTCATCGCCTTCCCAGCGACGGTGTCCGCTTTTGTCCAGAGCAGCTTTGATAAACCCGACGAACAGCGGATGCGGACGATTGGGGCGCGAACGGAACTCGGGATGAAACTGCGTTGCCATGAAGAAGGGATGTCCTTCCAGCTCGATAATCTCCACCAGCCGGTAGTCGGGCGAGACCCCGGAAAACACCATGCCGTATTCTGCCAGACGCTCACGGTACTCGTTGTTCACTTCGTAGCGGTGGCGATGGCGTTCATACACCACCGCATCGCGATAGAGCTTCGCGGCACGGGTGCGCTGCATGATACGGCATGGGTATGCCCCCAGACGCATCGTTGCTCCTTTGTCTGCCACCTCTTTCTGTTCCGGCAATAGGTGGATAACGGGGTGTGGCGTGTCGGGGTCCGCCTCTTCGGAGTGTGCGCCATGCAACCCACAGGCGTTTCGGGCGAATTCCACCACCGCCATCTGCAACCCCAGACACAACCCCAAGAACGGGACGCGGTTCTCTCGGGCGTAGCGAATGGCGGCGATTTTGCCTTCTAACCCGCGCACACCGAAGCCGCCTGCCACGATAACGCCGTCGAAGCCTTTGAGATGCTGTGCGACATCAGGCACCTTCTCCAGCCCTTCCGAATCGATCCAGCGGATGTTCACCCGCGCGTTATTCGCAATGCCGGCATGTTTCAAAGCTTCGGCGATGGAGATGTAGGCGTCTCCGTTGCCGGTGTACTTGCCCACCACCGCCACGTACAGATTGTAGCGCGGTCGCTTCATCACCTCGACCATCTTGCGCCATTCTTCGAGGTCAGGCGCGTGTTCGGGCAAGCCGAGGCGGCGCACCACCAGGTTCGCCAGCCCCAGTTCCTCGAGGCGAAGAGGCACTTCGTAGATGTTTTCGGTGTCCATCGCCTCGATGACCGCTTCTTTTTCCACATCGCAGAAGAGGGAGATTTTCTCCTTCATCTCGTCGGAGATGGGCACTTTGGTACGGCACACCAGTATATCCGGCTGGATGCCGATTTCGCGTAGCTTGATGACGCTGTGCTGTGTGGGCTTGGTTTTCACTTCGCCCCATGGTCCCACGAACGGGATGAGCGTAACGTGGATATACAGCACGTTCTCCGCACCCGCCCGTTTCTTGAACTGCCGGATGGCTTCGAGGAATGGCAGCCCTTCGATATCGCCGACTGTGCCGCCGATTTCAGCAATCACCACATCGGCACTGTGTTCCTTGCCCACCAGCACGATGCGGTCCTGAATCTCGTTGGTGATATGGGGGATGACCTGTACGGTCGCGCCTAGATAATCGCCCCTGCGCTCCTTGGATATCACGGCATTGTAAATATTGCCAGTAGTGACGTTGGAATGGCGCGTGAGGTCTACGTCGATGAAACGCTCGTAATGCCCTAGGTCCAGGTCGGTCTCCGCCCCGTCGTCGGTCACGAAAACCTCACCGTGCTGGTACGGGTTCATCGTGCCCGCGTCTACGTTAATATAGGGGTCAAACTTCAGAGGCGCCACTTTGAAGCCACGACTGCGGAGCAACCGACCGAGGCTGGCGACGGTGATGCCCTTGCCAATGGAAGAGACCACGCCGCCGGTCACGAAGATGTACTTGGTCATGGTGTTCCCCCAGAGTAGACTTCCAGAATTGCGCGGGGCGTACCAAACTGCCCTGTGTATTTATATCATGAAAAGGGGCTTTTGACAAGGGCGGTAAGAGCGGCAATCTCCAGTTTTGTCCTGCGGGCGAGGCTCTCGCCGAGCCGTGAAACGCCTCCCCGCCCGCGGGGAGGTTGGGTGGGGGCGAAAACGCGCAAAAAAACATCGCGTAGGGAGCACAGCGTGGGACGGGTTGAGTTGACCTAACCCCCCAGCCCCCTTCCCTACGTGGGAAGGGGGAGAAAAACGCCCCTCTCCTCACAGGAGAGGGGGCAGGGGGTGAGGTCTTATCACTACGCTGCCAAACGCAACTGGGGTCGGCTGTCGGTCTCTTCATAGTGGAAACGGCTCACCAGCGACTGCAACTGCTGCGCCATGCCAGCCAACTCCTGCGCCGCCGCAGCAACCTCCTCCGACGAGGCGTTCAGCTCCTCGGCACTCGCCGCAGCTTCCTCGCTGATGCTCGCCACCGACGCAATCGCCGAAGAGACCTGCTCCGAGCCAGATGCCATCTCCAACGCTGCTCGGGCGTTCTCCTCCGCGCTCTGCAGCACCGTGCTGACCGTCGCCAGCACCTGCTGCACACTCGCCGACATCTCCTCTGCCACCGCCGTCACCGATTGCACTTCGCCCGCTACCTGCTGCGCCGCCTCGATAATCTGCGTCAACGCAGAACCCACCTGCTCACTGCGGGCAAAGCCGCCGTTGACCATCTCGCTGGTGGACTGGATTGCCCGCACCGTCTCTTCCACGCCCGCACGCACGTTGCCAATCAACACCGCAATCTCCTTGGTCGCCGCGCTGGACTGCTCTGCCAGCTTGCGCACCTCGTCGGCAACCACCGCGAAACCACGACCATGCTCGCCAGCGCGCGCCGCCTCAATCGCCGCGTTCAACGCCAGCAGGTTCGTCTGCTCCGCTATCTGCTCGATGGTCTGCACGATGTTGCCTATCTGCTGACCCAACTGGTCTAACTGCGCCACCTTCTGCGCAGAGGCTTCCGCCTGCTGCTGGATCTGGCGCATGGTCTGTAGCATCTCCTCCACCGACTGTCCGCCCTGCTGGGCGATTGCGCTGGCTTGCTGGGCGGATGCCGCCATCTGCTGTGCGGAGCGTGCCACCTCTTCCACGGCTTTGGCGGCTTGCCTCATGCCCTCTTCTGCCTGCTGGGCGGCTTCGCGCTGTGCCTCACTGCCCTGCTGCACGGTGCGGATGGCTCGGTCGAGGTTGTCCATCGCCTGCGCGGCTTCGGTAGCTTGCTGAGCCAGTTGTTCGCTGCCGCGCGCGATTTCGTGAGATGCCTGTCCCGATTGCTCGGTAGATGCGGAAAGTTGCTGGGCAGTGGAGGAAACCTGTGAGGCGTTGTCCCGGAGCCTCTGGACGATATCCCGCAAGCTCTGCGCCATCGTGGCGAAGGCGTTGCCCAGCGCGTCGCGGTCGGAAATGGGTTTCACTTGCACCCTCAGATCACCCTGCGCAATCTGTTGGCTGGCATCCGCGAGCTGCTTCAGGTAAACGGTCACGCGCTGCATCCCGTGCATTACCTGAGCCAGCTCGTCCTTCGAGCTGGACTGCAGGCTCACCTGCACGTCTCCCTGAGCTAATTTCTCCGATGCCGCTAACAGGTCGCGAATCTGGGCGCGTGAACCCCAATAAAAGCCGAAGAACAGCCATGCGGCAAACAGCGCAGGCAGCAAAGCGAGAACAGTAACCCTGAATCGGTGTGAGGCTCTTTCACGAACACGCTCTTGAACCAGCGCGGTGAGTGCCTCTTGAAGGGTGTCCAAAAGGTCATACTGTGCATCGATGGCGGCAGTCGCGCGGTCGAAGTACTGTTTCGCCGAGGAGTAAGAGGCAGTGTTGCCCGCGATGAGCGTGTTCAGGTCATCCAGAAACGCTGCCTCCTTCGCCTGCGCTTCCTGAAACGGCTTCGCCAGGCGCGACTGCAGCGAGGGATTGGCAGCGATTGCCTTTTGTACAGCACGGTTCGTCTCCTCGCCGGTCGAGACGAACCTTTCACGCAAGGCGATCAGACGGTCGCTTACCCGCTGTACCGACCCGCTGCTGAGCGCGGCGTTCCCAATGGCACGGGCTTTTCCCATTACCTCAATGTGCTGGGGGAGAGTGAACACCACCGCGTGCATCGTGTAGTAGTTGTCCAAATCGGGGTCCAGAACGAGTCCGGAACCGTCTGCTACCTCTTTATGGAAGGCGAGCAACCGCTCGATGAGTTCGGTGTGTTTCTGGAAACTCTGTTGGGTGGTCAGCCCATCCACCTGTTGGAGCAGCTGCTGCCAGGACTGTTTCCACTCTTTCCAGGCACTCGAAACTTTAAAAGCTTCACCGTAACGGCGGTCTACCTCCTCGATCTTTCGGATGTCCTCCTCGATAGCTTGCTGCTTCTGCTTCATCACCGCGGCGAACGAATGGTTACCGCCCAAATATCCAGCTGCCGCCCCACGGTGCTGTTGCACGTGCTGTAATAGGGCGTTGGTTGGCGCCAGGTACTCCGCGCCCTGCAATTCGTTGCGCGCGAACGCGATATCTTCGTTGGCGTTTCGGACGATGATGAAGAGGCACCCTGCAATCGGCAGTGTAAACACCGCTGCGATGAGCATCATTTTTCGTGCGAACGACAGTCGCCCCATCAGCCCTATCGCCGGACGAAACAGTGTTTGCCACATACGCAGTCCTCCCTGTCTGTGATGGAAAACCTTATTTTATTGTGGCAAAACATCTGTATTCTTACAGGGTGGAAGGTGTGTTTCTCAGCCGAAAATGAGGGTAGGAATTACGCAGTTGAAAGGCTGCTCGAAAGTTTGTAACCGAAAACGACAACTTCTGTCATTCTGAGCGAGCTGCA
>Ga0209162_1003026_pt1 | contig 14003 bp, 10 predicted proteins | sample YNPNPMetaG_FD_187121 | JGI IMG/M metagenome (GOLD analysis project Ga0209162, IMG submission 187121) | Anoxygenic and chlorotrophic microbial mat microbial communities from Yellowstone National Park, USA - YNP NP MetaG (SPAdes) (version 2) ... | reverse complement strand
GTCTATAAGGTGGATGCGGAGGGGAACTTCGTTCTGCAGCCGTAGCGGGGGTTGGGATGGGCAGAGGTGGGGTTCGTCAAGCGAACCCCAACCCAGGGCAGGCTCCTCGGGATGGATCCGGCGCTGATCTCTGATCTCTGACTTCTGACCTCTGACCTCTGACTTCTGGCCAAGGTGCTTACCTCATGGAAGAATTCTTTCAGCAGCTGACCAATGGGCTCGCCGTCGGCGGCATTTACGCGCTGATCGCCCTGGGCTACACCATGGTCTACGGCGTCCTGAAGCTCATCAATTTCGCCCATGGGGATTTGTTCACCATCGGATCCTATCTGGGGCTCACGCTCCTGACTTCTCTGGCCCTGACGGATCGGCTGGGGCCGGGAGTCGGCATCCTTGTTCTGGCTTTGATGGTCATGGGGCTCGTGGCCCTGGTGGGCGGCCTGCTGGAACGGGTGGCGTACCGACCCCTTCGCCATTCCCCCCGGCTTTCCGCCGTGGTTTCCGCCCTCGGCGCCTCCATCTTCTTTTCCAACACGCTCATGCTCATCTACGGCGCCCGCTTTCAGGTTTACCCCCAAAACATTCTGCCCAAGACGGCCATCGACCTCTTTGGGCTCTACATCCCCCTCGTGCGGGTCCTCATCCTGGGCACCTCCGTCGTGATGATGGTGGGCCTCTACACCTTCATTCAAAGGACCAAAATCGGCACGGCTATCCGCGCGGCGGCCATCGACCAGGACGCGGCGCGCCTCATGGGCATCGATGTCAACCGCGTGATCCTCATGGTCTTTCTCATCGGACCGGCTTTGGGCGGCGCGGCAGGCCTCATGGTGGGCCTGCACTACGGCCAGATCAACTTCACCATGGGATGGGTCTACGGCCTGAAAGCCTTTACGGCGGCCATTCTGGGCGGGATCGGCAACATTCCCGGAGCCATGGTGGGCGGGATTCTTCTCGGCGTCATTGAAGCCCTGGGAGCCGCCTATCTTTCCATTGCGTGGAAGGATGCCATCGCTTTCGGCGTCCTTATTTTCATTCTCATCGTGCGCCCCACCGGGCTTCTGGGGGAACGGGTGGCGGAAAAGGTATGATGGAAAAACGCGTCCTGATCTATGGGGGAATCGCCGCCCTTTTGGCCGTCAGCCCTCTGTTTCTTAACGCCTACTGGACCGATGTGCTCAACAGCATCGGCCTCTATGCCGCCTTAGGGCTCAGCCTTAATCTTATCGTCGGCCATGCGGGCCTCTTCAACCTGGGGCACGCCGCCTTTTACGCCGTCGGGGCCTACACGGCCGCCATCCTCAACACCACATGGCACATCCCCATTCTGCCCCTCATGCCCCTGTGCGGCGTGACGGCAGGCCTTTTTGCCTTGATCATCGCCCGCCCCATCATCCATCTGCGAGGGGATTACCTGTGCATCGTCACCATCGGCGTGGGGGAAATCGTCCGCATCGCCCTCATCAATAACGTTTTCGGCATCACGGGAGGCGCCAACGGCATCTTCGGCATCGCTCGGCCCAATCTGTTCGGCTGGGTGATCCGCAAGCCCCATGAATTCTTCTATCTTATTTGGGCCTTTGTCGCCGTGACGGTTTTTTTCTTTCATCGGCTGGAAAATTCCCGGTTCGGCAGGGCCTTGAACTACCTTCGAGAAGATGAAACGGCGGCGGAAGGCAGCGGCATCGACACCGCCCATTACAAGCTCATGGCCTTTGTGCTGGGAGCCGCCTGGGCGGGCATGGTGGGGAATCTCTATGCGGCGAAAATGAGTATCATCGCCCCGGAATCGTTCAGCTTTTGGGAATCGGTGGTCATGTTCACGCTGATCATTTTGGGCGGATCCGGAAGCATTCCGGGGGTGCTTTTGGGCGCCTTTCTCATCGTGGGACTGCCCGAAGCGTTTCGCGGCTTTACCAACGCGCGCATGCTGGTCTTTGGGGCCGCCATGATCGCCATGATGATCTTTCGAACCGGCGGTATTCTTCCGGCTCGGCCCCGCCGATACACCCTGCCCGAGCGGAACCTGGCGGAGGAATCGGCGTGAGTCTGCTGAGTCTCCGGCGGTTGAGCAAATCCTTTGGCGGCCTCACGGCGGTCCACAACGTCTCCTTTGACGTGGAATCCGGCACCATCGTCGGCCTCATCGGGCCCAACGGCGCTGGAAAAACCACGGTGTTTAATCTCATCACAGGCATCTATCGACCGGACCAGGGAGAAATCCTTTTCAACAACACCTCCCTGCTGGGCTTGCGCACGCACCGCATCATCAGCCTCGGCATCGGCCGAACCTTTCAGACCATTCGCCTCTTTCAAAACCTTTCCGTTCTGGAAAATGTCCTGGCGGGATGCCACTGCCGCATGCGTTCCGGCGCCTTTTCGGCCATGCTGGGCCTGGGACGGCACCGACGGGAAGAAAAAAAAGCCGTGGAACAGGCCATGGACGCTCTGGCTTTCGTGGGCCTTCAGCAGAGCGCGCTGCAGCCGGCGAAAAACCTTTCCTACGGCAACCAGAGGCTGCTGGAGGTGGCTCGAGCCCTGGCCACCCAGCCAAAGCTCCTCATCCTGGACGAACCCGCAGGCGGCATGAATGAACAGGAAACGGAAGCCCTGGTCGAACTGATTCGAAAGATTCGATCCCGCGGCATCACGGTGCTGCTCATTGAACACGACATGAACCTGGTCATGGGCGTGTGCGAAAAGATCGTCGTTTTGGAATACGGCTCGAAAATCGCCGAAGGAACCCCTCGGGACATCAAGACCAATCCCCGGGTCATCGAAGCCTACCTGGGGACGGAAGAAGACTGACATGCTTCGGCTCGTGGATCTTCGCGTCAAATACGGCACCATTGAGGTGCTGCACGGCATTGAGCTCACGGTCCATCCGGGGGAGATCGTGACCATTCTCGGAGCCAACGGCGCGGGAAAATCCACGACGTTGCTCACCATCAGCGGGCTGGTCAAGCCTTTCACAGGGGCCGTCCTCCTCGAAGACACCCCGCTGCATAAACTGCCGCCCCATGAAATCGTCCGCCGCGGTGTGGCCCATGTGCCGGAAGGCCGCCGCGTGTTCGGCACCCTCACGGTCCAGGAAAACCTGAACCTGGGGGCCTTCATTCGGTCGGATACCGCCGAAATTCACAAGACGCGGGAATGGATTTATGAGCTGTTTCCCATTTTGGCCGAACGGCGGCGTCAGTTGGCCGGAACGCTGAGCGGTGGGGAACAGCAGATGCTGGCCATCGCTCGAGGGCTCATGAGCCGCCCTCGAATTCTGCTTTTGGACGAACCCAGCCTGGGTTTGGCGCCGCTTCTCGTGAAAACCATCTTTCAGACCCTTCGGGAAATCAACGCTTCGGGCGTTACCATCGTCTTGGTGGAACAAAACGCGCGAGCGGCCCTCAAGCTGGCCCACCGCGGCTACGTCATGGAAGTGGGCCGCATCGTTTTGGAAGACACGGCCCAGGCCCTCCTGACCAACCCCGACGTCCAAAAAGCCTACCTGGGAGGCGCCTAAAAGGGCCGGGAAGGGGGCCGAGCAAACAGAAAACCGCGCCGGCACCGCCTGGGCGCGGAGCGCTGTTCCCCCAAAAGGCATACGCCCCATCGGGACTTATCTCGAAATGCCCTTGCGGCTTCCGGGGATCAAGAAACCGCTTCACATGGAAGCCCCGGACCCGCTTGGGCGGCGTTCGCTTTCCACGAAGCGGTAATCGTAGCGTTTCACGCAATAACTGTCCGACTTCGGCACCAAAACCATCGAAACCACGCCTCGGGATCGGACGCCCGAACCGTCCGGAAACGTCGCCCCCAGGTCGAAACGGCCGGTAATCTCAAGATTTTCACCCACGACTTTCCATTTTTCCAAGCGAATGTGGTAGAGGAGCTTCTGCGTCTCGGAAAAATTTTTCTCGTATTGGGCGCGAAGCGCACGGACTGGCCGTCCGTTTTCCAAAGCATCCGCCGTGAAAAACGCCAGGAAGGCCTCCAAGCGTTTTTCGGTAAACGTTCGGCAGTAGCTCTCGAGAAACGAAACGATGCCGGCTTCCGTGTGTCGAACCATGGGCATGGGAGGCGGAAGGACCTGAGGGCTTTCATCATCCCGGTCCCCGTTCACCCGCTGCGGCTCCTGAACGGCGGCCTGTGGACCTTTCCCGGGCTCACTCTTGGCCGCCACCATGGTTGAATCCGCCTTCGGCTTTTCCGCAGCCTTCTTCTCCTGGGCCTTGGAAGGCTCCGGCACGGCGGCCCGTGGGCCTTTCACAGGCTCACTCTTGGCCGCCACCATGGTTGAATCCGCCTTCGGCTTTTCCGCAGCCTTCTTCTCCTGGGCCTTGGAAGGCTCCGGCACGGCGGCCTGTGGACCTTTCCCAGGCTCACTCTTGGCCACCACCGTGGTTGAATCCGCCTTCGGCTTTTCCGCAGCCTTCTTCTCCTGGGCCTTGGGAGCCTCTTGCACGGCCGCTGCGGCCGTCGTCTTTGGGGAGGAAGTTTTCACGTCCCCGGAAGTCCCCTTTGCTACGGAAACCCGGCCTTCAGGCGGCGGAGCCGAGGTTTTGGGCGTAGATGCCGTCTCAGGGGCCGTTGTGGAAGGGGATTTGGCTGTGGAACCATGAAGAGACGCTGGGGGCCCCTGATCATTCGGCATGGGGGAAGGGATATTCTGGGCCAAAGGAGAGGGTTTCTCGGTCAAAGCACGTCCAGGCATTGCGGGTGACGGCTCCGGCCGTCCCGGCATTTTTTCTTCCCGCTCGAGCGAAAGCGAGTGCATGGGCGGGCTTGGTTCGGTCACGGCTTTTTCCCTATCCGTGGCGCCGTGCGAAGGCGTCTCTTTTTGCATTGGTTGGACCGATGAAGCCGTGTCTTTTGGACTGTTGGGTTTCGAATGGGGTGGATTCGGTGAGGGTTTCCCACTGAGGCTGGGGGCTTTGGCCGCGAAATAGCGCCTGGAAAGATAGCCCTGAAAGTCCGTGACATAGACCATCGCCAACACCACGGCCACCACCGTGACCCATGGCCAGGCACCGCGAAAAGACCGAACGTCAAGGCGCTTCTTCGGCGTGGCTGTCGTTTTCGTCAAAGGGTCCGTGGGGCACAAGGCCAGCATCTGACGGTGTCGGTCGTATTCCCGGCGACGCTCGGGGTTGCCGAGCACTTGGTAGGCTGCTTGAATTTGCAGAAAGGTTTCCACGGCTTCCGACTGATGGGGATTTCGATCCGGATGCCACATTTTGCACAGCTGCCGAAAGGCGTGTTGAATTTCCTCAGCCGAGGATTCTGGTGAGACACCGAGGACGGCGTAGTAATCCTCCGTATCAGGCGCCAGCCGAAGCAGGTGCGCCAGCAGACGAATTCGGGATTCCGCAAAGGCCACGGGCAGATGACGGCTGGCGCAGGCGGCGGCCAGATCCGTGGCGCCCTGCGGCGTTTCTTCAAGGTGTCGCCAGGCAGCCTTCAGTTGATCCAACGCGCGACGATCGGCAGACACCTCCATCACCAGCCGGTCCACGTCCCGGCAGTTTTCGATAGCATCCAGCAAGGCATCCCACGCCGTCGACGAATGGGGCTCACGTTTCCTTGTCATGGCGTCTCGATGGTCACGGAGTCCAGCCAATAGTCCCCAAAAATCTTGTTATCGAATTTCAGACTTTCTTTGCGCCGAAGCCGAATCCATGCGGCCTCGCACTCGGAAGGCGCGTGAAAGGCAAGGGTTTCCACGCTCCACGGCGCCGTTCCCAAAAGGGGTTCGCTTCGAACGGAAAGGCCCTGGCACCCGTAGCCCGTCACTTCCACAAACACACCCTGATCGGTGGTGAGGCCTCGAGCCTTTCTCGCGAATCGCAACCGGTACGGCGTGTCCGGCCTCAGGGGCACCACCTGCGCCACGTGGGAAAACGCGGTATTGGCCGTCCCCAAAAACCGCACATGGAGGCTGTAACGGCCTTCAAAAGGTTCGATCACCGATCGCTCCACTGCGGCGTCCCGCGTCTTGGTGATGCGCCATCCAAAGGCCATGCGCAGCGGCTCCTGCTCAAAACCGCCGTCATAAACTCCGGAATTTTCGGCGCCCGCATAGTGCCGCCAGACCTCTTTAGCCTCCATAAGCTTTCGTTCCCCCAGCAAGGCGTCGCAAAGCTGCAGGGTTGTCTTGGGTTCGGCCGACACCTGGGCCCGCCTCATGCGCTGCCACAATCCGTAGGCGGCGGTCAGATCTTTCGCCGCGACCCATTGCCTCAGAAGAGCTTCGTGTTGCGTCGGCTTCACATGGTCCGCCACCGCTTCCCAATGGCCCCAGTATTGCTCGGCCAAAAAAACGGCGTCCCGGGATCGTGCGGGCATGCGCTCCAGAATGAACGCCACACAGGACGCCAAAACGGCATCGTCGCGAAGATCAAAGGCGCCGAGGCATTCCTGCCATTTCCAGGTGCTTACCTGGGCCAGGTTTTTCGAAAGCAGCTGAAGCATGGCCCGCGCGTCGTCCATCTTGCCTTGTTCCACGCGGGTTCGAAACAGCGCCCACCAGGCATCCATGAACGTGGGGTGTCTTTCCAGCGCTTTTTGGAAAGCCTGTTCCGCGCCCTGGGGGTCAAGGGCCTCATAGAGGCGGGCGTAGCCCTCCCAGAGCCATTTTTGCGGGAAAAGATCCGTGGCCGTGCTGGACCGCACAAAGTTCACATGGCGCGCCCCCACCTGATAGCTCAAAAAGCCGTACCCCAGGAGTAAAGTTCCCGCCACGCCCATGGCCAAGGCCACGGCCGCCCGTGCGGCCCAAGAACCCCTACGCCCTGTCTCTTGAGCGTCCTGCATGGCGAGCTAGCCTTCTTTGGGAAGGGCCTTGTGCTCATCGCCGTAGCGATACATGTACCCGTAATGGTAATACTTATAGTATTTGTAATGATAGCCGTAGTGATGTTGCACATCCAGCTTGTTAACCAATGTGCCCAGCAGGTTGGCCCGAATGTTCAGGAGGCTCTTGCGAAAGATGCGCAGAGCGTCCCGATGGGTTTGGCCCACCGTGCTCACCAGAATCACCCCGCTGGCCTGGTGTCCCAGGACCAACACGTCGGCAAAGCCGGCAAAGGGCGGCGCGTCGATGAGGATGCGGTCGAAGTGTTTCCCAAGGCCTTCCAGAAGCTTGCGCATTCGGCTGGAGCTCAGGAGTTCCGCGGGGTTGGGCGGAAGGGGCCCAGAGGGAATGAAAAACAGATTGGGCACGTCCGTTTTGTGGAGGATGGCCTTCGCATCGCACAGGCCAGTGAGATACTGGCTGAGGCCTTGCTCCTTACCATTTGGGCTGAAGGTCTTGTGCAGCCGCGGTCGGCGCATGTCGGCGTCGATGATGATCACCTTTTCTTCGACGGCAAAGGCCAGTGCCAGGTTGCTCACGAGAGTACTCTTGCCTTCGCCCGGCTGTGTGCTGGTGAGGACGATGGATTTGAGGGCGGTGTCGGCGCTTTGAGACAACTGAATGGACACTTTGGCCGTGCGAACGGCTTCAGAAAAATTGGAACGCGGACTTTCATGGGCCAACCAATCCAGACGCTTGGCTTCTTCGGCCTCGGCCATGGGAATAACGCCCAAGACCGGAATGCCGAATCGATCGGAAATCTCGTCGATTCTCTTCACCGTATTGTCCAGGTATTCCAGGAAAAAGGCCAGTCCGACCCCTCCCATAAGGCCCACGATCAGGGCCAGCAGCAGGTTCAATTTCACGCGAGGCTTGTAGGGTTGCAGAGGCAACGACGCATAGTCCACCACTTGAATGTTGCTGATTTCGGCGCCCACATTGGCGTCGATTTCCTTGCTGCGTTCCAAAAGGCTTTGAAAGATCTGCTTGCTGGTTTCCACCTCCCGGCTCAGGATTTTGTATTGGGTGGCCTTTTCATTGAGTTCCAAGGCCAGAGCCTTCTTTTCCTCGGCGGCCCGCCGTAGGCTCTTTTCCTTTTTCAAGGCGGCCTGATAGCTGTTTTCCAAGGCCTGCACGATGCGCCGCTGTTCGGTGTCGATCTTTCGCTGAATTTCCTCCATCTTGGCCTTAAGGACCTTCACCTTGGGGTATTCGTCCATAAAGATGGCCTTGAGTTCTTCATATTGCCCCGTGGCTTGGGCCAGCTGCTGGCGCAACTCCTGAATCACCTTGTTATCCATCACCGCAGGAAGGGATTCCGCCCCGGTCGACTCGGCCTGCTGGAAGAGGGACTCGGCGGCCACCCGCTCGGATTCCGCCACGGACAAGGCGGTATTGACCTCTTCCAGTTGCCGGTAGACCAGATTGAGGCGGCTGTCCAGGGACACGATGCCCGCCTTTTGGGCAAAGCGGTTCAGTTCCTCTTCCGCCTTTTCTACACGGATTCGAGCCACTTCCAGTTGTTTTTCCAGCTGTTGCTTGGCGGCGCCGGCGGCCTGCATTTTTTTGTCCATCTGCCAGCTGACGAATTCTTGCACCAAAGCGTTGGTCACATCCCGGGCCACTTCCGGATCCGTGCTGGAAAAGGCCACGTTCACAATGGTGGTATCCCGTTCCGGCTTCACTTGAAGATTGGCGAGAAAGGTCTTCAGAATCCCTTCTTCCGTCTGTATCTGTTCCAAAGCCTCGTTCTCGGGCGAGGGTTTGCCGAAAGAAAACCATTCCTTGATGGTATGGCGCCATTGTCGAAAAACACTGTCTTCTTCCGGCGCCTTGTCGGCGGCCTTTGGGTTGAACACCGGATGGTTGAGCAGATTGAGCTTGTCGATGACGCGCTCCGCCAAAGAGCGGCTCTGCAAAAGCTTCACCTGCGTGGTCATGAATTCCCGCACCTGAAGCTGATTGGCCACGGCAGCCAAGTCTTCGAATTTCGTGACTTTCATGCCTCGAGGGCTGATTTCCAGGCGGGCCTCTCCCTTGAAAATGGGGGGCAAAGCCAGGCTGACGATCAAGGTGGTGATGAAGACCACCAGAACCACCGTGCCCACGAGCCATTTACGCCGGAGAATGATTTCCAGGTAGTCCCGCAGATCCACCTCGTCATCATAATCCGGAATAGGTTCGCGAAACTCCGTGGATGGCAGTCTTTGCACATCCGGCATGGGCGCCGGCACGGTGGTTTCGGCTCGTTGTGTCTTTTCGTCGAAATCAGGTCGCTCCATCAATGCCCCTCATGTTTTCTCGGTTCGTAAGGAGACCGTTTCGGCCCAAGACGGCCACGGCCGCAAAGGTCATGGTGTTGGCAACCATTTGCATGGGAAAATCCACCCAGCTATGGAGCAAAAACCCGGCCATTCCCGCCAGGCAGCCGGCAGCCAGCATGCGCCGATCCGGCGTCAGGTCGAGGCGGATCCGCCACAGCCTCACGGCCTGACGCAGCCAATAGCCCCACAGCATGGCGATCCCCACGGCTGCAGCGGGCCAGCCCAGTTCTGCGACCCACTGAAGGTAATCGCTGTGGGCGTGACGGGCAAAATGGGTTTCGGGCAGATGGGTCTGGTAAAGACGGAAGAGCTCGCGGAAATTTCCCAGGCCCACCCCCGTCCAGGGATGATCCTGAATCATGCGCCATGTGTCCCGCCACAGGCGAAACCGGCCGGGCATGTCCCCTTCCAGGCGGTCGAAACGGGCAAGAATCTGATCCAGGCCCATGACCAGCCCATAGGCGATGAGGAGAACCCAGCAGGCCACCACGGCCACGGCAGCCGATCGCCTTTGGGTACCGGAAAAAATGACGAAAAGAGTTCCGGCGGCCAGGCTGCACACGATGCCCGCTCGAGAGCCGGAAAAGACCAGGGCGAGAAGCACCAGGGCGGTCAAGTACCCAAAGAAGGCTCGCCGTTCCCACCATCGGGCGCGAAGGTCTCGACGGCTTGCGGCGTGCCGGGAAGGCCCTCTCTTGTCCGGAAGGCTCAGGGTATGGGCTAAAAGCACCGGCCATAGCAGGCCCAAAAAGGCGGCATAGTTGTTGCGGTTGAAAAAGGTGCCTCGCGCGATCCCACGGGTTGCGGCGCCCACAACGCCGATTTCCCCCAAGGACGGCACAAGAACCTGAAGCAGCCCGTAGCCGGCTTCAAAAACGACCACAGCGAAAAAAAATTTTAAGAACCATCGTCGATGCGTCGATGAGAGGTGAAAAAGCCTGTGAAGCCGCCACGTCCACAGGGCCAGAAAGCCCCACAGAACGGATTCCAAGGCGGTGTTTAAAGGAACGTAGGCGATGGAAGAAACGGAGTGCTGGATCCCGGCCACGTCCCGAGCATGCGCAAGCCAGGTCGCTCTTACGGGAGAAAGCATCTGCAGCATGCCTTCGGGCAGCGGAAGGCTCTGCACCAAGGGATACCCCACAAGGGCGGCGGCCGGCACCCAGAACCGCCAGGAGGCGGACTCCCAACGCGCACGGCCGGTCAGGGCCAAAAAGCCCCAGCCCGCGCAAAACGTTCCGGCCGTGGCGGCCCAGAAGGCCGCATGGGATCCGGCAAAAAGAAGAAGGCACAGTGCCAGGGCGCCGGCCAAAAGGAGCCGTTCCGCTCTGCCGCGAGCGGGGACGTGGACCGCGGCCTCTTCTGTGGCAACGGCACGGGTACCATTCATTCCACGGTGGGTGCGAAAGGCCACCCTGCCGGATAGGGTGCTCATGGAACGTGAGAACCGCCTGTGCGTGGTTTTTTTTCTTGACGAACCACAGGGTCTCCGTATATGGGAAGACAAATTTGGTGTCAACATTTAACTGAAGCGGCCCCGCGGGCCCCCAAGGCGGCGCCGGCGACGAGCGCCAAGGAGGATGAGCGATGAGGAAGGCGAAATGGAGGCAGGTTTTCGCGATGGCTCTGGTGGCGCTGTGGCTCATGCCTTCGGTGACCTATGGAGGCATGAAGATCGTGCCGCAAGGCAGTGTCTCGATCCTTAAAGGGGATCGGGAGGTGCGCCGCATTCAATCGGAAATGCCTGTGCCTGAAGGCGATTTCATGATCTGTTACGGACAATGCCTCATGCGGACCACCGGGGTACAGTTGGTCGCCGGGGAAAAGGCCGTCTTTGCCGCGGCGGAAGCCAAGGACCGGGTGGATGTCACCGTGAAGTCCGGACGTGTGGATTTCGCCCTAACGGAACAGGCACCCAACCTCGCCTTTCGCACGCCCCATGATGTCATTCAGGTGCAAGAAGCCATCTTTCAGGCGGCTTCCGGTGGTGCGGTGCGAGGCACCGTGGCGGTGACGGAAAAGGGCACCCTCTTTCAGGTTCATGAAGGCGCGCTGCGGGTTGCCACGCAAACCGGGACGGCGCTCGTCGGCCAGGGACAACAGATTCAACTTGCGGCTGCTGAGTTGGCTCCGGGTGGGGGCGCTGCCGGTGCCGGGGCTGGCGGAGCCGGTGCTGGGGCTGGAGCGGCCGGTGCTGGAGCCGCTGGGGCCGGCGCGGCTGGGGCCGGCGCGGCTGGCGCGGGAGCGGCCGGTGCAGCGGCGGCTGGTGGTGTAGCAGCCGTTGGTGGGGCCTTAGGAATGGGCACCACAGCTCTCGTGGCCACGGGTGTTGCGGTGGCTGGTGTGACGGCCGGAGCGGTTGCGGCAGCGGGCACTGGCGGCGATGCTGAAGTGAGTCCTTCAACGCCCATTCAATAGATTGCAAAGATTCTTACAACACGGCACGGTGCTAACCCTTCGGAAGAGGGGTGCACCGTTTGTCTTTTTTATAGGGGATTTATTCTATGCGCACACGGATCGGTCGATTCCTTTTGCGATTGGAGAGCCCGAACCATTTGTTCCCACATGCGACCCGAAAACGCCCCCCTGGTGGGGCGCTTCTCACGGCGCTGGTTGTGCTCCTGGGGGCCGCTCTTTCGGGCTGCGCCTCCAAAGGAGGCCCCCAGCCCACGACATCGCTGGAAAAGGTCGTGGCCCAAACGGAAGCGGAAAGCGGCGCCGTCAAGGAAATGAACGCCAAGATTTTTTCTTCGGCGGGAAGTCCACCCACTTTTGAAGACTACATTTTGAATGAAGGCGACCTGGTGCAGGTGTCCATCTTTGAAGCCCCGGACCTCAATAAAGAAGTGCGCATCAGCGCTCGAGGCTTCGCGACGCTGCCTCTCGTGGGCCCCGTGGAACTTAAGGGGCTGACGACGCGGGAAGCTGAACAGCGCATTGAAGACTTGTACCGCACGAAATACGTCCGTGATCCCCATGTGAGTCTTTTTGTGAAGGAACAATTCGGCGGCAAAATCACCCTTTTGGGGGCGCTGAACAAGCCCGGATCCTATGATTATCCGGCACGACAGCGGTTGCTGGATGTGCTGGCGCTGGGCGGAGGACTTTCCGACAAGGCGGGCCGCACGGTGCAGGTACGGCGAAAGGGGGAAAATCCCGAGAGGCCCGACAGTTATCTCGTCGACCTGGAAGAACTCATCGATAAGGGTCGGGCGGAACTGAACCTGGAAATCCTTCCGGGGGATGTGATCTACGTGCCCGATGCGGGCATGGTCTATGTGGACGGGGCCGTGAACAAGGCCGGTGCCTATCCCATCAAAAAGCAAATGACAGTCCAGGAAGCCATTGTGGCCGCCGGCGGACTGAGTAACACGGCGGATCAGGGCAACATTAAGCTGGTGCGCTACACGGAGGGCGGATCCCGGGAAGTGGTCCAGTTGAGCCTTGCGGACATTCAGCAGGGCAAGGCCCGCGCGGTGACGGTGCAGGATCGGGACGTCATCTTCGTGGAAACCAGCACCATGCAGGCGCTCGTCTACGGGCTACGCCTGAACCTGGGCATGGGCCTGGTGGGCATCGGCTATACGCCACCCCCGCGGTAGAGAGCAGAGGCCAGAGGTCAGAAGTCAGAGATCAGAGATCAGAAGTCAGAGATCAGAGGGCAGAGGGCAGCTTCCTTCGGAGCCTTTCCGAAAACGCATCATGTGTCCTTTCGCCGAAGGATGTCAGCCCAGAGCGTAGCCCTGGGATGGGCCTCCACGCCCCGAAGGGGCACAGGATATCAGCCCAGGGCGTAGCCCTGGGATGGGCGGATCGGTCCCATTTTTCCCAATTCTTAAGCCCCGAAGGGGCGTAACCCACCCCCCAAGGAGCCTTCCCATGCGCTGGGGTCCAACTATAAGCCATGTGTTTCGCCCCTTCGGGGCTTTTCTTTTTATTGTAACGCGCTTCGACCCGGGGCTACGCCCCGGGCTGTGATGTTTCGCCCCTACGGGGCGCGAGCCCCCGACGCAAGCCGTGACCCACGGTTCCCGACCGGACACCGCATCGTGACGGCAGCTGCCCTCTGACTTCTGCCCTACGTGGTTCTTCCAAAGATCCGCCGCCAGAAAGGCCTTCTTTTTTCCCGCGGCACCGGTTCGGGAACCTCGCAGATCTTTCCTTCCAGAATGCATCGAGGCACGGTCAGCACCAAATCTCGCGCGGCGTCTTTGCCCAGTCTTTTGGCTGCCTCATCCAAAGCGAGGCTCAAGGCTGGCGCCCGTTCTTTCGCATGGTGAGCGTCACTGGCGATGACGTGCACCAGCCGGTGTTCCAGAAGGCGAAGGGTCCCCTCGCGCACCTGTTTGCCGAAGTGCCCGAGCAGGCTTCCGGCGGTGATTTGCACCAGGGCACCGGCGCGAACCCACTTGAAGAGCAAGCCCGGATGGCGCCCCAGGAAGGGATGCCTTTCGGGGTGGGCCAGCACGGGAGTGAAGCCGAACCCGCGAAGTTCCCAGAAGAAATCTTCCAGCCGCAAAGGCAGGGCGTGGGGCGGTAGCTCCACGAGCACATACCGGCCGGCATCTCCCAAGGTGAGGAGTTTGTTCTGGCGAAGGGCTTGGGGCATGGACGCATGGAGGCGGATTTCGCAGCCCGCATGAAGCGTCAAGGGCAGGCCGTTTTCCGCCAAAAATCGGCGAAGCGCTGTGACGGCGTCCAGCACCGTTCGACGGTCATTTTCGTAAAGCTGCGGGATATAGTGCGGCGTGCAGCACACTTCCGTGATGCCGTCCTGGACGGCCGCTCGGGCCATGGCCAGAGCGGCCTCAAGGTCGGGGGCGCCGTCATCC
>Ga0209162_1003025_pt1 | contig 14004 bp, 10 predicted proteins | sample YNPNPMetaG_FD_187121 | JGI IMG/M metagenome (GOLD analysis project Ga0209162, IMG submission 187121) | Anoxygenic and chlorotrophic microbial mat microbial communities from Yellowstone National Park, USA - YNP NP MetaG (SPAdes) (version 2) ... | reverse complement strand
GGCCTGGGCAATATCGGGGTCGCGATGCCATATCCATACGGTGTCTTTTCCTTTCAGGACGGGCTTTTTCCCATGTGCCTGTGCCGTAGAACGCATGATCGCTCTCATATAGCTTTGATACTTGTCGGGCACAACCTTACCCTCCTGATCGACCACGGTGGCTGCTCCTATGCTGGCCCCCTTACGCATGTAAATGCTATCGGCAGCAATGGCAATTAACGCCCCTGCCGAGGCCGCATTATTATCTATAAAGGCCAGCACTGGAATACGACAGTTGAGTATCCGCGTACGAATGGAGTCGGCCGTGTTGACCAATCCTCCATAAGTGTTTATGCGTATCAGTATATAATCCGCATTTATCGATTCAGCCTGGGCCATTGCTCTTTTGGTTACCTGCCATGCCCCCGGCATAATCTCTTGTGCTATATCAAATTTGAAAACTATAGTTTCACGGGCAAAAGTTTCCCTAATATGGCCGGCAAGAATGCTTAATACCAATATCAAACCTCTGATCCACCTCATGCGTAATGTTATTTTTGTAAAAAGACTAAACACAGCTGAAAAATTCCAACTGTGCTAATTCCTCCCGGTTAAAAACTTAACAAAAATAAGTCAATATATCTAAATAGAAGTTAGTAGTTTATAAAATTATTTTCGGATGGACACCCCCGATGAGTTGCCTCACAAACAACCCCAAAAACGAACTTGTGAGTTCCATCAGGCCAAGTTATTAAAAAATAATATTTGTAAAACAAAAAAATGTAGCCGGTAATCTAACAATGGTTTGGGTGAATAATTTCCCAGAATTATACAATTAATCCCATCGAATGACGAATTCCGTAATTTTATCCCCTTTAGCAATAGAACGGGTAATGGTAGCCTTAACATTCTTACACCCCGACTTCTCTAAAGCGCGTTCCATCCAGCCGGCAATATTTTCTTCGAGAATGGTGGCCGACTCGGGGAATATCGTTAGGTGAACCACAATGCCATTTTTCTCGGAATTAATAACTATCAGCTCCGAAGGTTGGAAGTAGGTGGCAAATACCTTACTTCCTCTTTCGATGATATATTGGGGGGAGCCGAATTTGATAAAGAACCGGTACACTCCTCCCAGTGCAACATCGGCACTGTATTGACCCATGGTGCGGGCGGTTTTAACGTCGTCACCCCCAAAAAAAATCTTACTTATCGTCTGCATGGGTATTATCAGGGACTCCTTTACCGGATACCAGTTGTTGGTGAAAAGAAATCCCGTCATGATTTTTTTTGATTCAGCAGGCAATGCATTGATCCACTCTTGTTTGCGGGTAGGGTAAAACTTGTCAATAAATTCTATTACCGATCTGACTGAGGTGCCTTTAACTTCCATCTTACCATTTATTTTGTAATTGCATTTTGATTCCTAAAATTAAATCTTTTTTGTATTTTTCAAAAGAAAAATGATTTTATATTATTAATTGAATAATATATCACTATTGTCCGATAAAAAAGTAATTGAATAAGGCACATGGTGCATGATACACATGCGGTTTATGCCTTTCCGTTTATTCGAAAATAATTTTATAAGTTACTGACTTGCATTTGGTTATACTTACCTTCTGTTATTAGCTGGTCGGCCGGATGGAACCCGCATGTATAAAATTTCCATTTGGTTTGTTGTGTTTACAGCGTCAACAGCGTCGTTTCATGGGAGATAGCTAACAAAAGAAGTTTTTCTGATATTTATAAGTCGATTTTGTACTTTTGCTGTGGTTATAAAATAATGGCCGATGTTTTTTTCATCCGACTGTCGATATGCTTTGTTGGTGCCCACGAGTATGGGGGTGCGGCTTACTCCAGTTGACCGGCAGCCTGTTCATTGTAGCGATCGTTATGTAATGCAGGCTACCAGTGCGGAGACCAATACGGCCAGTGTGCTGGCTTATCTTGGAATGCCGGTAAAGGTACTTACGCGTCTGGTTGAGGATAGCCCTATTGCAGAGTTCATCAAGTACAATCTGCGTTCCCGGGGTTTTGATGTTGAAGCCCGCGAGGTGCCCCAGGGAGGACCGTGGGGTTTTCGCCATCAGTTCAATATTGCGGATATGGGTTTTGGCCCTCGTGCTCCCCGTGTGCATAACGATCGTGCAGGGGAAGTGGGTGCTACCCTATGTTCTACGGATTTTGACCTTGTCAGAATATTTGAAAAAGAAGGCGTGCAGCTGCTGCATCTTTCGGGGCTGATTGCTGCCATTTCTCCGCAAACGGCAAAGTTCTGCCTCAGCCTGATTGAAATAGCCCAAAAAAACGGTACGCGTATATCGTTCGATATGAATTACCGCCCTTCCTTCTGGCAAAACCGTGAATCGGAACTTCAGCAGGTATTCCAGCATATTGCTGGGCATTCCGATTTCCTTTTTGCCGGTACCGACGATTGGGTAAAGTGTCTGGGTGAACAGATCCCGCCCTGCGATGACGACATGCAAAGTCGTTGTAGCCAATATAAAGATGCTATAACCCATATTCGCCAGCATTACCCTGAGGTAAAAATTTTTGCCACTTCATTGCGCGAGACTATTAGTGCCAACAAACATCTGTGGGGGGCGCTACTTTTTGACGGAACTCACTGGCACGAAGTCCCGGCACGACCTATAGATGTGCTCGACCGAATCGGCGGAGGGGATGCTTTTGCAGGCGGTATTTTATACGGTTTGCTGAAAGGATGGGAGATGGATAAAACCCTCCGGTTTGGCTGGGCTTGCGGCGCCATGGCAGTTACTGTGGTGACGGATTATATTCAGCCCCTGAACGAAGATCAAATCTGGAGCATCTGGGCAGGAAATGCTCGTGTTGTTCGCTAAGAGAGTATCGCTATGATTTATTTTGAACGAGGATCGGAACATGATGAAATATCACTCCGCGAAATGCAGGAGGCTTTATATGCGGTTTCTGACAAGCTGGGCCAACGAAATAGGGTGTTGATTCTGCCTCCGGATTTTACGCGTCGTCATTCCATGGCTGGTGAGCTTACCACCATGGCTTATAACTACTATCGTGATCGGGTTGCCGATATTTTGCCAGCACTGGGTACGCACAAACCCATGTCGGAAGCCGAAATAGCCAATATGTTTGAGGGTATACCTGGCCACGTCTTTCGGGTGCACGACTGGCGTAACGATGTTGTTGAGGTTGGCAGAATCTCAGCAGATTTTATACGTACTATTTCCGACGGCCGTGTAAATTACGACTGGCCCGTGCAGGTGAACCGACTCATTTATTATGGTCAGCACGATCTAATTCTGTCGATCGGTCAGGTGGTACCTCACGAAGTTACCGGTATGGCTAATTACAACAAGAATATTCTGGTAGGCACTGGAGGGGCCGAGGCTATCAATAAAAGTCATTTCCTCGGTGCTGCCTATGGTATGGAACGTATTATGGGAAGAAGCCAAAATCCCGTAAGACAACTGCTTAATTATGCCGAGCAGCAATATCTCTCCCATTTACCTATTCTGTACATTCTTACAGTGATTGGACATAACAGTAACCGCCAGCTTGTTGTCAAAGGCTTGTTTATAGGACACGGTACGGAAGTGTTTGAGAAGGCAGCCGAATTGTCGTTAAAGGTTAACTTTCAAATGTTGGATACCCCACTGAAAAAGGTGGTCGTTTATCTACCTGCTGATGAATATAAGAGTACATGGCTCGGGAATAAAAGCATATACCGTACCCGTATGGCTCTGGCCGATAACGCCGAACTTATTGTGCTCGCTCCGGCGGTCGAATGCTTTGGCGAAGATTCTAAAATTGACCAGCTTATCCGTCGGTTCGGCTATAAAGGTACAGACGCTACGATTAGGGCAGTTGCACAAAATGCTGAACTGCAACAAAATCTTGGGGCTGCTGCTCATCTGATTCACGGCAGTTCCGAAGGTCGTTTTAAAATCACTTATTGTACCCGGTTGCTTGCCAAAAATGACATTGAAAATGTGGGCTTTAATTATGTTCCTTACGATGAGATGGTCAAAATCTATTCTCCCGATAAGATGCATGAAGGAATGAACAGAATTAATGGTGAGGACGTTTTTTTTATCTCAAATCCGGCACTCGGGCTATGGGCATGGAAAAACAGATTTTTGGATGTTGACCGATAGCATGGAAGCAGGTTAATGAATGTACATACGTCTGAACCCTGATTTACAGATTAACCCGATGAACAATTTTGAAAAAAGTAATATGTATAAAATCACAACGAATGCAAAGACTTACGCAGAGGATGTAAATTTTTTTTGGATAAAACTTTCATAATGCGTTGCATTACAACAAACAAAAGATATTTTTAGGGGGGCGAGCAAAAGGCACAAAATAGAACTTTATGCGGTGGGGGGACCGCTATATACGTATGGCGAAGTCACAGACTTCGCCGAGTGAAGGGATTCAGTAATCTAAAAGTATTTTTGAACCAAATAGTAATCATTAAATTATATACCCATGAAACAATTGTCTGATATCGGGCTGGCAGGTTTGGCCGTAATGGGCGAAAATCTGGTACTGAACATGGAAAGCAAAGGCTTTACGGTGACTGTGTACAATCGCACAACCGACAAGGTCGATGCTTTTATCAATGGCCGGGCCAAAGGTAAAAATATCCGGGGGGCACATACCATCAAAGAACTGGTGGAGTCGCTTGATCGTCCGCGTAAGATCATGCTGATGGTTAAGGCTGGCAAACCAGTGGACGAACTTATTGAACAACTGATCCCTTATCTCGAACCTGGCGATATTGTGATTGATGGAGGGAACTCTTATTTTGCCGATACCATACGTCGTACGCAATATCTCGAAAGCAAGGGTTTACTTTTTATCGGGACCGGTGTGTCGGGAGGAGAGGAAGGTGCCTTGCTCGGTCCCAGCATCATGCCCGGAGGGTCACCCAAAGCATGGCCATACGTTAAACCTATCTTTCAGGCTATTGCTGCAAAGGTCGACGGAAATGTACCGTGCTGCGAATGGGTTGGAGAAAATGGGGCAGGCCATTTTGTTAAAATGGTGCATAATGGCATCGAATACGGCGATATGCAGCTGATCAGCGAGGCATATTACCTCATGCGCGATTTGCTTGGCCTGTCAAACAGCGAAATGTCCGACATCTTTCGTCGGTGGAATAAAGGGGATCTGGATAGCTACCTGATTGAAATAACCGGCGATATTCTTGCGTATTGTGAGCCCGACGGCAGTTACCTGGTTGATAAAATATTGGATGCTGCTGGCCAGAAGGGTACCGGTAAATGGACGGGTATTGAAGCCCTGCAACTGGGAGTTCCCGTGACGTTGATTGTTGAGGCTGTTTTTGCCCGTTCTTTGTCGGCTATAAAGGAGGAACGTGTGGCTGCTTCAAGGTTGATACACGGACCTAAAGTATCGTTTACGGGCAATAAGCAGGAGTTTGTCAACTACCTCGAAAATGCCCTTTTTGCCTCAAAGATAGTATCGTATGCACAGGGATTTGCGCTGATGAGGGCGGCAGCCCAGGAATATAAATGGAATCTGAACTACGGGGATATTGCACTCATGTGGCGCGGTGGATGTATCATCCGATCGGTATTCCTGGGTAAAATTAAGGAGGCTTTCGACAAAAATCCGCAGCTTAATAATCTGTTGCTTGATGAGTTTTTCCGCGAAAAGCTGTTGCAGGCTCAGAAGGGATGGCGTGAGGTTGTTGCTACGGCCGCTCTGAACGGTATTGCTGTACCTGCCTTTGCCTCTGCTCTGGCCTATTTCGACGGTTATCGCAGTGAATCACTGCCTGCTAACCTTATTCAGGCGCAGCGCGATTATTTTGGTGCCCATACCTATGAGCGGATCGATAAACCCAGAGGTGAATTTTTTCATACCAACTGGACCGGAAGGGGAGGAAATACGGCCTCTACTACCTACAATGTATAAAGTCTAAAAGCCGATTTTCATGTTTGTCCTTAGCCCTGGCAATAGAGGCCGGGGCTATGCTATTTTATAAAACATTTTCAGCTTTATTGGAAAACTCATTGATAGTACTTTCGGTTTTGGGAAAAATCAGGCTTACGACTGCTCCCCCCGAATAGTTATTGATTTGTATCTCTCCTTTGTGAGCATCCATTATCAGCTTGGCCATGGCTAGGTCAATACCCTCGTTTTCATTGATATGACGTTCGCCCGGACTGAAAAGTTTGAACAGGTTCTGCATCGCTTTTTCCGAAAAACCCGGTCCTTCATCGGTGATTTTTACCAAAATGTGATTTTCTCCTTCTTCTCCTTCAATCATGATATTCCCCGATGAATGAGTAAATTTCACCGCATTGTCAATAATAGCCGAAAAACATGTATTGATAAGTTCCCAATCGGCTGTAATAAAAAGCTCCTTTGAAAGATGTACAGTAATTTTTAATTGTTTTTTCTGGATAGCTTCTCTGAATTTTTGTAGAATCTGTTGTACCAGTGAGTTTACAGCAATTGGCTGGAGGTCGAGTTCGTATTTCCCCGTCTGTAACTGTGTGATTTTCAAGGCAAATAGTGAAAATCTTTCCAGCCGGTTCATCGACTCCTCCAGTATACTGAATAATGAACCGAACGAGTTATGCTCATTAAGTTCTTTGATTATGTCGATTGATCCCTTGATGCCATTGAGCGGGGTTCGTATTTCGTGGGCAATGATGTGAAGGAACTCAGATTTAGCTTTATCGAGCGTTCTTAGTTCTTCATTCGCTTTTTGTAGTCTCTGATTAAGGATATTCAGTTCGCGGGTTCGTTCTTCGACAAGTTCTTCGAGATGTTTATTGATATTTATCAGTTCTAACTTGTGGTACCGAAGTTCAAGGTGGGTGCGTACCCGTGCGAGCAATTCGGCTGTATCGAAAGGTTTGGTGATATAGTCCTGTGCACCGACTTTAAAACCATACACTACGCTTTCTTTTTCTGTTTTTGCCGTCAGAAACACAATGGGCACGTCATCGTAGGCTTCTATTTTTCTGATTTGCTCACACACCTCATATCCCGACATTTCCGGCATCATAATGTCGAGCAAAATCAGATCAAAGTTTTTTTTATTCACCCAGTTAAGAGCTATCCGACCATTTGTGGCGAATTCGACCTGATACCCCTCGTTTCTGAGCGTGGTACCCAGAAGTTGAAGATTTTTGGGGTTATCATCCACCATCAGAATGGAAAATTTTTTTGGTTCAAACCCGCTCATGTTGCTTTTTTTATTCTTCGGTTACTACTTTAAAGGTATTCAATAATTTTGGATAATCAGCAAGAATTTTTAGCATCAGGTCAATATCGAAATTGTTTACAGCCATCAAAAGACGGTTACCGTAACTGATCAAAATTTCCAGATCATATTTTTTCCCCAGATCCTTTATCTGGGAGGCAAAGCTTTCTACTTCCGATAGGGGTTGCTGTTCTTCGAAGTTTTTCCACAGGGTCATCATCTCGCTTTCGAGTATCGCTTTGACTACACGGATGTCGGAATCGGTTTTAGCAACAATGGCAATATCGGCCGTGTTGTCCTTATTTTCGTCCTCTTCGATAATTTCGTGGGGAAGGAATCGCATCAGTTCAATGTACACATCATTTATCTGAATGGGTTTTATCAGTATTCCGTCAAAACGATGTACCTTGAGTTTATCCTGTTCTTCGATGCTGGCAGAAGCGGTTGTGGCAATCACCGGAATGTGTCGGGTAAGGGGGTCGTTTCTGAGCTTCGAAAGTAGCTCAAAACCGTTGATTTCTGGCATTTTAAGGTCGGTAATGATCAACTGAGGACGGCGGGCTTTGGCAAGTTCAAAGGTCTCTGTTCCGTTGATACTTTCCAGCACCTCCAGTTGGGTATCCTGTATTACGGTTTTCAAATATTTTCGGTTATTATCCACATCGTCGGCAATAATTACCAGCGCAGGCTGAAACTTAATTTTGCGTGGTTCGATATTGGTCATTTCCATGTTTTGCTGACGTCGGCTGGTGCATGGGATATTTTTTAAAAGTACTGTGAAGACCGTTCCTTTGTTTAATTCACTTTCCACTGAAATTTCGCCTCCCATTAAATCAACTAAACGCCTGGTTATGGTCAATCCCAGTCCTGTACCCCCGAATCGTTTGGTCGAGGCGCTTTCGAGTTGGGTAAAGGGTTCAAAAATCTTTTGCAGATGTTGAGGTTCAATGCCAATACCGGTGTCTTTTACGGTTATTTTTAAATCAACCCGTTCGGTTGAGATGGGGAAAGCCGATACATGGACAATGACACTACCTTTCTCGGTAAATTTAATGGCGTTGCCAATAAGATTGATCAGAATCTGCCGCAGACGGACCTCATCAATCTCAATCCCCATGGGTATGTTCAGGTCGGTGATAATTTTGAATTCCAGTCCCTTTTCCTGGGCACGTAAAGAAAACAGGTATTCTACATCTTTGAATAGTACAAACGGGTCGATAAACTCACGGGAAAGTTTCATCTTGCCTGCTTCTATCTTCGATAGGTCAAGGACGTCATTGATGAGGGTAAGCAGACTTTTCCCGCTACTTTTTATTGAGTCGAGGTACGATTTTAGCTGTTCGTCGGTAATTTTTTGCGAAAGTACTTCGGTAAATCCCAATATAGCATTCATGGGGGTACGAATTTCGTGGCTCATGTTGGCCAGAAATTCGCTCTTAGCCCGGTTGGCGGCTTCCGCTTCTTCCTTTGCTTTTCGCAGCTGCTCCTCGTATTGTCTCTTGGCGGTAATATCGATCTTGACGGCTACATAATTGATGATCTCCTGTCGTGCATTTTTTACCGGCGAAATGGTAACTTGCTCCCAGAATAAGCTTCCGTCTTTCCGACGATTGCATATTTCCCCCTGCCAGCGATTCCCCGATGCTATGGTTTGCCAGAGTTGTTCATAAAATTCAGGGGGATGTATGCCCGATTTGAGTAACGATGGTTTTTTGCCTATAACTTCATCGGCATTATAACCAGTAACCTGCATAAAGATCGGATTGACATATTCAATGATTCCATTGGCATCCGTTATTTCGATGGATGTAAAGTTTTGTTCAATGGCCATTGACAATTTACGCAGCTGCTCTATCGAGGCCTTTAACTCCACAATAATCCCCAGTTGGGTACTTATTTGTTCCATCAACTCCGACATCCATTCTTCGGGCTGTTCAGATTCTCCAACATAAAATTCTATAATACCAACTACCCGATTGGAAAAAATCAAAGGGAAAAGTATCAGTTGTTTTAGACCGGCTTCTGAAATTAATTGTTGATGGGGATAATGTTTTTGCAACGGGATATCTTTTATCCGTCGGGCTTTTTTTTCTGTAATTACCTGTTGGTGATATTCCGAAAGTGCTGGTGTTGACTGATGAAACAGTTCGATAAGGGGTAGATATTGTTGTGGTGAGCTGGAATAAACAATGGATGGCGATATTTTTAGACTATGATTTAGTTCCTGAAAGATGATGACATGAGCCAGAGGCCAGTGCGTAAATTCGCTAATCTGCCTGATTGAGTGCAATATAAGTTCTTCGGCACTGTCAACCTCGTGGGCACGAGCGGCTATCTGATTGAAAAGATGTTGAACACGTATCTTGGCTTCATTGATTTTCTGGGCATTAATCAGTGGGGTTACATCCGATATTATCCCCATTGCATACGGAACCTTTTCAGCATCGGTATAATAACATCCATTGTCGGATAAATGGCTATAGCTGCCATCTTTTTTCTTAAAACGATAATGGACAGAATAAGAAGTAAGACCACCCCGGGCTTCGTTGTGGGTCAGCAAAAATTTTTCCTTATCATCGGGATGGATCCGTTCAATAAACTGTTCGAAAGAATAATGACTCAACTCCAGCGCTTCTTCGCCTGTGATTTTCTGAAAATTGCCTTTCCCTTCCCATTGCTGTGAAGAAGGATAATAGACATATAATATTAATCCCGCCTGAAACAAAAGCCTTTCGTCCATTGAATTGGTCAGTCCCTTAATAGATGAAGACTCGTTAAGCATTTGATCAGGGTTCGATAAATACATAACTTAGTGTTTTGTGGGTAAACTGATTTTTTATATAATACCTATAAACATGGTAATGTTTGATACTGTCATACGTATCAAACATTAAAGTGTTACAAAAAATACAAACAATTTTATTCAAAGAATCACGGTTTAACCATAGGTGGAATATACGCATACATGGCGAAAAATACATTCATGGACTGTTGTCAAATTCCTTCACTAAGCATAGTCTGTGGTTTTTCCTGACTTTGACGGTATAGAATTATAAGATTATGATTTTCGGGTATATGTATTTTTACACAGGTACTACATTGCTGGGTTAGTCTTTTGATCGGCAAAGTCTGAGACTTCGCCGCATGTAAATGTTGGTCCCGACATCCGCGCAGCGGATAAATTTTGCCGATACTTTCCAATACTCAATCTGGTCAATGGTGGCACTTACATTTTCCTATGCTATCTTTGCGTCATTTCTTAGCGACTTCAGCGTTTGTTATAAGTAATTTATAATCAGTGTGTTGTAAATTATTTTGAATAAACGAAAAGGCATAAACCGCATGTGTATCATTCACCATGTGCTTTATTCTATTTTATTAATAGTTTTTGATTGAGAATTTAAAATCTTATTTTCCCAAAAAATAAAATAAATTCTAATTTTGTCTAAACATGGCATTTTTTTTGTTAAAAAAATAACAATAAAATTTTTTCTTTAAAGGGTAAATTGTATTTTTGTGTTCAAAAAATAACAATAAATCTTATGTCATTAAAACATAGCATAAAATGATAACAAACAACAAAAAGCTTATTGAGTGGGTGAAAGAATGGGCCGAATGGTGTGAGCCTGACCAGGTGTATTGGTGCGATGGTTCGGAGGAAGAAAATCAACGTTTGCTGGCTGAAATGGTAAAATCGGGGACAGCAGTTAAATTGAATGATGCAAAACGTCCCAATAGTTATTATTTTCAGAGTGATCCCAGCGATGTTGCCCGGGTAGAGAATCGTACTTTTATCTGTACGCAAAATAAAGAAGATGCTGGTCCTACCAACAACTGGGTGGCACCCGATGAGATGAAGGCAACAATGCGTAAACTTTATAAGGGCTGTATGAAGGGACGTACCATGTACGTGATACCCTTCAGCATGGGTCCACTGGGTTCGCATATTTCGTACATTGGGGTGCAGCTTACCGATTCGCCCTATGTGGTTGTAAACATGCGCATAATGACCCGCATGGGCAAGAAAGTACTGGATATTCTGGGGGACAAGGGTGATTTTGTACCGTGCGTTCATTCGGTTGGCTATCCACTTCAGCCCGGCCAGAAGGATGTTAAATGGCCGTGTGCGCCTATTGAGCAAAAATTCATTTCACATTTCCCCGAAACCAATGAAATTTGGTCATATGGTTCAGGGTATGGGGGTAATGCCCTTCTGGGTAAAAAATGTTTTGCCTTGCGTATAGCCTCAAATATGGCTCGTCGTGAGGGTTGGCTGGCTGAGCACATGCTTATTATGGGAATAACCAATCCGCAAGGGGTTAAAAAATATATTGCAGCTGCTTTTCCTAGTGCTTGTGGAAAAACCAACCTGGCTATGCTGATCCCGACTCTTCCCGGTTGGAAGGTTGAAACCGTAGGGGATGATATTGCATGGATGAAGTTTGGACCCGATGGACGACTGTATGCGGTCAATCCCGAGGCAGGCTTCTTTGGGGTTGCTCCTTATACCTCGATGGATACCAATCCCAATGCTATGCTTAGTTGCCGTGCCAATACCATTTTCACCAACGTTGGGCTGACCCCCGATGGCGATGTTTGGTGGGAAGGCATAGGGTACGATATGCCCGAGGGTACGATTAACTGGAAAAATCAGGTTCATGACCGCAATAGCAACGAACCTTGTTCACATCCCAATGCCCGATTTACTGCCCCTGCCAGCCAGTGCCCGAGCATTGACCCCGACTGGGAAAATCCTCAGGGCGTGCCAATCTCGGCAATCCTGTTTGGAGGTCGTCGCCCCAGCACGGTTCCGCTGGTTTACGAAGCATTCGATTGGAACCATGGCGTATTTGTGGGTTCTATCGTTGGATCTGAAGTTACTGCTGCTGCTATTGGACTTAAGGCCGGTGTGCGTCGCGATCCTTTTGCTATGTTGCCTTTCTGTGGTTATAATATGGGCGACTATTTTGCTCACTGGATTAAAATTGGCGCAACGGCTCCTGATAAACAAAAACTGCCCCGCATCTTCAATGTAAACTGGTTCCGCAAGGATGCCAATGGAAAATTCCTCTGGCCAGGTTATGGCGATAATATCCGTGTTCTGAAATGGATTTTCGAACGTTTGGAAGGAAAAGCCGAAGCTGTTGAAACCCCCATCGGTTATGTTCCAACCCCCGATGCCATTGATATTACAGGCTTACCCAATCAGGCTGAAAAAATGCCAGAGTTGCTGAAAGTCGACCATGACGAGTGGCGCCGAGAATGCGAACTCATCGAAGAACATCAGCAATTGTTTGGCGATCGTTATCCTGCAGCCCTTCGCGAACAGTTTGAAAATCTCAGGAAACGCCTTTTGCTGCCCTTAGCAAGCAGTTTGAAAATCTAAGAGAATGCCTTTCCTAATACACCAAAGCCCGTCCCTGATGACGGGCTTTTTTATCTCCGAGTCAAAATTTTGCATTAAATTTGTATATTTACCATCGGCAACAGGTAAAGCTGCAGAATTATGAAATTTACCCGAGACGATTATAACAGACGTATCGTAGATTTGGAGGGAAAAATTCCCGACGACGAGCCGGTATTTTTGCTTCGTGCACAGGATAAGCATGCTCCCGAAACTTTGCGTTTTTATGCCAAACTTTTGATGGAAGAGGGCAATGTGAGTATGGCCGAGGAATTGCTTAACCATGCCCGTAATATGATCGTATGGCAAAAGAGTGTTAAGGTAAAAAGTCCAGATAAATAAAGAAGTGGGTTGTTCTATCGCCGTGGGTTTATATGCCTATGGAGGAAAGTCCGGGCAACGCAGAGCACCATGCTTCCTAACAGGAAGATACTCGTGAGAGTATAGTAGTGTAACAGAAAATAACCGTCTCGCTTCGGCGGGATAAGGGTGAAAAGGTGGGGTAAGAGCCCACCGGTTCTGATGGTGACATCAGAAGCCGTACACCTCATGGGTTGCAAGGCCATGTATATCTCAATAATTCGAATGAATTGCAGGGCTGCTCGTCCTGTTTTTTTGCCTTGGGCAAAAAAGTTGAGAAGGGTAGGCCGCATGACCCTGTTGGCAACAGCAGGGCTAGATAAATGATAGAAGTCACGCCCAAAGCGTGATACAGAACCCGGCTTATAGACCCACTTCTTTATTTTTTTATTGTCTGCTGATAAAGATAGCCGCAATGAAATAAAATTTATTGTCCTGATCAGCAAGTGCAGGACATTTTTTGTTCAGCTAAGCCATTCATTCCACCGGATAAACATTCGCTCCTGAACCTTTTTTTATTGTTGATGGTTCATTTTTTAATCCTTCGGAACTGGTTCCCTGCCGGTTTGTAATTTTCCGATAACACATTACCTCATTCACAATTTACGGATATTATCATTTTAGTGCCAATGTCGAAACATTTGTGCACGGGTTTTTCGGTTAAATATTAATATCTTCGGGAAAAAATAAATGCTGAAAATTATAGATAATGCCAAATGGAATGCTCATGCAAGTGAAACAAATTTTTGAGTTCCATCCGGAGGCGAAAATTTTATATTACCGAAAGTAAATCTGTAACTTAAAACTATATTGATACTATCCCCTAAAAGTGTGTATGTAAATAAAAAGGGAGAAATTAGTAAACCAATAAAAACATACACATAAGAAAGTGAATGAAATCACCTTTACACAAGACCAGATCAGGGACATATTAACGCAGATAGCCCAAGGGGAAGATGGGTATAATCGGTTAATGAAGTTGGCCATAGAAGCCTTGATGCAAGGAGAACGG
>Ga0209162_1003022_pt1 | contig 14024 bp, 11 predicted proteins | sample YNPNPMetaG_FD_187121 | JGI IMG/M metagenome (GOLD analysis project Ga0209162, IMG submission 187121) | Anoxygenic and chlorotrophic microbial mat microbial communities from Yellowstone National Park, USA - YNP NP MetaG (SPAdes) (version 2) ... | reverse complement strand
CGGCCCGTACCGGCGAGGGCCTCCTTGAGCGCCCCACAGACGGTGGTGGTCAGCCCGCTGGAGTGCCAGTCGAAGCCCAGCACGCAGCCGAAGGCCTGGAACCAGAACGGGTCGGAGAGGCGCCGGAGGAACTCGCGGGGGCCCCCGGTCTCCACGATCGCCAGGACCACCCCCCGGGCGAGCCGTACCATCCGCTCGAAAAGCCATCGGGGTGCCCGGCCGCCATGGAGGGGGAGGACTGCCTGGCCGGTCTTCACGGGGACATCTTAGGCCCTCCGCGGCATCCCTGCAACAAACCCCCGCCCGGCGGATATGAATCCTTGATCTCCGCGCGGAAGGGAGTATGCTGGGATCCCGTGCGGCGTTTCCCGGGCCCCCGAGGCCCGGCGTCGTCGTACCAATCTCCGGGACCCTTCGGACAAGGAGGCGCGTCATGGACCACGGAAGAATCCTCTCCCGGCGGACGTTCCTCGGCGGTGCGGCGGCGGGCCCGCTGATCCTGGTCCGCGTTCCCGGTCAAGCCCCCCCCAGCGAACGGATCACCTTCGGCCTCATCGGCTGCGGCGGCCAGGGCCGCGGCGACATGGGACACTTCCTGGGGCGCGGCGACTGCCAGGTGCTGGCCGTCTGCGACGTGGACGACAACCAGGCCGCCCAAGCCAAGAAACAGGTGGACGGCCGCTACAAGAACGATCCCAACTACAAGGGTTGCGACGTCTACCGGGACTTCCGCCGGCTCTGTGAGCGGAAGGACATCCAAGCCGTCATTGTGGCCACCGTGGACCACTGGCACCACCTCTGCTCCCTCACGGCCGTCCGCAACGGCAAGGACGTCTACTGCGAGAAGCCCGTCACCCACTACTGGAAGGAGGGCAGCATCCTCGTGGCCGAGGTGGCCAAGGCCAAGGCAATCTGGCAGACCGGCAGCCAGCAGCGCTCCGAATGGAATTTCCGCCGGGCCGTGGAGATCGTCCTGAACGGGCACATCGGGAAGATCCAGCACGTGGAGGTGGGCCTCCCCACCGGCCGGGCGGGCCACAAGCCCGGCCAGGAGAAGGTCGAGGAGCCCCCGCCCCACCTCGACTACGACATGTACTGCGGACCGTCCAAGAAGCTGCCCTTCATCCGGGCGCGCCTCCATTGGGACTGGCGCTGGAATCTCAACTTCGGCGGCGGCCAGCTCATGGACTGGATCGGCCACCATAACGACATCGCCCACTGGGGCATGGGCGAGGACCTGGGCGGCCCCATCGAGGTGGAGGCCGAGGGCTTCATGTACCCCGAAGACAAGACCGTCTACGACGCCCCCTACCATTACCACGTGAAATGCAAGTACGCCAGCGGGACCACCTCGAGCATCGGGGACAGCAAGTACCATCCCATGGGCACCAAGTGGATCGGCGACAAGGGCTGGGTGTACGTCAACCGCGGCCACCTCTCCGCCAGCACCAAGGAGTGGTGCGACAAGGGGTTCGACCCCGGGCCCGTCAAGGCCTACAACTCCCCCGGGCATCACGCCAACTTCGTCGACGGCGTCAAGACGCGGAAGCCCTGCATCTGCCCGGTGGAGGTCTCGCACCGGTCCATCACCCCGGGGCACCTGGGCTACCTCTCCGACCAGCTCAAGCGCCCGATCAAGTGGGACCCCAAGGCGGAGAAGGTGATCGGAGACCCCGAGGCGGACCGGATCCTCAACAACCCGCCCTACCGGGCGCCCTGGAAGATCTCGTAGGGACGCCGGCCTCCGGCCGGGGGGAGCCCATGGAGGAGACGCTTCGCTTCCTGGGGGTTCTCCTCCTCCCCGCCGTTTCCCCTCCCCAAGACGCCGGGGTCATCTACCCTCCGGGGCCGGTTGGACGGACGTCCGGAAGGGCTGCGGGGCCAAAGGGGACGGGATCGCCGACGACTCCGCCGCCCTCCGGCGGGACCTGGAGGGCCCGGACCGGCAGATCTACCTCCCCGACGGCATCTACCCCGTCTCCGACACGCTCACGTTCGGCGGCAAGAAGCGCACCCTGCAGGGACAGAGCCGTGACCGGACGATCGTCGGGACCACGGGCGGTGGCCGGACGGAGCTGCTGGAGGGGTTCCTCTACAAGAACCGCGAGCGGATCGGCCCCGCGCCAGCCTTCATCAGCGTGGATTCCGGCATCGCGCTCGTCTACAAGGCGATCGGGGTCCCCTACGCGGTGCACGTGGAGGAAACCCGCGGCGGCGAAAAGATACAGCTTCCCGTGTCCCCCGGGATGGTCCCCCTCTACGCGGGTTGGAAGTGACCGGTCTCCCCCCGGCCCGCCTCCCGGCTCCCGAAGGCGGATCGGGGAAACCGCGACGAACTTCCCCTCGACTTCCCTGCCTGCTAAAATCGAGAGCCGGCCACGAGGGAGGATGTCATGACGATCCAGGTGACCAGCCCCGCCTTCGCCCCCGGCGCCCCGATCCCGAAAAAGCACACGGGGGAGGGCCCCGACGTCTCGCCGCCCCTGGCCTGGTCGGGCCTGCCCGCCGGGACGAAGGAGCTCGCCCTCATCTGCGACGACCCGGATGCCCCCACGCCCAAGCCCTGGGTCCACTGGGTGCTGTACCGCCTCCCCCCCACCCTCTCCGGACTGAAGGAGGGAGATTCCGGCGGCGGCGTCGAAGGCCGCACCGACTTCGGACGGCCCGGCTGGGGCGGTCCCATGCCCCCCCGCGGCCACGGGGTCCATCATTACCACTTCAAGCTCTACGCCCTGGACCGCCCCGTCGGCCTGAAGCCCGGGGCCACGAAAGAGGAACTGCTGGCCGCCATGAAGGGCCACATCCTGGACCAGGGGGAGCTCGTGGGCACGTACGAGCGCCGCTAGTCCGAGGCGGAAGGCCTTCTTCTTCTAAGGGGGTGGCGATGACCCCGCTCCGGCTCCGGTCTCCCAAGACGCTGCTGGCCGCCCTCCTGGCGGCCTGCGCGGCCCAGGAACCCAAGCCCCTTCCCGACCCCGAGGACCTTCCCGTCCAGAAGGACCCGCCGGACCTCCTGACGATGATGGACGGCCGCAAGGTAACTTCGAAGGAACAATGGTTCCGCGAACGGCGGCCCGAACTCAAGATCCTGTTCCAGCACTACATGTACGGCTACTTCCCCCCGCCGCCCCCCCGCGTCGAGGTCCAGACGCGCCGCACGGATCCCGCCGCCCTGGGGGGCAAGGCGACCCTCAAGGAACTCACCCTCTCCTTCGGCCCCCCCCAAGTCCCGAAGATCGACCTCCTCCTGGCGGTACCCAACCGGCGGACCGGCCCCGTCCCCGTCGTCCTGGGCCTCAACTTCCACGGCAACCACACGGTCCTCCCCGACCCCGCCATCGCCCTTCCCCGCGGCTGGGTCCCCTCCCGCGGCCCCGGAGTGAAGGACAACCGCGCCACCGACGCCGGCCGCGGGGCCTCCGCCGCCGGCTGGTCCCTCGAGGCCTCCCTCGACCGCGGCTATGCCGTCGCCACGTTCTACCACGGCGACATCGACCCCGACCGCCCCGACTTCACCGACGGGATCCACCCCCACTACTTCAAGGAGGGCCAGACGCGGCCCGGCCCCCACGACTGGGCCTGCCTGGCGGCCTGGGCCTGGGGGCTCCACCGCGCCGTCGACTACCTGGTGACGGACCAGGACATCGACAAGGACCGCATCGCCGTCTTCGGCCACTCGCGCAACGGCAAGACCGCCCTCCTGGCGGCGGCCTTCGACGACCGCATCGCCCTGGCCCTCCCCCACCAGGCCGGCTGCGGAGGGACGGCCCCCAGCCGGACGCAAAACCCGAAGGCGGAAACCGTCAAGCGGATCAACACCTCCTTCCCCCACTGGTTCAACGCGACGTTCAAGCGATTCAACGACGCCGTCGAGCGCCTCCCCTTCGACCAGCACGGCCTGGTGGCCCTCTGCGCCCCCCGCCCGGTCCTCTACACCAACGCCCTCGAGGATCAATGGGCGGATCCCCCCGGCCAGTTCGAGATGCTCCGGCGCGCCGACGCCGTCTACCGCCTCCTGGGGGCGGGCGGGCTCGACGCGGACCGGATGCCCGAGGTCGGCCGGCTCGTCGACAGCACCCTGGGCTATTTCATCCGGCCGGGGAAGCACTCCACGACGCCCGAGGACTGGAAGGTCTTCCTGGACTTCTGCGACCGGCACCTCAAGAGAAAGTGATCTTACCGGTCCCGGCCGGACTCCAGGAACCGCTCGACGGCCGCGAGGTAGCGGGGATACAGCTCCAGGGCCCCTCCCACCGACGCCAGGACCAGGGCGTCCTCCAGCCGGTCGTACTCGTGAACGAGGCGGTTGCGCAGCCCGGCGGAAGGGGCCAGTCGGGCGGCCAGGGAAGAGTCCAAGATTCCGGCCTCACCGAGGGCGAGGAAGCTCGAATACAGGTCGTCCGGGGCCGGCCGCCCCGTCCCCGTGAGAAGATGGAGATTCACGTCGACCGCCGCCTCCACCACCTCCTGCAGGAGCCGTTCCGTGGCCTTCCGGCGGTAGACGTCGGCCCGGTACGCCTCCAGGGACAGATCCTTCATCGGCTCCAGGAGCCGGAGGTTGGAGGCGATCCGCTCCAGCTTGCGCCGCACGACCTCCCGATCCACGGGGGACATTCAGAGGCCCCGCGATTCCAGGAACGCCTTCAATCCCGCCTCCCGCGCCCGCCGCAGCTTGGCCGTGTCGTGGTACCGGCGAACGGCCAGGGAAACGAACCCGGCGAAGGCCCCCGCCTCGCCCTCGTGGAGCGGCCGCCCGGTGCGGGCCGCCGCCATCGCCAGCAGCGGAGAGGCCCGGGCGAGATCGACGACGTCCACGCGGTCCGTCCCCAGGAGCCGGATGGCCTCGACCGTCAGGGCGGCCGGGTCGCCGCCGCCCAGGATCCCCAGATCGACGTCGCTGGAGGGTCTGGCCCGGCCGGAGGCCCGGGAGCCGAAGAGGAGCACCAGTCGCAGCCCCGGACGGCCGAAAAGCGGGCGGAGACGCCGCTGGATCTCCTCGGGGCCCAAGGGGTCGGTCGTCACAGGGACATGATAATCGTCGCCCCGGGGGGCCACAAGGGCCGCCGCTCCTATCCGAGTTCAACCCGGCAGGCCCCCTTGGGAAGATCGAAACAGATCGCCACCCCGTTCGCCGCCCGGGACCAGGTCCCCGCCTCGAGCCGGAGGAGGTCGTCCACCTCCCGGAGGGCCACGGGGCGGTCCCCGACGAGGAGGCGCGGGACGGCCTGCGGGGGCGCCTCGAGCTCCACGGTGAAGCTCGGGCAGGCGAAGGGCGCCCGGAACTCGATCCGGCCCCCCTCCCGGCGGATCGCCGTGCACTCTCGGGCGGCCCAGTAGCGGGCGATCTCCCCGCTTTTCATCCACAACAGGTTCCTGTAGCGGGCCTCCAGCCGCCCCACCACCGTCCGGAAGGCCTTGAACCCCGCCTCGTCCCCGTTGTGGTAGATCCCCGGCCAGTGGCACACCAGGATCGCCGGTTCGCCGCGGGCGATGACCTCCGGCAGGCGGCCCCCCTGGAGATCCTCCGTGATGAACTTGTCCGGCGCGGGCTCTTCCAGCCCGTCCCAGCCGCCCGTCCAGTCGCCCGTGCAGCCGATGACCGACACCACGCAGCGCGGATCGTCCGTCTCGAGGCCCGACGCCCACTGGACCAGGGGGGCCACGCTGCGATGGTCGGTGTACAGATCGCGAAAATAATGGGCCACGTCGGTCCCGTAGACGTCCCGGCAGGCCAGGAGCGTGGCCTTCGAGAAGGCCGGCATGACGCGGCTCCCGAAGCCGCCCGGGGTGGTGACCCCCTCGCAGGGGAGCCCCACGTTCTTCAGCAGGCGCAGGGCATAGGCGATGTAGTCCGCCAGGAAGTCCACCGACTTCCCCACGCTGAATCCCCAGTTCTCCATGTTGGCGGCGGTGCGGTCCGGATAGGGGCGGCCGGTCCTGGTGTCGATCCCCCACGTGTGGGTGACCATCTCGGGATGGATGTCCCAGTTCGGCGCCACGAACTCGCGGACCAGCCGGAGGCTCTCCTCCAGCTCCTTCCGCGTCCAGCCCGGCATCTCCCGGTCGATCCAGCCCACGCAGGCCGGGTAGGGAACGATGCTGTACTTGCCCTTGACCCCGTGTTCCCGGCACCACTCCATGAACTTGCGGACGAAGGCATCGGGGATCTCGCGGGGGAGCTTCCGCCAGTCCTGCCGGTAGGCCTCCGGATTCACCTCGGCGAACTGGGGGATGCAGAAGTGGGCCAGGTTCACCAGGCAGCAGGAATCGTCGATGATGAAGCTGAGGGGCACCCGGGCGCGGGGATTGAGGACCTTCACGCCCCCGGGCGGCGGGGCCGGCCGCTCCCCCGGCTCCTGCGCCGCCAGCGCCGCCCCGGCGGCGACCGCCCCCAGGAACTCCCGCCGCGTCGATCCGCTCATGATGCCCTCCCGGACATGATAAAGCCGTTCCCTCCCCCCCGTGGGGCCGCTTCGGACGGCCCCCGGCACCGCAGGAAACTCACTTCAACTCGTCCAGACGCGCCTCGGCCCCTCCCCGTTCCTTGGAGAGATCCGCCGCCTGCATGAAGGCCAGCACCTCCACCATCTCCTCGGAGGAGACCGGGGGAACCCCCGTCCGGAAGAACTTCACCACCTCCTCGATCAGGGGGCGGTACGAATGGGGCGCCGGCTCCGTCGAGCGGATCCCCTTCTCCCCGAACACCGTCGCCCCGTAGTCCCCCTTCCCCTTCCGGATCCCCCGGAACGTCGCCAGGCGGCCGTCCTTCCAGCGGCCCGTCACCACGTGGGCGTCCTCCGTCGCCCAGGTCCGGACCGCCTGGCACCCCGGCCCCATCAGGGCGTAAAGCATCTCCACCCCGTGCACCCCGTACCAGAAGAGGTCCGGGTGGTGCGGCTCCAGGGGACACGGCGACCACGCCAGGCATCCCAGCACCTTCCCCACCGCGGGATCCTCCTTCACCCGGAGGAGGGGGGCATGGAACCGGAGCGACGAGGCGCTGAAGAAGGGGGTCCCCGAGGCGGCCGAGAGCCGGGCGATCTCCGCCCCGTCCTTCCAGCTCGCCGCCAGCGGCTTGTCGATGAAGACCCGTTTCCCCGCCGCCAAGACGGGGCGCGCCTGGTCCAGGTGCACCCGCCCGTCCACGCTCGTCAAAAGCACCGCGTCCACCCGGGAGCACAGCTCCCCGATCGTCTCCACGATCTCGATGCCGAACTTCTCGCGGAGCTCCTTCGTGTACCCCTCCACCCGCCGGGCGCTCGCCTCCAGATCGGGGCTCCCCCCCTTCCAGGCGCAGACGATCCGGGCCCCCGGGACGTGGTCCTTCCCCTTCTCGTCGTTGAGGAGCCTCGCGAAGGCGACGCAGTGGGAGGTGTCCAGCCCGATCATCCCCACGCGGAGCGGGGGAGGCTCCTGCGGGGCGGGCGCCAGCCCCGCCAGCAGGGCCAGCGGCAGGGTCTTCCGGAACAGGCTCATCGCGGTTCCTCCAGCTCCAGGACGATCGACCTCATCACCGGCCGGGCCGCGCAGGAGATCGTCCAGGACTCCTGCGGCCGCCGCGCGACATGAACGTGCTCCCGGGGCTCTCCCTCCTCCTCCCAGAGATACGTCACCTTCACGGGGCGGAACCCGCCCGCGGGCTCCCGGTAGTCGGCGTCGATCCGGAAGTCGAAGATCCCCGTGGCGTTCCGGCTGGTGCCGGCGAAGCGCACCTTCGCCCGGCGGGTCCCGGGGGGGACCTCGGAGAAGACCGTGTAGCGGCAGTTCCCGGGGGTGGGACCGGCCGCCCGGTCCACCGTCCTCCAGGTCTTCCCGTCGTCGAAGGAAACCTGGTAGTCCCAGCCGTCCCGGGCGTCCCGGGCCCGGTAATGCGCTCCGAACCGCAGGCGCACCAGGTCCCCCGGGACGGCGACGGGGAACGCGATGTCCCCCCTCTCGCCCTGGAGGAAGAGGTTCGGCTCTCCCAGGCCGTTCACCTCCGGATGGAAGTCCGTGTAGACGAGCTGCCGCCCCCGGTTCTTGAGGTTCGTGGAGCCCTCCACGGTGATCGTGCCCTCGGGCGGGCCGGCCTCGAAGGTGACAATGTTGGATCCCCGGTCCAGGGCGGGGAGAGGCCTCTGAGAATGCTGGATGTCGTGGACCAGCCGCAGCGCCTCCAGGGCCGTCCCCGCCCCCCGGAGCTCGAACCGGAGGCGGTAGTCGTAGCGGCGATGGACGAGCTCGCCGAGGTCGAGCTCCCGGGGGCCCGCCTCGGAGAAGGACGCGACCTCCTTCCAGTCCAGGCCGTGGTTGTCGGAGAAGGAGACCGTGACCGAGCCGCCGGGGCCCACGGCCGCCCGCAGGGACGCCTTCCCCGTCAGATAGACGTAGCTCGAGGGCATCCGCAGGACCAGGAGGGCCGGACGGGAGGGATCCCGGACCGCGGCGGCGGCCGTCAGGTTCTCCGCCTCCAGCGCCACCCGGCGGAGGACTTCCCCCTTCAGCGGCACCTCCCACTCCAGCGTCCCGTTCCCGACCCGCCCCGGGGCCAGGTCGCCGTCGGCCGGCGTGTAGCGCAGGGAATCCTGGCCCGTCCTCATCCGGAGGCATCCCGGGGCGCCCCCGCCGCCCTTCAGGTTCACGTGGAGCCCCTTGTTGGACCAGTTCCGCACCAGCCGTTCCCCCGGCCGGAGGGAGAGGTTCAGCCGGTATCCCTGGGAATAGCCGTACTCGTAGATCCGGCCGGGGGGGCAGTCGTATTCCTGCATCGTGGAGTACCACCCGTGGGTGGCCGCGGGGAGCCAGCCGTTCTCGTCGTAGTGGGGGCACCGGCTCAGGACCTCCGGTCCCTTCCTCCAGCCCCCCGCCCGCATGAACTCCCGGAGCTTCCGCTCGTCGTTCCGGAACCCCGGATTCCGCCCGTACCATTCCCGGACGCCCTCGATGATCTCGTCCACGGAGGCGGCCTTGCCGTCGGCGCGGGGGAACCAGCACAGCAGCGAGGCGTCCAGGAGGTGCCATCCCCCGTCGTAGAAGACCTCCGGGACGCTGTGGTTGCGGATGATCCGCCCCCGGGCCTGGAGGCCGGCGTGGCGGGCGAGGGCCTCGACGGCGCAGGCGGCCATGCTGCAGAACCCGTAGCCGTAGACGTGGAAGACCTTGAGGGGATCCTGCACCACCTCCTCGTGCTGGAGGTGCTCCACGGGGGGACTGTCCTGATGCTGGAAGGTGCGCACGGTCTTCCAGACGGCGAGGGCCTTCTCCTCGTCGGTCATGCCGGGGCGGAGGAAGGACTTCGCCCAGGACTCGAGGTCCGAGACGTCCGGGACCTTGTCCGAGCAGACCTTGATCCGGCAGACGACGCCGGCCTCCTCCGGCCGGGGGCCGTCTCCCCCGGCGATGAGGATCAGGAACAGGATTTTCATCCGTCAGCCCCCGGGGGAGCGGTCCCCGCCGCCGAAACCCCCGAGATCATGCGCCCCGCCGCCGCGGCCGGGGAAGGAAGGGGAAGAGCCGCCGGAGCTCCGCCTCGTCCGGGCGGCGGCCGTACTCGCAGATCTCGAAGGCCTCGGCGTAGCGGACCGCCCGGCCGCGCCCGGCCCCGTAGGTCTTCACCAGCTCCCGGCGGAACCGGTCCGCCCGCCCGGCGAAGTGGGCCCGGAACTCCTCGCGCACCTTCCGTCGGCGGGCCTCCCACCCCGCAGGGTCCTTGGGGAGGGAGCCGGGGTCCGTGCCGCACCCCCCCTCGAGGAACTGGGATTCCATGGCGTCCAGGGCGTCCAGCTTCCGCTCCACCACCGCGTCGATCGCCACGACGAGGTCCGCCCGGAAAGGAACCGGGCGCAGGAAGGGGTCCTCCGCGTACAGGAACACGGGGTTCCTCGGGAGCGGCGGCAGGTCGGGGCAGAAGAAGGGGACCGTCACCATGTAGGCGGCGTCCTGCACCAGGACGCCGGCGTACCGGTGGTCCGGATGATAGTCGTTCGGGCGGTGGCCGATCACCACGTCCGCCTTCCATTCCCGGATGAGGCGGACCACCGCCCTGCGGTTCTCCAGGGTCGGGAGGAGCTCCCCGTCGTGGTTGTCCAGGATGAGGGTCTGGACCCCCAGGATCCGGGCGGCCTTCTCCGCCTCCGACCGCCGGCGGCGGGCCAGGGCCCCGCCGGACTGCGTGTGGTGGCCCACGTCCCCGTTGGTGCAGGAGACGAACCGGACCTTGTGGCCCCGGGAGGACCAGAGCGCCGCCGTGCCCCCCGCCATGTATTCGCAATCGTCCGGGTGGGCCCCGAAGACGACGACCCGGATCGGCTCCATGGGGGCTCCCTCACCGCTCCGGGAAGAAGGGGAAGAGCCGCCGGAGCTCCGCCTCGTCCGGGCGGCGGCCGTACTCGCAGATCTCGAAGGCCTCGGCGTAGCGGACCGCCCGGCCCCGCTCCGGCCCGTAGAGCTGCTCGAGCCGGGCCCGGAAGCGGTTGGCGGTGGAGAGGAACCGCTTTTCGAACTGCTCGCGGACCTTCTGCCGGCGGGCCTGACGCCCCGCCTCGTCGGCGGGCCACAGGTGGGGCCCCCCGTTGCAGCCGCCCTCGAGGAACTGGGATTCCAGGGCCTCCACGCAGGCGAATTTCTTCTCGATCACGTCGTCGATCGCCACGACGATGTCCCCCGTGAAGGGATTCGGCCTCTGGAAGCCGTCCTCGGAGAAGAGGAAGACGGGGTTCTTCGCGAGATGGGGCGTGTCGGGGCAGAAGAAGGGGACGGTCACCATGTAGGCGGCGTCCATCACGAGGACCCCCACGTAGCGGTGGTCGGGGTGGTAGTCGTTGGGGCGGTGGCTGATGACGATGTCAGCCTTCCACTGCCGGATGAGCCGGCAGATCGTCCGGCGGTTCTCCATCGTCACCATCAGCTCCCCGTCGTGGATGTCGAGGACCTCCGTCTCGATCCCGAGGATCTGGGCGCAGCGGTGGACCTCGGCGGCCCGGCGGGCCGCGAGCGGTCCCCCCGCCATGCCCCAGTGGCCGATGTCCCCGTTGGTGCAGGAGACGAACTTGACCTTGTGGCCCAGGGCCGCCCACTTGGCCGCCACGCCGCCCTCCCGGAGCTCGCAGTCGTCCGGGTGGGCCCCGAAGGCGATGATGCGGAGCTTGCCGTCCTGGGGGGCGTCCGCGGGGGCGGGGCGGCCGGAGGGGTCCGGCCCCGCCGCGGAGGAAGCCCCGGAGCGGGCGCAGGCGGTCCCCAGCAGGCCCAAGAGCGGGAAGGCCGCCAGCGCGGCCGCCGCGGCGACGAACCGGAGGGGGAACCGGCGGGAATCCATGGCATCCTCCTCTCGCGAAACGGATCCGGGGCCCACCCCCTTCTAATAAAGTACGGTCCCCGGGGGCGTGGCCGCCGAAAGGGCGTTATAATACTTTCGGAGTCCCGGTGTCCAATCCGGCGGAGCGGGTCGGGGGTGGCGGTGCGTCCTGTGTTGGGAGACTTGGGAAGGGGAGCCCCATGAGGTCTTTCGTCCTCGCGTCATTCGGGGTCCTACTGGCACTAGCCGGATGCTCGAAAGAGGAATCGGACAAGGGGCCTCCCCCCCTGACGGTCACCATCGACACCCCCGCCTCCGACGTCAAGATTCATCCGGCCAATTCCGTCGACTTCACCGGATCCGTCGCCGACGGGACCGCGCCCTACACCTACCTCTGGACCTTCAGCGGGGCCGCCCCGGATTCGACCCTTCAGGATCCCGGCCCCGTGGCTTTCAACTCGGTGGGAGAGTACGTCGTCACGTTCACCGTCACCGACTCCACCGGACGCACCGGGTCGGACTCCGTCCTCGTCAGCGTCAAGGTCGTCATCGCCACGATCGCCTCGCCGTCTTCCGACGTCACGATCTACAAGGGCCAGACGGTCAACTTCCAGGGCACCCCTTCCGGCCCCGTCACCACGCACACCTGGGTCTTCCAGGGCGGGACGCCCGGGTCGGCCAGCGTGGAGGATCCGGGGAACGTCACCTACAACACGGTCGGAACCTTCACCGCCAGCTACACGGTATCGGACGGCTCCGGGAACTACGACACCGACACGGTGGGGGTGACCGTCCTCAAGACGCTCGTCTCGATCGACATCCAGCCGGCGACCTACGACCTGATCCAGGGCCAGTCCGTGGACTATACCGTCACGGCCACTTTCTCGGACGACCCCCCCCAGGATGTCACCTCTGCGTGCACCTTCACCAGCAGCGACACGAGCAAGGTCACCATGAGCGGGAACCGGGCCACGGCGGTCGTCGGAGCCGCTCCCGGAACGGTGACCATCACCGCCTCCTACACCTGGGACACCACCAAGACGGACACGGCCACGATCAATACGTATCCCGCCGGGGCGCCCTACACCAAGCAGCAGGTCAAGGATCAGTACAACCGCCTCAAGCCGGTTTCCACGACCGTCAGCTACTCGTCGGCCGCGATCCTCAGCGTGGACGACCTGGGATACCAAGGAGCCCTGACGCCTCAGTTGGTCACGGACGCGGTCAACTGGACCAACTTCTACCGCTGGCTGGCCGGCCTCCCCGCCAACATCACGAACAACTCGACGAACGAGGTCCGCTGCCAACAAGGCGCCCACGTCCTGACGATGCTGAGCTACCTTCATCAATCCTGCCCCGATCCCCACAATCCTCCCTTGCCGACCGGGGCCTCGAGCAACTATCAGCTGCTCATCTACACCCCCGGCGAGCAGGCCTGCGGCGAGAGCAACATCTTCCGGGGATTGTTCACGGGATCCGACATCGCCAACGTCCCCACCCCGGCGGAGTGCGTGGACGGCTGGATGGACGACTTCGGGAACGAGGGCACCCTGGGACACCGCCGTTGGATCCTCCATCCTGAACTAAAGACCACCGCCTTTGGAGAAGTCTGGGGCTACCATACCGGAGATAACATCACCTACTATTCCGTCCTCATGCACGTCCTGGACCTCACCGCGCCCATGCCGGACTTCGACTTCGTGGCCTACCCCTCCGAGGGCTTCTACCCCAAGCAGTGCTTCCTCGACCCCGCCGACGGGAACCGCACCCGGTGGAGCTTCTCGGCGAACGCCTCCAAGTATGACCTGGACGGCTCCACCACCGTCACGGTCGTCCGCCAGTCCGACGGGCAAACCCTCTCCACCACCTGCACGGTCCTGCTCCCCGGGTACGGCATCACGCCGACGATCAGTTTCAACCCCGGAGAGTCGAATCTCAACGAAACGTATCTGGTCACCGTGACCAACATCCGCCGCCTCAGCGACGACCAGAGGATCTCCTACAGCTACTGGGTGAACTTCTTCGACGTGACACAATAGCCCGATCCGGACGTCCACTCCCGGCCGCCCCCGGCGGGCGCGCGCCGATAGTGCGTGAACCCGCCGGGACCGGCGCGTATGATGTCCCCGGGGCAAGCCGAGGGTAGGAGGCGCCCGCCCCCGGCGGCGGGCGATTTCACCGATCATGGGGCAGGAAGTCGTCTATTGCCACCGGTGCCAGACGCGCCTCACCGGAGAGGACTTCCGAAAGGGCGCCGCCTACCGCGTGGCCCACAAGGTCACCTGTGCCGCCTGTCTCGACGCGATCGCCTCCGAGATGCCCGTCGCCGAGCGCCTCGAATTTCTCAGCAAGATCAAGGAACTCGAGGCCGCCGCCGAACCTCCGCCGGAAACCCGACGGGCCTCCTCAGGCCGGATCCCCGCCTCTTCCGCCACGGCCCGTCCGATCTCGCGGACCCGGAACATCCCCGTGGTCCCCGCCTCCACGACCCGCCTTCCCGTCCGCCCCGGCACCACCCGCGCCTCCCGGATCGATGCCGAAGAAGCCGAACCGCCCCCGCGATACCGCCTCCCCCTCCTCGTCGGCGGCATCGTCGGGGCATCCCTCCTCGTGATCCTCGTTCTCGCCTTGGCGCTCGGGGGACGGCGGAGACACGCCGGCCCGGCGGCGCCGGAGCTTGCCGTTCCCGCCCCGTCCGCCCCCGCCCCGAAAGCCCCGGACGCCCCGCCTCCGGCCCCCGCGGGCGGCCCCC
>Ga0209162_1003017_pt1 | contig 14036 bp, 10 predicted proteins | sample YNPNPMetaG_FD_187121 | JGI IMG/M metagenome (GOLD analysis project Ga0209162, IMG submission 187121) | Anoxygenic and chlorotrophic microbial mat microbial communities from Yellowstone National Park, USA - YNP NP MetaG (SPAdes) (version 2) ... | reverse complement strand
CAATACCGCAACCTGAAATCATCGAAATTCAGCAACCGGTTCACCCCCACGGGGGGTGGGGACAATTCCGGCGCCCAGAATGCACAGCGATGCGACATCGGTTCACCCCCACGGGCGTGGGGACAATCGCCGCAGATGTTGGTGTACGAAAAGTCTATACGGTTCACCCCCACGGGCGTGGGGACAATGCCTGCGCGTGCAACGCGCGCACGCGCTTCGGCGGTTCACCCCCACGGGCGTGGGGACAATCGGCGGTAGGTAGGGTAGGTGCAAATCGTAGTCGGTTCACCCCCACGGGCGTGGGGACAATTAGGACGAATCAGACGCCAGCGACGCAATCGCCGGTTCACCCCCACGGGCGTGGGGACAATTCCACTTTTCGCTCCGCGTCCGCTTTCTCTTGCGGTTCACCCCCACGGGCGTGGGGACAATGACCCTCGCCGTCTGGGCGAGGTGCGCGACGCCGGTTCACCCCCACGGGCGTGGGGACAATTCGACGCGGTAGCGGCATCCGGCGACCGCGAACGGTTCACCCCCACGGGCGTGGGGACAATCGCCCCGGTCTCGACCCACGAACCTCGAATATCGGTTCACCCCCACGGGCGTGGGGACAATGCAGCGCGATATTAAGGCGTTGCAGTATATCACGGTTCACCCCCACGGGCGTGGGGACAATCGCCGCTGCCTCCCCTCGATCCCGATGCCGATCGGTTCACCCCCACGGGCGTGGGGACAATGTGGTGTAGCGGGCGACGTACATTGCAGTTTCCGGTTCACCCCCACGGGCGTGGGGACAATGAGATCGCAGCAGGTTCGTAAGCGTCACAACACGGTTCACCCCCATGGGCGTAGGGACAATCGGCGCTGCCGGGGCGGAGCGTCGCCGCGTCGCGGTTCACCCCCACGGGCGTGGGGACAATTGCAAAGATCGCCGGATGCACCGGCAACCACACGGTTCACCCCCACGGGCGTGGGGACAATCGCCGCGGCAGAACCTACCCTCATCCTGCTACCGGTTCACCCCCACGGGCGTGGGGACAATGTTATCGCGTGGGTTATCGCGGCGGGGGTGATCGGTTCACCCCCACGGGCGTGGGGACAATCTACTCGCCGCGCCTGATCGCCGCCGCTTCCTCGGTTCACCCCCACGGGCGTGGGGACAATGCTTCCGCCAGCCACTGTGTCTTCCCCGTACCCGGTTCACCCCCACGGGCGTGGGGACAATCCCCACCCGCTCTTCGTACCGGACGCTCTGCACGGTTCACCCCCACGGGCGTGGGGACAATATGCTCGCACGCCGATAACCCAGCCGAAACAACGGTTCACCCCCACGGGCGTGGGGACAATGCGCGCCGAACCCCAGCGCGTGCCAAACAATGCGGTTCACCCCCACGGGCGTGGGGACAATGAGATGAGGATACGGCAGATCGGGACGCTGGTCGGTTCACCCCCACGGGCGTGGGGACAATCGCGTCGATGGGAGGAGCGGGGACTGCCGTCACGGTTCACCCCCACGGGCGTGGGGACAATCGCGACATCAAAGCGCTGCAGTACATAACCTACGGTTCACCCCCACGGGCGTGGGGACAATCGCGAGCGTAAAAAGACTGAATACGTCAGGTACGGTTCACCCCCACGGGCGTGGGGACAATTTCGCCCTGTCAAAGTAGGCGTTGCCCCATTGCGGTTCACCCCCACGGGCGTGGGGACAATTTAAGGAAGCCTGCATTGCGTTTTGGAACTGGCGGTTCACCCCCACGGGCGTGGGGACAATTTAAGGAAGCCTGCATTGCGTTTTGGAACTGGCGGTTCACCCCCACGGGCGTGGGGACAATTGGAATGCGGATCGCGGCATCGCGTTGGCATTCGGTTCACCCCCACGGGCGTGAGGACAATCCCTATTGACATCCGCGCGTGTGCGTGGTATGCGGTTCACTCCCACGGGCGTGGGGACAATTGGTACGATTTTCCACAACGGGATATTGATCTCGGTTCACCCCCACGGGCGTGGGGACAATACCGCAACCTGAAATCATCGAAATTCAGCAACCGGTTCACCCCCACGGGGGGTGGGGACAATTCCGGCGCCCAGAATGCACAGCGATGCGACATCGGTTCACCCCCACGGGCGTGGGGACAATGCCAGGATGTTGTCAACCGGCATACGCCACTCCGGTTCACCCCCACGGGCGTGGGGACAATTACCTATATCCCGCGTTGCCCGACGCCATCCACGGTTCACCCCCACGGGCGTGGGGACAATTTGGCGGTCATTCTCAGCCATGTCCTGTCCGCCGGTTCACCCCCACGGGCGTGGGGACAATTCAACCACCGGTCCTGATCCATGTGACACTCCCGGTTCACCCCCACGGGCGTGGGGACAATGTACGAAAAGCCCCATCCGTTGCCGGATGGGGCGGTTCACCCCCACGGGCGTGGGGACAATCACGGCGTAGCGATTGAGCGCGCCGAATCGGGCGGTTCACCCCCACGGGCGTGGGGACAATTCAACGCTCGTAGCGGGAACTGATCCGCCTGGCGGTTCACCCCCACGGGCGTGGGGACAATGAGATCGATCTGTGTCTGTACGGCGCGGCGTACGGTTCACCCCCACGGGCGTGGGGACAATTTGCTCGCCGCCGAGCGCTACCAGAGCGCCTACGGTTCACCCCCACGGGCGTGGGGACAATGCGCTCTCTGCCCTCGCCCCGCAGCGGCTACGCGGTTCACCCCCACGGGCGTGGGGACAATCGGATCGCAGACGTTGACCGCGCAAGCGACGCCGGTTCACCCCCACGGGCGTGGGGACAATGGCTGACCTTCAATTATAACCTCGGCGCGCGCCGGTTCACCCCCACGGGCGTGGGGACAATGACGACTGAATCGCCCACACTGCTGCGAGCCACGGTTCACCCCCACGGGCGTGGGGACAATTGGGGCGCGGATCGCGGCATCGCACTCGCATTCGGTTCACCCCCACGGGCGTGGGGACAATCTGACCGCGCTCGACTATCTCTGGAACGCAGTCGGTTCACCCCCACGGGCGTGGGGACAATGCTGACCGCGCTCGACTATCTCTGGAACGCGGTGGTTCACCCCCACGGGCGTGGGGACAATCCGACGACGAACGAACGTGTGCCGTACCATATCGGTTCACCCCCACGGGCGTGGGGACAATTACCGGTACACGATCCGCGCGCTCATCCCAAGCGGTTCACCCCCACGGGCGTGGGGACAATACGGTCTCACACTCGCCGTGGACGATGCCGACCGGTTCACCCCCACGGGCGTGGGGACAATTCGTACGTGTTTGCCCACATAAACTGCGTGTACGGTTCACCCCCACGGGCGTGGGGACAATGTTCGGGCTCTGCTGATTGTGCGTGACGTTACCGGTTCACCCCCACGGGCGTGGGGACAATTACCAGGGGAGTTGAGCGGCTCAGCACACTACCGGTTCACCCCCACGGGCGTGGGGACAATTACCAGGGGAGTTGAGCGGCTCAGCACACTACCGGTTCACCCCCACGGGCGTGGGGACAATTCTCATCTGCGGCGAATGGTTGACAGTTTTACCGGTTCACCCCCACGGGCGTGGGGACAATCACGTGGTATGCTACGAGTGGCAGGCAACTGGCGGTTCACCCCCACGGGCGTGGGGACAATTTTCGGCCTAAACGCAAGCGCTTGCATATCGTCGGTTCACCCCCACGGGCGTGGGGACAATCGCGACCGGGGATTCGAGGGGAAGGTTCCCGGCGGTTCACCCCCACGGGCGTGGGGACAATCATTGCCACGTCATGAGCGATTGCCCCGGTTGCGGTTCACCCCCACGGGCGTGGGGACAATTCGTTGTTGCTTCCGCTCGTCTCTGACGTAATCGGTTCACCCCCACGGGCGTGGGGACAATGTCATAGTCACGATAGCCGATAAAAACACCATCGGTTCACCCCCACGGGCGTGGGGACAATCACCTATCCCTTGCCGCGCGAACTGCTGACCGCGGTTCACCCCCACGGGCGTGGGGACAATCGGTGCCCGACGGACAACACGCGGGGATAGCACGGTTCACCCCCACGGGCGTGGGGACAATGCGCGTGTAGACAACACCGTTTGCCCTTCGGGCGGTTCACCCCCACGGGCGTGGGGACAATCGCGGGTACGCAGTATACTGCCGGTACGGCATCGGTTCACCCCCACGGGCGTGGGGACAATGCGCAGAATGCCGTCTGCAAGCGGCATTCCGACGGTTCACCCCCACGGGCGTGGGGACAATCAGTGCGGACTGAACCAGATGCATTCACTCTCCGGTTCACCCCCACGGGCGTGGGGACAATGGTTGCCCCGCCAGACGCTGAATCGCTTCCGCCGGTTCACCCCCACGGGCGTGGGGACAATCGCGTGTAGACAATGCCGTTCGCCCGCCTAACCGGTTCACCCCCACGGGCGTGGGGACAATGCGCTTCTATACGGGCAGAACCAGCACGAGGACGGTTCACCCCCACGGGCGTGGGGACAATTTATTGTATTCCAGCCCGTCACCGGGGATATACGGTTCACCCCCACGGGCGTGGGGACAATATGGCGTTTCAACCTGTTCCTGATGTGGCGCGCGGTTCACCCCCACGGGCGTGGGGACAATGAGATATGTAGCGATTGTTACGGCCATGTTGACGGTTCACCCCCACGGGCGTGGGGACAATTACACTACCGTCCTGCCAAGTAACGCTCAACACGGTTCACCCCCACGGGCGTGGGGACAATGGCAAATTTGCCGCGCTAGAACGCTCAATACACGGTTCACCCCCACGGGCGTGGGGACAATCTAAACGGATCACGTGTAGAACAGAAGTGCTACGGTTCACCCCCACGGGCGTGGGGACAATTCTGTTTCGTGGGACGGGTCGCTCGTGGGCGACGGTTCACCCCCACGGGCGTGGGGACAATCGTGTTCTGGAGCGCGTGGAGGGTATTCCGGTCGGTTCACCCCCACGGGCGTGGGGACAATCATGACTGGATTTGGCATGCGTCGGGCGTTGGCGGTTCACCCCCACGGGCGTGGGGACAATCGGACCAAACGACTTCATTCCACCAATCGCAACGGTTCACCCCCACGGGCGTGGGGACAATCCTGACTCCGGCATCTGCCCCGACTCCGCGCTCGGTTCACCCCCACGGGCGTGGGGACAATATCTTTGCGGTCTGCCTCGTCGTTTTCTTATACGGTTCACCCCCACGGGCGTGGGGACAATTAGGAGAAAGCAATGACCGTGCAATGCGACTACGGTTCACCCCCACGGGCGTGGGGACAATTCGTACGTGTTAGCCCACATAAACTGCGTGTACGGTTCACCCCCACGGGCGTGGGGACAATTGCGCGCTGTGTTGCGCGCGTTACTCGTGTTACGGTTCACCCCCACGGGCGTGGGGACAATGAAAAAGCGGAAGACGCGCGCTGAATAGAACACGGTTCACCCCCACGGGCGTGGGGACAATGAAAAAGCGGAAGACGCGCGCTGAATAGAACACGGTTCACCCCCACGGGCGTGGGGACAATCGTGATCTGCGCGTTGGACAGCCCGCGCAGGGCGGTTCACCCCCACGGGCGTGGGGACAATTCTCAATATCAGCGTAGCGCCATACGTGCTCACGGTTCACCCCCACGGGCGTGGGGACAATGAACGACGCGCCAATCACGAACCGACATCGCTACGGTTCACCCCCACGGGCGTGGGGACAATCGCCAGACCGCGAAGGTGGTCGCCTTCCTCTACGGTTCACCCCCACGGGCGTGGGGACAATTTGTCGAGCGAATCGACGTCAACGCCGCGCATCGGTTCACCCCCACGGGCGTGGGGACAATGACGGACAATACGCGCTGGTAACATTTCGCCGCGGTTCACCCCCACGGGCGTGGGGACAATGCCGGCGTCGTGCTGCCGGCGGTTTTTGCGTACGGTTCACCCCCACGGGCGTGGGGACAATGTCGTGCGCGGTACAGGCGCTGCCCCAGTACAGGCGGTTCACCCCCACGGGCGTGGGGACAATTCGGCGAGGGCGCCTGAGCACGCGCGGAAAAACGGTTCACCCCCACGGGCGTGGGGACAATCAGGCTTGTCGGTTCCTGCGCGCCGGTTCCCCCGGTTCACCCCCACGGGCGTGGGGACAATTCGGCGAGGGCGCCTGAGCACGCGCGGAAAAACGGTTCACCCCCACGGGCGTGGGGACAATCTGTCCAGACCACCAGATCTCACCAGACTGGACGGTTCACCCCCACGGGCGTGGGGACAATTTATGTTGTCAGCGGGGCGCTTGTGGTAGAGACGGTTCACCCCCACGGGCGTGGGGACAATGTCAGAAACGACCGACCGTAGGTCGTTACGCGCGGTTCACCCCCACGGGCGTGGGGACAATGGGTGCAATCACGCGCCAGGCGATGAATCACCCGGTTCACCCCCACGGGCGTGGGGACAATTCACTCTCCTTATTCCGTCCTATCCCGCTGCGCGGTTCACCCCCACGGGCGTGGGGACAATCGCGTCCTCCGTCCCCCCTCGCCGCGTTGCTGCGGTTCACCCCCACGGGCGTGGGGACAATTTCGCGCCCTCCAGCGTTCTGGACCACCCGCTCGGTTCACCCCCACGGGCGTGGGGACAATACTGGCGCAAGCGCGCGCAGTCAGGTCTGTTGCGGTTCACCCCCACGGGCGTGGGGACAATAGCATACCGTTGTCCCACGCGCCTACAAACGCCGGTTCACCCCCACGGGCGTGGGGACAATCACTGCGTCGTGCCGGCACTGCGTCGTCTCGTCGGTTCACCCCCACGGGCGTGGGGACAATCTGGTGCGGCTGGACGTCTATGCGCCGCTCGACGGTTCACCCCCACGGGCGTGGGGACAATGTTGACGGCGGAGCGTGCTGTCGCGACACCAACGGTTCACCCCCACGGGCGTGGGGACAATTATAACGATCATGCGCAAGTGACCGGTCTGGACGGTTCACCCCCACGGGCGTGGGGACAATCTGACCGCGTTCCAGGTTCCGATGTCGCTTGTCGGTTCACCCCCACGGGCGTGGGGACAATGACAGAACAGAAGACGCGCGCTGAACAAGCCGCGGTTCACCCCCACGGGCGTGGGGACAATGTCGGCGGCGAGTTTCTTTGTGTTGGCGTACGTCGGTTCACCCCCACGGGCGTGGGGACAATTGTCAGCAACCCGTCTACCGGTTGCGGTAATACGGTTCACCCCCACGGGCGTGGGGACAATTTCGCCAGCCTCGACGACGCAGCGGAAGCGGGCGGTTCACCCCCACGGGCGTGGGGACAATTCGACGCTGTACCAAAGCGTATCGCCATCTGTCGGTTCACCCCCACGGGCGTGGGGACAATCTGATCCCTCCCCTGATCCCCCCCTCCGGTTGCGGTTCACCCCCACGGGCGTGGGGACAATCGCTCGCGGTCGTGACGTACATCGTTGCGCGTCGGTTCACCCCCACGGGCGTGGGGACAATTGATGCGCGTGCAAAACATCACGAAACACCGACGGTTCACCCCCACGGGCGTGGGGACAATTCAAAGGGAAGGTTCATCTGGTTCTCCTCCGGCGGTTCACCCCCACGGGCGTGGGGACAATTACGACAAGCGGGACGATCACGTACAACATCACGGTTCACCCCCACGGGCGTGGGGACAATTTAATAGAGCGCACTCCGTGCGACAGCGGCGACGGTTCACCCCCACGGGCGTGGGGACAATGCGCGCGACCGCGGCTACCCCATCCCGCGCAACGGTTCACCCCCACGGGCGTGGGGACAATCACTGTACTCGCCCGCCGCATTACGATGGCGACGGTTCACCCCCACGGGCGTGGGGACAATTTGCTCGCTGCCGAGCGCTACCAGAGCGCATACGGTTCACCCCCACGGGCGTGGGGACAATTCGCTCGATGACCCTGCGCTTTATGGGGTAGTCGGTTCACCCCCACGGGCGTGGGGACAATACGCGCGTTCTCCGTCCGTCTGCCCGCTGCTGCGGTTCACCCCCACGGGCGTGGGGACAATGTCAGTTTCTACGACAACAGCGTCCGCTACCGCGGTTCACCCCCACGGGCGTGGGGACAATGAGGTGTGCGACTCCCCCATCATTTACGGCGCCGGTTCACCCCCACGGGCGTGGGGACAATTAATGCGCACCTACCACATCACGAAACACCGACGGTTCACCCCCACGGGCGTGGGGACAATCGCCCATTCACGCGAATCAAGCGAGACCTGGACGGTTCACCCCCACGGGCGTGGGGACAATGCCGTCTGCGAGCGGTAGTGAGCAGCGGCGCGCGGTTCACCCCCACGGGCGTGGGGACAATCGTACACGGTGCCGCACGCGCGCGATGAGTCGCGGTTCACCCCCACGGGCGTGGGGACAATAGCGACCGCTTGCCGCGCTTGGTGACGACCGACGGTTCACCCCCACGGGCGTGGGGACAATCCTCACGCTCCTTTCTCTTCCAACGCGGTTCACGGTTCACCCCCACGGGCGTGGGGACAATCCCCGCGCGGCACGGCGCCGCCACATGCTGTACGGTTCACCCCCACGGGCGTGGGGACAATGGCGCCGCAGGTTGACCATGAGCATTAGTGACACGGTTCACCCCCACGGGCGTGGGGACAATAAGTTGCCCGCATCATCAAGCCGAACAGGACGCGGTTCACCCCCACGGGCGTGGGGACAATGATGATTGGACGGCGCAGTGGTCGCCGTACGACGGTTCACCCCCACGGGCGTGGGGACAATAACTGCAATCCGAGAGCCGAAGACGCCAACCACGGTTCACCCCCACGGGCGTGGGGACAATCCCACATCCCATAGATTGCTGATCAGTGAGCACGGTTCACCCCCACGGGCGTGGGGACAATTTGCTAGCGTGAGCGTGTAGTAGCGCTTGCGGCGGTTCACCCCCACGGGCGTGGGGACAATAACTCACCAAAAGTACGGGATACAAGACTATACGGTTCACCCCCACGGGCGTGGGGACAATGTCGTGATACTCATCAACGTCGTTGATGGAGTCGGTTCACCCCCACGGGCGTGGGGACAATGGTGTCTGGGCGGGGCGTGGCGAGAGCCGCGCCGGTTCACCCCCACGGGCGTGGGGACAATGTTGGGCGGAAGACAACCGCAATTCGCCGCTCCGGTTCACCCCCACGGGCGTGGGGACAATCAGATGTTTGAGAAGAGACGGTGCATATCGAACGGTTCACCCCCACGGGCGTGGGGACAATCGGCGGTCGGTCTTGCCGCGCTGGCGGCCGGTCGGTTCACCCCCACGGGCGTGGGGACAATGGTGACGCAAGACGCAGATTCCTTCATCAGGTCGGTTCACCCCCACGGGCGTGGGGACAATTTGTGCACTGGTATCAGATCAATCAGCGTGACCGGTTCACCCCCACGGGCGTGGGGACAATCGTTGCGTGGTGGCGGGCTTTCAGGGTGGTACCGGTTCACCCCCACGGGCGTGGGGACAATTGCGGGCAATGCCGCCAAGAGATACGCGAACACGGTTCACCCCCACGGGCGTGGGGACAATGCCCGCGCTGTTGCGCCAGGGTCCTGTGACGCCGGTTCACCCCCACGGGCGTGGGGACAATTACCTGCAGATAATCCGGTTCCTCTGCAAGCACGGTTCACCCCCACGGGCGTGGGGACAATGTACCGGATGGTCAACCGTACAACCCTGACAACGGTTCACCCCCACGGGCGTGGGGACAATCGGGTGCGTCGGTTCCTGCGCGCCGGTTCCCCCGGTTCACCCCCACGGGCGTGGGGACAATTGGCATTTCGCCGGCGTCTGGCATTTTTCGGGCGGTTCACCCCCACGGGCGTGGGGACAATGTCTCTTGTCGCTCAGATTCTGAGCGTTCTGGGGGTTCACCCCCACGGGCGTGGGGACAATTAATGACCTCCTAAAAGACTGATAGCGCCCCACGGTTCACCCCCACGGGCGTGGGGACAATGCAGTCTACCAGTTGTTGCAAGTGACTCAGCAAGGTTCACCCCCACGGGCGTGGGGACAATATTTTCGCAGTGAAGTTTTGTTATAAAGGCGACGGTTCACCCCCACGGGCGTGGGGACAATGATGCCGACACCTGATCCAGCCACGACACGACCGGTTCACCCCCACGGGCGTGGGGACAATGACGGATACGGGTACGCAACGTACACGTATCACGGTTCACCCCCACGGGCGTGGGGACAATGACGAAACTAACCTGCCCTGGGTTCGGGTATCCGGTTCACCCCCACGGGCGTGGGGACAATCCGCGCTGCTCGACCGACGCGGTCGCGCGGTGCGGTTCACCCCCACGGGCGTGGGGACAATTTGCCGCTCGACAAAGTGTACTAAAATCTCCCCGGTTCACCCCCACGGGCGTGGGGACAATTATGACAGCACCGATGAAGCGGCGAACGCCGGCGGTTCACCCCCACGGGCGTGGGGACAATATGTGCACTGGTATAATGTGCCGCAGAGGGAACGGTTCACCCCCACGGGCGTGGGGACAATTGTGCCACTGACTACGCGCACACCATGAGCGCCGGTTCACCCCCACGGGCGTGGGGACAATGATGGTTGCGTACTGGCTACCTAGCCCGCAACCGGTTCACCCCCACGGGCGTGGGGACAATAGCGGGCAGACAGAGTGCCCGTACACGGCATACGGTTCACCCCCACGGGCGTGGGGACAATTCTATGCCCTGCGAAGACCACAACAGCCGCAACGGTTCACCCCCACGGGCGTGGGGACAATGGCAGAGGTGATGACGCTCATTATTCCCGACCAGGTTGACGGTTCACCCCCACGGGCGTGGGGACAATGCAATTGAATCGATGGCTGCAGCGTTCGTGTCGCGGTTCACCCCCACGGGCGTGGGGACAATGAGCCCCGTTGCGCGTAGACATGAGATGACCCCGGTTCACCCCCACGGGCGTGGGGACAATCGGCAGCCCGCTCTCCGTCAGCAGGCGCAACGCGGTTCACCCCCACGGGCGTGGGGACAATGATGGTTGCGTACTGGCTACCTAGCCCGCAACCGGTTCACCCCCACGGGCGTGGGGACAATAGCGGGCAGACAGAGTGCCCGTACACGGCATACGGTTCACCCCCACGGGCGTGGGGACAATTCTATGCCCTGCGAAGACCACAACAGCCGCAACGGTTCACCCCCACGGGCGTGGGGACAATGGCAGAGGTGATGACGCTCATTATTCCCGACCAGGTTGACGGTTCACCCCCACGGGCGTGGGGACAATGCAATTGAATCGATGGCTGCAGCGTTCGTGTCGCGGTTCACCCCCACGGGCGTGGGGACAATCTGAACTGCGTTGACGCGCCTAACTCAAGCGCCGGTTCACCCCCACGGGCGTGGGGACAATCTTATCAGTTCGTTCTACCCAACAGTGCGCATCGGTTCACCCCCACGGGCGTGGGGACAATGCTGCGGCGGCGACGATGCAGCAAGGCTACGCGGTTCACCCCCACGGGCGTGGGGACAATGTTGTCGAACCACCGGACTTCGACGAGCAGCAGGTTCACCCCCACGGGCGTGGGGACAATTCGCCGTCGAAAATGACCAACAACCCCTCAGACGGTTCACCCCCACGGGCGTGGGGACAATGACACACTTCTTAGCCGCGTTTACACGCATTGCGGTTCACCCCCACGGGCGTGGGGACAATACGATCCCGCCACGGGAAACCCTATCCCTGTCCGGTTCACCCCCACGGGCGTGGGGACAATCGCGCCGATCTGCCGCAGCGCGCCGACGGCGACGGTTCACCCCCACGGGCGTGGGGACAATTTGGTACGCAGCGAAATCGATAGTCTCACGCGCGGTTCACCCCCACGGGCGTGGGGACAATGACCGATCCTGGTGTGATCAAAGGGCGAAACGCGGTTCACCCCCACGGGCGTGGGGACAATAGGGCGTCGCTGAGGCGTTGTGGAACGGCATACGGTTCACCCCCACGGGCGTGGGGACAATCTGAGCGTGCTACAGGCCCTAACGGTTTACGGCGGTTCACCCCCACGGGCGTGGGGACAATGCCCAGGCGATGCCGTCCAGTCCGGCGTTGCGCGGTTCACCCCCACGGGCGTGGGGACAATGCATTCCTGCTGTCAAGGGCCGCCGAAGGCGGCGGTTCACCCCCACGGGCGTGGGGACAATTCCAAACACCAATATCCCCGATATGCCAGGTGCGGTTCACCCCCACGGGCGTGGGGACAATTCATTAGACACGTGCTCACGCTTGACGTTGTACGGTTCACCCCCACGGGCGTGGGGACAATTTGCATCCGGTCGCATTGAGGATCGGATACGACGGTTCACCCCCACGGGCGTGGGGACAATTCCCCGTCCCGCTGACCGTCGCTGACTACGAACGGTTCACCCCCACGGGCGTGGGGACAATGTGTCGCGCAGGGATGGCAAGACGTACCGGGTCGGTTCACCCCCACGGGCGTGGGGACAATGCTTGCAAGCGCCTCGCCTGCGGCTCGGCGTCCGGTTCACCCCCACGGGCGTGGGGACAATGACGCCGAGACCTGATCCCACCAGGAAACAACCGGTTCACCCCCACGGGCGTGGGGACAATTTGCTATCGTATTTCGCGGCAATCAGTAGACACGGTTCACCCCCACGGGCGTGGGGACAATACTGATCCGCCGTCCAGATTGTGCGCCCTTTCCGGTTCACCCCCACGGGCGTGGGGACAATGCGATTCGGCAATTGAACGAACTGAATCCGGGCGGTTCACCCCCACGGGCGTGGGGACAATTGGAATCGCCATCACATCAGTCTGCGCTAACGCGGTTCACCCCCACGGGCGTGGGGACAATTCTACTATCGCGGCACAACAATTACGCTCAATCGGTTCACCCCCACGGGCGTGGGGACAATCGGTATCGGGTAGGGCGTGGCGAGAGCCGCGCCGGTTCACCCCCACGGGCGTGGGGACAATCACCGCAGCCGCCTTCTCAAGCAGCCGCGCACCGGTTCACCCCCACGGGCGTGGGGACAATGCCAATGTGTCGCAGGAGACAAAGGCTCAGGAATATGCGGTTCACCCCCACGGGCGTGGGGACAATTGTTTTTGACGCTGCTGCCGACGTTGATAGAACGGTTCACCCCCACGGGCGTGGGGACAATGTGCTCGTAGAGCGCTACAAATTTGCGCTGCGCGGTTCACCCCCACGGGCGTGGGGACAATCCCGCCGGCGTCGGCGGGGTCTGTCAGTCTGGCGGTTCACCCCCACGGGCGTGGGGACAATCGGCGCTTTTGAGATGTCCACAACCCGCGTTGCGGTTCACCCCCACGGGCGTGGGGACAATTCGAGATGTCGCGCGACCTCATCCGGCGCGTACGGTTCACCCCCACGGGCGTGGGGACAATCGCCTGGACGGGCAGTCCGGCGCGCTGCAACTCGGTTCACCCCCACGGGCGTGGGGACAATCGTCGCCGGCGTCGTGCTGCCCGCAATTTTTGCGGTTCACCCCCACGGGCGTGGGGACAATGTTCGGCTCGACGCCGAGATATTCCGCGAACGCGGTTCACCCCCACGGGCGTGGGGACAATTTGACGGCGGCTGCGCAGTGGATTTGGGCAAACGGTTCACCCCCACGGGCGTGGGGACAATTAACGATCTGAGTTGTGAATAGCGACGACCGGCGGTTCACCCCCACGGGCGTGGGGACAATCGCTTGGCGCGCGCGCTCATGCCGCGTGAGCGCGGTTCACCCCCACGGGCGTGGGGACAATAGGCGCTGGAGCGCGCGCGGGAGTCGGCCGCGCGGTTCACCCCCACGGGCGTGGGGACAATACGGGACCTGAGCGCGCGCAGACCCGGAAAAACGGTTCACCCCCACGGGCGTGGGGACAATAGCGGGCGACCGGCGCGTCAGCGGCGCAGCATAGGTTCACCCCCACGGGCGTGGGGACAATGCTCTGGTAGATGCGCCAGAAATCCCCTCTGCCGGTT
>Ga0209162_1003016_pt1 | contig 14041 bp, 11 predicted proteins | sample YNPNPMetaG_FD_187121 | JGI IMG/M metagenome (GOLD analysis project Ga0209162, IMG submission 187121) | Anoxygenic and chlorotrophic microbial mat microbial communities from Yellowstone National Park, USA - YNP NP MetaG (SPAdes) (version 2) ... | reverse complement strand
TGGCTGGTCTTCTACCCGACCATGGCCTTTGGCACCGGCGGGCAGTACGGCCGCCAGCCGGCCGACACGACCAACGGCTACGTCGGCAAGTTCATCAACCCGGGCGGCGGCCTCGGGATGGGGACCGAGTGGCAGGACTGGACCGTGCTCGGCGCGACGCAGCAGGACATCGCCTTCCGCCTGGAGGGGGAGATCGCCGTCACCTACCCCGACTACCCCTGGCTGAGCGAGTCTCCCATCACCGGCACGGTGCCGCCGAGCGGGTGTGTCGTGGTGGATGTCACCTTTGACTCGACCGGCCTGGCCCCCGGCGACTACTTTGCCGACCTGCTCATCCTGAGCAACGACCCGGACACGCCGACCCACACCGTGCCGGTGACCATGACCGTGCTGGAACCGGCCGCCATCGCGGATGTCGTCTACAGCGTCAATGGCCTGACCGTGGCCTTTACCTCCACGGTGAGCGGCTCCGCCCCGATCGACTACCTGTGGGACTTTGGCGACGGGGTCGGCAGTTCCACCGAGCCCAACCCGACCTACACCTACGCCGAGGGCGGCTGCTACACAGTGACCCTCACCGTCAGCAACGAGTGCGGCCAGGACACCTGGAGCGAGCAGGTCTGCGTCTGCGAGCCGGTCCACGATGTGGACTTTACCTGGCTGCCGGCCAATCCGCCGGTGGGGGAGGTGGTGACCTTTACCGGCACGGCGCAGGGCACGGAGCCGATCGGCTTTGACTGGGACCTCGGCGATGGGACGCTGGTCTCGGGCATGGTCGTGACCCATGTCTACACCGCCACCGGTGACTATGTGGTGACGCTGATGGCCACCAACTGCGATGGCGACTATGACGTCGTGACCCACACGGTGACGGTGGTAGAGGTTGTGCCGCCACACCACTACTACTACCTGCCGATCATCACCAAGAACTTCTAATAAGCAGGGCAACTGCTCGCCGTTGCCCCGCTGGGGGTGGCCGAAGGCATTGCCTTCGGCCACCCTGTTTTACCCCATCCTCCCGCAGGTTCTAAAACCTGCGGGAGGATTTTAAGCAGAACATGGGCGTGGGGCACCCCATTTCGGCGGGGGTCTGTTCGGCGGGGGTCTGTTCGGCGGGGGTCTGTTCGGCGGGGGTCTGTTCGGCGGGGGTCTGTGACCCCCGCCAAGGGGGCACCGGGTCGCAGACCCGGCGGGAGCAGGGTGATGTCCCCAGCGTGATACGCTCCCAAAGTTTCGTTTGCCGCCTGATCGGTTTTGCGGTATAATCGTGGGCAGGGCATGCCTGGCTCGACAATGTTAAATTACAGGAGTTACGCAGTTGACCCGGCAGGCTTACCACAAAGGCACCAAGACACGAAGAATGACCAAGAAATCTTTGTGTCTTGGTGGTGAAAATGCCATCCATTTAGAAAGGGGGGCCTGTTTTGAGCCTGTTTGTCACCTTCGAAGGGCCGGAGGGGTGCGGCAAATCCACCCAGATGCGCCTGCTGGCAGACTATTTGCGCGCCCGGGGCGACGATGTGCTGGTCACCCGCGAGCCGGGCGGCACGGCCATCGGCGAGGCGGTGCGGGCCATCCTGCTCGACCCGGCCCACGCCGACATGCTGCCGCTCACCGAGTTCCTGCTCTTTTCAGCGGCGCGGGCGCAACATGTCGGCCAGGTCATCCGCCCCCACCTGGCAGGGGGGGGGATTGTCCTGTGCGATCGTTTCGCCGATTCAAGCCTGGCCTATCAGGGTTACGGCGGCCGGCTCGATCTGGAGGTGCTGCGGGCCATCAGCCGGGTGGCCACCGGCGGCCTGCTGCCCGACCTGAGCTTCTATCTGGATGTGCCGGTGGAGGTCGGGTTGCGCCGCAAGGTCAGGGGCAGCGGCGACGCCTGGAACCGGATGGAACAGAAGGAGCTCGACTTTCACCATCGGGTGCGCGCCGGCTACCTGGCCCTGATCGCCCAGGAACCGGAGCGGTGGGTGCGGGTGGATGCAACGGCCGGGGTGGAGGTGGTGCAGGCCACCATCCGGGAACGGGTCCTGGCGCACAGGGCTCTGCGCGGCGGCCCTGGCGAAGGGGGCTGAAACCGAGGTAAAAGGGGGGAGAGGAATGAAACTGGTGATGAGCATCGTCCAGAGCGATGATGCCGGCCGGTTGGTGAACGCTCTGACCCGGGTCGGCTACCGGGCCACAACCATCAGCACCACCGGTGGCTTTTTGCGGCAGGGGAATGCCACCATCCTGGTCGGCGTGGAAGATGAGCAGGTTTCTCACGTCCTGCAACTGGTCCGTGAAAACTGCCATACCCGCCACCAGTTGGTCAATCCGCTGCCCCCGGTGATGGAACCGGGAGAGATGTACCTGCCAACCCCGGTGGATGTGCGGGTGGGCGGGGCCACCGTCTTTGTCCTGGAGGTCACCCGGTTCGACCAGTTCTGAGCAGGTCAGGGAGAAGGGAGGAGGGGGTTGTCGCCGGGTTCCCTGCCCTTTGCTCCCCGACCTGCTACTCCAGATCTCCCTCGAACCCTTGACCCAGGTCGGGCATCGCCTCTTCGATCTCTTCCGGGCTTTGGCCTGCTTCCAGCCGGTCTATGACTTCGTCAAACTCGGGCGGCATCTCCTCACCGACCTGGTCGCTCATCTTGCGCATCCAGCGGGCAATGCTCCTGGGATCGTTCTCGTCCAGGTCGTCCAGCATCGCCGGGTCGGCCAGGTCATCCAGGCGGCTCTCCTCCGAGCGCACCACCGAGACACGCGAGATCAACCGCCGCAAATTGGTGCCCCCACAACGCGGGCAGACCGGCCGCTCGTCAATGGCATCGAAGGAACGGAAAAGCAGGCTCACCCGACGGCGACAGTCGGCACAGCGGTACTCGTAAATCGGCATAGCTCACCACCTCGATCCCACCGGTCTCTTTGGACTTTGCACGCCACAAGGCCGAAGTTCCGTCTGATAGCGTGCTCGATATTATACTGCAAACGGATCGGATGACAAGTTTTTGACCACCTGAAGAAGAGGCTGCGTATGTCCCAGGCCGGAACCCTGTTTCAGCGCGAACAGCCGCCGCTGCTGATCGTCATCAGCGGCCCGTCAGGGGTGGGCAAGGATGCGCTGGTGCGGCGGATGAAGGAGCGGGGGTTTCCGTTCTACTTTGTGGTCACGGCCACCGACCGGCCGCCCCGCCCTGATGAACTCCATGGCCGCGATTATCTCTTTTACACCACCGCCGAGTTCGAGCAGATGATCGCCGCCGGGGAACTGCTGGAGCATGCCTGTGTCTATGGCCAGTACAAGGGGATCCCCAAAGCTCACATCCGCCAGGCGCTCCGGTCAGGGCAGGATGTGGTGATGCGGCTGGATGTGCAGGGGGCCGCGACGGTCAGGGCGCTGATCCCGGAGGCCATCACCATCTTTCTGAGCTGTGAATCGGAGGAAGAATTGATCGCCCGGCTGCGCAGGCGCCGCACCGAGTCGGAAGAGGCGCTGCAACGACGCCTGGAGACCGCCCGCCGCGAGATGGCCTGCATCCCCGGCTTTGATTATCTGGTCGTCAACCGCCGTGATGCGCTGGACGAGGCGGTGGATGACGTGGTGGCCATCATCCGCGCCGAGCACTGCCGCGCCCTGCCACGGAGGATTCACCTGTGACCGACGCCCCCACCCGGTGAGGAGCGCGTTGCACCGCCGGGTGCCTGGTGCTATAATACCCGGTAGCCAGGCTTGAGCCTGGGCTACACGGTGTGCCCCCAGGGCAAGGAGGTGTTGCATGACAATGTCCGGTTTGCGCAAAATCCGCCGCCCAGTCATTGCCGGGAGCTGGTATCCCGGCAGCGAACGGGGCCTGGCCCGCGCGGTGGACGACTATCTGGCCGGCGTGGACCAGCCGCTCCTGGCCGGCCGGGTGCTGGGCCTGATCAGCCCCCATGCCGGCTATGTCTATTCCGGTCAGACGGCGGCCTATGCCTATCGCCAGCTCCAGGGCCGCCAGGTGGACACGGTGGTGCTGATGGGTCCCAGCCACCGCGCCTGGGTGGGCGACTATGCCGTCAGCACCGAGGAGGCCTATGAGACCCCGCTGGGGTTGGTGCCCCTGGATCAGGAGTTCATCGCTGCCCTGGCCGGGCGGCTGCCGTTGCGCCGCATTCAGGGCGACGCCGAGCACTCGCTGGAGATCCAGTTGCCCTTCCTGCAACGCCAACTGACCGGCTTCCGCCTGGTGCCGATCCTGATCAGCGCCGACGATCCGGCGGCTGCCCAACGCCTGGCCGTCGCCCTGGCCGAGACCATCCGCCAGCGGTCTCAGGAAGAGGGCCAGGCCCTCCTGGTCGCCAGTTCTGACCTGCACCACATCGAAAACTATGACCAGGTGGTCCGCCGTGACCAGGCGGTGGTGGAGGCGATTGCTGCCTACGATCTGCCCACCCTCACCCGGTTGCTGATGGCCCCCGGCTGCTCGGTCTGCGGCCGGATGCCGATCCTGACCGCCCTGCACGCGGCCAGGGCGCTGGGCGCCGACGCCGTGAAGGTGTTGCACCACACCAACTCCGGCGAGGTGACCGGTCAGAAGTGGCCGGGACAGTACACCGTCGGCTATATGGCAGCCGCGATCTACCAATCCCCCTGACTCGATGTATGCCGAGATCGTCGTCAACCGCCCCACCCACCGCCGGCCGCCGGTCGGGGCTGAGCCGCTGCGGGGGGATCGGTCGCACCTGGCGACCTTTACCTACCGCCTGCCGGAACAGCTGCGGAACAGGGCAGCCGCAGGTCACCTGGTTCAGGTGCCCCTGGGGTCGGGCACGGCGTTGGGGGTGATCGTGGCCCTGAACGAGGCCCTGCCGCCCGACCTGCCGCCCGAAAAGATCCGCGATGTGGCCGAAATCCTCGACCCGCTGCCGGCTGTCACACCGCTGCAGATCGAACTGGCACGCTGGCTCGCTGCCGAGTATCTGGCTCCCCTCAGCCAGGCGATGCGGCTGATGCTGCCGCCCGGCCTGGAGGAACGGACCCTGATCCTCGTCCGCCAGGCGGCCGCCCCCCCCTCTGAGGGGCTGAGTGCGGAGGAGGAGGCGGCCCTGCGTCTGCTGGAAAGCCGGGGTGGGCAGTTGCGGCTAAGCTTCCTCCTGAACCGGATCCGTGGCGACGACCCGGAGGGAGTGGTCCATGCCCTGGCCGAGAAGGGGCTGGTAGATGCCCGTTATGCCCTGGTGCCGCCCCATCCGGCCCCGCCCCGCGTCCAGTTCGTCCGCCTGCTGGCCGACGACGCGGCCATCGCCGCCGCCCTGCCGCGCCTGGGCCGACCTTCCAGACAGGCCGATCTGCTGCTGGTGTTGGCCCGCCACACCGACGCGCCCCTCACTCTGCGCGAACTGTGCCAGACGGTCGGCTGCGGCGAAGGACCGGTGCGCGCCCTGGCCGAACGGGGCTGGGTGACGATCACCGCCCGGCGCACCCTGCTGGTGGCCCTGCCGCAAGCCAGGGGGGCGGCCGATCTGGGCCACGATCCCGGCCAGAGGGCAGCCCTGTCGGCCCTCCTCAGTCGCGGCGGTGCTGTGGAGAAAGAGGAGTTTCTGGCGGCGACCGGCACCTCGCCGGCCACCCTCGCTGCGCTGGAAAAGAAGGGGCTGGTCCGGCGCCTTGTCGAAGAGCCGATGGTGCTGTTGACCCTGCCCCCGCAGCAGGTGCTCGACCGGGTGGTTGAACTGCGTGGCGCCGAAAAGCACCGGGCTGTGCTGGAGATGTTGCGGGGCACAACCGGCCGGGTATGGGTGGGCGGTGTCTATGCTCAAACCGGCGCCGATCTGAAAACCCTCCGCGACCTGGCCGGGCAGGGCCTGGTCAGCCTGCACGCCGAAGAGTATGACCACCCGTCCGCCTGCCCCCCTGAAGCGCCGCCGCGCCTGACGCCCGATCAAGAAAGGGTCTGGCGGGAGGTGGAGGAGGGGATCGGCCGGGCGGGGTTTGTGGCCCTGGTGCATGGAGTGACGGGGTCAGGCAAGACCGAGATCTACCTGCGGGCGCTGGCAGCGGTGTTGGCGGCCGGCCGGCAGGGGATCGTCCTGGTGCCGGAGATCAGCCTGACGGCCCAGACCGTCCGCCGCTTCGAGGCCCGCTTTCCGGGGCGCGTGGCGGTGCTGCACAGCCAGCTCAGCCTGGGCCAGCGGTACGCCGTTTGGGACCGGGTGCGGCGCGGCCAGGCCGATGTGGTGATCGGCCCTCGCTCGGCGTTGTTTGCCCCCCTGTCGCGGCCAGGGCTGATCGTCCTGGACGAAGCCCACGACAGTTCCTACAAACAGGATGAACCGATCCCGTTGCCGGCCTACCATGCCCGCGATGTCGCCCTGGCTCTGGCCCGGCTGACCGGCGCGGCGCTCCTGCTGGGCAGCGCCACCCCTGATCTGGAGAGCTATTACCGCGTCGGTCAGGGGGAATATCGCCTCCTGGAACTCCCCTATCGTGTCGGAGCGCCAGCAGCAAGCAGCAAGGGGCAAGGAGCGGATCGGCTCCCCGCCCCCTGCCTCCGGCAACCGCTGCCCCCTGTGCGGGTCGTGGACATGCGCCAGGAGTTGCGGGCGGGAAACCGCAGCCTTTTGAGCCGGGCGCTCCAGGAAGCGTTGCGCCAGACGCTGGCAGCCGGCGAGCAGGCGATCCTGTTTCTCAACCGGCGGGGGATGGCCACGTTTGTCCTGTGCCGCGATTGCGGCCATGTGGTCCGCTGTCCGCGCTGCGATCTGCCGCTCACCTACCATTCTCTGGACCGACAGGGCCTGATATGCCATCACTGCAACCGCCGTGAGCCGGTCCCGGAGCGCTGCCCGGCCTGCGGCGGACGGCACATCCGCTATTTCGGCCTGGGCACCGAGCGGGTGGAGGAGGTGGTGCGCCAGCTCTACCCCCAGGCCCGCCTGCTGCGCTGGGATCGGGACACCGCCACCGGCCTGGACCATGAGCGTTTCCTGCAGGCGTTTCTGGACCACCGGGCCGACCTGCTGATCGGCACGCAGATGATCGCCAAGGGGCTGGACCTGCCGCTGGTGACGCTGGTAGGGGTCATCTCCGCCGATACGGCCCTGTATCTGCCCGATTTTCGCGCCGCCGAGCGCACCTTCCAACTGCTGACCCAGGTGGCCGGGCGGGCGGGGCGCAGCCGGCGGGGCGGTCAGGTGATCGTTCAGACCTACAACCCGGAGCATTATGCCATTCAGGCAGCGGCCCGCCACGACTATGCCGGCTTTTACCGCCAGGAACTGGCCTATCGCCGTCGGCTCGGCTACCCCCCCTTCAGCCGGCTGGTGGCTCTGCGCTTCAGCGACCCCGACCCCGACCGCTGCCGTGCCGAGGCCGGGCGCCTGGGTCGCTGGCTGGCCGCCGAAATCCGCCGCCTGCGCCTGCCGGCCGGGCTTATCGGTCCGGCCCCCTGTTTTTTCAGCCGTGTGGCGGGGCGGTTTCGCTGGCAGATCGTCATCCGCGCCCCCGACCCGATGCCCCTGCTGCGGGATGTGGCCCTGCCCTGGGGTTGGCGGGTTGACGTGGATCCGGTCAGCCTGCTGTGAATGACCCCATAAGCCGGTAGGGGCAGAGCGACGCTCTGCCCCTACCGGTGCGATTTCCAATCGCCCGCGGCCGGATGAGGTCAATCTTGAAGCGGTAGAGGCTCCAGATCCTCGTAGTCTATGTGCTCCTTGCGGCGCACCCGCAAGACAAGGACCAGCTTGCGGTCCTCATCTACGCTGTAGACAATGGGATGGTTCATTTTCTCCTCGAAATTGGTTTACACTTTGGGCTGCTTCGAAAATCGGCTGCCTGCAACGCTGACTGAAAGTCAGCCTGTAGGGCCTGCGGCCACTGGTCGGCCTGCGCCGACCAGTGCGTCGGCGTAGGCCGACGCCCGGCGCGAAGCGCCCAAAGAGGCCGATTTCAATCGGGCGGCATCCGGTGCGTAACGCAAAGTGTCAACCAATGATGAACCATCCCTAGACAATGCGCCACTTTTTGACCAACCACAACCGGTAGACGTTGGGCCTGTCCCGTAGTTCCCTGGCACGCGGAGGACGGGGATTTTCCTTCAGGCTGCGGAGCAATTTGAGGGCCGGGGCTCGCACATAACCGGACAGGGCTGCGATTTCCTTTTGAGCCTCCGGCGAGATCTCAACCCGGTAACTCATGAGAGCCCTCGGCCTCGGTGAGTTCAGCCTCGAATTCTTCCAACGTCTTCCAGCCTTCAGGATTTCTTTCGTACTGCTCGATCGTGGCCAGGGCTTCAGTCAGCAATTCCTCATCCCCTGCAGGGTCTTCCGGCCCTTCATGCTCCCAGTAATCCAGGGTAAAACGGTCTGGCGAGCGGAACAGGCGCACGAGTTCTTCGCGCATGGCCTGTTTGACGGTGCGCTGAATGATGCTCTCCAGATCGGCCAGAGCGATGGTCACCACAGCCTGAGTCGTGGGTGTGCTCATCCTCCACTCTCCTTCTACGATTATAGTTTAGCACACATCGGCATCCAGAGCAAACCTGCTCCTCAGCCTGCTGCGGTGGTCCCCTCACACCCCCGGCCGGATGAGGCCGATCCAGCGCCGGATGAGGTCAATCTTGAAGCGGTAGAGGCTGCTCTGCGGACCGGAGCGGGTGACGATGTCCCTGGCCTGAAGGCGGGCCAGGGCCCCGGTCAGGGCCTCTCCCGACAGGTCATACCCCTTGCGGCTTAGCTCGGCGGCGATCTGGGCCGGCGTGGCCGCCGCATCGGGGTCAGGCAGCAGGTCGGTGAGGGCCAGCATCACCCGCTGCTCGTCGGCCGTTGCGCCGGTCCACAGGTATTTGAAGTGAGCTTCCCCCCGCTCGACGATCCGCTCCAACACCTGGTCCACGCAGGTGACGGTCAGATAGTTGCGCCGGGTCTCGTTGTGATAGGCTACCATCTCGTGGCAGACCACCTGGGTAAAATAGGGATGGCCGGCTGTGACCTGGATGATCCGCTCTACGGCCAGGGGATCATATTCCAGACCGTAAGGCGCGACCGGTTCGGTCACCAGGCGGCGCACCTCATCGGGGGCCAGGAAGGTGATGCGCTTGTAAGCGGCAATGTTGAACAGGATGGACCAGTATTCGGCCCCCAACTCTTCCAGTTTATGGGTGCCGGAAAAGATAAAATCCACGCGCGGCTCATGCTGCATCAGATTGCGCAGAAAGGCAAAGATCTCCGGTTCCAACCGGCCATCCTCCACCCGCTTTTGCAACTCTTCGAATTCGTCGAACATCAGCAGCAGGTTGCGGTTGTCCAGCCTGTCCACGGCCGGGCGCAAAAAGCGAGAGCGGAAGGTAAATTCAGGGGTCTGTTCATACTCGGCGCGGGGGGGCAGTTCTACAGCCAGGTTGTGGTTCTCCAGCGTGTAGGCGATGTCATCGCTGAGAGCATAGAGGAAATCGGCCGTGCCCCGCGCCGCCTTGCCCTGCATGTCCACCAGGACGGCGAGGTGGGTGTCGGCCAGTACCTCCTGCAGGCGGTAGAGGATGGAGGTCTTGCCCGTGCGCCGCTGGCCGTGCAGGACGATGACGTTGTTCTGATAGGCCCCCAGCAGGTGCTCGCGCACAAAATCGAACACATCCTGCCGCCCGACAAACATTTCGCCGGAGCGGAGTGGCGTGCCGGTGACGTAGGGGATGGGGAAGATGCGGCGGAAGGGCTGGCCGCTCCTGTCCGCCTCCAGTTCCAGCACGTCGGCGAACTCGACCCGCCGCCCACGGTCTACAGCATCGTCATAGGTCAACTCCCAGGCCAGGCGCAGGCGGCGGGGGCTGTCGGGGGCCAGCCAGAACTCCAGCTCACGGCTTTCCTGGGGGCCGAGGATGTCAATCGGCTGCTCAGCTCCCTCCGTCACCCGGTATCCTTCGCCATCGGCGACATGCAGGCGGACATTCTGGGCCACGTTCAACCCCTGGTTGGTGATGAGGATGCTCTGACGCAGCCGGGGGGCAAAGGCGGCGTGCAGGACCTGGAGCCTGGCCTGCAGATCGGCCCGGCCCTGCAGGTCCTGCATGGCCGCCAGCACCAGCCCCTGCCAGCGGTCCAGCAGGTGGTGCATCAGGTTCACTTCGGGGTAAAGGGTCTGACAGGTCTCACTATCCCGCCCCACACTGCGCCGCAGGTCGAGGAGGGCTGCCTGGGCGCTGTTGAGAAAGATCAGTTTGGTGCTCAGGTCATCTACCCGCTCCACCTTTTTGAGTTCCCCCAGCACCCGTCCGATCCCCTCGCAGCTCCGCGCCAGGAGGAGCGGCAGGGAGGAGGTGATCTCCTGGGGCGGCGGCGGGATGGCCGTCACCTGGGCCAATGTTCTGGCGGCCAACCCATCGTCCAGGATGCGATACAGTTCGCCAACCTCGGCCCGCCAGCGCCAGCTTTCCTGATCGGCCACCGTCTGGCGGATGACCGATACCGCCCGGTCGGTTTCAGCGGGCAGGGTGCTGAGGGTGTGGTAGGCGGCCACCACATCGGCCGCCGGCCGGTCATGGAGCAGAAAGGCCAGGTGGGGCAGGACCCTGACCGCTTTGGCGTCATGGGTGTACAACCCGTAGAGGCGGGGCAACAGGCTGGCCGGCTGGCTGTGAACCGCGCGCGCGATCCGGGCTGCCCGGTCCACCGGGCGGCGGAAGATCAGGGGCAGGGTCAGCCCATAGAACACCGCCTGGGGTGCCAGCCAAGCCAGGACACCCAGCAGGACGATGACAGACAGCAGGAAGGGCAGCCCATAGAACCAGGGGATCGTCACCTGGGGGGTGTGGATGAGCTGCCGGAACAGTTCCATCGCTTCCGGGTCTATGTAGAGTTCGTGCTGCGGGTTCGCCGACTGGGCGGTCTGGAGGACCTCAAACGCCCCGTAGCGCGCTACGCCGAGGCCGATAAAGGCCACAGGCATCACGGCCAGGGAGGCAAACACCGCCGCGACCGTGCCGGCGATCAGCACTACCTGCAGGCGGGACAGATGGCGACGGGGCGGGTCTTTCAACAACAAGACGGCCAACGCGCCGATGCCCAACACCGTCAGGATGAACAGCGGGCCCAGGCAGTTCAACAGCGTTTCGCTGGACAGGAAGCGTATGACCAGGCCGGCATTCCCGCGCAGGGCGTTCTGAAGCACCGGCCAGTCCACTTTCAGATTGCTCAGAAAGGTGACGGTGATGCTGAGCCAGATGACACCGCCGCCGACCAGCCCGGCGATGATGCCCGCCTGCCACACATCGTCGTGGGTGGCAAACCAGCGCAGACGAGGCTGGGGGGTGTCTAGCGTGTCCAGCAGCGAGGGAGGGGGCGATGATCTCCGGCGCCGGAACCAGCCGACGGCTGCTCCTTCCAGGCCCCCCACCAGTGCGCCGGCCAGCAGGCACAGGTCCAGGCGCATGTGCATGGTGATCATCATCTGACGCATGAATTCGAGGAGGATCGGATCCGGCGGGTAGGGGGCCTGCGGCGTGGGGCGGTAATTCCACAACCGCAGGCTGGCCACTACGGCGGCGGTTGGAGCCAGCAGCAGGGTGTAGAACAGCAGGCTGACCAGCAGGCCACTGATGGCCCCGGCCTGAAAACCCCGGCGGAGGCCGATGGCCTCGCTGCGCCAGGCAGCCAGGCTGCCCACCAGCGCCAGGACAGCAGGGCCCAGGAGGCCATGAACCACCAGCAGCAGAGTGTGCAGGGTCGGGCGTACCTTCAGCGGCCACGCCGGCAGCCGGGCATAGAGCGACAGCGTGGGGTAGAGGGCCAGCAGGACAAAGACCACCCCAACCAGCAGGCCGGTGGTCACACTGCGCCGGATCATCCTTCATCTCCCGGCCCGGTCGGCCAGGCCTGCTCTACCGCCTGCACCAGGGCTGCGCCGCTGGGAAAGCGGTCTTCCGGCTTTTTGGCCAGGGCCTGTTGCAACACCTGGTCAAGGGCTGGCGGCAGGTCAGGCACGCGCCGGTGGAGAGGGGGAGGGGTGTCGGAGATATGTTTGAGCAGCACGGCCACCGGTGTATCGGCGGTGAAGGGCAGCTCACCGGCCAGCATCTCGTAGAGGATGACCGCCAGAGAATAGAGGTCGGCGGCAGCGGTCACCTGGCCGCCACTGCCCTGCTCCGGGGCCATATAGTCAGGCGTGCCGATGGTCATGCCGGTGCCGGTGAACTGCACCCCTTCCAGGATTTTCGCCACCCCGAAATCGGTCAGCACCGGGGTAAAGGTCTGCCGGTCCCCCCCCTCCTCGATGCGCAGCATGATGTTGGCCGGCTTGACATCGCGGTGGATGATGTCGTGGCTGTGGGCATAGTCCAGGGCGGAAGCCATGCCGCGCAGCACGGTCAGCACCTCCCGGCGCGACAGTCGCTCCCCGGCCGCCCGTGCCGAGCGGATGCGCATCTTGAGGGTGTCGCCGGCGATATACTCCATGACCATGTAGTGGATCGGCCCTTCCATGCCAAAGTCGTAGACCTGGACGATGTTGGGGTGCCGAAGGCGGGCGATGGCCGCTGCTTCGCGCTGGAAGCGGGTGCGAAACTCCTCATCGGTGGCAAAATGAGGGGCCAGCACCTTGATGGCCACGGCGCGGTCCAGCAACGGTTGATAGCCTTTATACACCCTGGCCATGCCCCCCTGTCCCAGCGCGGCGATGACGCGGTAGTTGCCCAGCCGTTTGCCGGTCAGGTCGGTGGCCGTCCTGGCTTCGCGGAGGGTGGGATCGGTGGGAGTGCTCTGCTCCGCGTGGCGACGGCCCTCCAGGAAAACGGCAAAGGCGTGGCCAAAGGGCACATAGTGGGGGCCGGTTGACGACCTGCCCTGATCCGGTCGGATGAGCGCCCGGGCCAGCAATGTTTTGCGCAACGATTCGTCGGCCTGGTTGGGCGACAGGAGCGCCTGTTGCTCCTCGGCGCTCAGTTGCGACCACAGGTAACGGTAGTGATCCTCGGCCTCAGCGGTAAAGTGACGGGCCGCCCGGTCGTAGCTCTCCGGGGCGTGAGGCCGGCCCCGGCCAGGCAGTTCGTAGAGGTGAAAGCCGGCGATCTGGAGGAAAAAGGGGTGCGGCCCGGCCAGCTCCAGGGCCAGGTCTACCTCCTCCTGGCAGAACCCTGGCCCTTCCCCCTGCTGAGAGAGGGTCTCCAGCAGGCCACGGGCCTCGTCGTCAGGCATCAACCCCAGTGGCAGTTCGGAAAAGATGTTGAAAAAGGGCGAGGAGAGGGTGTCGCGGTGGTGATAGGTCAGTTCGTACAGGCTCCGCTTGGAGGCGGTCAGGTAGACAAGGCCCAGCTCGCCGGCCAGGCTGCGCAGTTCGCCATAGAAATCGGGCTCAAAGTTGGGGTTCCGGGCCAGCCCCTCAAACTCGTCCAGGGCCAGCACCAGCTCCAGGCCGGTGTCGCGCAACCGGCGCAACAGGCGACGCACGGTGGTGAAGCGCAGTTCCCCGCCGTCCAGCAGCCGCCCGGCCTCCCCACGCAGGCCCGAAGGGTCGTCCGCCGGCAGGGCGGCGATCAGGCGGTCCAGCAGTTCAACCCAGAACTCCTCCCGCCGCGCCGAGGCCATGCCCTCCAGGTCGAGATAGAGGAACAGAGTCCGCGCCGGGTCCAGGCCAAAGCGCTGCATCCGCTCTGGCCGGGCAACAGCGGACAGCAGCGAACTTTTGCCCAGTTTGCGCTCGCCGACGACCGAGCGGCATTGGTGGGTGATGATGGCGCTGTAGAGCGCCTCAAGCTCTCGCCGGCGGCCGTAGAAACAGGCCGGATCGGTGATCCGCTGCCGGCTGTAGAATGGATTGCGCAGCCGTTTGAGGTCCATCTCTTGCTCTCATCTGCGACGTAGCTGGCCGCTATTATACCCCCAAGCAACATGGATGACAACCTGAAAAACAGGTTGGGTGTTCGAAGCAGAAGAATGGAACACCCCGCCCGCCCTGCTCCCACGGGCGGGGGTCACAGACCCCCGCCGAGCGTCACAGACCCCCGCCGAGCGTCACAGACCCCCGCCGAGCAATGGGACCTCACCCCTACCCCCTGGCCCCCTTCCCCTCTCCCAACTCCCTCCCCCGCTTCGG
>Ga0209162_1003008_pt1 | contig 14068 bp, 10 predicted proteins | sample YNPNPMetaG_FD_187121 | JGI IMG/M metagenome (GOLD analysis project Ga0209162, IMG submission 187121) | Anoxygenic and chlorotrophic microbial mat microbial communities from Yellowstone National Park, USA - YNP NP MetaG (SPAdes) (version 2) ... | reverse complement strand
TGGGAAGACCTCAAGTCCGCCACCGAGGGCTTCGTCCGCTGCTGCGAACAGGGCAACTTCGCGCCCATGCGACAGTCCACCACACCGCCACAACCGCCACAATGAGCATTCTGCCGCCTTTAAACCGCGCAGGCGGAAACAGCCTCAACCCAAACTCTCAGCACGGCGCAGCCGCAACCAAACGCTCGAGGCGTAACAACTGCGCTGGTTGCAGGAATACCGCTGTGTCGCGCCGCACTGAACGGGCCGACTTTGTCGTCCAACGGGAAGATGAAATGTTGGGCAGTGGCCGAACAGTTTTAATCCGGGACTCTCGAACGATCTGCCAATTTGCGAGCTCGACACAGATTCTCCAATATATTTTCCACCGACCTTGATCATTTATGATTCAAAGAACCAAACAACTCGGCAACATGGCCGCTTCGTTGGTGGCGGTCGCGTTTGCAGCCTCGCTGCACTCCGAAACGGTCCAATCAGACATTTGTGTGTTCGGTGCCACTTCTGGTGGCATCGCCGCTGCTGTTCAAGCCTCGCGCATGGGCCACAGCGTTGTCATTGTCGAACAGGGCTTTCACATCGGTGGGCTCACCACCGGCGGCCTTGGCGCAACTGACATCGGAAACAAAGCCGCTATAGGGGGTATCTCGCGTGAGTTTTATCACCGCATCGCCAAACACTACGCTTCGGATGGCGCATGGGTGTTTGAAACGCGTACAGAGTATTTTGCCAAGAGGCGCAGCGGTCAGGTTCAGGCATCCAGCCTCGAGGCTGCTGACGCGACCATGTGGACATTCGAGCCGCGCGTTGCAAGCGCCGTATTCAACGAAATGCTCGCGGAAGCCCGCGTGCCGGTTTATTTGCGGCATCCTCTACTGAAGATTTCACGCCGCGGCCGCACCATCACAGAAATCGTAACAACACCCGGCACTGTTTTCAGAGCGCGAGTTTTCATCGACGCTTCCTACGAAGGCGATCTGATGGCGGCCGCAGACGTCCCGTACCACGTCGGACGTGAAGCAAATGCCATCTACGGCGAGACTCTCAACGGCATCAGGGCCGAAACACCAAAACACCAATTTCTTGTCCCGGTTGACCCGTACATCAAGCCGGGTGATCCCAAGAGCGGTCTGCTGCCTTTCATCCAGTCAGGCGACGGCGGCGTCCCCGGTCAAGGCGACCGGCGTGTTCAAGCATACAATTACCGTCTCTGTTTCACCACAAACGCAGCCAATCGCCTGCCGCTTGTGCCCCCGCCAAACTACCGCGAGTCGGACTACGAACTTCTGGCGCGATACCTTGAGGCGCTCGTCGCTGCTGGAAAACGCCCCACCCTCGACCAGCTCTGGAATCCGATCTGGATGCCAAACCACAAGACAGATATTAATAACAACGGCGCGTTCTCGACCGATTTCATCGGCATGAACTGGGATTACCCGAACGCCTCGATCACAGATCGCGAACGAATTGCCCGCCGGCACGAGGATTACATCCGCGGGTTTGTCCATTTCCTTGCCACCAACCCGCGTGTCCCGCAAAACATCCGCGCTGAAATGCAACAGTGGGGACCTTGCAAAGATGAGTTCGTCGAGACCGGTGGCTGGCCATCGCAGCTCTATGTTCGCGAAGCGCGTCGCATGATCTCCGATTACGTCATGACCGAACACAACTGCCGATACGATCGCACCGCCGAGGATTCGGTCGGGCTCGCCGCCTACAACATGGACTCACACAATTGCCAGCGCATCGTCAAAAATGGCCGGGTCGAAAACGAAGGCGATGTCCAGGTTCCCCCGATGAAACCTTACCCGATCTCGTACCGCGCCATAGTGCCCAAAGCGCGGGATTGCGAAAACCTGCTTGTCCCGGTGTGTCTGTCAGCTTCACACATTGCTTATGGCTCAATTCGCATGGAGCCCGTCTTCATGGTGCTGGGTCAATCAGCCGCAACTGCAGCCGCTCTGGCAATAGAAGCCAATACCACGGTCCAGAAAGTCTCGATCTCCGCACTCCAAAACCGTCTCCGGGCCGACCGCCAAATCCTTGACTGGCAAGACCGCTGAAACAGCGGGCAATCGCCTTGCTTCCGCCGGACCATGACCGGCACGCTCGGTTCGGTTTGCCAAAAGCGGGGCAAATCAGTGCTTGAGACCCGCGGCAACCTCGCTATCGTCTGAACGAAACATACTTTTCTTTTTGAATTTATGGGCGGCTTTTTCGGCGTGGTTTCCAAATACGATTGTGTGTCCGACCTGTTTTACGGGACAGATTATCACTCGCACCTCGGCACCCACCGGGGCGGACTGGCTGTTTACGACGGACAAACGCACACGAGATTCATCCACGACATCTCGAATGCCCAGTTCAGGTCCAAGTTCGAGCACGACGTCCACCGCCTGAAAGGCCGAATGGGCATCGGCGTCATCAGCGATACCGACGATCAACCGCTCATCATCGGTTCCCACCTCGGCAATTACGCAATCGTTACCGTCGGTCGCATCGACAATGCCACTGAACTTATCAAACATGCTTTCAGTTTGCGGTCTGCCCATTTCTCCGAAATGAGCGCCGGCGGTGTAAACCCCACAGAACTGGTCGCCATCTACATCAATCAGGGCGCCACTTTCACCGAGGGCATTTCCATCGCACAAAACGCAATCAAAGGGTCCTGTTCCATGCTGCTGCTGACGCAAAAAGGACTCTACGCCGCAAGAGACAAATTGGGGCGCACGCCCGTCGTCATAGGCCGTGGCCCCCACGGATACGCAGCCGCAATGGAAAGCTGCGCTTTCCCGAATCTTGGTTACGAGACTGTCCGCGACCTCGGCCCGGGCGAAGCTGTTTTTCTCACACCAGAAGGCATCGAACAGGTCATCATGCCTTCATCGCGTTGTCAGATTTGTTCCTTTCTTTGGGTTTACTACGGTTACCCGGCCTCCAGCTACGAGGGCGTCAACGTCGAATCAGCTCGATACCGCTGCGGGGCAGCCCTTGCGAAACGCGACTCGGCAGATGTGGATGCAGTGGCTGGGATCCCTGATTCAGGCACCAGCCACGCCCTCGGCTACGCAACGGCCAGAGGAATCCCGTACTGCCGCCCGTTCGTGAAATACACTCCCACATGGCCGAGAAGTTTCATGCCCCAACAGCAACATGTCCGTGATCTCATCGCACGCATGAAGCTCATACCAATCAGAGAACTCATCCAGGGTAAACGACTCCTGTTTTGTGAAGATTCAATAGTCCGCGGGACGCAGCTCCAGGATACAATCCGGCGTCTGTACGATTACGGCGCCAAAGAAGTCCATATGCGGCCTGCGTGCCCGCCTCTGATTTACGGCTGTAAATTCCTCAATTTCTCACGGTCGAGATCCGAGCTCGATCTCGCAGGCCGTCGCGCAATTGCTGAGATCGAAGGCCGTGACTGCCCGCCTCCGCCCGATTACCTTGACCCCGCCTCGGACAAGTTCAAAGAAATGGTCGATCGCATCCGTCGCAGGCTTGGCCTGACAACCTTGCAGTATCAAGCACTGCCTGATCTCGTCGCGGCCATTGGCCTCCCAAAAGACCGTCTGTGCACATACTGCTGGGATGGCACCGAATGAACCCGGAGCATTTGATGCACCGACTACGGTTGCGGCTGCGCCGCGCTGAGTGAATGGTTCTTCGGTCTTTTGCAGTGTTGCGCGCGCCACGACAAAGTCTGCCAGCTCAATCATTGTCTCGCGGCAGTGTTTCCACATACTTCTTCCACAACTCCAACTCGACGTAGAGCTCGAAAAACACCCCGGGGCGACTCTCGAAGAATCCCACCATCAACCAGCGTTTGTCGGATTTTTCATCCAGATCAGCGTGAAATTTTGCGCCGACCACCATCACCGGCGCGTACGGGTTTTCCGGTATCTCACTCCACCAACCTGTGCGAGGGTACTTCCGAAAATACCATGGCAATGGCCAGTAATCACCGCCCGGCGCCATGATCTGAATTGCGAACTTGTCCGGATTCGGATTGGCGCGTGCTATGGCGTTAACTTTTTCAACCAAACGTAGCAGGTCCGGCGAAGAATGCGCATAGACGTACGGGTTTCGCCGATCCGCCGGTTGCGCATACGCTGTCCGCCATGTTTGAAACCCCAGATGACAAAGTAGTGCTGCCAACACCACCACACACACGCCCCTGGCCAACCTCGCCCTGCAGATGGTCAGCAGCCCCGCAATGCCAACCCCGCCGAGCAAAACAAAACCATGATAGAATCCCAGCACACACCACGGCGTTTTGTAAGAAATCGCCGAATACACCCCTGCAAGTACAACCGAGTAAATCGCAATGAACCTGACCAACTGCGCGTTGGCAGCCGGGTACAGACCGGGGCGAATTGACACCCCGATCCCCGCAATGGCCAAAACCAGCAAAGACGCCTCGCTCCAGACAGGGCCGCTCTGCCGCTTGAAAAATGCCAGTCGCTCCAGATAAAACCACCACGGATGAATGTGCGGCGATGCGCCGCCTGCTCGCCGCAGCCATGGAAAATAGGTCAGAACCGAATCCACCGGCCCCCGCCAATATCGAAAGAACGAAGTGTAAAAAATCACCGAAACAACCATCGCAACAACCAGCCCAAGACCAACATCAGACCATTCGATCTTGATCGCGCGATTGCCCTGTGCCTCAGGTGCATTCTGCCGTTTGTGTCGTGTGACAATGACGACCGCCAACGCAACCATCATTGCAAACAGCTCGATCACAAAGGTCTCCTTGGTGGCGTGCATCAGGCCAAATGCAGCCCCTGCTGCCGCCGCCCAGCCCCGGTTTCTGGCTTGCAGATACCTCCAACACGAACCCAGAAAAGCCATCGTGAAAAAAACCAGCAAAGTCTCGTGAATGTAATACCGGCTGTAAAACACAAGCGCAGGCGATATCGCCGTGATCAGAGCTGCTGACAGGGTTGCCGACCGCCCAAGACCATCGCGCACCATGAGCAGCAATAGAACAAGCCCCGCACCGAACACCGCCGGAACAAGGCGCAGTGTGGTTTCGGTCAACGCCAGCCTGTTGTGTTCGCCCCGCAGCCATGCAGCAGGGAGCGTCAGGTAGTTCAGCGTTGGCCCGTGATATTCGTCGGGGTCATACCGATAATTCCCTTTCTCGAGCAGTTCAATGAACTTGAGCCCTTGAACACCTTCGTCGGCATGCATCGGTCGGCGATCAAGATCGATTACTCGAACCGCCAGCGCCGCCACGGCCAACAAGCAGACCAGAATTGTCAACTGCCACTTCATCGCATCCGCCACTGCAGCTTGTCCCAAGGCACTTTCTGGAACAAGACGTTTTGTCGCTTTCTTTCATTTCTTTCGGGTATCACCACAAAACCGGTCGGGCGTGTTTGGCTGTTGGGCCGGCGGAATTTCCAGGTTGAGTCTCGCGCCGTCTATTCTTGTCCGCCGTTTTGCATCTGCGACGTGGCGGTCGGGTCCGGTGACGAGACTCCGTCTCCGGCCACGAACTCCCGGATTTCGCGTGCTATCTGTTCTCCTATTCCGCGGACTTCCATCAATTCTTCACGAGCTGCTTGCACCACGGCTGCGATGCTGCCGAAATGATTCAACAGAATGCGCGCGCGGTGCGGTCCGATCCGCGGCAGCGCGGCCAACATCCGAATTCGCTGGCGTTCCAGTGTTCGCGCCCGGCGACCCGCCGGAACAAACACAACGTCGCGTCGGCGCCCAACCTGATTCGCTGCGTAGATCAACAGTCGCGCCGTTTCTTCCGGGTCCGCACTGCGAATGACGGGCAGGCGAAACACGAGGCCGATCGAGATGAGTGTCCCTTGCCATGCCTCTGGTGAAATGCCTGTTTCTGCGCGAACTTGATCCGGGCCTTCGAGGATGAGAGCCGCCCCGTTGGGACAACGTGCAAGGCGCGCGACCTGACGAAAGAGACGACCGTCGGCAAGTGAAGCTGCAAAGTCATGAATTGTCTTTCGTTCGAAGACCCACTCGGTTCCGACCTCGTAATCGCCAACCGACAGCCGCCGCACTTCGAGTTGGACGTGAGGCTGCAGTTTCAAGCTCTCGATCACCTGCGACCGAATTTCGCGGTCATCAACGACGACTCGGACAAGGCCGCGGCTGTTCTCATCTGTGGCACCTTGCATAACCTCCATGGCAAAGCCAATGATGCCACCTTTTCCCAACAAGGGCAAGATCGCGCTCCGAGAAGGCTGTAAGCCGAATTCTGTCTGCGCCGGCGCCGATGGCGCCGACGGAGAGGTTCATTTGTCTTTGCGGCCCTACCCGGGACCTCGGTCGGTGTGATCCGGCACACGGCGCGGGCCACGCCATTGGTCCCCTATTTGGCCTTGCTCCCGATGGGGCTTGCCGTGCCTCCTCGCTTGCGCTTGGAGCGGTGGGCTCTTACCCCACCTTTTCACCCTTGCCGGTTGCGCTTGGCAACCGGCGGTTTGTTTTCTGTGGCGCTATCCGTCGGTGCATCTCGCGATGCAACCGCCCGCATGCATCCCGCACTCGAGGTGCGGGTTATGCGGCATCGTGCCCTGTGGAGTTCGGACTTTCCTCCCCCGGTCGGAGCCGGGAGCGAACCTCCGCCCTCTCGGAGCGTGATAAAGGTACCGGAAACACGTCGCTGGTGCAAGCAGGGATGTGACTTGTGCGGTGGCAAATCATCGTTGTTGATCGCCAGGTCGGGGCATGTCTGAATTTGCGCATGTCCATTTTGACACGGCACTTGTCGCGGCGTTGTTTTTTCGAGCGGCTTTCAGAGCTCGGGGTTGTTGTCACCGGCGCTTCTTTGCTTGGTCAGCGCGCAATTGGCCAGTCGGCGCGGGAGGTGCCGGACGGCCCGGTTGTTTTGTTTCCCGGGCCGTGGCAATTTCAGTTGCCCAAAGGCGGCATCATACTTGTCAGCGACCAGCAGCTCGATGACCTGACTGATCCTGACAAGAAAGTTGACCTCAGCCTTGGCAGCACGCCCAACCGAACCACTTTGCGTGAAATCTGCGAACAACAACAGGCTGCAGGCGCGCGAACTGTGATCCTTGCTTTTGACGAGTTTTGGTCGCAATACCGGCCCGGCCAGGGAGGAAAACCGCGACAGCTCACGCCCGACACCGAAGCTTACATCCAACGCATCGCGAAGATAAGCGAGACCATGAAGCGCTACGGACTCGGGTTGGAACTGAGTCTGCTCAGCCCGTTGGAAATCGGACCGGGTTACGTGAACCAAACCGGCGAATCAGGCCGCTGGGTTCAATTCCGAGAAGGATGGCGCGATCCCAACACCGGCAAGTTCACCGTCTCGCTTTGGGAACACCTTCGGTGGACGAACAACAAGGGCACAATCGAACTTAAACGTATTGGCATTCGTGTTTTCGCATTCAGAGAACGGCGGATTGGCCGGACCAGTTTCTACGTCGTTCCGCCAAACGAGATTTCCGAACTGCACCAGCCAATCGAGGTCGAAGTCTCAGAAACAAACAACGCAAGATACCGGCGGTTGACAGTCCGCGGGAGTGGCGACATCGAAGTCGGCCCAAAAGACCGTGTCATGGTGCTTGTGATCTATTCGGTGCCGGAGATGGACTATTTCAGTCCATTTGCCTTTCCGTTCCTCGAAGACCTTGTGAAACGTTATCACGCTGCAGGCGTGCCGTTGAACGGGCTTTACGCAGATGAAATGCACATTCAGCAGGACTGGGGTTACGCAGACCATCATGAGGAAGGGCAGTTCGCGCTTCGATACGTGACTCCGCACATGGCGGCCAGATTCGCCGAGTTGTACGGGCCCGGGTACGCCGATTTCGACCCTTGGCTGGTGTACTTCATTTACGGTCAACACGGTTTTCTTCCCGATCTGCAGGCGAAGCTCCCATCCCAGCATGTTCTCGGGGACAAACCGGAGGATGTTCAACAGACCTGCCTTCTTCGCAGACGGTACTATGAATTGTTGCACAATACTGTGGTCGAGCTTTTCGCCCGCGCCAAACGCTCGGCAGAAAAGCTTTACGGTCACGAACTCGAAGCGCGCGCCCATGCCACATGGGCGCAAAGCCCCACAATAGATTTCTGGAACGTTCGCAATCAGGCAATGCCGCCCAGACAGTACGAGTACACGTCAGATTTTCTGTGGTCCAATACGGTTCAACAGGCCGCCAGTGCATGCAGCGATTACTTCAAATGGAACGAGTTCCTCACCGGCGGTGGCAACGACCACGCAGAAGGCGGCTGGTCGGATCGCAATTACTACGGTCTGGCCCTTGCGTGTTCAACCGGCAGCCTCAACAGCGTGCCCAACGCTTACGCTGCAGCGTGGGGCATGCCTGCAGAAGTACACCGCCGGCATCGGGCGCTCGAAAACGCGTTTGGGTGTTCGCCCGACCCGGCTTTTGCGGCCGTCTTTGATTACCAGCATCGCGAAGTTCCGGTTCTTATGTTGTATCCGACGTCACTGGTGTCGGTCGAGGAACGGTTCGGGTCATGGATGGTCCAGTACGGCTATGCCAACTACGTAACACCTTCAAAGTTGCTCGAACACGGTCGCATTGTCGATCGCGCGGTGGATTTGATCGGACGACGATATGGGACCTTGGTGGTGTTGTTTGAGCCTTTGCCGCCGCCAGGGTTGCTCGAGTTCATGGAAAAGTTCGTTGCATCGGGCGGCAAACTGATTTGGTCTGGGCCGCCCCCCCGTTACGATCTGGCCGGCGTGGACGTTTTGGCACGGTGGCAACGGTTGTTTGGGATCAAAACGCTGCAGTTTGCGCACGAAGGACTGGTTGTGGCCGGCGCACAAGTCGAGTTCGATGGCGCATTGAAAGGCATCGAGCCACAGACAATTCTGACGGATTTTCTTGTTGACCTCGCGTATCCCGTCGAGCCGGAAACGTCCGCCGAGATTGTGGCGCGGATTGGAGGCCGCACGATTGGTGTTGTTAAATCGGCGGCGAACGGCGGGTTGGTGATGTTCCTTGGTTTTCGTCCGCGTGATGACCAGGCTGCCTCGTTGGGCTACGAAACGCGTACGTGGTTCGAGGTATTGCGGCGCGTCGGCGCCTATGGCGGTGACGACGATCCTTCTGTGGTGTCAAGGACAAGTCCATGGCTTGCGACGCGTTTTCCAAACGGGGCGCTGGCTGTGGCTGCACACTACCGACGCCACATCGAGAGCTGGCCGGGCGGATTCCATCGTAACGAGCAGCAGGACGTTGAAATCCTGAAGGCAAACCCGCTTCCCCCGGACATACTTGATTTGCACGGCCTGAAACTGTCCGGCCACACACTGGACTACACTGGAAACCTGATTGTTGCGTTGCGGCTGGACGAACAGGGACGACTTGAGGCCTTCGCAGGTTACAATTGCTGTAAGGTCATTGCGGACGGGAGGGAGCATGTTTTTGCTGATCGGAATCTGCCGTTGATTGCATGGGCGCCTGTGCTTGCCGATCGCCGCGTGCAGCGGGGGGCTATCATGGAGTTGTGGGTTCAGGGCGATGGCCAGATTGCTATTCCACTGCCGAACAGCTTGGAACGCGGGCGGCTAATGCTCGCCGGGGCCAAGCCTGGCCATGTGGCTGGCGAGGTGCCGGCGGTCATTGACAAAGCTGTCCTCAGATTCGAGGCCGGGCCGGGTAAGGCGCGTGGGCATATGTACCTTGTGCAAACCTGACCCATTTGGAGGTCAGATTGCAGTAGAAGTGACTTTTTGACGCTTGACCGGCGCAAGTTCGCTTCCGGCTATTGGTGGTAATTGTGCCGAAGGAAGAGCTGGTTGCTTATTCAAATTATGTAACACTGAACGAAAATTCGTGGATTGGAATGCGGTGTTGATCTGGGGTTCCCGGGAGGTCGAGCGCGATTTTGACAGACTACCCGGACAAAGCCCGACGCTTTGGAAGAAAACATCGCTAACACCCCGGCCGCGTTTGACTGCAGAACCGAGCTGGGGCATCTGGTTCACCCAATATAGGGACAGACACGATATTCGAGGTCCGACACACCGGTCGGGAACGCTCAACTTCCAACGTTCAACTCTCAACGTTTAATGGGGTGACTGAATGGGTGCATGGTGGGCGGGATATGGGGACAGACACGATGTCCGGTATGCCGATCAGGAACGTTCAACGTGAAACGTTCAACTCTCAACTTTTAACGGGATGACCGAAAGGGCGTATGATGGGCGGGATATGGGGACAGACACAATATTTGTTTTCGGCGAACTTTGCATGGTTTTGCATAGCTTTGCGTATCTTTGCACCATATGGACGTAAGCAGTGGCATAAACTCCGGCAAACTTAAGCCCAGAAAACGCGGGTTCGATCTGTTCCGCCCTGTCAGCGTCAAACCCGATGGCACTCGCATCCAAAGCCACAATTGGTGCGTCAGATTCCAACACCAGGGCAAACGCACCTGCCGCAGTCTCCACACCGCCGATTATCGCCTCGCTGCTGTGGTTTTCAGTCGGCGGTCGTTGCAGGCGATGGGATTGGTTGGGGTTCGGAATCCGTTCAAGGAACTTTGCGGATGGTTGCGGGCGCACGGGGTTCGGGATTTCAAACCTGTGCATTATCTGCGGAAGTGTTTCGGGTCGTTGGCGGTGGCTGATCACGGTATATTCATTGCGTCGAAGCTTTTGGGTCATGCAGACATTGGCCTCACAGCAAGTACATATGCCGGTCAGGTGGACAAGTTGCCTGCGGTGAAGTTCTGAGGCGTGATTGAATGAGCTGCGATCTGTTCTTACAGCGGTGAACTGGTGTGGAAGGGCTTTCCGGTTTGCCGATGGGAGACAAGATGTTGACCCGCAACGCCGCGGTTCCGGGCGTCGTTGGAACTGGAAAACAATTGGCCTGCTGAACGCGTTCGATCCCGAAATCCAACGGGACTACTTGCGTCCGGCGGGCCTTGTGTTGTTTCGTCTGCGCCACATCACCCTTGGAGGACGAGACCACGACCGGTTCAGTTCCTTGCGGCCTTAGCCTTGTGGACAAGCCGCCGCTCCATTTGGAGAACCCGATGTGACTGCAGGAGCCGGTTCAACACTTCGGTCGTGCGGCCCAACAAGGCTGCCCGCGTCTTTGCCTCTCGCTGGATTACTATGTTGAGAAATCGCTCATATTTGCGAAGATTTTCAGACTGCGAGTTTGCTCAACTTGTCACCAGAGTGCGGCCCTTGGAGTATAAAACTGGATGATCTGCGCTGAAACTGCAGATCAGCAGATCCTTTGCGACTTTTACCTCCGAATTGTTCGGCCGATGATCCGACTTTTGGATCTCCCCCCCTTGAGCGACGAAGTCGCCCCTTTCAGCGCGGCGCGACCCAGCGCACAGCTTGAAACGAACGCATTTATCTCGCCGCGATCATTCGACTGCGGCTGCGCCGCGCTGAGCAGTGTGAGGATTGCCATATAAGAAATAGCGCTGTTGTTACGCTCGCGGCGGGTGAGCACCTCGACCAGGAAGCCGTCCAAGCCGAGGAGGTCTTTGATGGCTGCTACGTGGTTTACACCGACCTGCCTGCTGAGCGGATGACCAAGGAGGAAGGGGTCGCTTCCTACAAGAAACTCAGCTTGGTCGAAGAGGCTTTTCGGAACTTGAAGACCGTCTGGCTGGAAGTGCGACCGGTTTATCACAAGACCGATGATCGGATTCGGAGCCACGTGTTCATTTGCATTTAGCCTCAGGTCTCCTGAGGCCGTGGAATTAGTCTGACCCCGTTCCTGAAACCATCAAGCAATGGATTCCACGTGTAAGCCATTGATTTCCAAGGCTGCTGCAGGCGCGGTGGTATCAGCAGAATTCCACGGCAGTTGAAGTCACAGCCTCGGGGATCAGGAGTTCTGAGGCTGGTCTGCATTGCTTCAACCGCACGGTGTCGGTCTGGGCTTTCCAGGGCGCTGCGCCTTATACCTCAGGGCGAAAACAGATGCCGGAGGCCCTACGGGTCTCTTTGGACAACCGTAGCAGGCGTCGTGCTTCGTCACCCGCCATCCTGAACCGTGCTATCGGCGACTTCGACAGGATACCAGCGCAGGGCAGTTGATCGCCCAATGGACGCCCGTGCATACCGATACCGACGACGTGCGGAACCGCCTCGGCCTGTGAGCGAGGGGTACAAACGATTCTCCCTCAGCCCGGTCGAAGTATGGGTTCAGACGGGTGTGCTTCTGTGCTCCGGTCATTATCTTGCCCACATGCTCTTGCCGTCCATTATCCGGCCATTCTCTGCCACAGGAGTGTCTCGGAGAAGGTAAGATGAAGGGGCGAGATCAGGCGGCCGACAGGATCGAAGCGGCGGTGCAGCGATCGGTGCAGCGGTTCGGCAGCGCCGCTAGCTACCAGTACAAGAACGGTTGGACGAGACATTCCGATTTATCGGCCTGCCTGCCGACAAGGCAGGTCTGGGCGGTAATGTTGTGTCTTGACGGAACCTCTAATGGGTGACCCCGTGTCATTACTCCCTTCACCGTATGGGCTGACACCACACGCCTTTACTCCGTTTTGCCTTGGGTGCCACAGCCAGTGAGCAAACGCGCAATCCGCCGCTCGACGTACTCCACAGATCGAAGTTTCACGGTCAAGTTGGCATCGACTACCACAACACTTGCCGTGGGACCTTGTCCGCACCATAAGCTCGGCCGGGCGAAAAGCACCAAGTCCTCACGAATCCCTCGTTCGCCGATATACACGAATGCGCCTCGTTCATCAATGGCTCCCAGTGGTGCATCGGAACTCGCAACTTCAAAAGACTTTGTCGCAGTACCGGGCACACAGAACCACACTGTGTTCGATAGCCCCACGTAATCAGGTACCAATTCAGATAAACGACACGGCAACCCGCCCTTATGTGCTTCCCGATACTGCCTCAGGGCGTTTCCCAGCTTCTGGGCGTTACGGGCCAGAATCATCTCCGGCGCGCGAGAGTGGTAATGCACCGGCCGGAGCAAGCACAACCACACTAGCCACGCTAGCAAGACGCAACTGGCCAACACGACTGCTCTAGCAACTTTCATTTGCCGCATGCAAAGCACCGCCCTTTCAGTGCGTCTGGATAATACTTACTCAACGTATTGGTGAACGCTGCCGATGGTGTAGCGTTTTTACCAACGTTTGGGTCTGTGGTCGTGTCCAGGTCCTCTCTTGTATCCCGCCCAGGAACTCTATATGTCCGACACGGACCCACACTAACCAGTCTGTAACCTTTCCCGCATTCGCAGGCAGTAAGGCAGACTCGGCAGACTTCGAGCTTCCAGCCCGACAGGAGGGGGTTCTCGGTTCCGATCACTGAGGATGGTGTATCCTCAAACAAAACGGCTCCCTCCGCAGGGTCCGCCCCTGGATACAGTGGTGGACACGTAGGTTTGTCGCTGGCTGGACCATGCTTACCAGTGTCGACAATTGGGTGCTGGTAAGCGACGCAGCCTCCTAGCCCGACTTGAATGTACGACGTCATCTGTCCTTTCGGACACGGTTCTGCAGACCATAGAAATGTGGTAGGCGTGATTTTCTCGATAATTGTTAGGCCAAGAAAGTCAGCAAGGGACGTACAACTGTTCCGGGTAGAAGCGTAGGGCAGCGTTGGTACCTCGGAGGCGGCACTCGCCCAGGCGTTGGCAAACACAGCTGCACGATAACGGAACAGTGAGCTATCAGCGATCGGATCTTTGCTCAACCACCTCCCTGTGCTCGGATTGTAGTACCGGTAACCGTAGTAGAGGAATCCGGACTCGGTGTCGGTGTGCTTGGCCGAGAAACGGATCGGGTTCAGTTTGCATAATGGACCGGAGGACCGGATCGGTTCGGCGAACGGGCCGTATTCGTATCGGGCACAGACATTGCCGTTGGCCGCGTCGATCAACGCTGTGAGGTTCCCGTTGCCGTCGTAGGCAACAAAGGCGTTTGTGGCGGAGGTGCCGTAGTACGTCAGTTTCAGCAGACCGCCGACACCACCGGCGCCCTGCATCGAACCGCGCAGGCCTGCCTGTCCGGCAGACAGGTCAGTGCCCCAGACATACGTCCGCACCCGCGCGTTGCCAGCGTTGGCGTTCAGCTCGGCAAC
>Ga0209162_1003004_pt1 | contig 14074 bp, 15 predicted proteins | sample YNPNPMetaG_FD_187121 | JGI IMG/M metagenome (GOLD analysis project Ga0209162, IMG submission 187121) | Anoxygenic and chlorotrophic microbial mat microbial communities from Yellowstone National Park, USA - YNP NP MetaG (SPAdes) (version 2) ... | reverse complement strand
TCCCGGAACGGGCGTGATCGCCGGCGCCGCTGTTCGCGCCGTCTGCGAAGCTGCAGGAATCAAGAACATCCTGACAAAAAGTTATGGAAACACAAATCCGATCAACCTTGTGAAAGCAACCATCAACGCTCTCGAGCAACTCCGTTGCAAGCCTGAGGTAGAACGCTTAAGAGGGACATCGCTGTCATGAATATCGACCAGGTCAATCGAGGAATTGTTACCCATAAGAAGCGCAAGCGCGTCGGTCGTGGTCCTGGCTCAGGCCATGGAAAGACATCAGGACGTGGACACAAAGGCGCCCGATCGCGAAGCGGATGGCGACAAAAGGCCGGATTCGAAGGCGGCCAGATGCCACTTATCCGGCGTGTCCCGAAGCGCGGATTCAATAACGCGCGGTTTGCGCGGCGGATCGCGGAGATTAACCTCAATATTTTGGAAAAGTCATTCTCCGACGGCGATGTGATCACACCCCAAGTTCTCGAAGAACGCGGGCTCCTCAAACGCGTTTATGATGAGCTGAAAGTGTTGGGCGACGGCGAATTGACGAAGAAATTGACCGTCTCGGCCCATCGCTTTAGCCGCTCAGCAAAGGAAAAAATCGAAAAGGCAGGCGGACAGGTTCAGATCCTTCCCGGAAAAAAACCCGTGGAAGAAAAAAAGAAGGCTGCCAAGGGGGCATGAGAACAGAAGCGTCAACAATGACCCGGGCGCTGTGAGGGACGGACCGGCCTATGTGGGAAAAAATTCGCGTTATTTTCACGATTCGGGAACTCAGGCAGAAAATCCTGCTGACGCTCCTCTTACTGGCGATCTATCGCATTGGCGAGCAAATTCCCGTTCCCGGCATTAATACCGAGAAAATGACTGCGATTTTCCGTAGCCAGGCCGCTGGCGGCCTGCGGGACCTCCTCGATCAGGTGACCATCTTCGCGGCCAGCCGTCTCGACCAAGCCACCATCTTCGGGCTTGGGATCATGCCCTACATTTCGGCATCCATTATCTTCCAGCTCCTGGCCAGCGTTTATCCGCCGCTGGAAAAACTCAAAAAGGAAGGCCCCGCAGGTTATAAGAAAATTAACGAATACACACGATACGCGACTGTGGGCATCTGTCTCGTTCAAAGCTGGATGTACGTCGCTTGGCTCAGTGCTCAAGGATTCGTTCGCCCAGAATATACCTACGGCGAAGGTGGCGGGGTCTATTTTTCCTGGTTTCTCACTGCTGTCATCACAATGACGGCGGGTACCACGTTCCTGATGTGGCTTGGCGAGCAAATCGACGAATACGGCGTTGGCAACGGGATCAGTCTGCTCATTATGGCCGGTATTCTGGCCCGCATGTTCCCTGCCCTCTATCAAGAGTTGCGACCTGTCTTCGACGAGGGTTTGGAACTCAGTGGTAGTGCGGGCAAAATCGGTTTCGATACACTGATGATTTTGCTCGTCCTGTTCGTTTCGGTGGTGGCCGGAGTTGTTTACATCACACGGGGTCAGCGCCGAATCTTGACGCAGAGTGCAAAGCACGTGCGGGGTCGTCGCGTTTATGGTGGCGCACGAGATTATCTGCCCCTCCTGGTAAATCAAGCAGGCGTGATGCCGATTATTTTCGCCAGCAGCCTCCTGCTTTTCCCCTTAACATTTTTCCAAACACTGGCGCACTGGTATCCAGGTTCGACCTGGTTAGCAGCGCTGGCCAATGTGTTCCATCGGGGCGATGGCTTCTGGTACAACGCAATGTATATCGGCCTGATTTATTTCTTTTGTTACTTCTGGACGGCCATCACATTTAACCCAAACGAGATCGCGGAACAACTTAAAGATAATGGCAGCATCATTATGGGCTATCGTCCGGGACGACGAACGGCAGAGTATCTCGAAAAGGTTATGGTTAGGATCACTTATGTCGGGGCAGGTTTTTTGGCAGCAGTGGCTATTATTCCTACCATCGTCGCCGACTGGTTAGGCGTGAATTATCAAATCGCCCAGTTTTACGGCGGAACAAGTCTCTTGATCGCCGTGAGTGTGGCCTTCGATTTAGTCCAGAAGATCGATAGTCATATCGTGATGCGCAATTACAAGGGGCTGCTGGAATAGCGATGCGAATTGATAGGGGCAAAAGCTTTTGGTGAGATGACCATCGGGATTTGTTGGCCGGTTTTAGGGAACAATTGACCCATGAGACTCGTGTTCATTGGCCCGCCCGGGGCGGGAAAAGGCACTCAGGCAGAGAAGATCGTTTCGCGGTACATGATTGCGCACCTGTCCACGGGCGATATGCTGCGAGCCGCCAGGGATGCAAAGACGCCTTTGGGAGTCCAGGCCGATCAATACATGTCCCGAGGCGAGTTAGTGCCCGATCAGTTGATCATTGACCTGATTCGAGAACGATTATCCTCACCGGACTGCACGCGGGGTTATCTCTTGGATGGTTTCCCGCGAACGATCGCCCAGGCCGAGGCCCTGGACGAAATGCTGGCGGAGAAAAAGACTCCCCTGGACGTGGTCTTGGAGCTGCAGGTTCCCGAGGATGAGTTGTTCCAGCGATTGGCGGGTCGCGGCCGAGCCGACGACAAACCGGAAGTGATCCGGCAACGACTGGTGGCTTATGCAAATCAAACATCGCCATTATTGGAATATTACCGGGGCAAAGGACTGCTGCGAAGTGTGAACGGCATCGGAACGGTGGAAGAAGTCTTCGAGCGAATCAAGACGATCCTGGACGAGTTTGCGGGAGCTTGATCGAATTCGAAAGAGCGGAAATCGGTGTAGCTCGCTGCTGAAATTGGGAGTTGATAAGGTGTGATAGCGTTGCGGTCGCGGATCGAAATTCTCAGCATGCGGAAGGCGGGCTTCATCGTTTGGAAGGCTCTCCAGTTAGTCAAGTCGATTATCCGACCGGGGTTGACAACGAAGGAAGTCGATCAGGCCGTTGAGGATTTTTTTAAGCAATGCGGCGCCCAGCCATTGTTCAAGGGTGTGCCCGGGAAAGTCCCATTTCCGGCTGTGACATGTATTTCTGTTAACGAAGAGGTCGTTCACGGGATCCCTGGCGACCGCCGAATCGAAGATGGTGACATCGTCAGCGTGGATACGGGGTGCCGTATCGATGGCTGGTGCGGTGATGCAGCCGTGACCATTCCTGTTGGCCGTCCGCGTGCCGAAGTCCTGAAACTGGTGGATGTCACCCGGCAGACCTTGGATTTGGCAATCGACTTGATTGCAAAGCGCCGCTTATGGAGCGAGGTCGCTGCCGAAATGCAGCGGCACGTTGAAAAGCACGGATTCAGCGTGGTTGAAGCGTTTGTCGGCCACGGAATCGGTCGATCAATGCACGAGGAACCCCAGGTTCCGAACTTCGTGAACGATTTCTTTTTGAAAAAAGGCGACTTTCCGCTCCAACCTGGATTGGTGATTGCCATTGAGCCAATGGTCAACTTGGGAAGCAAGAGGGTTCGGCTTTGCCGGGATCATTGGACTCAGGTGACCGCCGACGGCAAGCCGAGTGCCCATTTTGAGCATACAGTGGCAGTTACGGATTTGGGAACCTACGTGTTGACAGGCCCTTTGGGTCCGATGGACGAGAAATTCGGATTCGACCCCAAGAGATTTGGTGTATCAGTTTGATCAGAATGTGAACCGCTGGCCCGATCTCCCGGCCCTTGGAAGCAATCGAGGCGGCGAGTTGTTCCCTCGCGGGGGCTTGAGCCGCGTAAGAGAAATGGGCTATATTAAAGGTTTCGCCAAGTAAACGAGCTAGAAACCTAGCTTTTCGGGGATGAAAATATGAAAGTGCGAGCAAGTGTCAAGCGATTATGCAGTAATTGTAAGGTTGTCCGCAGGCAAGGTCGGATTTATGTCATCTGTTCAAATCCGCGCCATAAGCAGCGGCAGGGATGAAGTTTTGGAGATTCTGCGAAATCATTAAGTGAATTGATTACCAGGAGCGGCACATATGCCACGGTTGCTTGGGGTTGATATTCCGGGAAACAAGCCCACGGTCATCGCCCTGCGATATCTTTATGGTGTTGGCCCCGCGATTGCTAAAGAATTGTGCCACAAGGCGGGAATCGATCCTCATGTGCGGGCGAGTCAACTTCGCGAGGACGAATTAGCACGGCTAGCAACCCTGCTCGACAAGGACTACACCGTCGAGGGGCAATTGCGGCGGCAAATTGCCCAGAATATCAACCGATTGAAGGACATCAACTGTTATCGTGGGATTCGGCACCGTCGCGGCCTGCCCGTGCGAGGTCAACGGACGCGAACAAATGCCCGAACAAGAAAAGGTCCTCGGAAAACCGTTGCCGGCAAGAAGGGCGTCAAAGATCTGCGGTAATAACACTTGGGTTAATAAATCAGAATCACTAATATCAGACGGTTGGAAAGTCTGCGAGGTTTGGTAACGTGGCTAAGATTGGTCCAAAACGTAAAAAGATCCGAAGGCACATCACCCAGGCGATCGTCCACATTAAGACGACCTTCAATAATACGATGGTCACGATCACGGATTTGAAGGGTGAAACGATTTGCTGGGCGAGTGCCGGGACGTGCGGCTTCAAGGGAAGCCGTAAAAGTACTCCCTATGCGGGACAGATGGCGGCCCAGCAGGCCGCCGAAAAAGCGGTTAAAATGGGTGTCAAGGAAGTCGATGTCAGAGTGAAGGGACCCGGAGCAGGCCGCGAAAGCGCGATCACAGCCCTTCAAACAGCAGGGCTGATCGTCAAGTCCATCGAGGACGTCACCCCATTGCCGCACAATGGATGCCGTCCCAAGAAGCGACGACGTGTGTGATGACTTTCATGGGGGTCTGTTGCAGTTTTCCGTCTATCCTCGAACACAGCAGTAGCGTTTAAGTTGTCAGGATAAGGATCGATTTGAACAATGGGTCGATACACTGGTGCGGTTTGCCGATTGTGTCGCCGCGAGGGTATGAAGTTGTTCCTCAAAGGAACGCGCTGCGACACGGACAAGTGTGCTTTCGAACGGCACAAAGCCACTCCCGGTATGCAGGGCGTGCTGAGAGGAAAGCCAACCGATTATGCCATGCACCTGCGGGAGAAGCAGAAGCTTAAGAGATTTTACGGCATTTACGAGCGGCAGTTCCGGCGATATTTCGAGATGGCCTCGCGTTCCCCGACCAATACCGGCGAAGTCCTGCTATCCTTGCTGGAACGCCGTCTCGACAATATTGTGTACCGTTTGGGTTTTGGTTTGTCGCGGGCACAGGCTCGACAGCTGGTCGCTCATGGACATATCCTGGTGAATGGCCGAAAGGTCACCATTCCCGGCTACCTGGTGAATCCAGGGGATATCATCAGCGTGAAGAATCGACCGCGGAGTCTGGATGCCGTTCAGAGGAATCTTGCGGAGCGACAATTGAGCGTCCCAGATTTTCTGAATTTGATTTCCGGCCCGGTTCCAGAAGGGCACGTGCTTCGGAACCCAACTTTGGAGGATGTGTCGATCCCGGTTCAACCGCAACTTGTGATCGAGTTCTGCTCGCGGTAAGAAACGCAAAAAAGGTAACTAAGGTTTAGCTTTACCGGAGGCCTTCCATGCGGGTACAGTGGCGCGGGCTCGAGTTGCCGAGCCAGGTGGTTTGCGACCAATCCACACTCACCGATCGATACGGCAAGTTCATCGTAGAGCCGTTTGAACGCGGCTTTGGCGTGACGATCGGCAATAGTTTGCGGCGGATCCTCCTTTCCGGTTTGGAAGGGAGCGCCGTGACGAAAGTCAAGATCCAGGGGGCGCTTCATGAAATCACATCACTCCCCGGTGTCGTCGAGGACGTAACCGACATCATCTTGAACGTCAAGTCGCTTGTGGTCCGAAACCATAGCACCCAACCCAGAACGTTGCGAATCAATCGCTCCACAAAAGGGGTGGTCACGGCCGCGGACATCGAGCCTGACGATCAGGTGACCGTCGTTAACAAGGAACACGTCATTGCAACACTGACCGACGATGTGCCCTTTGTGATGGAGATGGTGGTGGAAAACGGACGAGGTTACGTGCCGGCGAATGAGCATACCCCGCAGATCTCCGAGATCGGCGTCATTCCGGTGGACGCGATGTTCAGCCCCGTCGTTAAGGTCCGCTATGAAGTGGAGGAAACTCGGGTCGGTCAGAAAACCAACTACGACAAACTGACCCTCGAGATCTGGACAGATGGATCGATCACGCCAGAAATGGCCCTGGTCGAATCCGCCAAGATCCTCCGCAAACATCTGAACCCCTTCGTTCAGTACACAGAATTGGGGCCAAAAGTGTTTGCCGACGGCCGATCGGCTGCCGGTCTGGAAGCAGGTATCGAGAGCAAGCTTGCTACGTCGTTGGCCGATTTGCGGTTTTCCACGCGGACGTTGACGAGTTTGGAAAGCGCAGGGATCCACACGCTGAAAGACCTTGTGGCACGAACGGAAGAACAACTCCTCGAATTGAGAAACTTCGGAGAGACATCCCTGGCGGAAGTCAAGGATCGGCTGGCATCGCTGGGCCTGCGATTGGGTATGCAGGCTCTGCCGGCCAGTGGGGGCGGAAGGTAAGTCACGGTAATCTGTTTAGTTGGCAAAGAACATAGAGACTCTTTTTCAGGATAACGTCCGGTTGGGTTGTTACCATGCGGCATAGAAAAAAAGGTCGATACTTAGGCCGAAGTCCGAGTCATCGGCGCGCCTTGCTGCGCAATTTGGCCTCTGCTTTGTTCCTGACGGAAGGTGATTTCTTCTTTGAAGACGAGGAACCTTACATCAAAGGTCGAATCGTCACGACACTCGCCAAGGCCAAAGAGGTGAGGCCTCTTGTCGAACGCTGCATTACGATTGCGAAGCGTGTCCTGCCGCTCCTGGAAGAAGCCAAACGGCTGGAACCAACGGCTCCTCGGAACTCCGAGGCTTGGCGGCAGTGGCGACAGAGTGAAGCCTGGTACGAGTGGAATAAGAAGATGGCGCCGGTCGTCGCCGCCCGACGGCGGGTTCTGCGCATGCTGGGCAACAACAAGCAAGCTGTAGAAGTGTTGTTCGAGAAAATCGCGCCACAGTTTGTGGACCGTCCCGGTGGTTACACCCGGGTCGTTCGGTTAGCAAAGCGACGCGTCGGTGATGCGGGCGTCAAAGCGTTCATCGAGTTTGTTGGGCGAAACGACCGCACCAAACAGCGCAGGGCTGTTCGACCGGAGTTTACTGGCCAGCCATCCCAGCCGACGGAAGTAAGCGTTCCAGAAGCATCCGGTAGTCCAGCATCGACGGATAACGAAACGGCGGCATCAACGGACCGCCAAACGTCGGTCGAGAATTCCGAAAGCTAATGTGACTTTTTCTCTCTGCCCTCCCCTTCCCAACCCGCCGGTTTCTTGCAAGAACCGGCGGGATTTTTTGTGTCCTTTTTGTTTCCTGTTTTCTTCCCTTGCCCCGCGGTCCCTGATGACGCCACTCAATTGACTTCCTGAATCCCGCTGTCTCTGACAAACCTCACAGGCACGACAATCGCGTCTCTCCACCCCAGGGAGGAACCCGCTTGTCAGGTCCGCCCTTCGGAGGGACGCGCTTGTCGCGTCCGCGGCACAACGTTTGGTAATCCATTCCGATTCATCGGGCATGACAGGCATGCCCCTCCGACTCTCGGAGGGACCTGCTTGTCAGGTCCGCCGCATAAGATTGGATTGTCCATTTCACTTCTGCGGGCACGACAAGCGTGCCCCTCCAACACGGGCACGACAGGCGTGCCCATCCAGTTTGCTCGTCGTCGTCCGCTAACTGCACAACTCTAACACACACGCGCACCGAGCCGGAATGGATGATCCACCATCGTACAGAGTTCAACGACCAAAGGCCTGATAAAAGGTGCAACCCAAAAATGGGCCAAGAGATCCAAGAGATCGATTAGATATCAATCTCAGGTTGCGGCAATCGCTTCGTGCAGGTATGATGATTACATTGGCATGGTGATTTTGGGCTTTCGGAGCCTCAGATGGCCATGTCTTGGGAATTAGGGTTTGACATATTTGACTACGGGTAGTAAAGGCCTGAGATCCTGAAACATTCGGGAGATCTGAGGAAGAAGTCGCTCGAGTTTAGCCTAAGGGCTAGACAGGTTGCATTGTCGGCATATTTTTTGTTCGACAAGCAATGTGTCTTTGCACCGTGAGACTGGTGTATGTTTGAATCCACCCTGTTTGCGCTCGGTTTCTTATTCCTAGCTTGGGTGGTATGGCTGCCTGAGATTCAGCCCGTGTCGATTCCCATCGTAGCGGGTTGGTATGTTCTCAGCAGGTCGCCATCCGCTGGGATGCGAAAGGTGGTTTGGCACTGGGCCGAAATGGCCCGCTGGCATTCCGCCCGGATGCGACGTGCGGAGGTCCCTGTCCCACCCCCAGATTTGCGCCCGCACGAAGGGACAAATCGTTCTTCAGGAGGGATACGGATCATTTCGGACGTGGTGATGGATTCGACAGCACCTTTCTTTCGGCAATTGAGCGGAGTATTGGGTGACACGCCCAAACGGTGGTGGCGGCTTCTCTCTCGGCATAGCTGTTCATCTTTCAGCCGGCGATTTTAGGCTGGGGCAATTATTGGAGAGACGGGATTCCGCCCGCTCCAGAACTGCCTCAAGATGACGTCCTTCCTGAATGTGACGCGGATCGGTGCCCTCACCCGGTATGATATGAGAGGGCGCGAACGTGTTCGGTGAGAATCAGATTGTTTTTATGGCAATCCTGTGCGTTTTAGTGGCAGGATTGACCTTCGCTGTCACCAAACTCCTGGATTATCTGCGGCGTAAAGACGCCGAGTCCGAAGCCCGGCGAATCATTGAACAAGCCGAGCGAGATGCGGAAGATCTCAAGCGTCGCGTGGAACTGGAACTTCGCGAGAAGGACCTGCAGGAGCGAGCCACTCGCGAAAAGGAGTTTCAGAAGACCCGGGAGGAACTCCACCAACGGGAACGGGCGCTCGAGAAACGCGAGGATGCGGTCGAAGAGCAAGCCGCACAACTCCGGCGACAGGAACAGATCGTCGAAACGACTCAGCGTCGATTGGCAGAACGGCTGGAAGAAGTTAACCGCCGGAAAGAAGAATTGCAAAAACTGCTCGACCTGCAACGTCAGGTCCTGCACGAAGTGAGTGGGCTTTCCCGAGAAGAGGCCACCAAACGATTGTTGGATCTGCTTGAATCCCAGCTTCAACAAGAGGTTGGATCGCTCGTCTTGAAATATGAGCAGAAACTCCACGAAATCTGTCAACAGAAAAGTCGTGAAATCTTGCTCACAGCCATTCAACGTTACGCAGCCGCTCATACGGCAGAGACGACGACCAGTACCGTTGACATACCGAACGACGAAATGAAAGGCCGGATCATCGGACGTGAAGGACGAAACATCCGAGCGTTTGAGAAGGCCACGGGGGTGGACGTTATTATTGATGATACCCCCGGGGTGGTGATCGTCAGCGCATTTGACACGGTTCGCAGAGAAGTGGCACGGATTGCCTTGAATAAGCTGATTGCCGATGGCCGCATTCACCCCTCCCGCATCGAGGAAATTGTCGCCGAGACCCAGCAAGAACTGGATCGGTTCATCCAGCAACAGGGCGAGGCTGCCTGTCAGGAGGTCGACGTCCATGGACTGCACGAGCGACTGGTCTATCTGTTGGGGCGTCTACACTTTCGCACCAGTTACAGCCAGAACGTCCTGCGGCACAGCGTGGAGGTGGCCTTCCTTGCGGGTATGATTGCCGAGGAGATGGGGTTAGATGGCGCTCTGGCGAGGCGTTGCGGTCTGCTCCACGATATTGGGAAGGCAGCCGATCACGAGGCTGAGGGGGGACATCCGAAAATCGGCGCCGATCTCCTCCGCCGATATGGTGAGCTGCCGGAGGTGATTCACGCGGCGGCGTCGCACCATGAAGACCTGCGGATCGAGAATCCATATACTGTGATTGTCACGGCTGCCGATGCGTGTAGCGCCTCCCGGCCTGGCGCCCGCCGGGAGACTCTGGAGCGCTACATTAAGCGGATGGAAGAGCTGGAAAGTATTGCCCTAAGTTTCCCCGGTGTGGAACAAGCCTACGCGATTCAGGCAGGTCGGGAACTCCGCGTTATGGTCAACGCGCGTGAAACGACCGATGAAACTGCTGCCAAAATTTGTCGTGATATTGCACGAGCCTTTGAGGAGCGGTTGACTTATCCCGGGGAAATCAAAGTGACCGTGCTCCGTGAGATTCGCTGTACTGAGATTGCCCATTAGCGAATTGCCGTCGTTAAAATATGTCATCAATTGGTCAGAAAAGTGCGTCCGGATGCCATTCCGGACGTTGCCGGAGCTAGAGAAAGGTTGCCTCCGTGCGGTTACTGCTGGTTGGAGATGTTGTTGGCAAACCCGGGCGCCGAATCGTTACCCGGGCACTTCCGTTGCTCAGACGTCATTGCCAACTGGATTTCATTGTTGTCAATGCCGAAAACGCGGCGGGAGGTTCCGGGCTGACCCCGGAACTCTTCTATGAGATCATCGAGGCAGGGGCAAACTGTATCACGATGGGGGACCATATCTACGCCAGACGCCAGCTTGAAGCGGTTCTGCGTAGCGACTCACGGATTGTCCGCCCTGCTAATTACCCCCCCGATGCCCCCGGCCGAGATTTTACGATCCTGCATGCCGCCAACGAAGAACCGGTAGCCGTCATCAGTCTTCTGGGAAGAGTCTTCATGCGACCTGTGGATTGTTATCTCCAGGCAGCAGATCGCGTACTCGACAGGCTGTCCAGCCTCGTCAAGGTGATTCTTGTAGACTTTCATGCAGAGGCAACTAGCGATAAACAGACGCTCGCTCGATATCTGGATGGTCGTGTCTCGGCAGTCCTGGGGACACATACCCATGTAGCAACGGCCGATGAACAGATTCTTCCGGGGGGAACGGCATTTCAATGCGACGTGGGGATGACCGGGCCCCACGAAAGTATTATTGGCCGAAAGATCGACTGCGTCGTCCATACCACAAAAACGTTTGAGCCAACACCCTTTGAGGTGGCGACAGAGGACGTCCGGCTCAACGGGACCATTGTGGAGGTCGATCCTGTGACGGGCAAATCCCTCGGCATTTGGAGGTTGTGCCTTTTTGAGAATGATCTCAGGGAAGCGGCCTTGTCGCAAATCGCAAAAGGCGTTATCCTACCTACGGCATGAGGGACGGAAATGACTCCGCGGGTTGCTTCCGCCCATACTTCATTATCGCAACTCGAGGTTGGCGGTGTCGCAACGGGTGTCCGTCAGGAGACCGCAGGAGATTCCCGTTGGACGCTGAAGCAACGGTTTCAGATCGGAATTATCGCCTTAGGACTGGTAGGATTGTTACTTTTGGCCAGAGGGCTGCGACCGGCAGCCGCTGGTTTCGGAACACATCAGCAGTTGGGCCTTCCGCCCTGCACGATGGTGTTGGTTTTCGGTAAACGCTGTCCAACATGCGGTATTACGACATCCTGGGCCAATGTGACCCGGGGAAACGTAAAGAAGGCATTGGCGGCGAGCGTGTCTGGAACGTTCCTTGCCGTCCTGGCCGCTGTTTCGGCAGTATGGTTGGCAATATCCGCGTGTCGAGGAAGATGGACTCTGGTCACTCCGACACCGAGGGGATTGGCAGGCGTTTTCGTCCTTGTTTGGCTCGGCCTGGTTTGTGAATGGATCGTCAGACTTTACGGGAACTAAACAAGGCGACCAGATTCGATCTGAAATTCGTAAATAATTTCTCACGGACGAATGTTTTGTATGAGCAAGGGATGGCTATGAACAGTCTCTTCCGCAAACTATGTATTGTCTGTGTCGGCGGGCTTCTCTGTTCGGGACTGGTCGGATGCAGTGCCCTGGCAACGGCGCTCTGGATTACTGGTGGCGCAGACGTCAAGCCGGAATACGATGGCTTCAAAGAAAAGAAAGTTGCCGTTGTCGCCCGCCCGGTCGTGTCGTTAGCCTACCGTGACGCCCATGTTGACAAAGAGCTTGCGCGGCGGGTCCGGGCAATTCTTGTCAACCGTGTCCCCAAAGGTCAATGGATCGACCAACAGAAAGTCGAAAAGTGGATGGACGAACATGAATGGGAAACGTTCCCCGAAGTGGGAAAGGGTGTTGGTGCCGACCTGGTCATTGGGGTCGAAATCGAGGATTTTGGCCTCTACAAGGGCCAAACGGTCTATCAAGGAACGGCCTCGCTGCGTGTTGCCGTTTATGATTGCAATACCAATCAAAAGGTGTACGAAAAAACGCTAGGTAATCTCAGCTATCCCCCCAACTCCGTCGTTCCCACGTCCGACGTCCCCGAGACAGTCTTTCGTCGTGAATTTGTCTCAATCCTGGCGGAGGCCGTTGCCCGACTCTTCCATTCTTATGATCCCCATGATCTTTGGGCCTTAGATCCGAAGAGCTTGAGATAATCGTTCCGGCGCTACAAACAGCCCTTTTGCCTTCAGCCCCGTGTCAACCTATCTAGCGAAACCGATTGGCGGGGTAATGGAACGCCCGAAATGCATCCGCGAGCAACGTATCCATCGCCTGACGAACGTCAAGCGCACCACGGTCGATCCCGTTTATCGCCCAGCTTGTAATAGGCGTCCTTAAATATGGCCGTGTCTTCGGCGATTTGAAAATCGAACATCCCCACGATCACAAAGTCAGCGCCGTTACGAAGGACATAGGGGAAGGCATTCCGGGGATGAATCGCCCCTGCTGCCAGGACCTTGAATGCAAACCACGGCTTCCGGAGCGACTTCATAAACTCAATCGTCTTCTCAGGGTCGATGCACCACATATTGTCATTAAACGAAAAGGGTTCATCGCCCCGCGGTTTGAACCAGCCAAAGTCTTCACGGAGATTTTCGGGAGTGGCCGACCAATACTTGTCGGTGTGCAACGTCTTCACGTAGAATTCGGCCCCAATGTCATTCTTTTCGCACTCGATTGGCACACTTAAAGAGTGGCTGCCGACACCAGCGGGTACACCCATCTCTTTAATCGCCTGGACAGTCTTGGCCACGACGTCAAGCCGTCCATTCATCAGTTGTTGGTCGGTGGCCCCACCGTGCGTGTAAAAGAATGTCGCGCCTTTTTCTAACAAAGATTCCAGTTGCGACTTGACCTTGGCCACATCAGCGTCCGGGTAAACGCAGACAAGGGCTTGCATCTTGCCGCCTCGCTCGGTGAGGTATCGGTGAAAAACATTGATGCACGCTGGATCGAGCTGGATCGTGTTGATCCCATGGGCTTCGCACAGGGCAAGGGTCTCGAAAACCTTTTCATCGGTGTTGTAGGCCTTGAAAAGCCGCGATACGTAGAGAAGATCTCGACTATGTGCCCAGCCACCGATGAGGTTTCCCCCGATCAGCATTCGGCTGATCTTAAGTTGGCCTATTTGCCCCACTGGCATCGGACGTTCATCTTGAGATCTCGAAGGCTCATTGGCCTCCTGTTGCAGCGCAGCCAGGAGGATCTGCTCCTCCAAACTCAATGCCGTGACCCCTGCCGCACCCAAAAGAGCCTGATTGAGGAACTGTCGCCTGTTACCGCTCTCTGCCATGATGACCTCCCTCTATCATTTGGCAAACACGCACGTCGTCTCGCAAGACGACCCCAGCCTAGGACGACTCATACCAGACTTCTGCCAGTATTATAACCGATGCGGCAGGCCGATGAGAGCCTATTCTCGATCGTCCTTCCCCTAACGCCCGTTCGTGCGGGCCGGCACTTGCCGAGGAAATAGGTTCATCTCCCATATATTCGGCCCGGTCGCGATGGTTCTCGGGGATTGCTCCGGAACGAGTCAAACACGATGATGGTAACAACAGAATCCGCTATCGGCGCTTCGCAGTGAAAGAAATGCGCCGTCACGAAGACGTTTGGTCGCTTCGGTTCGCCTCGGAGGTTGCTGACCGAATCCAAGAACCGAGCCAAGATGGCGTGGAAACTTCAGGCTGTTTGGAGGAAGGATAATGGATGCTTTTGTCTTGATCGTGAGCTTCGCCTGTACAGTGAGCTGTGAAGTCGGCGGCATTCCTCAGGATTTTCCAACGTTCCACATTCCTGGAGCAGAGAAT
>Ga0209162_1003003_pt1 | contig 14074 bp, 9 predicted proteins | sample YNPNPMetaG_FD_187121 | JGI IMG/M metagenome (GOLD analysis project Ga0209162, IMG submission 187121) | Anoxygenic and chlorotrophic microbial mat microbial communities from Yellowstone National Park, USA - YNP NP MetaG (SPAdes) (version 2) ... | reverse complement strand
CTTCACCCTGGTGCCGGGGCTGGCCGTGGTCGGCAAGGCCCGCGATTGCCTGCGTCTCCTGGACGAACCGTGGGTGAGCCGGCTGGAGGAGGACCGGGAAGTCCATACGATGTGAACGTCTGAGAGGTGCGGATGAAACTCCCGGTGGTGATCCTGCTATTCTCTTGCGGCGTCGTTCTGGGGCTGATGGCCACAGGCTGTGTGTCCACCCCGGCGCGCCCCTCTCCCGTTGCGCCCCCGGCCTGGCCGACGCAAGGGGGCCTGGCGCAGTCTTTTGAACTGACCAGCCCGGCCTTTGCTCCTGGGCAACCCATCCCGCGCCTGTATACCTGCGATGGCCAGGATAGCTCCCCGCCGTTACAATGGAGCGATCCGCCAGCCGGCACGCGGAGCCTGGCCCTCATCATGGAAGACCCGGACGCGCCGGGTGGCATCTGGGTCCACTGGGTGCTCTACAACCTGCCGGCCGGGGCGCGGTCCTTGCCGGCGGCCGTGCCCCCGGACGCCACCCGGCCCGACGGGAGCCGGCAGGGCAAGAACAGTTGGCCCAGGCTGGGCTATGGCGGCCCCTGCCCACCTGCGGGCATCCACCGCTATGTCTTCCGGCTCTACGCCCTGGACACCGTGCTCGACCTGGCGGCTGGCGCGAGCAAGGAACAGGTGCTCCAGGCGATGCAGGGCCACGTCCTGGCCCAGGCAGAATTGACGGGTATCTACGGCCGGTAGTAGGGGCAGGGCTGGCCCCGGCCCAGGGCGACCGCGAGGGTCGCCCCTACATGAGACCGTTATTTTCGCGGGAGGAGATACCACAATGAGACTCAGTAGATGGAAATTCGTGCTCCTCGGCGGTCTGTGACCGCCGAGAAACGCGGGTCACAGACCCGCTTTGAGCAACTTTTTCCATCTACTGAGACTCAGTAGATGGAAATTCGTGCTCCTCGGCGGTCTGCCAGGCCCAGGCCTGAGGCTTCGCACTGACCGCCGAGAAACGGACCCGCTTTGAGCAACTTTTTCCATCTACTGAGTCTGTTGGTCAGTGGGGCCAGCCGACCGCGCATCATTAGCATGACACGTGCGATTATCGTCTTGTTGGGTATAACTACCTACCCTCCCGCAGGTTCCACCTCGTGCCCACGCTCCGCGTGGGCACGCACAGCGGGAGAGACCAGGTGCGTCGTCGCTGCCACGCAGAGCGTGGCAGCGAGTAGGAAAAGGATTCCCCGGTAGGTAGTTACAGAGAAGGAACATATTGCTCTCCTGAAAGAGATGCACCTGCCTGTTCCTACGACCGAACCCCGACATCACCATCGTAGTCCAAAACGAGCGCAAGTTGGCCCGGCGGCATAAGGCAAGCCCCGCCGCCTTCACGCATACACACAATACGCATCACGGCGAGGGAGGTCATCATGTCAGAAAAGATCACGCGCGGCGTCGTTGAGGCGCTGGCAGAACAGCCTGGCGCCGGGCGCATCCCCATCATCGTGCGCTATAAAAGCCCGGAGGTTGTGCCCCGGGTCATGCGTATCGTGACCGAAGACGCCGGCCTGGTGACGACGCGCAATTACAAGACCCTGTTCCCGGCCGCGGCGGCCCAGGCCCGGCCAGAGGCCATCGCCGCGTTGGAAGCGGACCCCAACGTGGAGGCGGTCTGGCTGGACCTGCCAGTCCACACCTGCCTGGACGTGTCGGTGCCGCTCCTCGAGGTGCCGGCCGTCTGGCAGGCGGGAGTTGACGGGACCGGCATCCGCATCGCCATTGTGGACACCGGCCTGGACGTGAATCACCCGGACTTTGCCGGGCGTATCGGCGGCACCATTGACTACTCCGGCGAGGGGTTTCGGGATAACAACGGCCACGGCACACACGTGGCCGGCATCGCGGCCGGGGCCGGAAGCCGCTATCGCGGCGTGGCCCCCGGCGCCACCCTCTATGCCGCCAAAGTCCTGCGCGGCGACGGGTCCGGCATGTTCAGCGACGTGATGGCCGGTGTGGAATGGGCCGTGGAGCAGGGCGTCCACGTCATCAACCTGAGCCTGGGGTCCAGCGGCCCCAGCGACGGCAATGATGCCCTCTCCCATACCTGTGACGCGGCCGTGAGCCGGGGCATCGTGGTCTGCGCCGCGGCCGGCAACGCCGGCCCCGGGGCCGGCACCGTCGGTTCGCCCGGCGCAGCCCGGCTGGTCATCACCGTTGGCGCCACAGACGACAGCGACGCCGTGGCGAGCTTTTCGTCGCGCGGCCCCACCGCCGACGGCCGCCCCAAGCCAGACATTTGCTTCCCCGGCGTGAACATCATCGCGCCCCGGGCCGGTGGCACCAGCATGGGCCGGCCCATAGACAGCCTCTACACCGAGGCGTCCGGCACGTCTATGGCCACACCCCACGCCACCGGCGCGGTCGCCCTCTTGTTGCAGGCCAAACCGGACCTGACCCCGGCCCAGGTCAAGGAATTGCTGCGGCTCACAGCCCGCGACCTGGGGCTGGATGCCAACACGCAAGGCGCAGGTCGAGCCATCGTCTACGCGGCCTACCGGCGCGCCATCGAGGGGACGCCACCCATCCCCACGCCGACGCCCACCCCCACCCCCACTCCCACCCCGACGCCGGGCGGCTGTCGGGAAGCGATCCGGAGCTGGCTGGGGCTATCTCGTTAGCGTCCCGGGACAAAGCCCTGTCGTGCGTCGTGCGGCAGGGCTTTTTGCTCCTTTCCTGGGAGAGCTATGACCATCAACTGGGACCGCAACCTCGATACCGGGCAACGCGCCGCCGTGCTGGCCCCGGCCGGGCCGCTGTTGGTGCTGGCCGGGCCGGGCAGCGGCAAGACCCGCACCCTGGCCTATCGCATCGCCCGCCGGGTGGCGGAAGGCGTGGACCCGGCCCACATCCTGGCCGTCGCCTTTACCAACAAGGCCGCCGACGAGATGCGCGAGCGCGTGGAGGGCCTGTTGGGCGAGCGGGGCCTGGGCCTCCACATCGCCACCATCCACGCCGTCTGCCTGGGCCTCCTGCGGCAACACGGCGAGGCCATCGGCCTGCCGCCGCACTTTGTGGTCTTTGACCGGGCCGCCCAGGAAGATGCCCTGACCCTGGCCCTGGAACGCCTGGGCTGGAGCACCTACATCACCCATGAAGACATGCAGGCCCTGCAAACCGCCGTCGAGGAGCACAAGGCCCGGTTGTGGGACGCCGACTATACGCCAGCAGACGCCTCGCCCCAGCAGGAAGCCTACGCTCAGGTGGGGGCAGTCTACGCGGACATCCTGCGCGAGTTCAAGGCCCTGGACTTTGACGACCTGGTGATTGAGGCGGCGCGCCTGCTGCACGATGATGACGCCGTTCGCGCCGGGGTGCAAGACCGCTTTCGCCACGTGCTGGTGGACGAGTTCCACGACATCAACCCGGCCCAATACGCCTTCCTGCAACTGCTCGCCCCGCCGCCGACCCGGCCCGACATCATGGTCGTGGCCGACGATAACCAGAGCATCTATGGCTGGCGCGGAGCCAAACCGGAATTGGTCGCTCGCTTCCGGCGCGACTATCGCCCGCGCGTGGTGACCCTCGACCGCAACTATCGCAGCACCAGACCCATCATCGCCGTGTCCCGCGCCCTGCTCCCCCAGGCCCGTTCCGCGCTCCCCCTGCCAGAACACGAGACGGGCCACCTTCCAGAGCACCACCTCTTTCTCACCCTGGAGGAGGAACAGAAGTGGCTGGTCGCCGAGATCCACCGGCTCATCACCGGTGAGGGCCTGCGGCCGGCCGACATCGCCGTCCTCTACCGCGCCCACTGGCTGGGCGACGCCATCCAGGATGCCCTCCAACGCGCCGGGGTGCCGGTCCACCGCGTCCAACGGGAGAGCTTCTTCGACCGGCCCGGCAACCTGGAGGTCCTGCGCTACCTCCAGCTCATGGTCAGCCTGGCCGATCCGCACTTCAAAGTGGCCCTCAACTTTCCCCGGGTCCTGGCCGATGAGCTGACCATGCTGCAACTACACACCCTGAGCCAGCGGTCCGGCCAGTCCCTGGCAGAGCTGGCCCGCCAGCTCGATCTTTACCCGGAGGTCAGCCCCCTCACGCGCGCGGCCCTGCGCCGCTTTCTGGCCCTCCTGGACCGGGAACTCTTGCCCCGGCAGGGCGAGGACGCCGATCGCATCGTGGCGGCCTTGTTCGATGCCCTGGAGACCCGGCGCAGCCCCTACAGTGAAGAGGAGATGGAGACGCTACGAGGCTTTGCCCACGTGTTGCGGCTGGACCGCGAGGTGGCAGCCTTGCGCCAGGCATTGGACGCCGGCCGGCCCATCGTCCTCCGCGCCGCGCCAGAGATAGATGCCCTCTGCGCCGCCGTCATCCTGGAGTATGCGCTGGCGGAGGTGCTGGGCGCGCCGGTCACGCTGTACGCGGGCGACGGTCTGCCAGATGATGGCCCGACGAATGCCTTTGTGGTAGACCTCACCCCATCCCTCCCCAGCCACCCCTTCCCCTCCCCGCGTCGGAGAGGGGAAGGGGTGGAGGAGGATAAGGGAGAGGTTCACTTGTCCCCCCGCGCTGCCGGCACCATGCGTTATTCCCTGTCCACCGTGGCCTGGCGGCTGGCGAGCCGGCTCCTGGTGAGCTACGAGACGTTAGATCAGGCGCGCTTTGTGGTCTATGACATCGAGACCACCGGCCTGCGCCCGGATCGCCACGAGATCATCGAGATCGGGGCCTTGACGGTGGACCGGCGCACCACGGTGGGGGAACCCTTCCACACCCTGGTCCGGCCCGGCCGGTCCATACCCCCGGCCGCCAGCGAGGTCCACGGCCTGGGCGATGAGGACGTGCGCGACGCCCCGCCCATCGAGGCCGTGTTGCCGGCCTTCCTGCGCTACATCGGGGATGCAACCCTGGTGGGGCACAACGTGACCCAGTTCGACAACGTATTCGTGAACCGGGCCTTGCGGCGAGCGCTGGGGCGGCGGCTGGTGAATCCAAGCCTGGACACGCTGGAGCTGGCCCGGCGATTGTATCCCCGGGGCGCGCATTCCCTGGCCGCCCTGGCAGAACGCCTGGGGCTGGGCAGCGCGGCCCATCGCGCCCTGGCTGATGCCGAGATGGAGCGGGATTTGCTGTTCTTGTTATTAGAGGAGAACCGCTGGCAAAAGGAATTGGAGTGCCTGACAGACTGGTTGCCGATGGTGGCCCTGGGCATGAAAGCAGCCGCCGTCCCCCTGGCCGATGAGAACCAGACACTATGGCGGGCGGCAGCCCGGGTGGCCCGACGGGCGGTGACTATGCCGGGGGCAGAGCGGGTGCTCGACCGGCTGCCGCCAGACGCCGTGTGGACCGCTGATCGTATCCTGGCAGACCTGGCGGCCACCGCTCTCCCCCCTACCCTGGCCGACGCCCGGTGGTTCCAATTGCGTCAGACCTGGGAACACCTGGCCGAGACCTTCGTGGCCGTGCAGGAGGACCGATCTTTAGAGGCTTTTCTGGGTCACGCGGCCCTGGCTACACCGGAGGACGAAGTACCACCACCGACACCAACGGGCTACGTCACCCTGATGACCCTGCACAACGCCAAAGGCACCGAGTTCCAGGCCGTGTTCATCATCGGTTTGGAAGAAGGTCACGTGCCCCATTGGCGGCATCAGGAGCGCGAGGAAGACGTGGCCGAGGAGTGCCGGGTGCTATATGTGGGGCTGACCCGGGCCGGCCGACGGCTTTACCTGACCAGCACGCGCGAGCGGCAGGAAGGCTGGCGGCGCAATCCCTCGCGGTTCCTGGCTGCGCTGTCGCCAGCAGTCCTGCGTCGGGTCTATCACTACGGGGAAGAAGAACCGGCGGCCTGAAATAGCAGTGGGGCAAGCCATCGCTTGCCCCACCCCAATCTGGTCTGCCCCACTCTATCCTATGGCGACAACGGCCTCCGCCATTTCCACCCGTTGCGGCACAGGCAGCATAGGGCCCAAGATACGTTCCATCGTCATCGTATGGCTGCAAATCCCTCGTTTGCGGAAAAAGCTACAATCGCACTGCCAATGTCCAGAGTTGTATTCAAGGGTATGGACGTCGTTGTCTCCCCGGATTTCCACGCGAAAGCTGAGGAAGGCGATCCGGTCACGCTCCTCGGCGTACCGGCGAGCCTTCTGGATCTTGTTAATCAGGCTGGAATCGATCATACACGTTTCCCTCCCAGTGGTTTAAGATTATGAAGACCTTTCTTTGGGTTTGACCTCCTTCCGTCCCTGAGTTTGCGCGCGGCGGTCACAAAAAAAGGCACCGGGGCACAAGGCGGCCGGGCCTATCTGATGGACTGGGCGATGTTCGCGTGTGACCTGGTCATCTTTCCTCCTCGCTGTCAGAGGAGCCAGGGGACTGTGATTTTGACCGCGTTCATTATACCCATAAGGTGCGCATCCGTCAATCCCCGGCCGGCCCGTTAATCGGGCGTGTATCTGCCGATTACCCTACGATTGCCCTACGCAGGCCCTTGAGAGCCTCAGTAGATGGAAATTTGTGCTCCTCGGCGGTCTGCCAGGCCCAGGCCTGACTGGGTGACCGCCGAGAAATTGCCCTACGCCGGCCCTTGAGAGCCTGGATGGTTCGGTGATCACTCTGTTTGGTGTGGATAAACTTGCTCCCCATGAGGAAGATAGCCGATGAAAAGCTGGAGCTTTGTGGTGCTGATCAAGGGGGCTGGTGATCTGGGCACGGGCGTGGCCCATCGGCTGCACCGGGTCGGGATGCGCGTGGTGGTGACCGAATTGCCGCACCCCCTGGTCATTCGCCGCCCGGTGGCCTTTGCCAACGCGGTTTATGAAGGTGCAGTGACTGTGGAGGGGATCACGGCCCGGCGGGTTGCCCTGGATGAAGGCGAGATCGCCACGACGTGGGGACGCGGAGAAGTGCCGGTGGTGGTGGACCCGGCCGGACTGGCGGTCCGGGTCTTGCGGCCGGACGTGGTGGTGGATGCTATTCTGGCCAAACGCAACACCGGCACGCGGATCACCGATGCGCCGGCCGTCATCGCCCTGGGGCCGGGCTTCACAGCCGGCGTGGACTGCCATGCGGTGGTGGAGACGGAGCGGGGGCACTATTTGGGCCGGGTCATCTGGGAAGGGGCCGCGCGCCCGAACACCGGCGTCCCCGGCGAAGTGGGCGGGCAGACTGCCCGGCGTGTGCTTCGCGCCCCGGCCGAGGGCCTGCTTCAGGGCGTGGGGCGCATCGGGGACGTGGTGCGGGAGGGGGAAACCGTGGCCCTGGTGGCCGGCCAGCCGATCCAGGCCCCCTTCGCCGGGGTGCTGCGGGGCCTGCTCCATGATGGCGTGCCGGTCCGGGCCGGCATGAAGGTGGGGGATGTGGACCCTCGTGGCAAGCCAGAATATTGCTTCACCATATCGGACAAGGCCCGGGCCGTGGGCGGCGGGGTATTAGAGGCCATCCTGACCCTGCTGCCGGCCAGCGAGAGGGCAGAACGGCTGCGATGACCAGGGAACCCGTTTCCTCTCAGGAAACGGGTTCCTTGTATCTACTCCCCACCAAGCCGCCAGGCGGCGCGTTCGTTGTCGTCCGGGAAGCGGGGGAGGATGGTGCCCAGGTTGGGTAGGGGCACCTGGGTCCCCACTTCCAACGCTGCCCAGTTCGTCTCCTCTGTCCCGCCCTGGGCAAAGACGCCGATGGTGGCCCCCACGGTGGCATAGCGGCTCTCGACACAGGCCAAACCTATCTGGCGGCCCTCTACCAACACACAACTGGTCACCCGGCCGATGACGCGCCCCCGGGTATTGACTACCGGTGCCCCAGGATGGATCGTGCGCACGCCGCTTTCGTTCATGCGGAATCGCACCACCTGGCGCGCCGGGCCGTCTTTGAACCGCGCCAGGTACGCTTCGCGCCCGATAAAGTATGGTTTGTGGAACTTGACGTAGGCTCCAAAGCCGGCCTCGGTGGGGAAGAGGTCCAGGGGACCGGCCAGTTCGTGGCCGTAGAGGGGCAGGCCAGCCTCGGTGCGGGTAGAGTCGCGCGCGGCCAGACCAGTGGGTTTGACCCCCAGGTCCGCGCCGCGTTCCAGGATGGCGTGCCACAGGCGCGGGGCCTCGGCCGGGTGGACAAAGATCTCGTAGCCAATCTCTTCGCCGGTGTAACCGGTGCGGGCGATGACCAGGGGCAACCCGAGCAACTCGCACTCGATGAGGTCCGTGCGGCGCACGCGGGCCAGGGCAGCTTTGAGGGCCGGGGCGTCCGTCAGGCGTTGGAGCGTGGCCAGGGCGGCCGGCCCTTGCAGAGCGATGTCCACCCGCTGATCGTCGCCGCAGGCCGGGTCCTTGAGGTTGCGCAGGATCGCCGGCCGGGTCACGGCTTTGTCCGGGTAGCGCCGGTCAATGCACACGCGCCCCTCGTTCACGGCGTTCAGCCAGGCCCAGTCCTTGTCTGCGTTGGCGGCGTTGACCACCATGAGGTAACGGTCGCGGGCGCGGCGATAGACCATGATGTCGTCCAGGGGATGGCCGTCGGGGTCCAGCAGATACGAGTAGTGGGATTGCCCATCTTCCAACCATTTGACGTAATTGGTCGTGACCAGGTCCAGAAAATCGGTGGCCTGGGGGCCGGCGATCTCGAACACGCCCATGTGGCTCACGTCAAAGAGACCGGCGGCCTGGCGCACGGCCCGGTGTTCATCGCTGACGCTGGTGTACCAGACTGGCATCTCCCAGCCGGCAAAGGGCACGATCTTGCGGGTGAGCTGGCGATGCACCTCGTACAGGCAGGGGCGTTTGAGGGGGGCCGACGGATCGTCTTGCCAGACGAACCAGGGCCGGCCGGGATTGAGGTGAGCCTGGTCCAAGACGTGCTGGCCCACAAAATACGGCTTGGACAGGCAGAAATAATCCGGGTGGGCCTCGAACAACTCTCGCCCGTCTGGGCGCTGACCGCCGGTATAGGCCGGCAGGCCCTGGCTGCTGCGCAAGATCGCCTGGGCGATGTGGCCGCCGGGCACGGCGCCGGCCTCGACGAACGCGCTCCACAAGACCTGGGCATCACGTGGGTGCAACAGGAAACGAAACTCGGCGCCGCCGTCGTGGGCGATGCAGAATACAAGGGCCGGCCGGCCGTGCACCGGTCCTTCCCAGAAGGTTCCGGGCGTCAGGCCGGGTACGGTCGGGTCCACACGCTGGACAATGCCCCAGGCCTGTGGTCCAACCAGGCCCAGGGTCGTCATTTGCTCCCCCTCGCTGGCCTCGTTGCTCAAGTCTTCCACCGTCACCGGCCCCTCTACCTTGCGCCAGATGTCCTGATCGTCAAAGAGGATATAGCCATCAGACAGACCACGTAGCCAGGATTTGACCGCCTCATGGTTCTCCGGGTTGGTGAGGAGAAGATAGTGGTCACGGCCCCATTGGTCGGGGGCCAGGCGAAGGAAGGTCACGTCATCCAGCAACCGGCCTCGCCGGTCGAGCAGGAAAGTGCGTCCGCCATATCCCGGTTGTACGGTCATGACGTCGGCCGTGCTGACCTGTTGCATGAGGGCCTGGGCGCGCGCCCCGGTCACGCGCAAAAGTCCCAGGTTGCTCATATCCAGCAGCAGGGCCTTATCTTCCAGAGCCTGGCGCAACAGGACCTCCCGCTCTTCTTCCTCCGCACCGGCATAGGGCATAAAGCGCAGGTCCCGCCATTCGGGCTGGGGTGGGCGAAAGTGGTAGTGGGGGTAGCCACTGCTGGCATGGCGGAGGGTTTCGGCTTTGGCCCCGGCCGCCAGGGCCGCGGTACCGCGTTTGACTTCCTCCAGGATGTCCTGATCGATCTTGCCCCGGGGCCATTCCCCGGCGACGCCGATGTAGCTGAAGGGATGGATATTTTTGAGCACCGTGGCGATGAGGTCGGCCAGGGCATCCATCTCGGCTGGCCCCAGGCCCCGTTGGGTGACCCACGGCGTGCCCAGGCGCACCCCACTGCCCAGGACGGTCAACTCGTCACCGGGGATGGTGTTCTTATTAGCGATGATGCCGGCCAGTTCCAGGATGCGCACGGCCACCTCGCCGCGCAGGGGGTAACCGGTGGGAGTCTGGATGGTGCGCAGGTCAATGACCAGCAGGTGGGTATCGGTCCCGCCATAGGCCAGGCCGAGGCCGCGTCTGGTCAGGGCCTGGGCCAGGGCCTGGGCGTTCTCCACGATGCGCTGTTGCAGACGGCGGAACGGTTCCGTGCGGGCGATCTGGAACATCACGGCCATGGCGGCGAACTTGTTGGGATGGGGACCACCCTGGGCCCCAGGGAAGACAGCCATGTCTATACGCGCGGCCAGCTCCTCGTTGGTGGTGAGGATGCAGGCCCCGCGCGGCCCACAAAGGGTCTTGTGGGTGGTGAATGTCACCACATCGGCGATGCCTACGGGGTTGGGGTAGACGCCAGCCACTACCATCCCGGCCGGGTGGGCGATGTCGGCCAGGAGATAGGCCCCCACCTCATCGGCGATGGCGCGGAAGGCAGTCCAGTCCGGGGCCCAGGGGTACGAGGTATAACCGGCGATGATAAGGCGCGGGCGGTGTGCACGGGCCAACTCGCGGATCTCATCATAGTCCAGACGGCCGGTGCGTTTGCTGACGCCGTAAGAGGCCACCCGGTAGCGGCGGCCGGAGATGTTAAACTCGGAACCGTGGGTCAGATGTCCACCCTGGAACAGGTCCATGCCCATGAGGGTATCCCCTGGTTGCAGGAGGGCGTCATAGACGGCCAGGTTCGCCGCCGCCCCGGAGAGAGCCTGCACGTTGACGTAAATATGTTCAGCGGCGGCGTGCTCGTTGGCAAAGCAGGTGGCGCAGCGCCGTTGAGCCAGGGTCTCCACAAAGTGCACGTAATCCGCCCCCTTGTAAAAGCGACGGTCCCCGTAGCGCCGATAGTGGGTGAGCTGGTGGCCGAAATCGAGGAGTCGCTCCTCCTCTTCGCGGGTCATGCGCAAGGGTGGATAGCCTTCGGCGTAGACGTTGTTAAAGACGGAGCCGAGGGCCTGGCGCACGGGCCGGGGGGCATAGCTTTCTGAGGGGATGAGGATGAGCCGACGCGCCTGCCGTTCCTCCTCAAAGCCGATGATGTCATGGATAGCCGGGTCTACGTGGACCAGTTCCTGGTCAAAGAATACTTCGGCGTATTCCGGGTTAGTGGTCATCTTGAGGTTATCCTCCTCTTATAGTATCCGCTCAGGCCGGTCTCTTATCTCACCACAAAGGACGCGAAGGGCGCAAAGGATGATCCAGGGTTGTGATAGTCTCAGTAGATGGAAATGGGAGAGGTTTTCTCCCCCCTTTGCCCCGCGAATGGGCAATTCCCCGGCGGGCAGTCAGTCCCCGCTCCCAGGGGAGTCAGGGAGACAGGGCCGCAAGTCAATCCGCCCTCATCGCAAGGCGCTGGATCTCGTCCAGGTGGCTCACCAGGGCCTGCATCCGGGCGGCGATGTCTGCCAACTCCTGGGCTGAGGCGGCGATCTCTTGCATGGAGGCGGTTTGCTCCTCTACCGCTGCGGCGACCTGTTGAGTGGCGGCGGCGTTCTCCTCTGTCACGGCAGCCATTTCATTCATCGCCCGCACGATGCGGTCTGTTCCTTTTTCCTGTTCGACGGTGACCTGAGAGGTGGCAATGGCCAGAGCCGTAGCTGTCTCGATGGCCGCGTTGAGGTGGTCCATGCGCTGGGCCAGGCGGGTGCTCTCTTCCTGGATCTGGGCACTGAGGGCAGCGATCTCGCTGACAGCCCAGGCCGAGTTATCGGCCAGGCGGCGCACCTCATCGGCCACAACAGCAAACCCCCGGCCGTATTCTCCGGCCCGGGCTGCCTCGAGGGCAGCATTCAGGGATAGCAGTTGGGTCTGGTCGGCGATCTCATTGACCAGGGCCACGATATGACCGATCTGGCTGGATTTATCGGTCAGGCTTTTGAGGGTTTGGATGGCAGCCTGGACAACCGTCTGCACGTGCTGAATGGCCTGGCCGCTGGTGGTGGCATTATCAGCGATGCCTTTGGTGGTGGCCGCCAGTTCGGCGATGACATGGCTGACCTTTTCGGCCTCCTCGGCCTGGACCGCCGCGCCCCTGGCGACTTGTTGCATGGTGAGGGTGACCTGCTCAGCGCCGGCACCGAGTTGCTCGGCGGAGGCCGATAGTTGCTCAGCGGCGGCGGCCACCTGTTCCGCCGTGGCCTGGATATCCCGGGCCGTCTCCATGATCGTCTGCAAGTTTCTTCTTTGCGCCGCTAGCAGGTCTGTGATCTGGTTCAACATCGCGTTGAGGCCCCGGGCCAGACGGCCGGTCTCATCCTGACGCCTGACCTGGACCCGCGATGAATAGTCCCCCTGGCAGACGGCCATCATCACGGCCATGATTCGCCGGATCGGGCTGGTGATCCAGCGGGCAAAGGCCCAGGAGGCGAATGTCGAAGGGCTTGGTCAGATAGTCGTCGGCGCCGGCTTCAAAGCCGGCCACCTTCTCCTCGATCTTGGTCTTGGAGGTGAGCATCATGAGCGGCACGCGAGCCAGCGTCGGGTCCTGGCGTATCCGCCGGGTCAGCTCGAAGCCATCTATGCCGGGCATGGCGATGTCGGTGATGACCAGGTCCGGCTGGAAGGCGTGCAGCTTGGCCCAGGCCTCCTCGCCACTAAGGGCCGTCTCGACCTGGTAGCCCACTTTTTCCAGGTGGTCCTTGACCATCTGGACGATGAGTTTACTATCATCCACAGCAAATATACGGGGTTTGGCCATCTGCGTTTTCTCCGGCGAGCTTGATTATACCGCTTTTCGTCCGTTTTGTCACGTGGTGGTTGGTGATTGGACTTTGCCACAAGGAGTAAAGGCTTTAGCCGGTCGTGCCCACAAGACCTGAAGGCTCGACTCCAGAATTGTCCAAAGTCCAGTGGTGAGCCTTGCGTGTTTAGGACATAGGGCGCAGGTGTAATGGTTGCTGGTTTTTGCGCTTGTGGTATACTTGGCTAATCTGATCATGGGGGCTGGAAAGTTTTGCCCAGGTGGGGGCGACCTGGCCGGCTGCTTACTGCCTGCCCACCAGGGAGGATTCGAGTGGCGATGAACGTGGTGGTGAAGCGTTTCTGGGAAGTAGACGCCTTGCGCGGACTGGCCATTGTGATGATGGTCCTGTTCCATCTGGTATACGATCTGAATTTTTGGGGTCTCTGGAAGGTGGACCTGTATTCCGGCTTCTGGTGGTTCTTCCCACGGGCCATTGCCGGCACGTTTATCCTGCTGGTAGGAGTGTCTTTAACCCTCAGTCTGGCCCGGGCCACTTCCACGGCCGGGCGGCGGCTGTATCTCCGGTATCTCCGACGCGGGTTAAGGGTCTTCTCCTGGGGCCTGGTTATCACGGCAGTTACCTGGCTGTTTTACCGGTCGGGGTTCGTCGTGTTCGGGATCTTGCATTTCATCGGTGTGGCGATCATCCTGGCCTATCCGTTCCTGAAGCTGCGCTATTGGAATTTGCTACTGGGGGTGGCCCTGGTGGTAGTCGGCGTCTACCTGGAGGGCTGGAGGGTCGAGACCCCCTGGCTGGTATGGCTGGGACTGCGGCCGCTGCATTTTCAGTCGGTGGACTATTTTCCACTTATCCCGTGGTTTGGCGTGGTCCTGGTGGGAGTTTTCCTGGGGAACACGCTGTATGCCGGTTATACGCGCCGCTTCCCCTTGCCGGATGTCTCGACCTCGGCGCTGGTGCGCTGGCTTGGCTTTCTGGGCCGGCACTCGCTGCTGATCTACCTGACCCATCAGCCGATCCTTGTGGCGATGACCGGCCTGGTGTTTTGGGCGCGAGTGGGCTGGGCGATGGCAGGTCCTCACCAGTAACGTTGGGGTAAGGGTACAGGGTATTCAGTTACGCCAGGGGCGTTGTCCACCCAGTCGCACCCACGCAGAGCGTGGGTGCGAGCAAGGGTGGTGCGTTTGTGCTCGCACGTGCCTCGTGCCCACGCTCCGCGTGGGCACGCAGCAGATGAGACCACCTGCTCACAGGGCATAGGCAGTTGAGAAAGGATTTGGCTACAGCCTGGCGTTCCTGGTTGTGCGACCCGGCATTTCGCACCCACGCAGAGCGTGGGTGCGA
>Ga0209162_1003001_pt1 | contig 14080 bp, 15 predicted proteins | sample YNPNPMetaG_FD_187121 | JGI IMG/M metagenome (GOLD analysis project Ga0209162, IMG submission 187121) | Anoxygenic and chlorotrophic microbial mat microbial communities from Yellowstone National Park, USA - YNP NP MetaG (SPAdes) (version 2) ... | reverse complement strand
AAGGGCGCTCGGATGCAAAACCTTGAGCGGCTCGCCGTGTTCAAAATTCATCCCCGCCGCGACCTGGCGCGATTTGAATTCCAGTGCCAGGAGCAGTTCCTCCATACCGGCGGGGGTGAATTGCGCCAACCCACTCCGCGTAGGCCATCCCGGGCGGGTTCTGGCCCCGCTCCTCGGCGAAGCGCCAGTCCCACAACGCGGTGGCAATGGAGAGCACGTCGCAGATACCAGCAGCCCGAAGGGACGGCGGGGCCGTTGCGATCACGTCCAGGTCCACCAGCAGCAGGTCGGGGGGCCGGGTCTCTATGTAGCGCACACAACCCTCTTCCCGGACACCGGAGGCCCAGGTGAAGAAGGCGTCCACCGAGAGGGCCGTCGGGATACAGACAAGAGGCAGGTTGCGTTGGGCGGCCAGGAACTTGGCGGCGTCGGCAGCCAGCCCCCCGCCCACAGCGTAGACCACCTCGCCTTGCAGGCCTTCCAGCATCTCCTGCCAGTGGGACAAAGTGGCCTGGCGGGGGGAGCCCCGCCAGGCCATTTGCAAACGGAGATCCTCCCGCACCGCCGCCCACGCCGGGCCGCTGGTCACCAGCGCCACCGGTCGGCGCTCATCCCACTCATCCAGGGGCAGGAAACGGATGTCGGGCAGGCTGTAGACCTTCGCGGGCAAAGAGGGGGTGTTCATTCACTCTGCACTCCCCGCAGCAATGGCCGGATGACCTGGTCCACTACAGGGTATGGACGGCAGTTCCTGAAAGCGAACGACTCCAGTATACGGTCAATCTCACTTTCTGACAACTCGCGGAAGAACCGGGCGTAGGCCGGCTGGAGGGTAGAGGAGATGCAGGCGAAGGCGACAAACATCATCTCATTCATCAATCCTGTCATTCCTCGGCCCGCGCCACGCGCGCCCGTGCGCCGTCTCTCACGCCGCGAAGACATGTGCTTTTGTGGCTTTTCACTCTGGAAGGCTACGGCGTCGGCGTGCGCGGGACGTAGTAACGGATACGGAAGGACGCCTCTGCCTGCAACTGGTCCTCAATGTACAGCGAGACGGTGTATTCGCCCCCGAAGAGCACGGTCCCATCGGGATTGAAGTACACCACCCAGGCTCTACCCGCTCCCTCCCGGTCCCAGAGGCCAGCCTGGCGGGCAATCTCCCGCCCGTTGCGGGTCCAGACCGCTGACCAGGGCAGATTCGGTCGCATTCCGGCGTAGTCAAAGATAGCGTATACGGCCCGGGTGTTCCAGTCAAACTCATTACCGACCAGAACCGGTTCGCCCGTGGGGAGCACGCCCAGGGCGACGGTCAGGGCACTGAAGGTCGGAGATGCGGAGGGCGTGGGGGACGAGGGGAGGGTAGAGGTAGGGGATGGGAAGGGGGTGAGCGTCGGCGTGGCGGTTGGCAGCGCGATGGCCGGTGTAGTGGCGGGAGGTGGTGAGGGTGGAGCGGTGGGCTGAGGGGCGAAGTACCCCCCAGAGGCTCCCAGTACGGCTGCCAGCCCGGCGATAACTGCCATCGCGGCGGCCCCCACCAGCCCCCAGAACCAGGCCGGAAATCCCCGTTCGGCCCGGCGGGCAGGTGGAGCCTCGGCCCACCGCCCCCGGTCCGGGGGCAACAATTCTACCGGTGGAGGGGTCTCCCCGTGTTCATAGAGCAGGACGGCCAGGAAGCGCATATATGCCCGCAGCAGGGCCCGTTCTCCGGGGTCCGTCAGCGCCCGGCCGGCCTGTCGGGCGTCTTCCAGAAAGAGGCGGATGCTCTCCCAGAACTCGTCTCCGGGTGACGGGGTGCCGCTGCGGGCAATCAGGTCCTGGTACCGCCGCTGGAGGGCTTCAAAGACCGGGTTCATCCCTTTCCTCCTTCCTGCTTCCTGCTCCGGGGACGTTGCTCATCCGAGGTCCAGCAGCATACGCTCACAGGCTTGCTCCAGCGCGTCCAGCGCGTCGGCGATGGCGGGCAGACTGGGCGGATCGTCCAGTAATCCGTCCTCTATCTCCTGGCGCAGCAGGCGAAGCGGACCTGCTGATTCTGCCGGAAGGGCATCCAGCAGGGAGTCCAGGCGTTCCTGGCAGGGCCGCCACAGGGTCAGCAGTTCCCGCCGCCGGTCCGGCCCCCGGGCCTGCTCACCCAGTACCTGGAGCGTGGTGCGATAGACGTGCAGCGCCGCGCGCAGTCCCAGCAACGATTGGAGGTGACGGAGGGGTTTCTCTGGCTCCTGGCTCATTTCTCCTCCCGGGTGCTGCTGGCCTCCAGAACAGCAATCTGCCGCCGACTGATCTCCCGCCACTGAGGGTCGTCACCTTCGGAGAGATACCGACGGAAGTCGGCGACCGCGCCGGTCAGGTCGCCGGTAACTTCGCGGGCCAGCGCGCGGTTGAACCACGCCTCTGCCCGTTTCGGGTCCAGTTCCAGTACGCGCGTCAGGTCGGCCTCCGCACCCTCTCCGTCGGCCAGTTCCCGCCAGCGCAGGAGACCCCGGTCATACAGCGCCTGCACAAATGTCGGCAGAATCTCTATGGCGCGGGTGAAATCCCGTTCAGCCCGACGGTAGGCAACCGGGTCGTTGTACCGGTGGCCCCAGTGACGCCAGGTCATCCCGCGCAGGTGGTAGAAGCGGGCCAGCAGTCGGCGGATCATACGGATTCCGTATTTCGTGTTAGGTCAGAACTTACGCAGTTGGCAGATAAACTTCGGAATTCGCCACGAATTTCACGAATTGGCGTAACTACCTACCTACCCGCGTCATTGCGAGCCGCCGAAGGCGGCGAAGCAATCTCCAGGCCTGTGGGGAGATTGCTTCGGCGGCTATTGCCGCCTCGCAATGACAGCGGGTAGGTAATTACGAATTGGCACGAATTTTATTTCTTTTCATTCGTGTGAATTCGTGCAATTCGTGGCAAAAAAACCAACTGCGTAACTCCTTGTTATGTATCGTTGCGATTTCGCAGGCGGGTTCTTGGGATGGCTATGATTATAAGCGAAAACTGGCTCCGTTGCAAAAAGAGACAGTGGATGTCCCAACCCGTGTCCCGACGTCAGGTAAAACCAGGGTTGACGGTTCGGAAAATCTGGGGTATCCTTGCTGGCGCGACCGGAACACGAAGGAGGAAGCAATGGACGACGTCTTTGCCGACATTGACGGTCACACGGAAGAGTACCTGGCCCGTCTGAAGCGGGCGCTGGCCCAGCCCAGCATCGCGGCTGAGGGAGCAGGCATCGCCGGGATGGCCGCCCTGCTGACCGACGACCTGCGCGCGGTCGGCTTCCAGGTGGAGGCCGTCGCCACCGACGGACCACCGGTCCTCCTGGCCCGGATGGAGGGACGCCGGCCCGAGCATCTTCTCTTCTACAACCACTACGACGTCCAGCCGGTGGACCCGGTGGAACTCTGGACCTCGCCTCCCTTTGAGCCGACGGTCCGGGACGGCAAACTCTACGCCAGAGGGACCTCCGACAACAAGGGGGCCATCTACGCCCGGCTGGCGGCGGTGGAGTCGTACCGCCGCGTGCGCGGCGACCTGCCCGTCGGCGTGACCTGGGTCATTGAGGGCGAGGAGGAGGTGGGAAGTCTCCACCTCCACCAGTTCGTGGCCGCGCGGGAGGACGCACTGCGGGGCGTCCTGGGGTGCGTGTGGGAGGCGGGCGGGCGGGATGCCCGCGAGCGATACGAAATCGGCCTGGGCTGCAAGGGGATTCTCTACGTGGAACTGCGGGCGCGCGGGGCGGCGCGGGACCTCCACTCCGCCAGCGCGGCCATCGTCGCCAACCCCGCCTGGCGGCTGGTCTGGGCCCTGCACAGCCTCCGGGAGCCCGATGGCCGGGTGCGCATCCCCGGCTTCTACGACGCCGTCCGCCCGCCCACGCCGGCCCAGCGGGCCGCCCTGGCCGACTGGGACTACCCCGAGGACGAGGTCCGTGCCCTCTACGGGATTGACCGTTTCCTGGATGGGCTGACGGGGATGGCCCTCAAGGAGCAACTCCTCTTCGGCCCCACCTGCAACATAGACGGCTTCCACAGCGGCTACGGCGGCCCCGGCTCCAAGACCGTCCTCCCCAGCCAGGCGGTGGCGAAACTGGACTTCCGACTGGTCCCCGACCAGTGGCCCGAACAGGTCCTGGAAGCACTGCGCGCCCATCTGGACGCGGAGGGGTTCACCGATGTGGAGATTGCCTGGTGGGAGGGGGAGGCGCCCTCCGCGGGCGACCCCGAGCATCCCTTCGTCCAGACCGCCGTCCGGGCCGCCGAACGGGTCTACGGCCACCGACCGGCGCTGTTGCCGATGATGGCGGGGACGGGGCCCGTCTACCTGCTCTGCGGCCAGTTCGGCACCCCGATGGTCACGGCCGGGGTGGGGTACGCCGATTCCCGCGCCCACGCGCCGGACGAGAACATCCGCCTGACGGATTTCGTGGACGGCGTCCGCTGCATCGCGGCCCTGCTGGGCGAGTACGAGGACCGGTAGACCTGAGCGGGTAGCGTTGGCTGCCGGGGCCGGTTGCAGGCTGAAGTCGGCGCTACGATGTAGCGCCGGCCGCCAGGCCGGTATGGGGCGAGCACGAGAATCAGGCGTAGAGCAACAGGTAGACCCCGGTTCCGCCCAGGGTGGAGAGCAGCCACAGGGCCAGACTGATGCGCATCAGCCAGAGGGGACGGCGGGGCGGCCAGCGGCGGCGCCAGTTCATCCGCACGACGGTGTAGGTCATCAGCAACTGAGCCAGGCCGCCGGTCACGCCGTGCATAAAGGGGACGACGGTGGCCTGCTGGGCGAAGGCCGCGCTGCCCAGTCGGGCCAGTCCGACCCACGTCGGGACCATTCTGACCAGGATGGGCAGGTAGGCCAGGAAGGTCACCCAGGCCATCAGGCGGCAGTGGGTGGGGAACCCTTTCCGGCGGGCCAATACCCATCCGCCCACCGCAACCGCCCCCAGCGCCCACAGGCTGATCAGGGTCAAATCGGCGATGAGAGGTGCTCTGCTTCCCAGAAATCCGGACATACTTGCCCCCTTCTAAAAATCTCGTTTGTAGGATAACCGCTCGCAGTTGTCCTGCAACTGTTGGCTCATCCCACCAGCAGCCGCAGCCCCAGGATGAGCAGCAGGACCAGCACGAGCATCCGGAACTGCTCCGGGTTCAGGTATCGGTCCAGAGGCCCGCCTGCCAGGAATCCCGCTGCCAGGGCGGGCAGGGCGATCAGATACGCCCGCGCGACCACCGGGGTCATGTTGTGGGCCACCAGATGGCCCGCGACGACCAGCACGTCGTTGAAAATGAAAAGGGTCTGCAGGTTGGCCTTGAACTCGTCGGGGGGCCACTCCTGGGCCTGACCGTAGACGATGAGCGGCGGGCCGGAGGTGTTGTAGGCCCCGCCCAGCATCCCGGCCAGAAGGCCCACCCCCCAGGCCCAGGGGCGCCCGTTGGGCCGGGGCAGGCGGAAACCGAAAAGGGCATACAGCGCGTAGAGGGAGATGACGGCCCCCAGGGCGCCCAGTACGATTCGTTCGTCCAGCTGCCGCAGGGCGAGAATCCCCAGCGGGATGCCGAAGGCCATCCCCACCAGCAGAGGGTAGACGGCCCGGGGCTGGATTCGGGTCCGGTACCGACCCAGCATCAGCACGTCCACCGTCGTGGTGATCAATGCAACCAGGGGCGTGACGGTGCGGATTCCGACCAGTCCGGGCAGGATGGCCATCGGGATCAGCCCGGAGCCGAAACCGGTCAGCCGTTGGGTCAGGGCGGCGGCGAGGGTAACCAGTGCAACGGCAATATCTATGCTCAATCTGATGACTCCTTCCCGACACAGGCTGACAGCCGTAGCGCAGGCTGTCAGCCTGCCCACAGGCCTGGCGGCCTGCGCTACCATTGTAGCGCAGGCGTAACTATCCAGGCTTCCTCATCCCACCCCCGCCGCCCTCGGGCCGAAGGCCCTTCGGGCCGAGGCCTGCGGCGGCAGCGGCGAAGCCGCTGGGGGAGGGGTGAGGCTGAACAGTTACGCGCAGGCTTTAGCCTGCGGCTTTAGCCTGCGAACAGGCCTGGCGGCCTGTGCCACATTTTCCAAAATACAGGAGGTCTGGTGAACGGGCATCGGACGAACACCACTGTGGACATCCTGGCGATTGGCGCTCATCCGGACGACGCCGAAATTGGCTGCGCGGGGCTGTTGATCAAAGCGAAAGCGCGCGGCCTGCGCACGGGGATACTGGTGCTCACTCAGGGGGAAATGGGAACGTTCGGAGACCCGGAGACCCGACGGGCGGAGGCGGAGGCCGCTGCCCGTATCCTGCAGGTGGACGCGTTCCGCATTCTGGACCTGCCGGACGCGCGGCTGGAGTTCAACTACGAGAACACCCTGCGCATCGTGGAGGTCCTGCGGGAATGGCGCCCCCGGCTGCTGCTCTCCCCCCACGAGGATGACCATCACCCCGACCATGTGGCAACGGCACGCCTGGTGGAACGGGCCGCGTTCCTGGCGACCCGCCCGGCCCTGTTCCCCCAGTACGAGCCGCTGATCCCGCAGCCCCGGCATCTGACCTTTCCCCTCTCCTTCCAGCGGCCGCTCCGCCCGCACTTTGTCCTGGACATCACCGATGTCTACGGGATCAAGCAGCAGGCCCTGCAGGCCCACGGGTCCCAGTACGGGCCCATTCTGTTCGCGGTGGAAATCGTCGCCCGCTACTACGGGATGATGATTCCGGCGGCCTACGGTGAGGGCTTCCTGACCAAGAACCCGCACCCCCTGACCGACGCGCTGGGGATTATCTGACGGACGACAGACGACGGACCACTGCCGACTGACCACTGACGGCTGACCGCTAAATCACCGTCCCCTCAGGGATGACCGTGTCCTCCGGGATGACGACGATACCGTCCCGGAGGACATACAGTTCCTCCTCCCGGTCCGGTTCGCCCTGGTGGGCGCGAATGATGACGCCGTCGCCGATGCGGACGTTCTTATCCAGAATGGCCCGCTCTATGGATACGTTGTGCCCGATGCCGACGTTGGGGCGGCCCAGGCGGCGGTTCTCCGCCCGTTGCTCCTCGTCCTCGTAGAAGTCGGCGCCCATCATCACCACCTGGCGCAGGCGGGAGCCAGGCCGGATCATACTGCGCAGCCCGATGACGCACTCCTCCAGGTCGGCGTCGTAGAGGCGGCAGCCGTCCGCCACCACCGTCCGCTCCAGCCGACAACCGTCTATCCGGGAGGCCGGGAGGAAACGGGAACGGGTGTAGATGGGGAAGTGCGGGTCGTAGAAGTCAAAGGGCGGGTCCGGACGGGTCAGCGCCAGGTTCGCCTCGTAGAACGCCCGGATGGTCCCGATGTCCTCCCAGTAACCCTCAAACGGGAAGGCGTAGACGCGGGTGGTCTGGATGGCCGCCGGGATGATGTGGTGACCGAAGTCGTCCCCCGGAACCTCCTCCAGCAGGCGGGTCAGCACGTCCAGCCGGAAGACGTAGATGCCCATAGAGGCCAGGAACGGCTTTTCGCTTCCGCGACGGCTGATCATCCCCTCCAGCACAACGGGGTCCTTCGGTTTTTCCTCAAAGGCGATAATCCGGCCTTCTCCGTTGGTCTTGAGAATCCCGAAGCGAGGGGCATCCTGCGCTGCCACGGGCAGGACGGCAATGGTCACATCGGCCCGGGACTCCCGATGGTAGGCGACGAATTCGCTGTAGTCCATCCGGTAGAGGTGGTCGCCCGCCAGGATGAGGACATCTTTCGGGTTGTGGGGAACGATGCGGTGCAGTTGCCGCCGGACCGCGTCCGCCGTTCCCTGGTACCAGGACTCGCTGGTCAGTGTCTGCTCCGCCGGGAGCAGTTCCACGAACCCGCCGGAGAAGACGTCAAACCGGTAGGTGTGGTAGACGTGGCGGTGGAGCGACGCGGTGAGGAACTGGGTGAGGACGAAGATGCGCGTGATGCCAGAGTTGATGCAGTTGCTGATGGAAATGTCTATCAGGCGGTATTTTCCAGCGATGGGGACGGCGGGCTTGGCCCGTGCTTTGGTGAGCGGGTAGAGGCGGGTCCCCCGCCCGCCGCCCAGAACCACGGCAATCACGTCTTTTATGGCCATCCGATACCTCCTCTATTGACCACTGACCACTGACCACGGACCACGGACCACGGACCATTGACCACTGACCACGGACCAATGTACAGGCTGACAGCCTGCGCTACTCCTGTCGTCTGTGGTCCGTCGTCTGTCGTCTGCCGTCTGTCGTCCGTCGTCTGTGGTCTATTTACGCCAGCCCCAGGCGGCGGAAGGCCCAGGGCGCGCCCAGGCCGCCCCAGAGCCCCACCAGCCCGTAGCGGGCAAAACGGAAGAGCAGGGCCGGCTCCAGGCCGGAGAAGGCAATCCGCAGCCCCAGCCAGAGGGCCAGCAGGACGACCACACCGAGCAGGAAGCGCACAACCCGTTTCCAGGCCGGCCCGCCGGAGTCAAAGCGGACCCACCGGCGCTCCAGCACGAACCCGACGCCCATTCCCATCAGCGTCGCCCCCTCCGTCACGCCGTCGTCGGTGAGGAAGAGGAGCATCAGGAGCAGGGGGACGACAACCGCCACGCCCAACTGCCAGGCGAGCCCCTTCTCCTCCAGCCACTGCTCCACCCCAGGCTCCAGCCAGAGGTAGAGGAGCAGCAGGACGGCGCCGATGACGTAGCCGCCCAGGACGTCGTGGGGGAAGTGGACGCCCAGGTAGATGCGGGAAAGGGGGATGAAGAGCATCATCACCGCCGCCAGAATCCAGACCCAGCGGCGGCGGGCCTGCGAGGCCAGGTACCCCCAGACGACGACGGCGCTCTGGGTGTGCCCGCTGGGGAAGCCGTAGCCGGTGGCATCCCAGAGGACCTTCACCCGCCCCGGCGCGTACTCCGGCGGGCGGGGCAGCGCGGCCAGCGTCTTCGCCACCGCGTTGGTGTAGGCGCAGAGCAGAAAGGCGACGGTCAGCCGGGCGCCTGTCCGCCGGTCCAGACACCAGTAGACCAGCGGAAGAAGCAGGAGGAAGAACTCCTCCTCCCCCATAAACGTGAAGGCCCGGAAGGGCCAGTCCAGCGCGGGGCTGAACTGCTGGAACCAGGCAATGACCCGAAGGCCCCACTCCATTAAACCGTCCACAGGTCACCTCCTCGGCGGATCTGGCTCACACCAGGACACAAAGACACGGAAATCTGAGGCTTATCCGTGTTCGCGCCAGGCGCGTTCAAATCGTTCCAGAATTTCCGGCATCTCCAGTACATCCGCAAACTCTCTCAGCCATCGGCGGATGTACTTCACATCCAGACGGTCGCCCTGGCGATAGATGACGCCTTCAATATCTATCAGGTCTTGAGGTCGCCCGGCCACTGCTTTGTGGACGATCAGGTCTTCCGCTGAGCAAAGGCGCACGGTCTTTCCAGGGGCCACCTCGCAATCCACCGCCCGCCGGATGACCTCCTCCTCATACCCCGGTACGCCCAGGGATATGTCCACGTTGCATCCGTTAGAGGCCTGAATAAGGACCACTCGGGTCCGGCGCGCAAACCCCACAGGATCAGGCACACGGGACGCAAACCGCTGCAGGAGCAGCTGGACAAAAGCCCCGGTGCCTTCCGGGGGCGTGAGAACGGTGATGTCCAGGTCAATGGTCAGGCGAGGCTCTCCCCAGACCTGGACGGCCACACCACCGATAATCGCATAGGGGACGGCGTGCCGGGTGAGGAACTCGTGCAGTTCCAGGGCGGCCTCAATCAGACGGTTCATCGGTACCTCTTGCCCGGGCCAGACGGTCCATAGTCTGGCGAAGTGCCAGGGTGTCCCGCAGCCGACGGCGTTCCAGCGCGCCCCAATCCCCACCCGACCGGCCTCCGGTCTGCTCCCAGAGCCGGTAGAGGGTATCAAAAATCTCCCAGGCCTCCTCCAGATTCAACCGTCTCAGCCATTCTCTCCGTTCGGCCTGAATCCACCGGTCGGCCTCGGCGTAGCCCTGAAAGATCGCCGCCATTTCTGGTTTCATCGCCAGCAGAGGGGGGACGGGCGGCGGCAGGCCGCCGCCCATCTCACGCGCACGCTCACCGAATCACAGCCACCGACGCGACGCGGTCGCCATCGCGCAACTCCATGACGCGGGCGCCCCGGGCGGAGCGGCCCATCGCGGGGACCGACGCCGCCGGTACCCGCAGGATGATGCCCCGCGCGGAGACCAGGGTGACCTCATCCTCCGGGCCGACGACCCGCGCCGCCGCCACAGCCCCCCGGGCCGGCATCTTGCCGCCGATGCCCACCACGCCCTTGCCGTAGCGGCCCTGGACCGGGAACTCCGCCAGCGACGTCCGTTTCCCAAAGCCGCGCTCCGTCACTACCAGCAGGTCCGATCCCGGGATGACGACGTCCGCGCTGGCGACCCGGTCCCCGTCCTCCAGACGGATGCCGCTCACGCCCGCCGCCATTCGCTTCATCGGGCGGACCTCGTCCTCCCGGAAGCGCAACGCCTGCCCGTGCTCCGTCACCAGGATCAGTTCGGCGTCCCCCGGCGTCAGCCGGACCCAGCCCAGTTCGTCCCCGTCCTCCAGGACAATGGCCACCAGCCCGCCGGACCGGATGCTGGCGAACTCCGAGAGCGGCGTCCGCTTGACCTTCCCCCCGACGGTGACCATAGTCAGGAAGCCCTCGGAGAAGTCCCGCACGGCCAGCGCGGCCGTCACCTGCTCCCCCGCGTCCAGCGCCAGCATTCCCGCCAGCAGGACGCCCTGGGCCGTCCGGTCGGCGGACGGTATCTGGTAGACCCGCTCTGCGTAGACCTTCCCCCGGTTGGTGAAGAAGAGCAGGGTGTCCGTTGTCCGGGCTGCCAGGAGATAGAGGACGGAGTCCTCTTCCTTCGTCTGGATGCCGATGACGCCGCGCCCGCCCCGGGCCTGGGCCCGGAAGAGCCGCTCCGGCACCCGCTTGATGTAGCCGCGCTGGGTGATGATGACCAGGACAGCCTCCTCCGCGACCAGTTCCTCCTCCTCAAACTCGGCCTCCACGCCGTGGATGATGGCCGTGCGCCGGGGGTCGCCGTACGTTTTCTTCAACTCTTCCAGGTCGGTGCGGATGACGCCCAGGATTTTGCGCGGAGAGGCCAGCAGGTCCTCCAGGTAGGCGATGCGGCGGATCAGTTCTTCGTACTCGTCGTCTATCTTCTGGCGCTCCAGCGCGGCCAGCCGCCGCAGGGGCATGTCCAGGATCGCCTGGGCCTGGACCTCCGTCAGGTGGAAGCGCTCCATGAGCCGGACCCGCGCCGTCTCCACGTCCGGCGACTGGCGGATGGTCTGGATGACGGCGTCCAGGTGGTCCAGCGCGATTTTCAACCCCTCCAGGACGTGTGCCCGCGCCTGTGCCTTCGCCAGTTCGTACCGGCTGCGGCGGACGATGACCTCCCGCCGGTGCTCCACGTAGAGTTCCAGCGCCCGTTTGAGGGTGAGCAGGCGCGGCTCACCGTCCACCAGGGCCAGCAACTGGACGCTGAAGGTGGACTGGAGCGCGGTGTATTTGAAGAGGCGGTTGAGGACGGTCTTCGGCTGGGCCCCGCGCCGGAGTTCTATGACGATGCTCATCCCCCGCCGGTCGGATTCGTCCCGCAGGTCGGAGATGTCCTCCAGACGGCCGTCGCGCGCCAGTTCGGCAATCCGTTCCAGCAGCGCGCTCTTGTTGACCTGGTAGGGGATTTCGGTGACGACGATGCGGTGGCGCCCGCCGTTGGTCTCCTCCACGTGGGCCTGGGCGCGGACGGTGATGAGGCCCCGGCCCGTGGCGTAGGCCTGGACCAACTCCTCGCCGCCCAGGATGACGCCGCCGGTAGGGAAGTCGGGGCCGGGGAGAAACTGCATCAGGTCCTCCACCGTCACCTCATCCCGTTCCTCCCAGTGGTCCACCAGGTAGGCGATGGCGTCGCAGACCTCGCTCAGGTTGTGGGGCGGGATAGAGGTGGCCATGCCGACGGCGATGCCCGAGGAGCCGTTCACCAGCAGGTTGGGGAGGCGGGCCGGGAGGACGGCGGGCTCCTGGAGCGTCCCGTCAAAGTTGTCCACCCAGTCAACCGTTTCCTTATCCAGGTCGTTCAGCATCTCGGCGGCGATGGGGGCCAGGCGGGCCTCGGTGTAGCGCATCGCGGCCGGGCTGTCGCCGTCCACCGAGCCGAAGTTGCCCTGTCCGTCCACCAGCGGGTAGCGCAGGGAGAAGTCCTGGGCCATACGGGCCATGGCCTCGTAGACGGCGGCGTCGCCGTGGGGGTGGTACTTGCCCAGGACCTCGCCGACGATGCGGGCGGACTTTTTGTAGGGGGCGCCGGGGTGCAGGCCCAGTTCGTGCATGGCGTAGAGGATGCGCCGCTGGACCGGCTTGAGGCCGTCCCGGACGTCGGGCAATGCCCGCGCGACGATGACGCTCATCGCGTAGTCCAGGTACGCGCGGCGCATCTCGTCTTCAATGGTGACGGGTTGGATGGTGCCGATGTCCATTGCGTGAAGCGTGAAACGTGAAACGTGAAGCGTGAAACGTGAGACGTGAAACGTGAAACGTGAAGCGGAAGGGGTTATCGGTCCACGGTGGAGGCGAGGGCGTTCATGGCCACCCAGACCTGGTAGACAGTGGGCATGTCGTCCCCGGTCCACTCCACGGTGCGGCCGTCCACCCGGCGGGCGCCGGGGACCAGCAGGGCCATGTCGGCGTGGAGGGCGCTCAGGAAGACCACCCGCAGGGTGATGGGCGCGGGGACCGTCAGCGGGGGGACGGTCCGGCTCAGGGCACGCGCGGCGGCCTGACGGATGAGGTAGTGGGCCGTCGCTGGGGGGATGCAGCGGGCGGCGGTGCGGGTGATGCCCTCTTTGACGGCGACGGTCTCTATGTCGCCCAGCAGGGCCCGGGCCTCCTCGGTGACGGCCCGGTCGCCGGTGACCAGGACGACGGGGACGCCGAAACTGCCCGCCAGTGCGGCGTTCAGCCCGGCCTCTCCCACCCGTCGGCCGTTCAGTTGCGCCTCCACGACGCGCCGGCTCCAGGTGTGCTCCAGGACTGCCCCGGCGGTGCCGGAGGCGCCGTGGTAACCGATGAGGAAGACGGCGTCCACATCCGGACCGATGCCCTGCATCATCTCCAGCGGTTTGGGGCTGCCGGAGATGAGTTCCGCCGCCGGGTTCAGTTCCTCAATCAGGAGATTGGTCATTCCGGCGTGGCTGTCGTTGACGACGATGCGGGTGGCGCCACCCTCCCGCGCGCCCTCAATGGCCGCGTTGGCCTCGGCGGTCATCAGTTTGCGGAAGCGCTCGTACTCTTTGTGCTCCGGGCGGACATGGTCCATGGCCACGACGCCGGAGATGCCTTCCATGTCAACGGAGATCAGGATGGTCTTCATGGTATCGGGTAGATTGGTGAATGGGTAAGATATAGAAGCGGGTTACCGAAGTAACTTCAAGAACTCTTCGCGGGTCAAGCCAGCGCTCTTGATCAGGCGCAAAGTCAGCCCTCTACCGAGGCTTCGGTTATGCCAGGGGATAACCACGCGCCGATTGTCCGATAGTCGCCACATCACGACGTGGCTTCCTGTCTGGTGGTCTATCTCAAAACCGGCGCGCTGCAGCGCCTGGATCATCTGGCGGGGCGTGACCGCAGGCAATCTGGGCATTATGCCGGTTCCAGCGCAATGCTGAGGCGGCCCACGAATTGCTCGGTCGCCTCCTCCACCGGGATGGGCTCGCCATGTTTCAGCAGGCTGGCACAGTAGGCCCGAATGGCATCGGCGGCCATTTCCCGGGCTTCCTCCAGGGTCCGCCCTTCGGTGTAGCAGCCGGGGAGTGCGGGGATCGTTACCAGGTATCCCCCCTCTGGCTGGCGCTCAATGATGACGGTGAACTGATATAGGGGCATTTTTCCTCCCAATCCTCTGTCTCATACCAGCGCTCATCGCCCGGACGTAAACGTCCGGGCTTATCATATGAAGCCCTGCGGGCTATTTTCAGCCCCCAAAGGGGGCTTTGCTGATTGAGCCCGACGGTTTACCGTCGGGCAAAGCCCGGCGGTGATCAGCGGTTCTCTATCAGGGCCTGGACGGCGGTGTAGACGTCCAC
>Ga0209162_1003000_pt1 | contig 14083 bp, 12 predicted proteins | sample YNPNPMetaG_FD_187121 | JGI IMG/M metagenome (GOLD analysis project Ga0209162, IMG submission 187121) | Anoxygenic and chlorotrophic microbial mat microbial communities from Yellowstone National Park, USA - YNP NP MetaG (SPAdes) (version 2) ... | reverse complement strand
CTTCGTCTGGGACCGCTCCATGCCCGCCACGGGGCCTTTCTGTACGGACGTGGATGGCAATGTCATCCTGGATTTCGTGAGCCACGTGGCCAGCAGCCCCTTGGGATACAATCATCCCCGGCTCGTTGAGCTCTCGAAGATCCTGGCTCGGATCGATCCCGACAGGTACGCCGGGACGGACTTCGTGGGCGGCTTTGGTCCGGATCCCGAGTCCTGCCCAGTCCCCACCCCCTCCCATCTTCATCACAAGCTCATGGAGATAACCCGCCCATTTGGCTTCGATACCGCCTTCTTGTGCAATTCCGGCGCCGAGGCAGTGGAAAACGCCATCAAGGTCTGTTACCATCACCGAAGGAATTTCGGCTACGGCTTTTGCTTCACGGGGGCCTTTCACGGTCGTACGCTCGGCGCCCTTTCCCTGAACCGCAGCAAGCGCGTCCACAGAAACTGGTTCCCCACCTTGCCGAGGATCGTGGAGCTTCCCTTTTGCCGGTGTCGAGGGGCGTGCGACTGCGGCTGGCTGGTGACCACCATCCGCAGGAAGGGCAGGATGAGCCGATTGGCCCAGATCCTGGACCCCGAGATCGGGATAGTGGACCCTCAGGAGGTCGCATACATCATCATCGAGCCCATACTCGGCGAGGGAGGGTACGATCTTCCCGACAGGGGCTTCATCCAGGAGGTCTCCAGGATCGCAAGGGAAAACGGGATCCCGCTCATCTGCGACGAGATCCAGACGGGCCTCGGCCGCACGGGGCGATGGTGGGCTTCGGAGCATTTCGGCATAGTCCCCGACCTGATCGCCGCCGCCAAGGCCCTGAGGGTCGGAGCCACCCTGGGCCGCAGGGAGATGTTCCCTCAGGAGCCGATGCGGATCTCCAGCACCTGGGGGGAGGGCAACGCCATCGCATCAGCCCTCGGGTACAGGACCATAGAGATCATCCAGGAGGAGGACCTGCTTCATAACGCACAGGAGATGGGGGCCTATTTCCTGGAGGGACTGACGGCCCTTCGGCAAAGACACCCGATCATATTCGACCCCAGGGGGCTGGGGCTCATGCTCGCCTTCTCGGTGGAGAGCGAGGAATGGCGCAACCGGATCCTCAAGCTCGCCTTTCGCCGAGGGCTCCTTTTGCTCGGCTGCGGTTTCGAGACGATCAGGATCCTGCCCCCCTTGGACGTGAGGAAGAGGGAGATAGACCTGGCCTTGGAGATCCTGGATGGAGTACTGACGGAGGTCACCCCATGACGGCCAGAGAACGGAGGCGATGCGGCCGATACCCCTGCAGGTTCAGGGTTCGGTTCAGCAGTGCCGATCACCTGAGGAATCAGTATGTCACAAACATCGGCTACGAGGGGCTCTTCTTGGAGACCTTCTACCCCCTGGAGATAGGATCTGCGGTGGAGCTGGAACTGCTCATAGGGGGCGAAGACCATCCTGTGAAGGTCAAGGGGGAAGTGGCCTGGGTGAGGCACCCCTCGGAGGGGGGGGCAGCGGGGATCGGGATCCGGTTCACGGATCTGCCCCACGACTTTCATCGCCGCATGGAGGAGATCCTCAGGGAGACACCTCAAGGGCCGCTCGCGTGAGTCCGGAAAGTCGGCCCGCAAAACTGGGGCCCGTATCGTTGTGGTCAACGGATCATGGCACCCGGTCCAGGGTCTCGAAGAGCCTCTCGAGCGCCGGCTCGCTCTTGCAGGCCTCCCAGAGCTCGGTGCAGAGTCTCATCATGTCCCGAACCGTCCTGACGCGGAAGGATACGGTTATCTCTTTGGTCTCGAAGAAAGGAGATGGCTGAAGCGATATCTCCCTGGGAAGCCCCAAGCCCACACGGGCCTTCTCGAAGGCGGCCTCCATGTGCGCGAGGCCCGGATATCTCCTTCTGCGCATGTAGGAGCGCAATGCCCTCGTCCTCCAGGGCCGGTCGCGTCTCTCGTCGTCCAAGATCTCCACGACCTCGGGGCTGCGCAAGAGATCCCTGGGACGGATCCTGTCCCGGAGAGAGATCTCATGGATCCGCTCGAGGATCTCCCTTAGTAGGTTCTCCCCGAGATGGACGCGATCGAGCAATGCGGCGAAGGCCATCCGGTCCTCCGAGGACCACTCCGCCATTCTCAAGGCATTGCCCAGCGAGCATCCGTGCCTGAGCAGCTCCCTCTTGACCGGCATTTCGAGGGAGGCCACCCTCAGGTGCTCTTCGAGGACCTTCCTTGCAGGCTGGAGCCCCAGCGCAGGCATGACCTTTTCCATTATCCGGGCCTCGGACCAACCCCATTTTTTCAGGAAGCGCTCTATGGCCCATGCCCGCTCGGCCCAATTGAAACCGCGGGTGAAAAGGTTCTCGTGAAGGCACTCCACAAAGAGGAGGTCCTCCGGGGCATCCTCCCCCAACACCTCCGCATCCAGATCCCGGAACCCCTCCCAGCGGCACGCCTCCAACCTCAAGAAGCCGCTCACCAACCTGTACCGGTCATCGAGGCGCTGAACCTTGGGGGGACTCAGCAAACCCACAGCCCGTATGGAGCTGCGCAGCGACCCGTGATCCCTGCCCAAGCTGCACCTGAAGGTCTCCTCTTCCGGTTGGATCTCATCGATGGGGATCCTCGAGCGTCTCCCATACATCCTCTCCCTCCCAATCCCCGGAGCTTATCTTTGCATAGAGCTGCGCCATCTCCACGTTGCCCCGTTTTCTGGCCCCGCCGGCCACGATGGCGCATTTCCTCCTGATCTCCCTCAGCACGGCCTCTCGTTGAACGGGGGTGACCATGCCCCCTTGGAGGAGCTTGATCAGGGCCGCCACGCGGAAGCGGTCCAGGCCCCAATGGATCGTGGAGAGTTGATCGGGGTGCCCTCCCCTCTTCACGATGAGCCTCTCCTCCAGAAAGATCACCGGGTACCTCGAGGTTATCCTGAGCCACAAGTCGTAGTCCTCGCATGCCGGGAGCCTCTCGTCGAAACCGCCCAGCTCCGAGAAGACCTCACGCCTGATCAATACTGAAGAGGGGCTTATGATGCACAGCGGAAGACATCGCTCGAAGATCCATCCTGAATATTTCTTGTGCCGCTTCCCAGGATTCACCCGACGCCCCTTTCGGACCCATATCTCGTCCGTGTAGCACAACGGTGTCTCCGGATGCCCCTCGAGGGCCTCCATCTGGCGTTCCAGTTTTCTGGGAAGCCACAGGTCATCGGAGTCGAGAAAGGCCAACCACTCCCCCCGGGTCTCCCAGACCCCCAGGTTCCGCGCCGCGCTCACACCTCGGTGCCCGCTCCGTATGTACCTGAGCCGCCCCGAGTAGGGCGCCAGGATCGCCTCTGTCCCGTCGGTGGAGCCGTCGTCGACGACCACCAGCTCCCAATCGGAGAGGGTCTGCGCCATGACCGATTCCACCGCCCCCACCACAAAGGCGGCGCGGTTGTAAGTCGGGATGATCACGGATACCAAGGCCACGGAAGCCCTCCCGGCCCATCACGGGCGGGCACGTCCTGATCTTACACCGCAGGGCGTCAAGGGCCAAGCCGGCGCCCGGTTTTCGTGGAGCAGCCGGTGGGCCAAAACCAAACACACGGAAAGGCCAAGGCAGCGAGGACAAGTCCAATGGAACATAGCCCGAATCGGCACGAATCAACGAGCCGATTGACCTGGGCGCCCTTTTGGTATATGTGCTCAGTCGAGGGCTTCGGCCCGCGTTCGCTGTCGGCCCTCGCGAGGATGCCATGAAATGACCAATGACGAAGACGGGGATGAACAGATGACACCCGGGAGGAGGTGAACCCATGAGGCGGCAGATCGTCTTCGGGGATCGGATGATCCCTGTGGAGCTTCCGGATCACGTGCAGATGACCCCTGCGGGCTTAGGAACCGGCCTTTCTCCCGCTGAGGATCTTGTGGCTGCGATAAGAGAGGCGCTGGCTAGGCCTCTCGGCCTCCCGAAGATCCGTGAGATCGCACGCCCCGGCTGGAGAGTGACCATAGCCTTCGACGATCCGACGGTCCCTTGTTACGCCCCTGTCTGGGAGGCGGCGATACGCGCGGTCATGGAGGAGCTGGAAAAAGGAGGAGTGAAGCAGAGGCATATCCATCTGGTCTGCGCCAATGCCCTGCATAGGAAGTTCACCCGCAGGGAACTGGCCCGCGTGATCGGGCCTTCCGTCGTGCAGGAGTTCGGATACAGGCTGACGTGTCATGACGCCGAGGACCCGGAAAACCTCGTGTACCTGGGGACCACCGAATCTGGTTACGAGGTGGAGGTGAACCGCTGCATCGCTGATTCGGATCTTACGGTTTACATCAACACGGTGGTATGGCGAGGGTTCAACGGAGGGTGGAAGTCAGTATGCGTCGGCCTCTCATCGTATCGCTCCATCAGATGGCACCACTCCCCCGACTCCATGTCCATGTCCCTTGAGAGGAACCTCATGCACGAGATCCTCAATGAGATGGGCGCCCTCATCGAGCAGCGCATCGGAAGGGGACGGATCTTCAAGATCGAGACGGTCCTCGCCAACCCTTTGCAGGTGGCGAGGGTCTGGGCTGGAGGGGTCGCGGAGACGCGTCAGGCCGCCCTGGAGGTCCTGAAAGGGCAATTCCAGCCCAGGCGCGAACTCATCGGAGAAAAAGCGGATATCATCCTTTACGGCATCCCCAACTGGAGCCCTTATGCAGCCTTCTCACATATGAACCCTCTCCTCACCCTCATATCCACAGGTCTGGGATACCTGGGGGGTGTGATCGAGGCCCTGGGCAGGCCCGGTTGTTCCGTGATACTGGCCACCTCTTGCCCGGACATCTGGGATGACGTCCATCACCCCTCCTACAGGGAGGTATGGGACAGGGTGCTGTCGCGATCGAGGGATCCGCACGAGATCCAGGACTTGTTCGAGGAGGATTTCCTTCACAGACCGGAGTACATCTACAAGTACCGCTTCTGCTATGGGTTCCATCCCATCCACGGCATCATGGCAACCTACCCGTTGAAGAGGCTCAAGCATGCATCCCGGATCTTCGTGGCTGGCGCCACGGAACCGAAACTGATCGAACACCTGGGGTTCGAGCCAGCGGCTACGGTAGAGGACGCCTTGAAGCGAGCCGTGGCCTTCCACGGGGCGGATGCACCCATAGCCTTTGTCCCCTACCCCTTGGCGGCAAGCAGGCAGTGAAGGGCAAGCTGGAGCTGCACCCCGTCATCCCCTACTCCAGGCACACCGCCTGTGCTAGACTATTCGCATTGCAGGGGCCGAGGGGAGACGGTGTCGCGGAGATCCGTTCACATCATGACCTTTGGATGCCAGATGAACGAGCACGACTCCCTGAAGATCGCCTCCTTGTTGGAGGCAGAGGGGTACTGCCTTGTGGAGGACCCCGAGAGGGCCGACTGCGTCATCCTCAACACGTGCAGCGTCCGGGAAAAGCCCCAGCAGAAGGTTTACAGTGCCCTGGGGAGACTGAGAAGGCTCAAGGCCAAGAGGCCATACCTCGTTATCGGGGTCGGGGGTTGCGTGGCCCAGCAGGAGGGGAGCCGCCTCCTGGAAAGGGTCCCCTACCTGGACTTCGTCTTCGGGACACACCACATCCATCAGGTCCCTGAGATGGTGAGGTGGGCCCAGGAGGGACGCAAGAGGAGCTGCGAGATTTCCTTCGAAAGCGACGTGAGGTCACTCCACCACTGCCCGAGGCCGCTCAAGGACGAGGTGAGGGCTTACATCACCATCATGCAGGGGTGCAACAACTTCTGCTCCTTTTGCGTGGTTCCGTATGTGCGGGGGCGTGAGCAGAGCCGCCCGCCCGGAGAGATATTGGGTGAGGCCGAGGCCCTGGCGGCCCGTGGCGTTCGCGAGGTCATCCTCCTGGGGCAGAACGTCAACTCCTACGGCCGCGACCTGCCTGGCTCCCCTTCTTTTCCTGAGCTCCTCGGCCTTCTGAACCGGGTGGACGGGATCCACAGGATCAGGTTCACCACCTCTCACCCCAAGGACCTCTCCGTGGAGCTGATGGACGCCCTTGCGACCCTCGACAAGGTGTGCGAACACCTCCACCTGCCGGTCCAGTCCGGATCCTCCAAGGTCCTAGCGGCAATGAATCGTGGTTACACAAGGGAGGAGTACCTGGCCAAGGTGGAATCCCTCAGGGACAGGGTCCCAGGGATCGCCCTGACCACCGACGTCATAGTGGGATTCCCCGGGGAGCTGGAGGAGGACCTGCAACAGACCCTCTCTCTCCTCGAGGCGGTTCGGTTCGACGCGATCTATTCGTTCAAATACTCCCCGAGGCCGATGACCCGAGCCTTCGGACTCCCGGGTGATCCGCCCGAGGAGGTCAAGGGGGAGAGGCTCGCCAGGGTGCAACGGCTCCAGGAGGAGATCACTCGATCCATCCTGAGGGGGTGCGTGGGGAGCGCCGAGGAGATCCTGGTGGAGGGGCCCTCGGTCCAGGGGCGGGGCCAGCTGACCGGCCGCACCAGGACGAATCGCATAGTGCACGCACCGGGTGACGGGGCCTCGTTGAGGGGCAAGCTCCTGGAGGTGAAGATCGAGGAGAGCCTGAAGCATTCTCTTTTGGGACGGATCGTCGAAAAAGGGGGGGCGGGATGAAGGAGCTGGCATTCGTGGACCTCCACACCCACACGCTCCTGAGCGACGGCGAGCTGTTGCCCTCGGAGCTGGTCCAGAGGCTCGCACACAAGGGATGCGCCGGCGTGGCCATAACCGACCATGTGGACAGCTCCAATCTCGGGTCCGTGGCATCCCAGATCCTTAGATTCGCCGAGGATGCGGCCCGCCAGTGGGAGATCACGGTGATACCAGGGGTCGAGCTCACCCATGTGCCGCCGGGGGGGATCGCGGACTTGGTCCAAGAGGCCAGACGGCTCGGGATCCCCTGGATCGTGGTACACGGGGAGACGATCGTCGAGCCCGTGGCCCGCGGGACCAACAGGGCGGCCATCGAGGCGCGGGTGGATCTCCTGGCGCACCCGGGTCTCATCACCACCGACGACGCCATGGCGGCCGCCGACGGTGGGGTGTATCTGGAGGTCACGACGCGCAAAGGGCACAGCCTGGCCAACGGATGGGTGGTCCAGAAGGCCAGGGAGACCGGGGCCCTCTTGTTGCTCGATACGGACACCCACTCCCCAGAGGACATTCTGGATCAGGCGGGCAGGGAGGCTGTGGGGGCGGGGGCCGGGCTCGGGCCGTCGGAGGTGAGGCGGTTGTGGGAGAACGCCCACGGGGTCCTCTCCCGTCTCGGGACCTCGAGGAAGGGGCCGTGACAGCAAGAGGGGGAAAGAGGGTCGGGGCCCTGGGCGGCTGGCCCTCCAAGGCCATCTTGGCATGGTGGGTGGTCATGGTGGCGGCCCTGGTTTGGAGGGAGTTTTTCTCCCCTCAGGCCGTATTGCCCTTGTTGGATCCGGTAGCCTTGGAGATCCAGGACCGCAAGGAGTGGGTGGGGATCTATTCCGGACGGGACAAGATAGGATACGCCAGCACCCAGATCTCCCGCGAAGGGGAGGGCTTCGTCATAGCGGAAAGGGCCACCATGAGGTTGAGCCTGATGGGGATCCCGAGGGAGATCAAGACCTCCACGGAAGTCAGGACTGACAGGACTTTCCTCCTGCGCTCCTTCGAGATGAACCTGGTGTCCGGCCCGGTCCGCTTCGAGATGAAGGGCCAGATGCGCGAACGCGCCGTCCATCTGGAGATCGCTTCCGCAGGCAAGGTCCGAACCAGTGTGATCCCCCTGAGCGAGCCGCCTTGGCTGGCCCAGAACCTTCGTTATCTCCTCCTGCAGAGACGCCTGGAGGTGGGAAACAGGTTTCATGTCCCGATGTTCGATCCATTGACCTTAACGAATCAGCCCATGGAGATCCGGGTGGATGGCAAGGATACCCAGACAGTGGACGGCAAGGCCGTCCCGGGCTATCGTCTGATCTATTCGTGGAATGGGCTTCAAAGCCGGGCATGGGTCACGGAGGCGGGCGAGACTTTGCGGGAAGAGGGCTGGGGGGGGTTCACCCTCGTGCGTGAGACCCAAGAGGAGGCCCTGGCCAAGGGTTGGCCGTCGGGCAAAGGGGTGGACCTGATGTCCTCTACCGCCATCCCGGTGGAGACCGCCCTCCCGTCTCCCAGGGAGCTCGGTTACCTCAGGGTCAGGTTCTCTAAGGGGGACGTGGGCCGGTTCGCTTTCTTCGAGGAGAGGCAGAAGAGTCGGGGGCTCGAGGTGGAGGTGACCAGAGAGGACCTCTCGAGGGCAAGGAGTTACAACCTCCCTCATCCGCTCACAGCCGAGCTGCACGAGGCCATGTCTCCTACCCCGCTCACCCAGAGCGACGACCCAGAGATCAGGGAAACGGCCAGCCGGATCCTCAAGGGGGAAAGGGACGCCTTGCGCGCGGTGCTATTGATAAAGGACTGGGTCTACGATTCCCTGGAGAAGGTCCCCACCGTGAGTGTCCCGAGCGCGGTGGAGGTCCTCAGGACCCGCCAGGGGGACTGCAACGAACATGCGGTGCTCTTCGCTGCCCTGGCCAGGGCCGCCGGCATACCGACGAAGATCTGCGCGGGTATCCTCTACCAAGAGGGGAAGTTCTATTATCATGCCTGGAACGAGGTCTATCTGGGCAGATGGTTCACAGTGGACCCCTTGCTCTCCCAGTTCCCGGCGGATGCGACCCACATCAAGTTCGTGGAAGGGGAGCTCGAGCGTCAGGTCCAGTTGGCGGGGCTCATAGGTCACCTCAAGGCGGAGATCGTCTCTTACCGATGATCGAGATCGTGCACCTTTCCAAGCGCTACGGCTCGTTCCAGGCCCTGGAGGACGTAAACCTCACCGTCCAGCCGGGGGAGATATTCGGATTCCTCGGCCCCAACGGCGCGGGGAAGACCACCACCATCAGGATCATGGCGGGCCTCCTCAGACCCACATCCGGGACCGTCAAGATCGCAGGCTTCGACATACGCCGTTCACCGGAGGCGGCCAAGGCCATCCTGGGCGTGGTCCCGGATCGGCCTTTTCTTTACGAGAAGCTCACGGGAACCGAGTTCCTCAGGTTCCTCGGGAGCCTCTATGGGCTGCACGGCCCCTCCTTGGAGGGGGAGATCCTGGCCCTCATGGAGCTCTTCGAACTGGAGGAGTGGAAGGATGAGCTGATCGAGAATTACTCCCACGGTATGAAGCAGAGGCTGGTCATGGCCTCGGCCATCCTCCACAGGCCCAAGGCGATCGTGGTGGACGAACCAATGGTGGGCCTCGATCCCAGGGGGGCCAGGCTCGTAAAAGGGATCTTCAGAGAGCAGGCCGCCAGTTCCAGGGTCAGCATCTTTATGTCCACCCACAGCCTGGAGGTGGCCCAGGAGATGTGCGACCGCATAGCCATTCTTCAGCGTGGGCGGGTCATCGCGGTGGGGACATCGGATGAGCTCCAGCGCATGGCGGGGAGCTCGGATCGCGACCTCGAGTCGATCTTCTTGAGACTGACGGGAGGTGAGGACGTGCAGGAACTCATTCACGCCCTCCGTTCTTCCAGATGAGCGAGGTCCAGGTGAGGGGCCAGGCGGGATCGGTGTCCTCCGTGCTGGGCGGGGACTGGCTGCGACTGCTGCGGCCCTGGTGGCTGTCGTCTCGAAGGCGCCTGGCCAGCAGGGACAGGCGGGAGCGCATCCGCTCGGCGGTCTTCCTGGGCATGGGGTGTGTGTTCTGGGCCTTGACCTTCTGGGGGTTCTGGAGGGTCCTGGTCTATTTCCAGGGGATCGAGTCGGTGGGGGAGCTCCTGGCGGCCAAGCTCCTCTCCATGATCTTCCTCACCTTCTTCGCGCTGCTGATCTTCAGCAACGTCGTAACGGCCCTGTCCACCTATTTCCTCTCGGACGACCTTGAGCTGTTGCTCGCCACCCCGGCGGCCCTGCTGGATCTTTACAGGGCGAAGTTCTTCGAGACCGTCACCAGCAGCTCCTGGATGGTCCTGTTGTTCGGCACGCCGGTCTTTCTGGTCTACGGTGTGGTCTTCGGCGCGGGGCCATTGTATTACCTCGCCCTCCTCCTCGCCTTGCCGCCTTTTCTCATGATACCGGCGGCCATGGGGGTGGCCATCATGATGCTCCTCACCAACATCTTTCCTGCCCGCAGGGCCAGGGACATCCTCATCGTCATCGGCCTCCTGTTCGGGGTCGGCCTCTATGTGCTCATACGCTTTCTCCAGCCGGAGCGCCTGGTGAACCCCGAGGCCTTCAGCGGGGTGCTGAGCTATTTCGCGGCCTTGAAGGCGCCAAGCCACCCCCTTTTGCCCAGCCAGTGGATATATCAGGTGGTCTCTCCGCTCCTGCTCAGGTTCCAAGGAGACCCCGTTTTCTTCCTGGCCATGCTCTGGTCCACCGCCGCGGCCTTTCTGATCCTGGGCGGCTCCCTGGCCCAGAGGATATACGGACAGGGGTGGTCACGTTCCCAGGAGGGGAAAAAGGCCAGGTTCTCCCGCTCCGCGATGGCCGATTTCGTTGTGAGGTTCCTGGTTTTGCCTTACCCGGAGCGCATGCGGCCCCTGGTCAAGAAGGACGCGATGATCTTTCTCAGGGACCCCACGCAATGGTCTCAGCTTTTGCTGCTCGGGGCCTTGGTGGTGGTCTACCTCTACAACTTCTCCGCGTTGCCCGTCGAGCAGGCCCCTATCGATTCCTGGTATCTGCAGAACCTGCTGGCGTTCTTGAACCTCGGCCTTGCCGGATTCGTCGTGGCCTCCGTGGCGGTGAGATTCGTCTTCCCGGCGGTGAGTCTCGAGGGAAAGGCGTTTTGGGTCTTGAGGTCCTCTCCCATGCCCGTCCGAGACATCCTCTGGGGGAAGTTCTGGTCGAGCCTCTTTCCGCTCATGCTCCTGGCCGGATTCTTGGTGGTGGCTTCCAATTATCTCCTGCGCGTCTCCACGTTCATGATGATCCTGTCCGTGGGCACCATCCTCCTTTCCACCTTCGGGATCACGGGGCTCGGGGTGGGCATGGGGGCCCTCTACCCCCGCTTTCACGTGGAGAACGTTGCCCACATCTCCTCGGGCTTCGGAGGGATGATCTACATGATCCTGGCCATCGGTTTCATCGGGGGGGTGGTCTTGTTGGAGGCCCTGCCAGTCTACCTGGTCTTCCACGCCCGTTTCATGCGCCAACCCCTCCACCTGTGGGAATACGCCACCATGGCGGCCTCTTTTCTCCTCCTCTTGTCCCTGATGGGGGCGGCCTTCTGGATCCCCATGAAGAAGGGCTTGGCGGCACTGGAGGAGATGGAGTTGTGACGAGACAGGGACCTCGCTCCACGGCGGGGATGCGGGGTCCCTGCGATGCGAGGAAGTGGGAGTTCGTATGGAGAAAGCGATCTTTTTTCCCGTGGGCGGCCTCCAACTCGAGGGCATGTTCTACTCCGCCGGGGATCTGGGGGCGGTGATCTGCCATCCCCACCCCCTCTACGGCGGGAGCATGGAGAACAACGTGGTCCACGCCGCGGCCCAGACCCTCCAGAGACACGGATGGAGCACGTTGAGGTTCAATTTCAGGGGAGTGGGCAGGAGTCAGGGGAGCACGGGGGACGGGACAGACGAGACGGAGGACGTGTTGGCTGCCATCGCCTTCCTCCAAGAAAGGCAAGGGATCCCGCCCCACAGGGTGGTCCTCATCGGCTACTCCTACGGGGCCTGGGTGGGACTGAGGGCCTTGGGGCGCAGCCGATCCCTCCTCGGTTGGGTGGCCATTGCCCCACCCGTGGGCATATGGGATTTCTCCTTCGCCGCGGGCATTGCCGGCAAGAAGCTGATCCTGGCAGGGGACAGGGACGAGTTCTGCCCTCAGCAGGCCCTCAAGGATTTCTTCGATTCTTTGCAAGAGCCCAAGGAGTGCCGTATCGTGCAGGGCGCAGACCACTTCTTCTGGAGCCAGGAGTCCGCCCTTTCCCGTGCCATGGAGCTCGTGGCAAAGAGCTGGGCGGATGGATGAACGGATCCGGGGGTCCGAAAACGGGAAAGGAGCAGGGAGGGGCGTCATGTCGAGTGGAGGCGGGTTGATCCAGCAGGGGGCCGCTTCGGGCAATCCGGAACGAGGAGGCGCGATGGACAAGGGCTCAGGGGATATCCAGAGCAGGCTCGTGGTGAAGGCGGTCCGGAATGTCCGCAGGGGATACGAAAAGGACGAGGCGGGACGCGGGATGTATCGGCCCGGCCTCAGGTTGGATCTCCAGAGGTCCCGCCTCCTGACCGAGTCCTACAGGGAGACCGACGGGGAGCCCATGGTCATCAGGAGGGCCAAGGCGTTCCGACACATCCTGACCAACATGGACATCTACATCCAGGATTGGGAGCGGATAGTCGGCAATCATGCCTCGACCCCGGAGGGGCTCTATTTCGGCATCGACATGAACTGGCGGAGCGTCGAACGAATCGTTCGCGGAGCCGAGGGGCAGAGCCTCTTGGACGACCGTGAACGTGAAGAGCTGGCGGAGTTGATCCGATACTGGAAGGGCAGGTCCATGAGCGACCGCCAGCAGGAGCTCTTCACCGGCGAGATCCTGAAGTACTGGAGATACGAGGGGACCATCATGTGGACCCACTGGTCGGAGCTCGGGATCCCCAACTACGAGAAGATCTTCAAGGTGGGCCTCAAGGGGATCATGGAGGAGGCCCGGGCCCGATTTCGGAGGGATTTGGCCTCCGGGGGACCTTGCCCCCTACCTCGGTCGGCCTCAGCTCCACTTCGGCCGAGATTGTTCCCCCAGGTCCAAATCCTCGAAAATCAAAGCGCCTCCGCCCTGCCTGCGCCAAACGGCGCGCCTGCCTGTGCGTTGCACGCAGACAGGCTGCACGCAAGCAAGCCGCTCCGATAAACACCACCACCCTATGATCACTTACAATGTTTGAGCTGCGAGTGGGCAGCCCTTTGTCCTGCATGGGCGGTTTCAAACCCGCCTCTACAGGCCGGAACGATCCGGCACCCATCCACGGTGAGCAAGCAGGGGGAAGCCTTTGCGCGAGCCTTTGTGCGAGGGCGACAAGAAGGGGGAAAGGCCTCCCCTACTTGCGGACCGCGAGGTGGTGATGCCAAAGGTGTAAAGCGAGGGGACATGGGGCTGCGCATCCCCCCGCAGGTGGGGGGCAGCATCCCGAGACAAAGCGACTTGACAACGGGGCCCCGGGCCCTATCATGGAAGAGACGGCCCGGGAGAGAAGACACTTGCAGCTGCGGGTCTCAGAGCCGCCGCTAAAGGACCCCTGGGTGCCGACACGGATTCCCTCTTAGTGAAGGAGGTGCTGCATGAGGCTGGAGACCCTGTCCGACGTCCTGACATTCGCCATACGCAAGGAGCACGATGCGAGGGAGCTCTATCTGCTCTTCCGAGGTATGGTCAAGGACCCTGGGGCCAAGACCCTCCTCGGTGAACTGGCCGACCAGGAGCTGGGCCACAAGACCATGCTGGAGGAGATCCTCCGCAGCGGCCGCGTGGGGGTCATCGGCGGCAAGAAGCCGGTGGCGGACCTCCACATCAGCGACCACCTCGTTGCAGATGAGATCGGCCCGACCAGCACTCCTCAGGACATAATGCTCTTCGCCATGAAGTCGGAGCAGGCCTCCTACGACCTTTACAATAGCCTGAAGGCCAACTACCCCGGGACCGAGCTCGAGGGGCTCTTCTCCAGGCTGGCCGAGGAGGAGTTGCGACACAAGGCGACCCTGGAGCGCGAGTACGAGGAGCACTTCATGCAGTGGATGTGAATCAGGGGCCGTCGGGGCGGCCGGCCGATCGGGCCCTTCACGGGATGCTCTCCCACTCCCGGAGGACCCTCCCCTTCCATGGGCCCACGGGCTTCTTCAGTTCTATGGCCTCGAGGATCTTCTTATGACCGGATGCATCCCCGATGAGGACGCACCCGACCAGCCGCCCGTCCCGGTAAACGACTTTGCGATAGATCCCCTTGACGGGCTCCGAGACGAGCTCGCTCTCCAGCTTGCCTTCCGGGTCTATCTCTCCGGCCGAGACGAGCTCGATGCCAGCCACCTTGAGCGTGTTGCTCATCACGGTACCCCGGTACAAGAGCTCCCCAGAGGCCATGTTCACGCCGG
>Ga0209162_1002998_pt1 | contig 14092 bp, 8 predicted proteins | sample YNPNPMetaG_FD_187121 | JGI IMG/M metagenome (GOLD analysis project Ga0209162, IMG submission 187121) | Anoxygenic and chlorotrophic microbial mat microbial communities from Yellowstone National Park, USA - YNP NP MetaG (SPAdes) (version 2) ... | reverse complement strand
GGGGGCGGCGGGGGCCAGGGGGGCGGGGGCCAGGGGGGCGTTCACCCGCACCGTCGCGCCATCGCGCCAGATCAGGTTCGGCACCGCCGACAGGTCGCCGGCGGCCGCCAGCGCCTCGGCCATCCGCAACAGCGGCTCCTCGCCTTCGAACGCCACCGCGCTGTCAATCAACCGGAAGAGGGCCGGCACCTTCGGAAGCTGCTCGCGGAGCATGGTGATGTGCGGACCGCCCACCGTCACATGGCAGTTCAACCCGCTCTGCTTGATCAGATGCGCCAGCGTCATGCCGGCCAACATCTGCCCCTCGGTCGGGATCGAGATGCCGACGATGTCGGGCCGCTCGCGCGCGATGTCGGGCAGGATCAGGCGACGGAAGAGGTCCAGGAACATGTTGCGCTGTTCATCGCGCACCGCCTGAAGGAGATTGCGACTGCTGTTCACCGGCAGGGGCGGCGTATAGCCGAGCAGATCGAGCGCGGCCGGATAGAACGGCAACGAGGCCACCTCCAGGCTCTGGACGACGGTGAGGAAGGCCTGGAGTCCGGTCGGGCCGTCCAGGAAGGCCGGACTGCGCATCACGCCGACCGCCTTTTCGACCTGTTCGGCCAGGCGGGGGCCGACCTCCAGCGCCCAACGCACCTTGTCCGGGGGCGCGGTCGGGCCGGCGGCCGCCGGCCGGCGACCCGCCTGGCGCAAGCGCGCCAGGCTCTGCTCCAGATAGGCGCGGGTCAGGACGCGCTCGAACACCTCCAGGTTCAGATCGCGCTGGATGACCTCAAGGCCGTGCGACCGCAAAAAAGATGAAAGCGCCGGCAGTGCCAGGTGCGGCATCGCCGGCGTCCAGTAGGGCGGAAAGAGCAGGAAGATCTTCATGCAATAAGCCGGATGGCGCGACCGACAATCCGGATGCCGGCCGCGCCGTTCAGCGATTCACTCCTGTTTGATGGGCTCCCCATACAGCACGCAGCGCACCTTGTGGCCCGGCTCCACCTCGACATAGGGCGGAATCATCCGGTCGCAGACGCCGGGAATGCGTTTGATGCAGCGCGGATGGAAGGCACACCCCTTGGGGATGGAATAGGGGTCTGGCACGGTGCCCCGGATGGTCTCTAACATCTGGCGTTCCTGCGTCTTGGGCCCCAGGCGGGGGATAGAGCGCAGAAGCGCCTGGGTGTACGGATGCTTGGGGTTGTGGAAAATGTCGTCCACGGGCGCCTCTTCGACGACGCGGCCCATGTACATCACCACCACGTCCTCGGTCATCTGCGCTACCACGCCCAGGTTGTGCGTGATGAACATGATCGCCATGCCCAGCTCCTGCTGAAGCCCGCGCATCAGACGCAGGATCTGCGCCTCGGTGGTCACATCCAGCGCGGTCGTCGGCTCATCGGCGATGAGCAGGCTGGGATGGCACGAAAGGGCCATGGCGATCACCGCGCGCTGGCGCAGGCCGCCCGAAAGCTGATGGGGATAGGAGTCAATGCGCTGCTTGGGCTGCGGGAAGCCGGCCATATCCAGCATCTGGATCGCCTTGGCGCGGGCCTCCTCTTTGCTCACCCTCTGGTGCAACATGATCGCCTCCATGATCTGGTTGCCGATCGTGTGCACCGGGCTGAGGGAGGCCATCGGCTCCTGGGGCACCAGGGCGATCTCGGCCCCGCGGATGCTGCGCATCAACGGCCCGGTCGGGTCGAGCTTCGTCAATTCGATCTCCTCGACCTGGCCGTGGCCGTTCGCGCCGGTCTGCCGGTAGAAAGTGATCTTGCCCTCGACGATGCGGCCGGGCCGGGGCACGATCCGCAGGATCGAGCGCGCGGTCACGCTCTTGCCGCAGCCGCTTTCGCCCACCACGCCCAACGTTTGCCCGCGGTAGATGTTGAAATCCACGCCGTCCAGCGCCCGCACGGTCCCTTCGTCCAGGAAGAAATAGGTCTTCAGGTTCTGCACTTCGACGAGAAGCTGTTCTTGTTTCATGTCGCGGGCTCCTAGCGAGCATAAGGATCGGCGGCGTCGCGCAGGCCATCGCCGACGAAGTTGAACGCCAGCACCGAGATGACCACCGCGAAGCCGGGCGTCAGCACCCACGGCGAAAGCACCAGCGAGCGCAGGTTCATCGCCTCTTGCAAGAGCACGCCCCAACTGATGGCGGGCGGCCGCAAGCCCAGGCCCAGGAAGCTCAGGCCGGTTTCGGCCAGGATCATGCCGGGGATGTTCAGCGTGAGCGCGGCAATGATGTAGGACAGGAAGGACGGCACCATGTGGCGCAAGATGATGCGCATCTCGCGCGCGCCGTTCAGCCGGGCGGCCAGGACGAAATCCTCCTCGCGCATGGCCAGGAAGCGGCCGCGCACCACGCGCGCCATCCACGTCCAGCCGACCAGCGACAGGATGACCGTGATGCCGAAATAGACGCGCTCGACGGGCCAGTCGGCCGGCAGCGCGGCGCTCAACGTCATCCACAGGGGGATCGTCGGGATGGTGCGGATGAACTCGATGGTGCGCTGGACGACGGTATCGATCCAGCCGCCATAGTAGCCCGAAATGCCGCCCAGAATGATCCCCAGGATCAGGCTGAGGAAGACGCCGACCAGGCCCAGGGTAAGGGACAGCCGCGCGCCGTAGACGACGCGCGAAAACATGTCTCGGCCCAGGCGATCGGCGCCGAACAGGAAGATGCCCTGTTTATCCTCGCCGGTCGGGATGCCGAACAGATGGATGTTGGTCGGGAAGAGGCCGAGCAGCTTGTAGTCAAAGCCCTTCACGAACAGCCGGATCGGATGCCGGATCGTCTTATCCTCGATGTAGCCGATTTGCATCGTCTCGGGGTTGACCCCGCGTTGCGTTTGATAGATGAAAGGCCAGTGAAAACGGCCTTCATCGTCTCGGATGTGGATCCGGGTCGGCGGCGCGAACTTGTACTGAATGAAGCTCGCATCGGGATCATAGGGCGCCACGAACTCGCAGAAGGCGGCCGTAAAGTAGAACAGCAACAGGATCACCCCGCTCACGAGGGCCATCTTGTGCTTGCGGAAGCGCCACCACATCAGCTTCCAGGGCGGCGCCACATAAACGCTCTCGCCGCCGCTGAGGATTTCTTCTTCCAGAGCCTGGTCTTGAAATTGGTCTCGCTCGGGTTCCGGAACGGTCATCTTATTTCTCCAATCGGATGCGCGGGTCTACCCACGCCAGCAGGATGTCCGAGATGAGCGTGCCGATCACGGTCAACACGCTCAAGAGCAGGAGGAAGCTGCCGGCCAGGTACATGTCCTGCGAGGTCAGCGCCCGCAATTGCATGGGGCCGGTCGTCTGCAGGCTGAGCACGACCGAGATCAGGGTGGCGCCCGAAATCAGATTTGCCAGCGACCAGCCGACCGTGCTGAAGAAGGGATTCAACGCCACGCGCACCGGGTATTTCCAGATCAGCTTCCACTCGTTCAGCCCTTTGGCGCGCGCCAGCTCCACGTACGGCTTGTTCAGCTCGTCGAGCAGGTTCGCGCGCGTCGTGCGGATGCCGCCCGCCGTGCCCTCCACGGCCAGGATCAACACCGGGATCCACAGGTGCTTGAGCATGTCTATCACCCGATCCACCGACCAGGGCGCGTTGATGTACTGTTCGGAAAAGAGCCCGCCCACGTTCAAGCCCAGGCGGGCCTGGGCGAAGTACATCACGATCAGGGCCAACAGGAAGCCCGGAATGCCGACGCCGATGAAGCTGATGACGGACATCACATAGTCGAGGATCGAATACTGGTGCGTGGCCGAATAGACGCCGATCGGGATCGCTACGAACCAACTGATCAGAAGCGAAAACAACGACAGGATGACCGTCAGCGTCAGGCGCTCGCCGATCAGCTCCTTGACGGGCTTCTGCCATTCCATGGATTGGCCCCAGTCCCCGCGCAGGATGATCCCGCTGATCCATTTGACGTATTGCACGTAGACCGGCTCGCCCAGGCCATAGCGCTCCCGCAGCGTCGCGATCTGTTCCTCGTCCAGGTTTTCGCCCATCGTGCGCAACTGGGCCACATAGGAGGTCAGATAGTCGCCCGGCGGAAGCTGGATGGCGACGAACGAAATGATCGAGATCAAGAACAGGGTCGGGATCATCAACAAGACACGGCGTGCAATATACGCAATCACGGGTAATCTCCTGCGAGACTCGATAGATCATTTTGTCAGCTACGTGCCTGGCACTTTCGGAAGTGCCAGGCACGTGCAAGCATATTCTCATAGATCATAATTTTGCTGCTCCAAGCCGGTCTGTGACCGGCGGTCGGGGGTCACAGACCCCATAGGCATCAAGCTAACAGGAAGATGGCGTCTTGCGCCACCTTTTCTCTCGCTCGCAGGGGGGTCTGCGACCCCCGTCTGGCCGCCTGCGACGACATGTGCAGGCCGACGACGCCGGTCGCAGACCGGCTGGAAGCTGTTTCAAAGCTTAGCTTGATGCCTATGGTCACAGATCCCCTCTGAGCTTGAATCTGTGATCTACTGATTCTATGATCTACTGCCTGATCCATGCTGTATCTGCCGGGACATCCCGGACGGCCTCGCCGCTCAGGATGTCCCGACGCCCGGTTCCGGCCCGGCTCCCGTTTAGCTGGTATGCTTGGCGGGATCGTCCCAGAAATAGGTCTCCGTATGGAGCAGATGCTCGTCGGCGGTCGTGTCGTCGATCGGCATGCCGGGCAGGTAGCCCTTGAAGCCGTTCTTGACGATGACCGGCGCGGGCTGCTCGCCCAGGATGCCGATCATGGGCAATTCCTCGGCCCAGATGTCCAGGATCTTCTGGAACGCGGCGTTCTGCTTCTTCGGATCCGGCTCGACCGAGACCTCTTCATCCCAGATCTTCCAGATCTGGCGGATCCAGTGATCCTTCGGCGGCTCCTCGGCGTTCGGGTTGGAGGGATCGCCGTAGTAGAGGCCCCAGGCCGGCGCCCACGGCCGGTCGATCATGGTGGCCAGGAAGATGGGCGCGCCCGGCGCCAGCGGAACCACCGTGCGGTCGCCGCCCCACCAGGCCGCTTCGATTTCGTTCGACTGATAGTGCTGGGTGTAGAGAGACCGCTCGGCGTACTTATAGGTGGCCTTGATGCCGACCTTGGCCAGGTACTTGCTCACCAGCAGGGCCGCGTCCTCGGTCGGGGTGCCGGTCTGGTCGGTGCCTTCGATGATGAAGGAGATCGGCGTCTTGCCGTCCTTGTGCAGCCGGATGCCATCGGGCCCCTTCTGGGTGTAGCCGGCCTCGTCCAGCAGCTTGTTCGCCAGGTCCGGGTCGTACTTGATGTACGCGTTGGACAGCTTCTCGTAATAGTTGGGCGACATCGGCAGCGGGCTGTATTGTCGCGGCTTGAGCATGCCGTTGAAGACCAACTGGTTGATCTCCTCCCGGTTGATCGCCGATGAGATCGCAATGCGCACCTTGCGCTCGTTGAAGAACTCGCGCAACAGCTTGTTCTTGGTCGTCAGGTTGAGCTGGATGGCCACGTGGTTGGCGTTGACGCCCAGGAACACCTTGTAATCGCCTTTCTGCTCCGCCTGCTTGTACAGGGTGTAGTTGGCGATGGTCATGTGGCGGTTCTGGAAGTCTATTTCGCCGTTGGTCACCCACAGGTTGAGCACCTCCGCGTTCTCGAACAGGCGGTGCGTGATCTTATCTATGTACGGCAACTGGTTGCCGTCCTTGTCCACGGCCCAGAAGTAGGGGTTGCGCTCCATGACGAACAGCTCTTTGGAGAGCGCGCCCTTGGCCAGCCAGCCGCCCAAGAAGGGTCGCTCGGGATTGGCATACCAGTACTGGGCGAAGTCCAGGTAGTAGCGCTCCCAGCTATCGAAGCCGCGCTTCTTGACCTCGTCGGCGAGGGCCTGCTTGTTGTCGGTCGTATCCTCGTGCACCTTCTTCATGTAATGGGCCGGGGTGTTGGGGCCTGTGACCGAGCGGGTAACGCCGTAGAGGAAGAGCGGCTTGGGATCGTCGTAGGTGAACTTGAGCGTGTATTTGTCGGGCGCTTCCAGCTTGACGATGTTCTTGGTCTTCGAGCTGCGCCACTGGGCCGGGATCGAGGCATTCAGCTTCTTGTTCTGCAGCTCGTACTGATACCACCACAGCGTGTCATCGGCGGTATACTCGACGCCGTCCGACCACTTCATGCCTTCCCGCAGCTTCAGGGTCCACGTCTTGGCGTCCGGGCTGACCTGCCACGACTCGACGATGCGCGGCTGCAGATTGAGGCTCTTGTCGAACCACACCCAGAAGCGGTCCACGAACTTGGTCGGGCCCCAGCGATCGGAGACGCCGTTAAACGCGCGACGCATCGTGCCGCCGTACTTGCCGCCGCTCTCCTGCGTCGGCAGGACGCACGGCTTCTTGGGCAGGCGCTGGTCCACCGGCGGCAGCTTGCCGGCCTTCACCAGCTCGGCCAGCATCGGGGCTTCCTTGTACTGGCTGACGGGCGCAGCCGGCGCCTTGGTCGGCTCGGGGGCCTTGGTGGCCGCCGGCGCGGCCGGCGCCTTGGTCGGCTCGGGCGCTTTCGTCGGCTCCGGCGCCTTGGTCGGCTGGGCGGCCGGGGCCTTGGTCGGTTCCGCCTTGGGCGCAGGCGTGGCCTGGCCGCCGCACGCGGCAGCAGCCGCTCCCACGGCCGTCAGCGCCGACAGGCGGAGGAACTCACGACGATTGATGAGCTTCTTCATGGGTCTTGCCTCCTTGGAAAACATACAGATACATTTGCTGTGAATTGCCAAACTGCCCTTGTTGTGCGTCCTGTTCCGCTTCTTCCTCCTTTGCGCCATGATCTTTGCGCGGGCCCGACGCCCTGGCCAACGCCGGGCCGCGGGCCGAACGCGCGTTACAATCCCATGACGCCGATCAACTTGAGTTCTTCGGCCCGATGACAACTGACGAAGTGATCCGGCGAGATCTCGCGCAGGACCGGCGCCTCGGTCTTGCACCGATCTATGCAGTAGCGACAACGCGGATGGAAGTAGCAGCCGGAGGGCGGGTGCGCCGGGTCGGCCACTTCGCCCTGCAACGGCACCGCTTCGGTGCGCAGGCGCGGATCGGGCTTGGGCACCGACGAGAGAAGCGCCTCGGTGTACGGGTGCCGCGGGGTGAGGAACAGCTCGTTTGTGGCGGCGCTCTCCACCAGCTTGCCCACGTACATCACCGCCACCCGATCGCTGATGTGCTCGACCACGCTCAGGTCGTGCGAGATGAACAGGTAAGTGAGCCCGAATTGCGCCTGCAACGACTGGAGCAGGTTGAGGATCTGCGCCTGCACCGAGACGTCCAGCGCCGACACCGGCTCGTCGCAGACGACGAGCTGCGGGTGCAACGCGAGCGCCCGCGCCACGCCGATCCGCTGGCGCTGGCCGCCGCTGAACGCATGCGGATAGCGCGTCATATACTCGGGCCGCAAGCCCACCACCTTGAGCAGCTCGGCCACACGCTCTTTCAGCTCTGCGCCCTTCGCGATGCCGTGGTTGTAGAGCGGCTCGCCGACGATCTCCAGCAGGGTCATGCGCGGGTTGAGAGAGGAATAGGGGTCCTGGAAGATGAGCTGCATGTTCTTGCGCAACTGCCGAAGCTGGCCCTCGTCCATCGTCGTCACATCCACGCGGCCCAACGTGCGGTCGTTGAACCAGATGTGGCCGGCGGTCGGCTCATAGGCCCGCAAGATCAGCCGGCCGATGGTGGTCTTGCCGCAGCCGCTCTCGCCCACCAGGCCCAGCGTCTCGCCTTCGCGGATGAAGAAGCTGACATCGTCAACCGCCCTGACGTTGCCCACCTGGCGGGAGAAGAGAAAGCCGCGACGGATGGGAAAGTATTTCTTCAGACCCTCTACTTCCAGAAGCTTGGGGCGATCGGTGGTTTGTTCGGGCATCACACGATTCCTGTCATGGATGGATTGTGCACGCCGGCGTGCTCCAGCATGGCGACAAAGTCGTCGTACATCACGGCCTTGGGCAGGTAACCGGCCGCGCCGTCCTCCAGCGCTTCGACCGGTTCGTCCTGGCCCACGTACAATACGACCGGGATGTCGCGCGTGGCGGGCTCGGCGCGCAGGCCGGCGAGCATCTTGCGGCCCGAAATGCCGGGCAGATCTACGTCCAGGATGATCAGGGCCGGCCGCACATGATGCGCCAGCTCGATAATCTCCTTGCCCTGACACGCGCTGACCGTGTCGAACCCGCTTTCTTCAGCATAGCGCTGAAGCAGATAGGTGATATCGGGATCATGGGCGGCGATCATGATCGTCTGGGACATGCGGCGCATCTCCGGGCACACGGGCCTCAAGTCGTGGCGCGGCCAGCACGGCCTGGTCGTCCACGCGCCCGGCGCTTTCGGGAGTGCCAGGCGCGCGAATTCGATGATCTTACCTCGACAATTGGTAATCTAACATTGTCGAGTTACTATCAACGGCGGGACACGATTATGATATCTTAATCCCGCCCCGCGTGTCTTTCGCCTTTGGGACATTAAATCAAGATTTTGGAGCAAGTGCGCGGCGTTGGTACTCGCGCGGCGACATGCCCGTTTCGCGGCGGAACGCGTCCGCGAAATAGCTGCTGCTCGCGAAGCCGGTGGCGATGGCCACCTCGGTGATGGTCCTGTCTCCGGCTTCGAGCAGCCGTTTGGCCCGCTCGATCCGGTAGCGGCTGAGGTAGGTGATGGGCGATACGCCCATTTCCTGGTGGAAACAGCGCGTCAGGTGCCGCGCGCTGACGCCGATATGCGCGGCCACATCCTCGCGCGAGATCGGCTCGGCATAATGCTCGTGGATGTAGGCCATGGCTTTGCGCGTGGTGCGCTGCGCTTCGCTGCCCAGGCGCTTGCTGCGCGTCAGGGCCGCCTCGATGTGCGCCAGCGTCTCTTCGGCCGTGAAGAGCCCTTTCTGCAGGACGGCCGCCACCCCGCGGTTGAGCTGCTCCATCTCTCGCTGCGTCAATGTCTGGGCCGTGACGACGATGACCGGGATTCCGCGCAGCCGCTCGTCCTCCTGCATCGCGGCCAACACGGCCATCCCGTCCAGCTCCGGCATCATCAGGTCGAGCAAGACCAGAGACGGCCGTTCGGAACGCATGAGCTCCAGAGCGATGCGACCGTTCGCGGCCCGCAACACCCGACAATCGGGCAACGCCTCGGCCACCAGCCGGGCGTGCAAGTCCAGGATGTGCGGATCATCGTCCACGACCAGGATGCTCCGGCTGCCGCTGCCGACGGCCGGCGTCAGGCCGTAACGCTCCAAGGCCTCTCGCAACGCGCTCGCCTCCACCGGCTTGGTCAGATGGCCCAATGCCAGCATCGCGCCTGCGTCGGGCCGCGGCAGGGCATAGAAGAACACGGGCACATCGTGTAAGGCCGGATGGCCGCGCAACGCCTCGATCACCTGCCAGCCGCGCGCCGAAGCCGGTTCGCAATCGAGCAAGACGGCCCCCGGCGCCAGCGCTAACAACGCGTCGAGCCAGTTGGGATGGCCGTCCAGGCACAACGAAGTGGCCTGGAAGCCGTCCCGGCGCAACGATTCCACCAGATGGTGGCCGTCGGCCGACCCGGCCGTCAACAGGACGACCGTCTGCGAGGCCGGTCGGCGAGCGGCTTCCTTTTCCTGGCGCCACACCGGCAAGGTGAAATAGAAAGTAGACCCCCCTTCCTCTTCGCCGGAGGAGTGCACGCCGATCTGTCCGCCGTGCAGCTCCACCAGCTCGCGGCAGATCGCCAGCCCGATGCCGAGGCCGCCGTAGCCGCGCGCGGCGGTGCGCTCCGACTGGCGGAACTCGTCGAAGATCGCTTCCTGTTCGTCCAGGGGCACGCCCGGGCCGGTATCGCTCACCGAAACGGTCACGCTGGCGCCGTCCGTTTCGGCCATCAGGACGATCCGGCCGGCTTCCGTGAACTTAACGGCGTTGGTCACCAGGTTGAGGGTCACCTGCCGCAGCCGCGACGCGTCGCCGTACACGGTCGGCAGCGCATCGGGGATGATCGCCTGCCATTCCAGCCCCTTGGCGCGCGCCATCTGCTCGCCGATCAAGGCGACCGGCCGTAAGATCTGGCTCATGTCGAGGGGCGCCTTGATCAGCCGGAGCTGGCCGGTCTGGCTGCGCGCCAGGTCGAGCACATCGCGCACCAGGCCATCCAGTTGCTGTGCGCTGACATGGATGCGCGCCAGGTCCTGCCGATAGGGTTCGGGCAGCGGCGGCCGGCGATCGCCGGTCCGTTCGCGCAGCAGCATTTCGCTCAGGCCCACCAGGAGGATCAGCGGCGTGCGGAGTTCGTGGCTCACCATCGAGAGGAAGCGGCTCTTCAAGCGGTCGGCTTCCTCGGCCAGCCGGCGGCCCTCCTGCGCGGCTTCCTGCGCGGCCACGGCCTGGCGATAGAGCCGGGCGCTCTGCTCCGACAGCATGACGGACTTGAGCGCCACGCCGATCGCCTCCTGGAGCACCGCGTAGAAATCGCCCGGCACCTTCTGATCGAACATCACCAGGCCAAGCCGGTCCTCCTGGAAGACGAGCGGCAGGAGCAACAGGCTCTCGCGTTGATCGGGCGGAAGGAGCTCGCCCATGGCCAGATCGCGCGCGCGGACAAGCCGGCCTTCAGGGCCCAGGTCGACGCGGCCGTGTTCGTCATAGGCCAGCAACAAGCGGCACCACTCGCCGGGCGCGGACGGGTCATCGTAAAGGGCCAGGTAACAGCGGCCGATGCCCAGGCCGGGCAATTCCTCGGCCAGCACATCCATCAGGTCGGACAACCGGCCGCTCGTCGCCAGGCAATGCGAGATGCGCTGCAGGCGTTGCGCCCGGTTCTGCGCCAGCCATTCGCGATAGCCGCGCATGCGAAAAGCATAGTCGCCGATCATCACGCGGGCCTGGTGCCAGAGGTCTTCCCCGCGCACGAGCAACGCGGGCTGTGCAACCAGATAGGGCAGGAGCTGCCGACGCAGGACGGAGATAGCCCCTTGCCAGGCAATCACGTCGCTGCCGGCCGCCACCTCCTGGCGCAAGATCGCCTCCAGAGCGGGCAGAAATCCGCCAACCGCCTCACCGGAGAGGTCGGCGAGAAACGCGTCCAGGAACTGCTCCGCGCGCTCCGTGCCGTCCAGTTGCGCGCTCAACGCCGCCAGGCATTGGCTGCGCACGGCCGGCGCGGAAAAGGCCACGTCTTCGACGACCGGCCGCGACAGCTCGCCCGCGGCCAGGACCACGGCCGGGTCCGGGCAGCCGCACGACTGGCGCACCACCAGCCGGGTGGGCAACAGCACCTGCGCCGGCGCCGGCTCGCCGGCCATCAAGGCCATCAGCAGGTTGACCGCCTGGCGACCCCGTTCGTACATGCGCCAGGGCACCGAGGTCAACGGCGGAGTGACCAGCCGGCCCAACGGCGTATTGTCGAAGCCGGTCACCGACACGTCCTCGGGCACGCGCAGGCCGTGCGCGCGCAGCGTGTCCATCGCGTCGACGGCCACCTGATCGTTGACGCATACCACCGCGTCGAAGCTCGCCCGACGCTCGTCCAGGAACAGTTCCACCGCGGCCCGGCCGCCCGGCTCGTACCACTTGTAGCAGGGGGAGATGAGCTCGGGAAGCAGCGGCAGGCCGAATTCCTGCAAGGCATCCAGATAGGCGCGGTAACGCTCATCCGCGTCGCGATGTCCTTCCGGCCCCCGCACGAAGGCGAGCCGGCGCCGGCCGTGGACGGTGATCAGGTGACGCATGACTTGCTTCATGCCGTCATAACTGTCGAGGAGGATGCCGGGGATGCCCTCCAGCGTCACGCCGATGCTCACCATCGGCAACGGCCGATAGCGGTCGCAGAAGCGGCGCAACGCAGCGAAGCCCACGTAGCTGGCCAGCGACGAGGCCCAGACGATCAGGCCGTCCAGCCGGCCGCTGTCAATCAGGTCATAGATGAAGTTGCCGCGGCGGCTGAAATCGTCCGGATCGTGAAGATAGCCGCCGGCAAAGCACAACAGGCGGCCGCCGTGTGCGCGCACCGTGTCGGCGATCCCCGGCCACAGGCTGGAGCGCGATTCGCCGAATATGTTGTCCATGATCACGCCGATAGTCGGCCCGCGGCGACCCGCGCGCGAAACCGCCATCGAGAGGTCGCTGCTCATGTCCGGTCCTCACGAACTCCGGTCAACAGCACCGCGCCCGCTTCGTAGCGCCAGCGCTCGGCCAGCCGCGGCCAGCGGCGCATCGCCGAGTCGGCCGTGCGCACCGACCACGGCGCGGCGCGCCCGTGTTACGCCCACCGGAAAGGTTTTCGGACTCCACATCACAGCCTCCTTGCCGCGTGCTTGACCCAGCGTGACGATCAGGGTATCATAAGGTTATTATACCATAGCCAGCGCAAATGATCTTTGGATGGTAGCTCACATGCGCCTCAAACTTGCCTACGACAAAACCGGCCTGTTGCTGGAACTGCCCGACGACCTCGACATCACCGTCGTCGAGTCCGCCTTCGTGCCCGGCCTGGCGGATCCGGCCGCGGCGCTCCGCGAGGCGCTGGCCGCGCCGATCGGCACCCCGCCGTTGCGCGAACTCGTCCGGCCCGGCGAACGGGTCGGCGTGGTCTTCAGCGACATCACCCGGCCCACCCCCAACCACCTGATCCTGCCGGCCGTCCTGGACGAGCTATCCCGCGTGCCCGGGGTGGAGGTCACCCTCTTCAACGCGCTGGGGACGCATCGCCCCAACACCGGGGCCGAGCTGCGCACGATGCTCGGCGATGAGATCGCGGCGCGCTACCCCATCGTCCAGAACAACGCGTTCGATCCGGCCACCCAGGTGCACGTGGGCCGCACCCGCCGCGGACACGAGATCTGGCTGAACGCGGCGCTGATGGCGTGCGACCTGAAGGTGCTCACCGGCTTCATCGAGCCGCACTTCTTCGCCGGCTTTTCGGGCGGCGGCAAGGCCATCATGCCGGGGATGGCCGGATTGCGCACGGTGCTGGGCAATCACGACGCCGGCATGATCGCGGATCCGGCCGCCACCTGGGGCGTCACCGTCGGCAACCCGATCTGGGAGGAGATCCAGGAAGTGGCGCAGCAGGCGGGCCGGCTCTTTCTGGTCAACGTGACGTTGAACCGGGAGAAGCAGATCACCGGCGTCTTTGCCGGCGACCTGCGCGCCGCGCACGCGGCCGGATGCGACTTCGTGCGGCGCACGGCCATGGTGGCCGTGCCGTATCCGTTCGACATCGTCATCACCACGAACTCCGGATATCCGCTCGACCTGAACCTGTACCAGGCGGTCAAGGGGATGAGCGCGGCCGGCCAGGTGGTGCGGCCGGGCGGCGCGATCATCAGCGCGGCGAGCTGCTGGGACGGCATCCCCGATCACGGGCTCTACGGCAGGCTCCTGCGCGAGGCCGCCAGCCCGCAACAACTGCTCGAGCGCATCCAGACGCCCGGCTTCCTGGAACAGGATCAGTGGCAGGCGCAGATCCAGGCGCAGATCCAGCTCAAGGCCGAGGTATACGTCTACAGCCACAATCTGACCGACGAGCAGATCACCGCGGCGCTGTTGCGGCCATGCCACCGCATCGAGGACACGGTAGATGAGCTGCTGAAGCGATACGGCCGCCAGGCGCGCATCTGCATCCTGCCCGAAGGGCCGCAGACAATCCCCTACGTTGCGCGCTGAGCCGGCTCAGGCCGGCGCGGCAATGCGGTCGGCCCGCACGCGATCGTAGAGGTCCAGGATGCGGTCGGCGATGAGCGGCCAGCCGAACTGCTGTGCCAGCCGGACGGCGTTGGCTTGCAACCGCCAGCGCAGGTCGTCTTGTTTGAGGATGCGCCGCAACGCGTCGGCCAGGGCGGCCGGGTCGCGTTCGGGCACCAGGAGGCCGGTCACGCCGTCCTGCACGGTGTACACCAGGCCGCCCACCCGGCTGGCCACCACCGGCGTGCCGCACGCCATGGCCTCCAACGCGACCATGCCGAACGACTCGTAGTGCGACGGCATCACCAGCACGTCGGCCGCGCAATAGTAGTCGGGCAGGGTATCTTGCCCTTGTTTGCCCAGGAAGGTCACCAGCTTGCTGATGCCCAGTGCGTCGCGCAGCTCGATGAGCCGGCGCATCTCGGCCGTC
>Ga0209162_1002995_pt1 | contig 14107 bp, 10 predicted proteins | sample YNPNPMetaG_FD_187121 | JGI IMG/M metagenome (GOLD analysis project Ga0209162, IMG submission 187121) | Anoxygenic and chlorotrophic microbial mat microbial communities from Yellowstone National Park, USA - YNP NP MetaG (SPAdes) (version 2) ... | reverse complement strand
GCGAAACACGGCAATTGAGAATTTTAACCGCTGAGACGCAGAGTTCGCAGAGATTTTTTGTGGTTTTCTCTGCGTTCTCAGCGGCTCTGCGGTGAAAGATTTGACTTTGAGAAAACCACGAGGCAAAAAGGTATGGTTTTTTCAAGGTCCCTTGATGCCCTGTGCGAAACACGGCAATTGAGAATTTTGACCGCTGAGACGCAGAGTTCGCAGAGATTTTTTGTGGTTTTCTCTGCGTTCTCAGTGGCTCTGCGGTGAAAGATTTGACGTTGAGAAAACCACGAGGCAAAGAGGGATGGTTTTCTCAAAGTCCGAGATTTCGGGGGCGAATTTGGTAAAGCAATCAGTTTTTGCAGTTTTTTGCCAAAATCGCTCTGTCGCTCCACAAAAGCCAAGACTTATCAGGCGACTTTGAGAAGGCCATAGCACATCCAAACCTCCCCGCTTTCGGGAAACACCCAGGCAGAATCTACCAGCCTGCCTCAAACACAACCCGCCCCAGCAAACAAGCCTGATGAAGTCTTGAGACGATATGCTTATAATTGAGGCACCATGTCATGTACAAACGCCACAATCGAAAATGCCATTTCCTGCCGCGCCGATCTTTTTGACGCGCCCCACCAGAGCGCCTTCCGTCTCTTCAACGGCTTTCTGGAGGGTTGCCCCGCCCTGGTCATAGACGTGTATGCCTCCACCCTGGTCATCTTCAACCTGGCCGATCCGCCCACCCTGCTCGATGAGTATGTTCAGGCGGCGCTCGACCTGGCGCGAGCACACCTGCCGTGGCTGCAGTCAGCACTCGTGAAAACGCGCCACGCCCCCTCCCCCGAAGACCGCCGCGGACGGCTGCTGTTTGGCACATCCCCCAGCCGCAAGATTCGGGAACATGGAGTCTGGTATGCCCTCGACCTGACTCTCCATCAGGACGCGACTTTCTATTTAGATACACGCAATCTGAGAAAATGGGCCATTGAGAACCTGCGCGGGAAGTCGGTCCTGAACACATTTGCCTACACCGGCAGTCTAGGCGTAGCCGCCCTGGCTGGTGGCGCAAGCCGAGTCGTCCACATTGACCTGGATCGGCAATTTCTCAATCTTGCCAAAACCTCCTATACCCTCAATGGATTTTCCATCCACAAAGCCGATTTCATCAGCGGAGATTTCTTTGCAGAAGTCAGCCGGATGAAACGCGTCGGGGAACGCTTCGACTGCGTCTTCCTCGATCCGCCCTTCTTCTCGAAAACCTCCCGTGCCCGCCTCGACCTGAACACCGATAGCACCCGCCTCATCAACAAAGTGCGCCCGCTCATCAACGACGGCGGCTGGCTGATTGCAGTCAATAACGCGTTGTACGTCAGCGGGAACGAATACCTGGCGGCGCTGGAGGCGCTCTGCACCGACGGCTATCTCCGCCTCGTGGACACGATCCGGATCCCCGACGATTGCACCGGCTACCCCCAAACGCGCCTGGGAGCACCCATCACAGATCCTGCCCCGTTCAACCATTCGACCAAAATCGCGGTCCTGGAAGTAAAACACAAGTGATTTTTCTGTAAAAACTTGCCCAACACAAAGGTCACCAAAGGGCCACAAAGGAAATCTTTTCATTACCGTCATGTACTTTATGTCCTTCTGGTTAAAAGTCTTTTTGCAGTGAAGTCATCGTGATTCTGCTAAGGGCAGGGCACCTGCTCACGCATTAAGTAGTCTTCGTCACCTCCTGATACAGGTTCACGATCTGGTCAGCGATATTTTTCCAGTCGTAACTTTTAGCATACTCGGCCGCAGCACGCCCCATCTTTTCCCGTAAGGCATCATCTTCCAGCAAGAGGCCCAACTTTTCGCACAAGGCATCGTGATCTTCGGCAGGGACGGTGAAACCCGTCACACCATCCTGCACCAGGAACGCCAGCCCGCCCACCTGCGAAGCGACGACCGGCGTGCCACACGCCATCGCTTCCAGCGCCACCATGCCAAACGACTCGTAATAAGAGGGCATCACCAACACATCGGCGGCGGAGTAGTAGTAAGGCAGGGTGTCCTGTCCGCGTTTGCCCAAAAAAACGACCACCTTGCCCATCGCCAGGTCATCGCACATCTTTTGCAGGCGCGCCATTTCTGCGCTCATTGCGGCAGGGTCGGCCTCTGGTTCGCCGCCGATGATGACCAGCGACACCCGTTCCCCTCCTTCGGTGCAACGCAGGCAGGACATGGCGCGAATCAGCGTGTCCAGTCCCTTCAGTGGCTCAATGCGCCCGACGAACAACACCACCCGGTCTTCGGGCGGAATACCCACAAACTGGCGCGCCTCGTCCAGTGGAATGGGGTAAAAGTGACCCGTATCCACACCCGGCGGGATGACAACGATTTTGCGCGGGTCAGCCTTATAGAGCCACTCCAGTTGGGCACGCTCCGCCAGCGTGGCAGCAACAATCCGGTCGGCGCGACGGATCACCTGCCGCTCCCCATCCAGACGATAAGCCCCCTCCCGTTCCTCATCGGAACGAGCGACGCGGTTCTTCATCTCCCCCAGGGTATGGAACATCTGGACAATCGGCACGCCAGACCATAAGTCCGAAAGCGTCGCGGCGGCAATGCCGGACATCCAGTAATGGCTGTGGATGAGGTCATAGCGGATCCCTTTTTCGACAGCAAAACGATGAACACCTTCCACAAAATGGGGAAGGTATTCTACCAACTCCTGTTTCGGGCGCGGGACCTCAGGCCCGGCAGGCACATGGACAACACGATTGCCATAGCCGAGATCGTGCAGCACATGGGGAACATGTTCATCCTGCGAGCGGGTAAAGACATCCACATGAATACCTCGACGACCCAGCGCGATGGTCAGATCGCGTACGTAGACATTCATACCGCCCGTATCTTTGCCACCCAGTGTAGCAAGCGGGCAGGTGTGATAGGAGAGCATGGCAATTTTCATAGCAAACAGTATAACGGAACTTGCCTGATTTTGCAGGATGCTGTATAATCCCGCCGCCAGTTAAAAAAGCCACCATAGCTCAGCCGGTAGAGCAGACGTTTCGTAAACGCCAGGTCAAGGGTTCGAATCCCTTTGGTGGCTCTGGAAATTCAAGTCAAAAGTCGAAGGCCAAAAACGACCTTCGACTTTTTTCGTTTGCTAAAGTGGAACAGGCGCTGGCACTGGCCGGAACGTCACCAGTTGAAGAGTTTGTCCAACTCTTCCGGCGGCACGTCGAAGACGGCGCCGGTGGGGGGAAGGGGTTCGCGGGTCATCCACTCCGGCAGGCGGTCGTCGGCGGGGGTAAAACCGGCGCGGCGGTTGAATTCGCGCTCCAGTTTCAGGGTTTCCTTCCCCAGCACCTGCAAGATGTCATCGGGGACGTCCCAGCCGTAGCGGGCATGGAGCAGACGGGCAATTGTCCCGGCTGGGGCAGCGGCAAAGCCAAAACCGGCAAAGATGCACGCGCCGAGGGTGTCGTACCCGGCCATGGCAATTTGTTTGGTGCGTGAGAGTTCAACCTGACCATTGGGGTCGAGGTGGTTGATTTTGTCGCGAATGGTCAGCCCGGCCGTGTGATCGCCTCCTTGGGGAGAGGTGGCATAGGTCACGCCCGTGCCTTTGATGGCGCGCGGTTCGTAGGCAGCCATGGCCTGATTCTTGACCACCGGCACACGCTCGATGCCCAGCACTTTACCGGTCATGGCCGCGCCGTTGCCGAGAATGCGTCCCAGCGGGGTGTTGCGGCGAATCTCATCCACCAATGCGAGGGCGCGTTCCAGATCGCCCCATTCCATCAGGCCCGCTTCGGCAGCCACGCCCAGGGCAGCGCCGGTGTCAATCGAATCCAGCCCCAGGTCGTTGACGACGTAATTCAGCCGCGCCACGTCATCCAGGGAGGGCATGCCCAGGTTGGAGCCCATCAGGCCGATGGTCTCGTATTCGATGGGCGCCACCAGCGCCGTCTGCCCGTCCTGGTCCGGATAGACGTTCGAGCATTGGATCGTGCAGCCGGGCATGCAGGCATGACTGGGCTTGCCAACGCCGCCGCGCTGAAGGATGGTCTCGCGCAGATATTCGCCCGAAAGGGTCTCGGCATGCTCGAACTGACCGGCAGAGAAGTTGCGCGTGGGAAGCGATCCGAAGGTCTGGCACATTTGCACCATGGCGGCCGTGCCGTAATCGTGATAGGTGTGGGTCTGGGGGTGATCCATCAGGGCTTTGGTGAAGGCCTTTTGGGCTTCTTTGAAGGCCGTCGGGTCGGCAATCGGCGGCTTTTCTCCACCGGTGGCATCAATGACGATGGCCTTGAGGCCCTTGGACCCCATCAGCGCCCCCAGGCCGCCGCGCCCGGCGATGCGCGAGGGGACTTTGTCTTTGTCCAGGTTTTGGATGCCTGCGGCGCGCAGTTTCATCTCGCCGCCGGGGCCGATGAGGGCCACGGCCACCTTTTCGCCGTAGCGTTCGAGCAGACGCCGGGCCGATTCGTACACGCCCAGACCGGCGAGGTCATCTGCCGGGTCAAAGCGCGCTCCGGCTGTTGAGAGATGCAGCACCCACCAGCCGGGTTTGGCCGGCATGTCTTCGATGATTAACGCCTTGATGCCCAGCAGGGTCAACTGCATGCCGGTTGTGCCGCCAGCGTTGGCCTCTTTGACACCACCGGTGAGCGGGGATTTGCCGCCAACGGAGATGCGGTCGCAGGAAGAGAGCATGTGTCCGACCAGCAGACCGGGGCAGAAGAGCAGTTTGTTCTTCGGGCCAAGCGGTTCGCATTCCGGCGGAACCTCGTCGAGGAGGATACGGGCGATCAGGCCGCGCCCGCCGAGACGTTCCCAGGTTGCGGGAACGGGTTCCAGGTTCAGGGTTTGTGTTTTTACATTTACTCGCCAGATTTGCATAGGTTACCTCTCTGTTAACGCGGATTGCGCGAATTAGACGGATTACGCGGATGACGGGGATATTCCTTTCTTGTTTTCGGTCTTTCGGCGGGTGTTGACGATGCGAGCGTGGGTGACGCTTTCTCCGCCAAAGTTGATGACGAGCGCAAGCGGTAGTCCGGTCGCGCGCACATAGGTCAAGGCTTGCTGTTTGTGGATGGGTAAAATTTCTGCAACGGCCTTGAGTTCCAAGATCACTTTCTCCTCTACAACAATATCCAGAAAGTATTCGCCAATTGTCTCGCCGCGGTAGGAAACTGTGGCGCGCTTTTCAACGTCAACCTTGTGGCCACGCAAGCGCAATTCCATCACCAGCGCCTTTTTGTAAATCGCTTCAGGGAATCCCGGCCCAAGACAATTGTGCACTTCAAAAGCCGCGTTGAGAATCTCGTAGGACAAAGTCTCTTCGACCAGCGGCATTCCAACCTCACAAACCAATCTCAGTCCGCGAAATCCGCATCATTCGCGTCATCTGCGCTCCTATCCGCGCAATCCGCAAAATCCGCGCCATCCGCGTTACCCGAACAACGCCTGCACCGCCTCGCGGAAGACCTGGGTATGGTAATCCACATCGGCTTCGGTGGTGTCAGCGGCGATGAGAGCCATGTTGTGGAAGGGTGTCATCAGGATGCCGCGGTTGAGCGCCCACAAGTGCATGTAGCGGTCGAGTTCGCTGTCCACTGCGGCGTTGGCCTCACCGCCATTGCGAGGCGGGGTAGCGCGGAACCAGTACTCAACGCGGAAGCCGAGACGTTTGACGATCCAGGGCAGGTCAAATTCCTTGATGACGTCCAGCACGCCCTGTTCATAGCGGTCGGCCAGTTTTTCGCAGCGCTCATACATGGCCGGGGTGAGGACGTGCTCCAGCGTGGCGCGCATGGCCGCAATGGAGAGCGCGTTGCCTGCCAGCGTGCCGCCGATGCCGCCTACATCCGAAAGGTCAATATCCAGTTTACTCCAGAAGGCATCGGCCACTTCTTCGGTGAAGCCATAGATGCCAGCCGGAATGCCGCCTGCCAGCGGCTTGCCGCAGGTCAGGAAATCAGGCTTGAGACCGTACCGACCGGTGTAGCCGCCGGGACCAGCGCACAGGGTGTGAGTCTCGTCAATGATGAGGTAGGTGCCAGTGCGGCGGGTGATTTCGCGCAGGGCGTCGTGATAGCCGGGGTCGGGGTGGATGATGCCGATGTTGGTCATCACCGGTTCGGCCAGCACGCAGGCCACATCGCGGGGGGCAAGGGCGGTCTCAAGCGCAGCAATGTCGTTGAACTCAATCACTTTGGTCGTCTCGATGGGGTTGACGGGCATGCCCAGGTTGCCGGGACGCGGGCCAGGGGTCCCTTCTTCGTCCAGGGCGATAAAGGTCTCATCCACCGAGCCGTGATAGCAGTAGTTGTACACCAGAATCTTCTGACGTCCGGTGATGTGACGCGCCATACGGATGGCAAAGCGGTTGGCATCGGTGGCGGTCAGCGTGAATTGCCAGTACTTCAGGCCAAAGCGGCGCTGGAGTTCCTCACCCACCCAAATACAATCTTCGGTGGGCAGCATCAGGGTAATCCCTTTTTCCACCTGACGCTTAACCGCTTCAACGGTGGCATCCGGCGAATGGCCGGTCATCGCGCCGGTATCGCCGAGGCAGAAGTCAATGTAAGTGTGGCCGTCCACATCGGTAAAGTGCGCGCCTTTGGCCTCTTTGACAAAGACCGGGAAGGTGCCGGCCCAGCGAATCATCCACAGCATGGGCACGCCGCCTTGCATAGACTGGCGGGCGCGCTGGAACAACTCATACGATTTGGGATGTTCGGCATGGAACTTTTGCTCTTCAGCGCGCAAGAGACGTTCGAGGCGAGAGCGATCAAGGGTTCTCATAGGATCTCCAGGGTCAGGAAAATCAGATAATCAGGTACTCTTACAAGGCAGTTCGGAGGGCTTCGGCGAAGATGGCGAGAGCATCGTTGATTTGCTCCTCACTGACAATCAGCGGCGGGATCCAGCGGATGACGTTGTCGTAGGTGCCGCAGGAAAGGAGAAGCAAACCGCGCTCTTCGCAGGCATGAATGACGCGCTTGGTGATGGATTTGTCGGCCGGTTTGCCGTCCACGGTGAACTCGGTGCCGATCATCAGCCCCAGGCCGCGCACATCGCCGATGATGGGATACTGCTCCTGAAGTTTGCGCAGGCCACTCATCAACTGGACCCCGCGCCGGGCCGCGTTACCGATCATGTCTTCCTCGCGCATAGCGCGGATGGTGGCGACCGCCGCGGCGCAGGCCAGGGCATTGCCGCCGTAGGTGCCCCCATGCGAGCCAACCTGCCACTTCTTCATCAGGTCAAGGCGGCTGAAGACACCCGAAAGCGGCAGCCCCGAGGCGATGCCCTTGGCAACGGTCATAATGTCGGGAACGACGCCGAAATGCTCCTGGGCAAACCACTTTCCAGTTCGGCCAAAACCCGACTGCACTTCGTCGAGAATGAGCAGGAGACCGTGTTTGTCGCACAATTGGCGCAGTCCCTGCATGAAGGCCGCGGGCGGGTTGACGTAACCACCTTCGCCCAGCACCGGTTCGATCAACACAGCGGCAGTCTCAGCGGGAGAAGTCTGGGAGAGGAGCAGTTCTTCCAGGGCATTCAGGCAGTATTCGGTCGTCTTCTCCTCGCTCATGCCGAGTTTGTAGGCGTACGGGTACGGGGCAACGAAGACACCAGCCGGAAGCGGCTGGAAACCAGCGCGGTAGACGGTCTTGGAGGTCGTGAGCGCCATCGTTCCGGCAGTGCGACCGTGGAAACTACCCGAAAAGACGATGATATTGGGCTTCCCGGTGGCCGCGCGCGCCAGTTTGACCGCCCCTTCAATGGCCTCAGCGCCAGAGTTGCTGAAGAAGAAGCCGTCAATGGAGGGGTGGACGATCGTGCGCAATTCCCCAATAAGTTCCATCATCGGGCGATGGACGACGATGTTGGCCTGCGCATGGAGAAACAACCCGGCCTGTTCCCGGATGGCAGCCACCACCTTGGGGTGGCAGTGGCCGGTGTTGGTAACGCCAATGCCGCAGGTGAAATCGAGGTATTTCTTGCCATCTTCGGCATAGATGTAACAACCTTCGGCGCGATTGCTCTGGATCGGGAAAATGCGCGTCCAGACGGGGGACATGTGAGGAAAGTTTTCTTCGTAAATGTTGGTCATTGCACACCTCAGATAAGGGAAGGGGAGGAATTTCTTCCTCCCCTTCGGGAATTTATGCGGGGAGATATTCCGCCGCCCAGCCTACTTGTGATTTCTCCAGAGCGGCTTTGGTGGGGACGCCATCGGGCGTCCAGTCGTGCATCTGGTAGTAGAGATCGAGCGCTTTCTCGAATTCTTCTTTGCCAACGGCCACGCCCGCTGTCGGGCCGGTGCCACCCAATGGCTTGAAGAATTTCTTGGGCAAAGCATCTTCCTTGCGGGTAAAGCCTTCGCGGGCATTGAAGGTACGCATGAGATTGATGCGACGAATGCCCAGTTGGATAAGTTCGTCGAGGGTCACATCCCAACCGGTAACGGCGCGCACCATCTCGACCGTTTCGACCGGCCCAAAGAGACACCAGGCCGGCCCCCAAACAAACTGGCAAAGTTCGAGGCTGTCCATCATGCTGTAAAACGCCTGCCCGAGGTAAGCGAATTTGACCTTTTCTTCGCCGAGCGACATTTGCGGCGGTGGGTTGGTCAGCCCCATTGCAGCCAAACGCCCAAGGTAAAGATCAGAGGCCATGCCGTCCTCGTACATCCAGTCATGTTCGCTGGATTGATGGTCAGCGCCAAAGGGGTTGACGGCGTAGATAAGCGCCAGGGAACGCTTGGCCTGCGGCATGTGTGCCGGGGCTTCCTCGTTCTTGACGGTGATGAGGCACTCCTCGGCAGCCGGACCCCAAACCTTGGCCGCCCGCGCCGAGCCTTCGGCCAGGATCGACCCCAATTTGCCGCTCTTGGTAACGATTTGCTGGAGGACTTCGAGCATGGCGTCGGCGTTGCCAAAGCGCAGGTCAATGCCGCCAGTGTCTTCTTTGGTGATGATGCCTTTCTCGTAGCATTCCATAGCAAAGGCGATCGTTGCGCCGCACGAGATGGTGTCAACGCCATACATGGCGCAAATCTGATGGGCCAGCGAGACCGCCGCCAGGTCGCTCACGCCGCAGTAGGAGCCAAAGGTGCTGATGGTCTCATACTCCGCGCCGCCGTAGACGGGTTCCACCCTGTATTTCCCCTCGGTGATTTCCACCACCCGCTTGCAGCGCACGGTGCAGGCATAGCACGTATCGCGCTCTTTGAGAATGGTCTCGGCCATGCGCTCGCCGCTGATGGCTTCTGCCCCTTCGAACTGGCCCTCGTTGTAGTTGCGGGTGGGCAGCGTGCCAAAGGAATTTTGCGGCATAACCACGCTGGCCGTGCCGAGTTTGCCCAGGCCATCCACATCGGGGTTGGTGGGAATCCACTCGACGCCTTTTTTGTTGAGTGCCGCCAGGGCTTTGGGATCGGCGATGGCCGGTTTTTGCTTGCCGCGTACCACAATGGCGCGCAGTTTCTTGCTGGCCATCACCAGGCCCATGCCGGTCCGGCCATTGGCGCGGTTCGACATATTCATAATGGCCGAGAAGCGCACCCCTACTTCGGCTGCTGGACCGATTTGCATGACCTGAATTTTATCGTCGCCGAGTTCCTGCTGAAGGATTTTTTCGGCTTCGCCAGTCACTTTGCCAACCAAATGAGAGGCATCGCGTAACTCGGCCTTCCCGTCTATGATGGAGAGATAGACCCACCGGGGCGACTGCCCGTAGAAGACGACGCCATCATAACCGGCGAACTTGAATTCGGCCGGGAAAAAGCCCCCCGCCTGCGAGTCGCCAATAGCGCTGCTCATGGGCGATTTGGCATTGACGTTTATGCGGCTCTGACCGGCAATGGTCGCGCCGGTGACAACGCTGGGGAAGACGGTGAGCAGGTTCTCGGGTCCAAGCGGATCGGCGCCTTTGGGGACATTCTTCAGGATGTAGTACATCGCCATGGCCGAGCCGCCCATGTAGGTCCGGTAAAAGGACTCAGGCGGTGTTTCAACCGTGATCTTGCCAGTCGTCAAGTCCACGTGCAGAATTTTTCCGTGATAACCGTAAGGCATAGTTCCTCCTCTTGTAAAAATTGTCGAGGCCTGCAGGGATTACTCAATTCCCTCGGGCGTTTTGCTCCAGGCAAAGATATTTGTGGTGTTCACAGGATTGCCGTTGATGTCAGTGAGGGCTTTGGGCGGGTCAACCTTCTGGGTGAGAAGGGAGACGACAACCAGGAAAATCACGGAGATGAAGAAGGCCGGGGTGGAGGCAATGTAAATCGAGTCCCAGACCACTTCATCGGTCATCTCACCTTCATACACAACCGGCAGCACGTAGGTGTTCATCCAGACAAAGGTCAGGATGATCCACGAGACGACCCCGCTGAAGAAGGAAGCCAGCGCGCCCCAGTGATTGGCTTTCTTCCAGTACATGCCAATCAGGTAAGGCGCAGCCATGCCCACCAGGATGGACGTGTTTGCCAGCACTGCCAGTTTGTAAATGGTGGAGGCATAGAGCGCAATCAGGAGGCTCAAGACACCGCTGACGAGCAGGCTGATGCGGGTGAGGCGCAAGGTGGCCTTGTCTGAGAGATCCGGTTTGAACACTTTGACAATGTTCTCGGTAAACATGGTGGCGCCAGCCAGCAGAGAACTGTCAGAGGTGCTCATCAGTGCGGAGGCCAGAGAAGCGATAAAGACAGCCACAAGAATAGGTGGCAAATACTTCATTGCCATCAGAATCAGCACGAATTCCGTCTGCGAACCCTCGAGGTCAGGACCAAGAGCGCCATATGCTGTCACACCGATCAAGGGAGAGAGAACACCAAAGCCGAGGTAAAGCGCCCCTGCCAGAAAGGTAGCCTTGACAGCGGTATCTTCGTCTTTCGCGGCGCACGTGCGTTGGAGATAGTCCTGCGCAGGAATGGCTCCCAGGCCCAGGGACAACCAGGCAGCGATGTAATAGAACCACCCATGAATCCCAAAGTAGCCATAATAACCATCTTCAGCAGTGGGCCAAATGGCAAATGTGTGGGTCGTGTACTGCGCCCCCGTCATAGCAAACATGTTATCAAAGCCGCCCACCGTGATGACAATGCCAGCGGTGATGATGAGCAAGCCAATCGAGGTCAGGAACATCTGCATAAAATCGAGGGCAGTATCGGCCCACAGGCCCCCCATCAAGGTGTAGAGCGTGACGATGACAGTGACCAGAATCATGCCCCACGAGAGCGGCCACCCCAAAAGGGATTGCAAAATAGCGCCGCCTGCCACAATCTGGGCGGCCGTCCAGCCGAAGTAGGTGATGATCTGCGTCAGCGTGCCAACCACTGACATGGCCGTTCCGTAACGGTGCTGGAAAAAGTCCATGATGGTCACGTACTGGGCGCGTCGTGCCAGGCGAACAACAAAGATACCAGCAATGACCAGACACATGGTCGCGCCGAACGGATCGAACACCACTCCCTGGAAGCCATAGGAGTAGGCTTCGGAACTGGACCCCATGAGAGTCTCGGCGGCAAACCAGGTCGCCATGATGGACGGCGCAGCCATCCACAACGGCAGGCGGCGGCCAGCGAGAACATAGTCTACGTTATTCTCAACCTTTCTGGATGCCCAAAAACCAATGATCATACGGATGATCAGGATGACAACGATCCCCCCAATAATCAAACCTGCATATTCATATGCTTGAAAATCCATCTCACATTCTCCTTTGAAAATATGGCTGGCGCGGCGGCTAAGCCGGCCAGCAGATTTACATTTCTTTGATCCCGTAGGGGAAACCGTAAGAAGCCATCTTTTCCATGAAGGGAATGGGATCAAAGGCTTCGGGGCCAAGCACGCCGACGCCCTTCCAGATGCCGTGCTCCAGCAAATCCATGCCAATCACAGCATTGAAGGCAGTCTGGGCGACCACAGCCTGGCAGCCAAGACGCTTCATGCATTCCTCGTTATCTGCTACCTGATAGATATATACTTGCTTTTCTTTGCCATCTTTCTTACCCTTCACCCACGTGCCGGCGCACGTCTTGCCAAACATTTTATCGCCCAGGTGAGCCGGATCGGGCAAGCAGGCAGCAACCACATCACGCGGCGCCACCCAGACATCCTTGACTTTGATAGGTTCTTTGTTGTCCAGGCCAAGCATGTGCAGGGTCTTGAGAACACCGATAAACTGGTCGCCCAGAGCATACTTGAAAGTAACACGCTTGCAATTGATCCAGCGCGGCACCAGCAGGACTTCCTCGTGCTCGACGTTGATGCACTCCAGTTTGCCAATACCCTCCGGAAATTCAAAAATCTCCGGCTCAGAGAAAGGCGGCGTGGTGTACCAGCCTTTGTCTTTTTCCCAAATCACCGGGGGATTGAGGCACTCTTCGATGGTGGTCCAAATGGAGAAGTTGGGGGCAAACTCATAGCCGCGCACTTCCAGGTTTGAGCCATCGCGCACGCCGATTTCTTCGATTTCATCGAAGAGATAATCGGCAGCGTAGCGGGCAAAGACATCTGCCATGCCAGGCTCTACGCCCAGGCCAAGCAGCGCCAAAATGCCTTTTTCTTCCCACTTTTTGGCGCGTTCGAACTGGTAGTCGCCCAGTTTGACGCCACACTGCTCGTAGGGTTTTTCAGGATGCGGCTCCGAAAGCGTCATGGCCATGTCCATGTAGTTGCAGCCGACGTTATAGGCGGCTTCAAAAATCGGGACATTGAAGGAAGGATCGCAGGCATTCATGATGAGGTCCACGTCATATTTCCTGGCCAGAGCCTCGACCATTTCCTGTTTGCTGGCATCCACCCATTCGATGGGGAAGCGCTGTGGGTCGCCCAGTTTCGCCTGAACTTCTTTCAGGCGTTCCCGGTTGTAATCACTCAAGACCATTTGTTCCATCCAGGGTTGTCCTTTGGCGATGACCGCAATGGCCTCACCGACGCCTCCGGTCCCAACGAGTAAAACTTTCATGGTAGCATCTCCTTTTGAAAAAAAAATTTGCATCCGGATGTGCCGGGAATTGCTAAAAGTAAACTTCCTTTACAATTTTGAGATGCATGAAGGTCTCAGACTCGCGAACGCCCTGGATTTTGTAGAGGCGTTCGGTCAGGAATTGCAACAAATGGGCCTGATCGCGGCAAATGACTTCAGCAATGATGTCATAGGAGCCGCTCGTGATGATGAGATACACCACTTCGTCCAGGGCAGCAATCTGTTCAGCAACTGCCATTAACTGGCTACCATCAGCGCGAATGCCAATTAACGCCATGGTGCTGTACCCCATGAGCAGAGGGTCAGATACAGCCACCACTTTCAAAATGCCCGTCTCCACCAGGCGGCTATAGCGCAAGCGAATCATGCCCGGCGAAACGTTCAATTGCTCGGCAATTTGCGAGAATGGCACGCGTCCATCCTGGCGCAAAGCCGCAATAATTTGCAAGTCAATTTCATCTAATTGTGGGGATTGGGATGTGCTGTTTATGCTGTTCATGCAAAAATATTACAACTTTTTATCAGTAAAGTCAATAATTTTATGCGTTTTATGTAAAAAATCACGCTAAATTATGCGCTTTGTCATATCGTCCCTGATGGCATAAAGCCATCAGGGACGATAACAGAATTTACCAATCAATCATCATATTCTTCGGGGCGCATTTTGCGCAGAGCATCTTTGAGGGGATTGACCCCAAAGATGTTCTTGAACGAAATGTCCATCGGGTTGCCGTCAATATCGGTGATCGGCTTGGGCGGGTCAAGTTTCTGGGTAAACAGAGAAACCAAAATGACCAGGCCCAGAGAGACAAAGAAGGCCGGGAATGAACCGATATACACCGCATCCCAGAAGGCGCATTCCATATCGCCCTCGCACACCACAACGGTCGGATCGCCGCCCGCCAGGCCGGAATTCATGGCAATGAGAAGGAAGATCACCCAGGCAATGAACCCGCCAACATAGCCAGCCACAGCCCCCCATTGATTGGTCTTCTTCCAGTACATGCCCAACGCAAAGGGAGCAAACAGGCCAACCAGCAGCAGCGACCAGGCAACCACGCCCAACTCATAGATGACAGCCGCCGTGACCGCAATAATGACGCCCACCGTACCATTAATG
>Ga0209162_1002993_pt1 | contig 14110 bp, 11 predicted proteins | sample YNPNPMetaG_FD_187121 | JGI IMG/M metagenome (GOLD analysis project Ga0209162, IMG submission 187121) | Anoxygenic and chlorotrophic microbial mat microbial communities from Yellowstone National Park, USA - YNP NP MetaG (SPAdes) (version 2) ... | reverse complement strand
ATGAACTGCACAATGCCCTATATTCCCTGGGCCTGCGGTGGCGGATTGATCTGATCCAGGCCATGGCTGCTGAGTTGATGAGACATTTTGATGGGCAGATACCGCGCGAGAAGGCAGAACTGCTCTCGCTGCCCGGTGTGAGCGAATACATTGCCGGTGCAGTACGCTGTTTCGCCTGGAACCTGCCGGAACCGCTGATTGATACCAACACCGTGCGGGTGGTGGGGCGGCTGTTTGGGCTGGAAATCAAAGACTCGTCCCGTCGTAACCGCCGTTTCCGGGAATTGATCACTGCCCTGGTGGATCCGGATGAGCCACGGGCGTACAACTACGCCCTGCTGGACCTGGCAGATCAGGTGTGTGTGAAGAAGCAGCCACCGGAGTGTGCCAGGTGTCCTGTGCAGAAGTGTTGCGCGTATGGTACCAGCGCCCCGGCGGACTCAATTATTGGCCAGAGGAATCAGAGATCAGAGGGTTGAGCCGGGTTCGGGGACATCAAGTCCCGGTCCAATTGCCCCCAGAACACACCTCTCCGGCAGCCAGGAGATGGCACGTGGAAGCCATGTGACCATTTTCTTTCCTGACGGCAACCGGGCACGGGCGGTGCTCACCCCGATCGGCGCTGCCGGAGCGACAATCGTGGCGGCTTTGGAACTGCCACCGCCCCGGGCTGTTCTGTTGCTCCACGGTGGCGCGTCCGATATGTCTTCCGCCAAAATGACCCAACTGCATGACCTGCTCCAGGCAGTGGCCCACCTTGTTGTTGAGGAAGGCATCACCGTCATTGATGGCGGCACCCGGGCTGGTGTGATGCAGATGATGGGGGAGGAATACGCGGCCGCCGGTGGCAAATGCCCTCTGATCGGCGTCTGTCCTGCCGCGCTGGTCTGCTGGCCCGGCGGCCCTGCCGATGATCACCTGACCCCCCTTGAACCTCATCACACCCATTTCGTCCTCACCCCTGGCCAGCGCTGGGGCGCCGAGACGGAAACGATGTTTGCCCTGGCTGCTGCCCTGAGCGCCAGCGCACCATCCCTGGCCATCCTGGTCAACGGCGGCTCTATCGCCAGGCAGGAAGTATTGTACAACGTGCGCCAGAAGCGAGAAATTATCGTGCTTCAGGGCAGCGGTCGCCTGGCCGATCTCATCGCTGCCGTGGTCAATGGAGATATGGCGCCGCCCGATGACGAGATCGCCACCATTGTGCAGGATGGCCGTATCACGGTGTTTGACATCGCCAGGGGACCGAAAGCCCTGGCCACCTTGATTCGATGGAAGTTATTTGAGCAACTGGCAGTCTGAACTTTGCAAACGGAGGCAGAATGAGCACCTTCAGCAAATTTGAGGAGTACAGACTGTTCATTGAAGACACCGCCCGCTTTTCAGAGCGGCGGCAGACGGTCAGCAGCACCTTTGTGGCTGTGAACACGTTGCTGCTGACAGCGATCGCCTTCCTGGTGAAAGACAGCGGCGCCCGGTATTACGGCGCACTGGTAACGGCGCTCCCAATCCCCCTGGTGATCGCCGGCATCCTGGTCTGCATCTGGTGGCGACAACTGATTTTCAAGTACAAGACCCTGGTGGGCTTTCGCATGAAGCAGTTGATGGAGATGGAAACTCTGCCAGAAATGCAGGGATGCCACCAAATGTACTTGAAAGAGCGCGAAGAACTCTACAAAAGGGATGCCCAGGGGCGCAAAGTGCCTGCCGGACGGCTGAACTTTAGCGAACTGGAAAGCCGTCTGCCAGCGCTGTTCATTGTGCTGTACGCCCTGTTCGGCCTGTTCCTGATCCTGGCGCTTGCCTGGCAGATATGGAAACCATAAGGAGGCGAAGATGGACGACCCTCAGGACCTGATCAATCAGGGTTACCAGTGCTTCACGCGGGGCGAGTATCATCGGGCTATTGCTTTCTATCAGGAAGCCGTCACACGGGCGCGCGAGAAGGGCGATACCGGCAACGAACTGGAAGCCCTCTCCTGGCTCCCCGTTGCCTGGGGCAACATCCCCGATGGTGAAAAAATGATAGAAGCCGCCACCCACCTGCTTGCCCGCGCCCGCGAACTGGGGAATAAAAAGTACGAGATGGATGCTGCGCTGCGCCTGGCTGAAGCGCTGGAGGGCCTGGACCTGCGCGGCCGCTGGCGCGAACTGAAACCGCTGCTGCTGGAAGGGCTGGAGACCGCCCGGCAGTTGGGAGATCACTGGTTGGAGGTGTATCATCTCAAAACGCTGGGCGGTTGCGCCGTCCGGGTGGGGGAAGAGGAGCAGGGGCTTGCCTGGCTGCAGGAAGCCCTCAACACCATCCGGCCCGGAATGGAAAAAGAGCACTACTTTCGCGGTGAGGTCAACAGCAGCCTGTCGCGCCTGATGCGCCAGCGTGGCGATTACGCCGAAGCCGTCCGTTACGCCGAAATGGCCGTGGATGAGTTCCGCCAGCATGGCAATCCCGGTTTTGTGGCCAGCGCTCAACTCACTCTGGCGCGGGCAGAGCGGGCGCGCGGGGAACTGGCTGAAGCGCTGCGGCTGGTGGAGGAAGTGCTGCCACAGGCGCGGCAGATGGGTTGGAAAGGCAGGGTATGGTCTGCTGAATACCTGCGCGGCGAACTGCTGCGGGATATGGGTCACCCGGATCAGGCAGAGTCGGCCGCCCGTCGGGCGCTGGAACTGGCGCGGGAGATGAAGTTCAAGGAAGAAGAGGTGGAATCCCTGCTCAGCCTGGGGCAGGTACTGCTGGCGCTGAAGCGCCGCGAAGAGGCGCGGGAAGTCCTGCAACAGGCCCGGCGCCTGAGCCAGGAGCGGGATTACGCGGATCACTTCAGCAAGGCGGAAGAACTTCTGGCCCAGGAGTAGCCGAACCATGGTCCCCAGGATTTTTATCAGCTATGCACGCGAGGACAGCGAAATCGCTTTTCGTCTGGCCAGACATCTTCGCGATTGGGGGTGCAGGGTATGGATCGACAGGCACAGTCTGTGGTCAGGAAGCGTATTTGCGGATGAAATAGCCCGGGCAATAAATGCCAGCGATTATTTTATTGTGCTGCTCTCACCTGATTCTGCATCGAGCGAGTGGGTTAAACGAGAAATCCACATGGCTTTAGGATTCCATGGGGCAAATAAAAGACCCGTAGTGATACCTGCACCTGTCAGTGATTGTGATATTCCTGAAAATCTATCCAGAGTCAATCATGCCGATTTTCGTAACGATTATCTCTATGGCTTAATACAGGTAATTAATGGAATCTTAAGAAACTGGGAGCAAAACTCTGCACCTTATCCCTATGCAACCGGCCAGGAAATAGACAGAGTTATTTCCTGGTTTGATTCATGCTCTGACTGCAATAGTGATGAGGAAATAAGTCAGGTACTCAGGCAACATGAAATTGGAATGGGAATGCTAACGATAATGGAGGCTGAGATATTCGTCAATCGCCGTGAGGAAATCAGTCTCTTTCTGAACATGCTCAGATCAGGCTCTGTCCAGCGTGGCCTGGTATTTTTTTATCACGAGAACGAATCTCGCATGGGAATTTCATACTTGCTCCGATTTCTTGCTTATGCCGAATGGGACCAACTCATACGTCTGGTGGGCGAAAAAGGAAATACGCAAGATTTAGCTAAGTTTCGCCGTCTTCTATTTCGTTCCGAAGAGAATGCTTTTGAAAGCTTTTATTACTACATAGACATATTGGACAGAACGGTTAAAGCGATTGGAGAACATCATTTCGCTACATATCTCTCTGAGAAAACATCTGCAATTCTTTCCAGTGATACCATAAGGCACACAGCCGAGGCTTTTGCAAGACAGCCTTTCGGTCATTTATCACTCATCCCGGTCACTGCGATTGACTTACCACTTCAATCATCACCCCAACTTTGGGAATATTTAAACTATCCACGGGTCCGCACAAAAATAACCAGCGCCTTTCTGAAAGATCTGGCCAGGAGCCCTGTTTATGTTATCTGGCTGTTTGATGGTCCATGGGATCATCTGCAAAAAACGAACACACTGGATTGGTTATGCTCAATTCTAGAAAAAGTCGGAAAAGGAGAGGTGCAAAATCTCTGGCTGGTCTTTGGCGACAAAAAGCCAATCGTGCCCTTAGACAGAGTGACCAGTTACCCGGCATTTAGCTCTCGGGAAATCCATAAATTTACACCCGATGTTATCAGAGATTTCCTGCGAATCGTCCTTATAGAAGAGGCAACCGCGGATCTGTTAACAACAACCATCTGGAGTGGCACAGAAGGACATCCTGCAAAAGTGGCATATACCATAAAACAAATCAGAATCTACCAGTCATCCTACTGTAGGCCGGAGTTGGAACCAGGCAACTACGGAGTTTTAATACCGGAATGGATGCTTTACCGGAATGGATGCTTTCCCAATAATTCCTGAAAGTGCTAAGGAAGCCTTACATCGCTGGGCAATCCCTGAGTACTTCAACGGGGAAATTGTCCTGTGCCTGCTGGCTGATAAGGAACCCGCCGATGCCAGACAGTTATGGTATCGCTTTGAAGAAGCGGTGAGCCAGGGATATTTCCCTTTTATCCGGCGCACAGGACTGGACAGATATGTGTTTGAAGCCGGGACACGCGAAAGGCTTCTGGAATACTGGCGGGTCGGAGAACATAAAAAAGAATTTCAGCAACTGAATCGCGCATTATATGAATATTTTGATGCCCGCCTCAAAGCAGAGGTCCGTAAACAATCCCCTGCCCCTGTTCTCCTCTTGCTGCTGAGACAGTCCCTTTATCATCTGATCGCAGCGGACGAGGAGGAGGGATTCAGAAAGTTTGAACGCTGGTTTTCACATTATGAGCAGGCTGGTCAGGCGCTGGTTTGCCAGGAGTTGCTCAACGTTTTGGAACAGCGCATGCCTGATTTGAGCCCGCGAAGACAATTGTGGGTGGCCCTTTATCGGGCGCGCCTGCTTGCTCTGTGCGAACGTTTGGGCATAGCCGAAGGTGCCTCGCCACAGGCCGCGCTGGAGGATATTCTTCAGGAATATAGTCAATTGAGAAAAACAGAACCATTCGCCGATCCACTCCTGGAAGGATGGGTATGGAATACCCTGGGCCTAGTTGCATTTCAACAGGAATCACATAAAACCGCTGCGGACCATTTCCGGAAAGCCGTGGATGTTCTGAATGAAGGCGCTCTGATTCAGGAGGCCATAACCGTTTCAGTGAATCTGGGGCTGGCATTGCGGATTGCCGGGCAATCAGAAGAAGCACTCCAGGTCTGTGAACATGCTCTGGAACGTGCCCGAATCGGCGGCGTATCGGATACCCATCTGCTGGCTGCGCTCTGGCTGAATCTGGGTATGATTTATGGGGACATGGCGCAGGCAGAGAGGCCATTCCACGAACCCGACTCAGCACAAAAGGCAAGGGATTACTTCACCAGGGCAGCGCTGACCTATTCTTCTCTTGGTGATCGACGCCGGGAAGGACTTGCACTGGCCCTCTACGGGCGCTGGCTCCTGCTCTATGGCGAAGCAGAAGAGGCAATTGTTTACCTGGAAAAAGCAATGGAAATTCTGAAGAGCGTTAATGCACCTGAGTGTAAAACGGTGGAGGAGTGGCTGGAGATCTGCAGACGCCTTCAACGGCAACAAGAAAGTCCAGTAAGAATGCCGACCTATCCAAACTCTGAAAGCGAATTGTTGAAGCGATTCTTGCAGGAGGCTTTTTACAGTCCCTTTGGTTACAGCGTTCCACCCGTAGAGGAGTCTCTGCTCCACATTCAAGACATCAAGCACGAAAGCATCTCAGATTTCAGAGAAACATTCGTCTCAGAATTCTTTAGAAATCCTGGTCACCAGGAAACAAGAATAGACAGTTCCGAATTTCTGGAATTGGGACAGCGAGCCTACCGCAATGGCGATTTGACCAGGGCTATTGGCTGGTTCCAGGATGCGGTAGCGCAGGCTCGTCGCGAGTTACGCGGAGATATAGAACTTGTGGCGCTGGACTGGCTGTCTCTTTCCCTGGTGATGACAGGATCGCCAGATGCCACTCATTCTATCGCAGAACTTATGACCAGAGCACGAAGGCTCAGATATGAAAAGTAAATATGAGATGATTGCCCAGATCCGCCTGGCTGAAGCCACAGCAACCCGTGACCTGCGCAACCGCTGGAACGAGGTTCGTTCTTTGCTGGAACAGGGGCTGGAATTTGCCCGCCAGCATGGTGATGACTTTTGGGAAGCGTATCACCTGATGCGTCTGGGCCAGTACCACATACTGCTGGGAGATTACTATGAGGGAGAGAACTTTCTCAAAGCGTCCCTGAATGCTATCGAACGAATCAAGGAGCAGGAGCGGGAGCAGCGGGCGAGATGGCAGGATGAGGAAGCCCAACAATTTCAGGTCAAACAGACCGGGCCGCAGGAGTACAGGTGGCTGGAAGCTGAAGCCTGGAGGGGACTGGCCGTAGCATCTCTCGGCCAGGGCCAGGCTGATCTTGCCCTGATACGTGCGGAGAAGGCAACCGCAACAGGCAGCGAATACGGTGAGGGCTGGAAAGAACGGGGAAGAATCACAGAGGCACGGGTCCTGCAATCACTGGGCAGGAAGCAAGAAGCACTGGGTATAATAGAGAATGTGTTGCCGGCCGTTCGCTCCGGAGGCTGGAGAAGTGACGAGCAGGAAGCCCTGCACCTGCAGGGTCTGCTCTTGTTAGAGATGGGCCTTCCAGGGAAAGCTGAAGGACCCGTCAGGCAGGCCCTGAAAATGGCCCAGGAGATGGAGTTAAAGGAAGAAGAAGTGAAATGCCTGCTCAGCCTGGGGCAGGTGCTGCTGGCGCTGAAGCGGCGCGAAGAAGCGCGGGAAGTCCTCCAACAGGCCCGGCGGTTGAGCCAGGAGCGGGATTACGCGGATCATTTCCAGAGAGCCGACGAACTTTTGCATGGAGGAGAATAATGCCACCTTCTATTCCGACTGAGAGCGAGTCTGGCGTATTTCAGGTGGACTTTGAAAACCTGATCAAAGTCCTGGGACAGAATCTGTATGCCAATCCCAAAGCGGCGGTGCGCGAATTGATCCAAAACGCCAGCGATTCCTGTGTGCGCCGTCGGGAAGCGGAGGATTTCCAGCCCGCCATCCAGGTCATCGCTCATCCCGAAGAAAGACTTCTGATCTTTGACGATAATGGCTCCGGGATGAGCAAAGATGAGGTCGTGCAGGACCTGGCCAGCATCGGAGGGGGACGCACACGCCGGGTACGCCAGTGGCTGGAGACATCCAACCCGGCGGCAGCCAGAATGCTGATCGGCCAGTTTGGTATCGGGTTTCTCTCCGCCTTTGTCATCGCCGACAAAGTGGTGGTGGATACATTTTCCGTAGGGGGCGGCCTGCCGGTGCGATGGATTTGTGAGGGCACAAGCCGGTATCAGATCATGCCTGGAGACCGGTCAGAACCGGGCACGCGGGTTACCCTGCACCTGAAACCGGCCCATTATGACCTGCTGGAAGAAGAGGTGCTGCGAGAAACCATCATCCGCTATGCCGACTTTATCGCTTTCCCCATCTACCTGAATCACTCTCCTCAGCCGGTCAACCGCATGCAGGCCCCCTGGCACCGGGATGCCGCAGAGGTGGAGTACGCCGAATACATCCGGCATCGTTACGGCGTCAGGCCGCTGGCGCTGGAACCCGTTGCCCACGAATCAGAAGACCTTTCCGTTCAGGGGGTGCTTTTCATTCCCCCGCGCAGTGCTGAATGGAGGCGCAGGTTACGCGCCATAGACCTGTTCCAGAAACGGATGTATGTGGGAGAGGATCTGAACCTGCTGCCTGAATGGGCCGGTTTTGTCAGCGGTGTGCTGGATTGCGCCACCATTGAACTGGTGGCCAGCCGCGAGGCAGCCATTGTGGATAACGCCGCCTACCGGGCGCTCCAGTCCTTTCTGGAAAAAGCGGTGACATCGTTTGTGCGCCGGCTGGCAGAGGACGACCGGCCGACCTTCCTGGAAGTGATTCGCCAGCATGACTGGCCGGTAAAATGGGGAGCTGTGCGCAATGACTTTTTCTTTGATCAGGTTCGTGATCTGATTCCCTTCAAGACGGATATGGGCCCGATGGTCCTGCCCAGGTATCTGGAACGGGTACCGGAACGGCTGGGCGGGATCAGGACCATTTACTACGTGCCCGGAGAGCAGCCACTGGGCCAGCAACAGAGTGCCATCTTTCGCGCCAGGGGCGTCCCGGTGATTCAGGCGGACCTGGTGGAAGAGCAGTTTCTGCGCAAATATGCCGAACGGGGGGAAAATGTGGGGCTGCGCCAGATGGCTTCCGGGGTGGTGGAGTTGATGACCTTTGCGGAGGCCCCCCGCTGGCGGGCGCTGGAAGCCCGCTACGAAGACCTGGGCATCGTTGCTCGCGCCGTCTCTTTCTACCCGCCAGAAATGCCAGCCATGGTCGTCCGTCAGGCTGATTACGACACCGAACGCCTGATTGAGCAGATTGTAGATGGCAGTCGCTCGCTGATTGACTTTATGACCCGCATCGGACGGGAACGGTCCGATGCTTACGGTCTCTGTTTCAATGTGGACAATCCCATCATCCAGCGGCTGGCAGAATATCAGGGCGATGAAACAATCCTCAACGCAGCGCTGCGGGCCATCTACAGCAGTGCCCTGCTGGCTGCCGGCGTGGAACTGACCCCTGAGCTCAGCCAGTCGGTCGCCCGCGCCCAGATGCGCGTGATTGAATTGCTTCTGGAACAGGAGGAACGGCTGCGCCCGGAGGGGAAAACAGCTCCTTACGCGCCGTCGCCGTTTGAGGAGCCGGAGAGGGAAAAGACGGCAGAGCCTGCCGAAAGTGAAGAAGAGGAAAGTGGCAACGAACCGCCACCCTCTGGAACCGCACCAGTAGAGCCATCATCATCTCTAAAAAGAGTTTCTTTCTTCAAACGATTGATAAGGAGGTTTAAGAAATGAGCGCACAACAGGTCACTGCCACGGGACTGATGCGGATCAATCTGCCCGGCGTTATCAAGATGCTGGGGGAGAGCCTGTACTCCGATCCCAGCGTGGCCATCCGCGAATTGATCCAGAACGCCAATGATACCTGCATCGTCCGTCAGGCGAAGGATCCCCACGCGCCACAATCGGAAATCAAGGTTGACTTCAACGCCTGGGATCACACCCTGATCGTGGAAGACAACGGCGCCGGGTTGACGGCTGAGGAAGTGGAGGAATTCCTGACCGTCATAGGGCGCAGCCATACCGATGAGGTGCGTCGCTGGCTGGAGGAAGAAGGGCAACTTCCCCTGGCAGAAAGATTGATCGGCCGTTTTGGGCTGGGGCTCCTCTCCGCCTTTATGATTGCCGACCGGATTGAGTTTGACACTTTGTCGTATCAGGAAGGCGCTGAACCGATCTGGTGGGCCTGCGCGGGCGGTCAGGAATACCAGACCGGACCAGGCACAAAAGACCGGCCCGGCACCCGGGTAACCATCAAGGTGGACCCCCGACACATCGGTCTCCTCAACGAAGAAAGACTGACGGAACTGATCCGCCTGTACGCCGACCTGCTGAGCGTCCCCATTTACCTGGGCTACAGTCGCACGCCGGTTAATACGATGAATGCTCCCTGGCATCGCGCCTGGGAGGGAGAGGCGGTGCCGGAAGCTGAATACCGGGAATTTGCCCGGCGTCGCTTTCAGGACGTGGGCATCCTGGACATTATCCCGGTCAGCATTGTGGAAGATGAGGGGCGCTTCAAAGTCGGGGGTGTGCTGATCGTCCCGAAGCAGCCATTGGCCATCGTGCGGGAACATGGCGATGCCACCGTGTATGTGCGTCGGATGTTCATCTGCAAGGACGACCGCACCGTCCTGCCCGAATGGGCCAAATTTGTGAAAGGCATCGTGGAAAGCCCCAATCTGCGAGAAACCACCAGCCGGGAATCGGTCCGCAGGGACGAGAACCTGATCCGCGTCCAGCAGGCTTTAGGACGGCACATCCTGGAATGGCTGGCCAGGAAATCCCAGGACGACCCGCGTATGTTCCGGGAGATTGTCACCAACCACAACCTGGTCATCAAGGCCTGGGCGCTGGTCTCCGACGAATTGTTTGACCGTATCAAAGACATCGTCCTGTTTGATACCGATGTCGGCTATATGAACCTGCCCCGCTACTTTGAGCAATCCCGCCTGATACGCCGTGGCAGAGAGGAGACTCAGGAGAACGGCAAGCGTTACATCTACTACTTTGCCACACCGGGTGGAGTGGGTCAACACGCGTTTCTGTTCCAGGCACGCGGTGTGCGGGTGATAGATGCCCAGTTTTTCCCGGAAGAGCCCTTCCTGAAGAAATACGCCGAACGCCATCCGGATGTGGAACTGCGCCGTCTGGATGTGGGGGGTGAGTATATTTTTGAGGAACTCCGTCCGAAAGAGGCGAAATGGATAGAATTGGAGGAAGCCTATGCAGACCGTCGGATTGAAGCCCGCGTGGTCCGATATGAGCCGCAGAGCATTCCCGCTGTACTTATCTTTCCTGAACAACCTTCCTACGAGCAGCAGGCACGGCAACTGCTGGACGATCCGGATGTCAGCCCGGCTCTGAAAGGATTGCTGAAGCCCCTGATGGAAGAACTGGAAAAGGGACGCCAAAAGAAAATCTCGGGCGCCGGAGTGCTCTATCTGAATGCGGATAACGAGGTGATCCAGCAACTGGCTCAGGAATACCCCCGGCGTGAGGATGTGGAAGAAGTTGACGTGTTGACCACCATCTACAACAATGCCCTGATGCTGAGCGCACCCCGCTCGCTGACCCTTGAGAACGCGCGGCGTATCTTTGACAGCAACAACCGCACCATTCGCGCTCTGATCAGCAAGATCAACGAAGTGCGCGAACTCCGCCAGCGGACGCTGGCAGCAGACCCGGCCCATATGCAGGCGCTGGAAGCGGAACTCCAGAGGCTGCAGACCGAGGTAAGCCGCCTGCAAGCAGAAAACGAACGTCTGAAGCCAGCAGCCCCGGCGCTCCCCGCCGTTCGTACTGCCTGCTTCGCCAGGCCCTACCGCCCCGAGTTTGCCGAAATTGAAGACGCAATCAAAAGGGTTTTTAGGAGAGAAATGGGAGTCAGGCTGGAAACAGTGGTTGAAAAACCCGAAGACCTGGTGGTCTGGCAGAATATCCAGGCCAAGATCAGGAACAGCCATTTTCTGGTTGCCGATATTACCGGTGCCAATCCCAATGTGTTGATTGAGGTGGGCTACGCCATGGGAGCCGGTAAACCGGTGGTGTTGATCCAGAGACAGGATGATGATACGCGCGTTCCATTTGATGTGCAGCCTTTCCTGAGGCTTTTTTACACGGTGGTGCAGGCCACGGATGGCAGAAAGGTTGTTGCTCTCCTGAGTGACGAACTGGAGAGGGCAAAAGACGCCATCTTTGAAAAGACCCCCGGCCTGCGGGAAGCCGCTTCAGCATAATGAGGATGGTACAATGCCAGACGAAAGCCAGGATATTCAGTCCCTGATTGACTCCGGCAGGCGCTTTCACCAGCGGGGCGACTACTATCGGGCATTGCTGGAATATCGCAAAGCCTTTGCCCTGGCGATGGCCTCGGCGAATAGCGGCTGGATGCCGTTGCTGTACTGGCTGCTGGGCAGTGAATATCGCGACTGCGATGAATATCACCGCGCCGCGGAGATGCTGGCAGCGGCTCTGGCCATGCTTTCCGGCGTGGAGGAGAAACCAGAGGTTATCCGGTTAAGGGCGAGCATCCGGAAAACGCTGGCCATTACCCTGGAAGACATCTATGGCGCGCAGAAGCCGGAGGTGCTGCAACTTCTGGAAGAGGCCCGCCAGGAGTTCCGGCAACTGGATGAACCCGGACAGGTGGCCAATGTCTGTCAGCATATCGGCGAAGTGTACCTGAAGATGAAACGCCTGGGGCAGGCGGACGCTGCGTTTCAGGAAGGGCTGAGCCTTGCGCGCCAGGCAGATGATGCGCAACTGGAATCCTGGATTCTGGACGATATGGCCCATCTGGAGATGGAGCGCAGCCAGTACACCATGGCTCTGGAACTGGCCGAACGGGCGCGGGAGAAAGCGCTGGCTGTGGGAGACCGGACGGCTGAAGGAGATACCTGGGTCACCGAGGCGCGTGTCCGCCTGCGGATGCGTCATCTGGAAGAAGCGCTCTCTGCAGCCCAGACCGCTCTGGACCTCTATACGGAAAACCACAACCGCCGGCGCAGTATCACCGCCCGCCGCGCCCTGGCGGCCGTGCTGATGGAAATGAAGCGCTACGAAGAAGCCGTCGGGCATCTCTCCAAAGCCCTGCGCACAACCAGACAACTGGACCTATGCCAGGAACAGGCACATGTCCAATTAGCTCTTGCCGAAGTGGAACTGGCCCGCCACAATGCCGGGCTGGCCCGGGAGCATGCTTCGGAAGCCCGCCGTCTGGCCCATGAGTGTGGCCTGGATGACCTGCTGGATCAGGCCGACGACCTGCTGCGCCGCTGTCAGGAGGAGGAACACCGCCATGAGTGAAACCACTGCTCAGGAACTATTAAATCTCGGTATTGATCGGTATCATGCTGGGGCATTAGAAGATTCGGTACAATGGTTGGAAGCGGCGATTGCTAAATTTCAAGAGGAGGGAAATATCGAAGGTGAGTTACTAGCCAGATCTAACCTGTGCGAAGCCTATACTCGAGCAGGCTATTATGTAAAAGCCATAGAATCTGCCACTATACTCCTGGCAAAGTCAAGACAGGCAAATATGCAGGAGTATCAGGTGCGAGCCATTGGCAGGCTTGGTATGGCTCTACAGCAGATCGATTTGCGTGGACGGTGGAAAGAGTTGCGGCCTTTGCTTATTGAGGGAGTAGAAATGGCGCGAAACCTGGGCCTTACTTACTGGGAAGTTCAGAACCTGGAAACGCTTGGCAGTTCTGCAGTCAGAATGGGGGAGCATGAACAAGGTCTTATATGGTTACAGGATGCACTTGCAGCCTTGCGCCCGGATATTTACGAAGAAGCTTTCTTTCGTACAAGGATTTACCAGGCACTGTCGGACCTGGCAAGATCTCGCGGCGATTGGGCTGAGGCAGTGCGCTATGCAGAGATTGCAGTAGATACAGCGCAGACCAACAGGAATAACAGTCCCCACCTAGTAGCTGCGGCCAAATTGACTTTAGCGCAAGCTGAACGGCTACGTGGGGAACGGGCTACATCACTAGAGTTGGTTCACGAAGTATTGCCCCAAGCAAGACGCGAAAAATGGAGAGTTCAGGAACAGTCTGCTGAATACTTGCGGAGTGAGCTGGAACGCGAGCTGGGCCATCCAGATGTGGCGGAAGAGGCAGCGCGTCGAGCGTTAGAACTGGCACGCGAAATGAGAATGAAGGAGGAGGAAGTGATGTGTCTATTGAGTTGGGGTCAGGCACTTCTATTGCTTGGACGCAAAGATGAAGCGCGAGACACTATCCAACAAGCTAGATGGCTTTCGCAAGAGCGGGATTATGAAGACCATTTCTATGTGTCAGAGGAATTGCTCGCAGGGATTGCACCATTGCGGTCCTCGCGATGTTAGCAGAATGAGGAGGGTAGATAGATGCCGCAAGATGATTGGTTCACTGCGAATCTTACAGCGATCTCACAAAGACTTTATTGGCTAACGAAGAAGCCCGAAGGGATTATCTATGATAGGAAATCGCCACTACACCGTATCGTGATTCGCAAGGAAAAGACGCAAATTCAACTATACTTTGCTGATCCTCAATGCAGTGCTACAGCTCTTCACTCGAGTGGCATTATGAGTCGGATTGACTTAGAAGCCCCCCTAAACCTGCTTGGTATCTATACTCAAGCGATGATGCTATCTCTGTTATGGAGAAATAAGCCCCCATCGTTCGCTCATTTTTATGGCGGTTTGGCAGAATGAGTGCAGAGTCTGACATAGATAGTGGGAGAGAAGCCCAGCAACGCCAGAATCCGCTGTTGGAGGGGAGAGAGCGGCGTAAGATGGCAAGAGGTTTGACGGGATTCCTGAATGATGGTCAGAGTAATCCCCCGGAAGGCTTCCAGGAGGCGCTCTGCCGTCGGCCGCCGCGTCGCCCGTTTGGGATTGCCCGCATACA
>Ga0209162_1002988_pt1 | contig 14119 bp, 8 predicted proteins | sample YNPNPMetaG_FD_187121 | JGI IMG/M metagenome (GOLD analysis project Ga0209162, IMG submission 187121) | Anoxygenic and chlorotrophic microbial mat microbial communities from Yellowstone National Park, USA - YNP NP MetaG (SPAdes) (version 2) ... | reverse complement strand
GCTCCAGTGGCCTATGTTCACGTTAATTGTGGAGTTCGCCGCGCAGGGCCGCCCGCAGGGCCAGCAGGTCGATCGCCAGGCCGGCGCGATCATCGGTGTGGAAGAAACGCAGACGGGGCGTGGGGAGTGATGGGGTGCAGCGGGCGGTCCATTGCTGGAGGCTCTCGAAGCGGGCCGCCAGCGTGGTGATGGCCACGGCGACGGCTTCACGCGGGCCGACCAGGGCCACCTGCGGCTCGAAGCCGGGGTGCGCGGCAAACACCTCCGGCCCGGTCACTGACCGTACCAGGGCGCCCAGGCGGGCCAGCACCCCTTCGGCCACCGGGCGGCCACAGCGCCGCGTCAGGGCCGCCAACCCCCCGATGCTCACACTGGTCGCCACCCAGCCAGGCTGCCCGGTGAGAGCGGGCAGGGCGTTCGCCAGGGTGTGCAGGCAGGGCAGGCCAGTAACGGGGTGGAAATGTTCGTAGCAAGAAAACCGTTGCGCCCGCGCCACCAACTGGTCGTGGGCCGCCGCGCCCAGTGGCAGCAGGGCCGCCACCCGGTAGAGCAGGGCCTCGAAGGTGAAGGGCTTGAGGAAGTAGTCGTCCAACGGACCAGTTGTGGCCAGGCGGGGATCGCTCATCGGGTCCATCGTCGAGACGGTCAGCACGGGGATGTGGGCGGTGGCCGGATTGGCGCGCAACATATCCCGCAGGCGATGGCCGTCGAAGCCTGGCTTGTGCACATCGGTGATCAGCAAATGGGGCCGGACGCGGGCCGCCAGATCGAGCGTTGCCGGACCGGCGCCCGCGGGCGCGCCGATATATTCGAAGCCGTGACTGGTCAGCAGCAGGGCGTAGATCTGGCGGATGTCCGGGTCATCGTCGCTCACCAGCACGCGCGCCAGCGGGCGCGACGGCGCCGGAGCGGGCAGCGCCGCGAACCGCGCGTTCTGGAACAACGCGCGCCGGGGAGCCTTCGTTCCCGGACGAATTGACGTTACGTAGCTCACGGCCAGATCCAGGTCTGCTCAACGTCCGGGCGCTGCCACAGCGCCCCTGCTCTATCAAGAAGAACGCCTCTTCTGAGCGCGAAGTTACGGCCCACAAGGGAAAAACCGTCGCCCCTGCCGGTGCGAGGCGTTGGCCAGGCGACCCCGCCCCTGACGTGAACATAGGGGAACCTGGGTCCCCCATACCCCCGCCCGCGGGAGGGCCAGGCCCTCCCGCGGGCGGGGAAACCCGGGTTTCCCCGCGCCCCGGCTCCGCAGGAGAATGGGGAAACCGGGTTTCCTCATACCCCCACCCGCGGGAGGGTTTGGGAGGGCTGCGCCCTCCCAAGAAGTATTTTCATGCCGTCGGTGCGCGGCGCAGCCGTATGGGTCCTGACTTGTAACAGGACGGAGTATGCTACAATAAGCGGCGGCGCAGCGGGCTTGCCGCACGCTCGGAATCGCCCTGGTACCAGTTTTCGCAAGACCCCCATCCCCTCGCCTGACCGCGCGATCATCATCGAGGCGGTCGTGGTTGAATTTCCGGGACATCGTCTCAGCGGTAACTGGTCGTATGGAAGCGGATGCGTATGTTCGACACCGTGCTGATCGCTAATCGCGGCGAGATCGCCCTGCGTGTGATGCGCGCCTGTCGGGAACTGGGGTTGCGGTGCGTTGCCGTATACTCCGAAGCTGATCGTGATGCGCCGCACGTCGCGTATGCCGACGCCGCCTATCTGCTCGGCCCGGCGCCTTCGGCCGAGAGCTACCTCAACATCCCCCGCATCATCGAGGTCGCCCATCAGGCCCGTGCCGGCGCCGTGCATCCGGGCTATGGCTTTCTCGCCGAGAACGCCGACTTCGCTCGCGCCGTTACCGAAGCCGGGATGGTCTTTGTCGGCCCGCCGCCGGAAGCAATGGAACGTATGGGCGGGAAGACCGCCGCGCGGCGCGAGGCCACGGCTGCCAGGGTGCCGCTGGTGCCGGGGACGCTGGAGGCGATCGAGGACGTGGCCGGGGTGCGGCGCATCGCCGATGAGTTTGGATATCCGATCGCGATCAAGGCCGTCGGCGGTGGCGGCGGGCGTGGTCTGCGCGTGGTGCGCTCGCCCGACGAACTGGCCGACGCTTTCGCCAGCGCCCGCCGCGAGGCCGAGGTGGCCTTTAAGAACGGGGCGCTGTACGTCGAGAAGTACCTGGACAATCCGCGCCACATCGAGATCCAGGTGCTCGCCGACATGCACGGCAACGTGGTCCACCTGGGCGAGCGCGATTGTTCGGTCCAGCGTCGCCACCAGAAGTTGATCGAAGAGGCGCCCTCGCCTGCGCTGACCCCCGAGATCCGCGCCGAGATGGGCGCCGCCGCGGTGCGCCTGGCCCAGTCGGTAGGCTATGTGAGCGCCGGGACGCTGGAGTTTCTCTTCCAGGATGGGAAATACTACTTCCTGGAGATGAACACCCGCATCCAGGTGGAGCACACGGTTACCGAGATGGTCTACGGGGTGGATCTGGTCAAGGCCCAGCTACGTGTCGCCCAGGGCGAGCGGCTCTGGCTGCGCCAGGAGGATCTGACGCCGCGGGGCCACGCTATCGAGTGCCGAATCAACGCCGAGGATCCCTTGCACAACTTCCGGCCCGCCCTGGGAACGATCACCACCTACCAGGAGCCGTCCGGACTGGGGGTGCGGGTAGATAGCGGGGTGCGCGCTGATTACACCATCCCCCAGTTCTACGACTCGCTGCTCTCCAAGTTGATCGTGTGGGCCGAGACGCGCTCCGAGGCGATTGCCCGCGCCCAGCGCGCCCTGGCCGAGTACACCATCGGCGGCGTGATTACTACGATCCCCTTCTACCGCGCCGCGCTGAGCCATCCGGTCTTCAGCAGCGGGAAGGCCACGGTCAACTTCATCGGCCAGCACCCCGAACTGGTTGAGCAACTGCGTCCCTTTATGCCGCCGCCGCCCGAACCGGGCGCCGCGCCCGGCCCCGAAGAGCCGCGCGAGTTCACCGTCGAGGTCAACAACCGGCGCTTCGGGGTGAAGGTCTTCGGAGCGGCCCCCGCACCGGCGCTGGCCAGCGGCGCCGCCGGCGGGCGCCCCGCCGCTCCCGGCGAGCGCCGGCCTGCCGCCGGGGCCAGGAAGGGTGCGCTGGCGCCCAGGGTTGACGGGGTGATCAGCCCCATCCAGGGTCGCGTCGTCGCGGTGCGCGCCGAGCCGGGCCAGCAGGTGGAGGCCGGGCAGGTGCTGTTCATTGTGGAAGCGATGAAGATGGAAAATGAGATCGCCGCCACCCACGCCGGCGTCATCGCCGAGGTGCGCGCGCAGGTCGGCGGCACCGTCGAGGCTGGAGGCCTGCTGGCCACCTACGCGGCGAAGTAACCGCTCCGAGGCGCGGTTGACCGGCTGGCGCGGGGAAATCCGCTTTCCCCGCGCCCTCGTTTCGCCGGTCTCGCGCTTCACCGCGCGATCACCGCTCCGGCGCATCTTCCCCGACCGATGGACAACGGCGTATGGCGACCGAGACGGTCACGCTGCGGCCCGCAACCTCCGCTGATGCCGGGACCCTGGCTGAACTGGTGGTGCAACTCTTTCACGCCGAGATGCCCGGCGTCCTGCGCGGGCCACGCCACGGCCAGGTGCGCCTGATACGTCACCTCGTCGAGCACGAACTGGCCAGCGGCGTGCGCGGGCGCTTCATGGCCCTCGATGCCGGTGGCGCCGTGGTGGGGAGCGCCAGTATCCGCCTCCACGGCGATGTGAGTACGGTCAACCTGCCCCCAGGGACGCTCACCCTGGCCATCCGCTGCCTGGGTCCGCTCAACACCCTGATCCTCATCGGCAATATGCTGCGGGCCGCTCTGGTCGGTGAAACGCGCCTGCGCCCCGGCGAATGCTATATCTACAGCGTTATCGTCGCGGAGGACCGGCGCGGGCGGGGCATCGGCGATGCGATTATGGAGCAGATCGAAGAACAGGCCCGTTGTATGGGCGTGAGCGTTGCCTACCTGCGGGTCATCAGCGGCAATCAACCCGCGCGCCGCCTCTACCTCCGGCGCGGCTACCAGCTTGTGGCGCGCGCCTCCCCCTTTGTCGGCAGGATTGGCATTCCCAGCGAACTCATGCGGAAGGATTTGCGTTAGAATGCAGCCAGAGGGCCCTCTCTCTCGCGCCAGCGCCAACGGCTGAGGAGCAACTATGCCAAAGGATGTCATTACTCCCCGGGCGACCGATTACAACCAGTGGTACCTCGATATTGTGCGCGAAGCCGACCTGGCCGAGCCGGCCGAGGTCGTGCGCGGCTGCATCGTGGTCAAGGCCACCGGCTGGGGCATCTGGGAGATGATGCAGCGCGAGCTTGATCAGCGTATTAAGGCCACCGGCCATGCCAATGTGCAGTTTCCCTTGCTCATCCCCAAAAGCTTCATCATGAAGGAGGCCGAGCACGTCGAGGGCTTTGCGCCCGAGGTCGCCGAAGTTACCCGCGCTGGCGGCGAGGAACTGACCGAGCCGTATGTGATTCGCCCGACCAGCGAGACGATTATCGGCCATTTCTACAGCCGCTGGATTCGCTCCTACCGCGATCTGCCCCTGCTCTACAACCAGTGGTGCAACGTGATGCGCTGGGAGATGCGCACCCGCCCCTTCCTGCGCACCTCGGAGTTCTGGTGGCAGGAGGGGCACACCGCGCACGCCACCGAGGCCGAGGCGGAAGCCGAAACGCTCACCATCCTCCACGAGGTCTACGCCGACTTCGTTGAGCAGGTGATGGCCGTGCCGGTGATCCGCGGGCTGAAGACCGAAAAGGAGAAGTTCCCCGGGGCGCTGCGCTCCTACTGCATCGAGGCGATGATGCAGGACGGGCGCGCCCTCCAGGCCGGCACCTCACATAACCTGGGCCAGAACTTCGCCCGCGCCTTCGATATTACCTACACCGACCAGAACAATACCGTCCAGTACTGCTGGACGACCAGTTGGGGCGTGAGTACGCGGCTCGTCGGCGCACTGATCATGACCCACTCCGATGATGAGGGCCTGGTGCTGCCCCCGCGCCTGGCGCCCACCCAGGTGGTCATTGTGCCGATTTATAAGACCCCCGAGGAGCGCGCCCGCGTGCTGGAGACCGTCGAGCGTATTACCGGCGACTGGCAGGGACGCCTGCGCTTTAAAATCGATGACCGCGACAATCTCACTCCGGGCTTCAAGTTCAATGAATGGGAACTGAAGGGCGTGCCGGTGCGCCTCGAAGTCGGCCCGAAAGATGTGGAGAAGAACAGCGTGGCCGTCGCCCGGCGCGATGTGCCGGGCCGCGAGGGCAAGAGCTTCGTGCCCCAGGCCGGTCTCACCGAGCGTCTCGTGGCCCTGCTCGACGAGATGCAGACCGGTCTCTTCCGGCGCGCCCTGAGCTTCCGCGAGCAACGCAGCGCCACGGTGCGCACCTACGACGAGTTGAAGCAGCAGGTTGAGCAGGGCTTTGCCTGGGCCTACTGGGACGGGAGCGCCGATGATGAGCGTCGCATCCAGGAGGAGACCCGCGCCACCATCCGCTGCATCCCCCTGGAGCAGCCCGAGGCGCCTGGCGTCTGCGTCTACACCGGGCGCGAGACCACGCGCCAGGTGGTATTTGCCCGGGCTTACTAACGTGAACATGGGGAAACCGGGTTTCCCCATCCCCCCGCCTGCGGGAGGGTGTGGGAGGGCAAAGCCCGCACGCAGGGGATGTGGGGAAACCGGATTTCCCCACATCCCCGCCCGGTGGGAGGGTTGGGGAGGGCAAAGCCCTCACGCAGGGGGATAGGGGAAACCAGGTTTCCCCACACCCCCGCCCGGTGGGAGGGTTGGGGAGGGCAAAGCCCTCCCAGGAATACTACGTTGCCGGTTCGCGGGCGCCCCACGGCAAGCGGGGTTGGGGGCCACTGGCTCCCAACAGGGATCACCGCCCGCGCATGGCCATGTAGACCTCCACGTGGCGGCGGGCGATGGCCGCCTGGGTGAAGCGGGCCAGCACGCGCTCCCGCCCGCGGCGGGCCAGGTCCTGCCGGGCGGCGGGATCATCGGCGAGGCGCGCGATGGCCGCGCTGAGGGCGGCGACGTCGCCTTCGGGGTAGGTCAGGCCGGCGTCGCCGATCACGTGAGGGATTTCGCCGGAACATGCGCCGATCACCGGCACGCCGCAACTCATCGCCTCGATCAACACCCGCCCGAACTGTTCCTTCCAGGTTGGCGTGGTGCGCGAGGGAAGGGCCAGCGCGTCGAAGCTGCGCAGCATCGCGGGCGCTTCGGTGCTGCTCACGGCGGGAAGCAGTTCAAAGCGCCCATCGAGGCCCAGTTGCGCCGCCCGCCGCGCGATGACCGGCCGTTGCGCCCCATTGCCCACCAGGCGTAGCCGCACGCGCTGCGGCAGCCGCGCCACCGCTTCCACCAGATCGAGCACCCCCTTCTCGGGAACCAGCCGGCCCAGATAGCCAACCACGAAGGCGGCGCCATCGCGCTGCTGCGGGGACGGAGCGAACAACGCGGGGTCCACCCCCACCTGGGGCACGATCGTCAGCGGCCCGGTGTAGCCGTGACGACGGATGATACGGGCGGCTTCCTGGTTGCAGGCCAGGGCATGGGCCGCGTGGCGGAAGTTGTAGCGTTCGAAGAGGTTGAAAGGTGGCGGGTAGAAGCGCTCGATGTTGGCGTAGTTGTAGAAACAGCACCGCGCACCGAGCGCCACACCCAGGCGCATCGCCTGGAAGGTGGCGAGGTTGAAACTCTCTTCGTCGATGTGGAAGACCTCGGGCCGCAGCCGGCGCAAGGCGCGCCCCAGGGTAGGGTAGAAGTGGAGGTGATGCCGGCCATTCAGGGCGATAGGCAGCACCTCCAGCGCATATCCGGCGGTATAGCGCCGTTCCAGCCGCTGCATACCCACACGGGGCTCGCGCCAACCCGGCGGAACCAGCACCGTCAACTCGACGCCGAGCCGGGCGATCTCTTCGAGCTTGCGTTGATAGGCGCCGGTCACCAGCGCCTTCGAGAGCATGACGACACGCATAGAAGGTCTCTGGGGCAAGCGGGTCGCCCCATACCCCTACCTGCTGAGGTAAACATCGTTCGCCGCGTTCAGCCCCCCCTCCCAGCCTCCCCCCGCTGGGGGGAGGAGCCGGGTGCCCGCCCCCAGTGGGGGAGGGTCAGGGCAGGGGCCGGCGCCGTGCCCGCGGCGCCGTGGCGCGGGCGGGACGCCCGCGCTCCCAGGTCATGTGCATCGCGGCGTGGTGCGCCATGCGCATGACCGTCTCACGTGAACCTACGCTCTCGGCGAGGGGGCGTGGGGAAACCCGGTTTCCCCACGCCCCCGCCTTCGGGAGGGCCTGGCCCTCACGCAGGGGGATGGGGAAACCGGGTTTCCCCATCCCCCCACCCGGTGGGAGGGTTTGGGAGACGGGCGAGCCACGCCCCCGTTACCCTTGCCTCGCCGCGAAGGCATCCATAAACTGCGCCAGGGCGAGGCAACTCTGCTCCTCCAGCGCGTTGTAGAGCGAGGCGCGGATGCCGCCGACGGAACGATGTCCGGCCAGCCCCACCATGCCTTCCGCCTGGGCCTCGCTGACGAAGCGTTTCTCCAGGGCCTCATCGGGCAAGCGGAAGGTGACGTTCATCTGCGAGCGGGAGCCGGGTTCGGCGTGACCGCGGTAGAAGCCGCCGCTGCGGTCAATCGCGGCATAGACCAGGGCAGCCTTGCGCGCATTGCGCTCGGCCATGGCCGAAAGGCCGCCCAACCCCTCGATCCACTCCAGCACCAGATCGAGCAGATACACCGCAAAGACCGGCGGGGTATTGTAGAGGGAGTTGTTCTTGGCGTGCGTCTTGTAGCTGAAGATGGCCGGCAGATCGGCGCGGGCATGCTGCATGAAGCTCTGGTTGATCGCTACCACGGTCACACCCGCCGGCCCGATATTCTTCTGGGCGCCGGCGTAGAACAGGGCCAGACGCGCGGCATCGAAGGGGCGCGCCATAATATCGCTGCTCATATCGGCCACCACGGGCACACCCTCGATAGCGGGAAGCTCTGGCCACTGCACCCCCTGAATGGTCTCGTTGGTGGTGATGTGCACATACGCCGGATCTTCGGAGAGGCGGATCTCGGCCGACGCCGGCACGCGGCGGTAGTTGCCTTCGGCGCTGCTGGCAGCCACCGCCGTGCGCCCAACCCGGCGCGCCTCTTCGAGCGCCTTTTCGCCCCAACTGCCGCTGACGACATAATCGGCCACTTTGCCCGGCACGAGGAAATTCAGGGGTACCAGGGCGAACTGCGCGCTGGCGCCTCCTTGCATAAACAACACCCGATAGTCGTCGTTCAGACCGAGCAGGGCCTTGAAGCGACTTTCGGCGCGCGCATTGATCGCTTCATATTCCTTCGAGCGATGACTCATCTCGAGGATGGACATCCCGCGCCCCTGGTAGTCGAGGAGTTCGGCCTGGGCGCGCTCCAGCACGGCTCGCGGCAACACCGCCGGACCGGGGTTGAAATTGTGTATGGCCATGGGCATGCTCCTAACGTGAACATGGGGGAACCAGGTTCCCCCATCCCCCCGCCCGCAGGAGGGTGTGGGAGGGCGCAGCCCTCACGCAGGGGGCGTGGGGAAACCGGGTTTCCCCACGCCCCCGCCCGCAGGAGGGTGTGGGAGGGCGCAGCCCTCCCAGGAACAACCTGTTTTCATCCCGTCGGGGTGCGGCGCGAGCCGCATGGACGGATGACGGGCAGGATCGACAGGCGACGCGCCCGGCAACGCCGGCGCGTCGTCCACGAGTACTTCTGCCGCACAGTATACTCGATACTGCGGAGTTTGTGGCGCGTTCCGGGTGTGACGGAATGTCTTGCCCGCTCCCCCACGCCCGCATCCGGTATAGCCCGCGCAGGCGGGCTTTGCCCCGTAGAGCCGAGGGCTTATGGGTACTAAGAAATGACTCCGCTCACCCTGGTCCTTTGGAGCAGGGGGCTGGGGAAACCTGGTTTCCCCAGCCCCCTCCGGGGCGGTGCGGCGGGCGGCGCCCGCCGCGATCCCGCTGGTCCGTCCGCGGCGGGCAGAACGGCAACGGACGTCACCGCCGCAGGACCGGCAGCCAGATCATGGTCGGATTGATAGGCGTGAGCGGGCCATACTCATTGGTCTGACCGCCGCGTTCGACTTCGACCAGCCAGTAGGTGTGCCCGCCACCAGGCATCGCGCCAGTGTCGAGGAAGCTGTAGCGCTCCCCGCCGCTGCTGCTGCCCCGCGCCGCCAGCAGGTTTGGCATCACACGGCTGGCCGTGGCGCGCGCGCCGTCACTGCTGCGGTAGAGGTAGAAGCCCAGCGTGTTGATCTCCACGCCCGTCTCCCATTCTACCAGCACGCCCGACGGCTTCTGAATCGCCGTAAAACGCTTGAGGGTGATCGGCGTTAGCCGGCTGAAGGTGCGCACGTCCTCGTCGTCCTCAACCCGCACCGGAACCGGCCGGTTTCCGGGCGTGCTGTCGATGTCGAACTCATTGGCTCGCGAGACCTGGGCGAAGTTGGTAATCTCGCGGTTATCGCCGGGCAGCACCCTGGTGGTGATCAGCAGGAAGGCCGCCCCATTGGGTGGCAGGACCCCCACGGTCCAGCGGCCGGTTCGCGGGTCGTAGGCGCCCTGCGAGGGCGCGGCGCTGACGAAACCGAGTTCTGGTGGCAGCAGGTCCTCGACCTCAACCCCGGTCGCCACATCCGGTCCCCGGTTCACCAGGTTGATCTGGAGCAGGGCGCCGTCGCTGAGCCTGCCGATCACCCGCACCGGCTCCTGGTCCAGTTCCAGATCAATCACCCCGCTGGGCAACGACACGCTGGCGAAGTCGTCCTCATTCGGATTGCCGTTGTTCGGAGTGCTGTCAGGATCGGGCAGATCCGAGGCGATGACTTCAACCGTGTTGACATACGGCGGGCTTCCCGACACGCGGATCACTACCCCCAGCGTGGCGCTCTGGCCCACCCCCAGGGTTCCCACCTCCCACACCCCGGCGGCGTAGGTCCCCTGGCCCGGCGTAGCCGAGATCAGCGTGGCGCCGGGGGGGAGATTCTCACCGACACGGACGCCGGTAGCGATGTCGGGGCCGGCATTGTGCACCCCGATCACGTAGCCGACCTCACCTGTCGCGCTGGGGCGCGGCTCGACGGCCCGCTTGCTCACCGACAGGTCGGCCAGGGGCGACTGCACGGTAACGGTCGAGCGATCGTCCTCGCCAGGCTGGTTGTTCCCCGGCACGCTGTCGGGATCAGGTTGATCGGAATTGGTAATCTCGGCCAGGTTGGTGAGCGGCCCGGCGCGATCCACCCGCGCCGTAAGCGTCAGCGTCACGGGCACGTCGATCTCGACGCGCCCCACCTCCCAGATGCCCGTAGCCGGCGCGTAGCTGCCCTGGCTGGTCGTGTGACGGAGGTAGGTCAGGCCCTCGGGCAGCCGCTCGGTAACGCGGACGCTGGTAGCTACCGACGGGCCACTGTTGATCAATTCGATGGTGTAGGTGACCTCGCCACCGAGCGATGGGCGCGTCGTATTGGCGCGCTTGGTCAGCGACAGATCGGCGCTCTGCGGATCGAGCGCTACACTGGACTGGTCATCCTCGTTCGGATCGCTGTTGCCTGGCGTGCTGTTCGGATCGGGCTGGTCAGATCCGGTGACCTCAGCCGTGTTGACGATGCGGGCGAAGCTCAGGACCCGCGCGTTGATCCGCAGCGTGGCGGCCCCGCCGGCCGGTACGCTGCCCACGGCCCAGCGCCCCGAGGCAGGGTCGTAGGCGCCCTGGCTGGTGTCGTGCCCCAGGTACTCGAGACCCGCCGGGAGCCGGTCAGTAACCTCAACGCCGGTTGCGGTGCTCGGGCCGGCGTTGCGCAGCAGCACCGTGTAGACAATCGTGTCGCCGACACGGGGCTGCGGATTGTCAACCGTCTTGACCAGCGAGAGATCGGCCAGATCGCCAGCAACCACCGCGAAGCCCTGATCGTCCTCCGTCGGCACGTCGTTATTCGGCGTACTGTCGGGATCGTACTGGTCGGAGGCGCTGACCTGGGCGATGTTGACAAACGGCCCCGTCCCCAGCACCGTCGCCACCAGCGTCAACGTGGCGCGCCCATTCGGCGCCAGCGCGCCCACGTCCCAGCGGCCACTATTCGGATCATAGCTGCCCTGGCTGGGCGTGGCAGACACGAAGCCCAGGCCGATCGGCAGCCGGTCGCTCACCCGCACGCCGGTAGCCTGGTCGGGGCCGCGATTGAACACCTCGAGCGTAAAGGTCGCGTTGGCGCCCACGTTCACCCGCGGCGCGTTGACCCGCTTGGTGAGTTCCAGGTCGGCCACATTGGGCGGAAGGCGCACACTGGACTGGTCGTCCTCGTTGGGGTCATTGTTGCCAGGGGCGCTATCGGGGTCAGGCGTATTGGACTCGCTCACCTGGGCCGTGTTGACCACCGGCTGGCCGTTCCACAAGGCGGCAATCGTGAGCGAGGCGACCTCATCGCGGGCCATCGTCCCGACGGTCCAGACGCCGGTGGCAGGATCATAACTGCCTCTGGTTGGAGACGCGCTCTCGAAGCGCAGCCCGTCGGGCAAGCGGTCGCTGACGGCAACGCCGGTCGCGCGGCCCGGTCCGCGGTTGCGCAGGGTAACGGTAAAGGTGACCACGCTGTTGGCCCGCAGCGGCGGCGGCGAAGCCAGGGTCTTATTCAGTTCCAGATCGGCCACGACGGCGATGGGGGCGATGTTCGTGGCGGTGTTGTTGCTCAGATCCAGGTCGGTGTTATCGTTCGGGCGGCGCACCACGGCGGTATTGGACAGCGCACCCTCGGCATCGGGATTGAGCCGGCCAACAATGGTATAGGTGATCGCCGCGCCGGGGTCGAGATCCACGCTCGTCTCGATCAGGTTCCCGGCGCCGGCGGCATCACCGCAGCGGCCGACTCCGACGGTGACGGCGCAGGTCCAGGTAACGCCGGTAACCGCGGCGGGCACATCATCCCGGACGCGGGCGCCGACGGCCGGGCTCGGGCCGGCATTACGGACCACGACGGTGTACGTGACGTTCTCACCCGGAGTGAGGGTTGGCGGGCTGTGGCTTTTCTCGACCGAGAGGTCAGCTTCAGCCAGCACCACCTGGCCGGTCAGGGTGACGGGCGTGGAGGGCAGGTAGGTCCAGGTATCAATCAGGCGACGGTCGCCGAAGCCCTGCGTAAACGTACCGCCGGCAGCCGTCGTCCAGCGATGGGCGCCGGGGAGGCCAGGGGCGACCGAGGGCGTGCCCTGGAGCACGCGCCGGGCATCGAGGGGCGCGCCGTAGCAGCGCGGATCGGCTACCTGGGCCCGGTCGGGGGGCGGCGGCGCATCGGTTGCTGCGCAGAGCGAGAAATCGTAGGCGCCGCTTCCGGTGTAATTGTACGCATCATCGTAGTAGACCAGACCTGGATCCGGATCGCCCGGCCCGGAGGGCGGCCGGACCCGCAGCAGGCGATGGCCATTCTGGTGATTCTCGACGTCAATAAAGGGGAAATGAACCTCGCCGCGGTTCAAGCGCAACTGGGCGCTAAACGACTGGGTGCCGGCGGGCACCCTGGCGCCATTGCCATCAAGCCCATCCCAGTACACGCGATTGGTCCCATTGTCGGCGGGGCCGTTGATCGTGCGATCGTTGGCGTTGCCAAACACCCCATCGCGATTGATGTCCAGGATCAGGGTATATGAAGTGGCGCCCGGGTTGTCGAAAATAAAGTAGCCGCCGAGCGGATTGGTGCCGGCCTGGCCGGGGGTGCCCTCCTCGCCGACGAAGCGCAGATTGGCCGGTTGCGGCGGCGGCTGCGGGGCGGTGAGCAGCCAGGTCGTGCCGCTTGCCGAAGGCGCGCTGGCCGGGAGCGTAGGGTCCGGGCCATTCAAATCAAAGAAGATTTTGTGGGTAACGGCGTTGGTCACGAAATTATCGGGCAAACGAGGGTTGTAAATCGTAAACCCCGGGGGGAGAGTCTGGTCGAGGTTACTGCCGACGAGTTGCACCGAGCGATAGATCGGCCGGCCGGCGAGGTCGGTGATTCCCCTGGTATTGGCGAAGAAGATGAAACCAAAGGGGTCGATCCCGTTCATATCCACCTGATAGCCATAACCGTCGTAGGTCAGGATGTAGAACCGGCTGTACAGACCGACCGTGGGCGGGTTGCCGTTGTTGGCATTACCGCCCATGTTCAGGGCCAGATAATTCGCGAAGACCCGTCCGGGGATCTCGGGGCCAGCCGCGCCGCCCGGCCCCGGCGCGCGCACACTCACGTCCCAGGCGGCGATGGAGAAGTTCTGGCGATCGGCGACCCGACCGGCCCACTCCTCATTGGCAAGGATTGGCGGGGAAGGGTTGTTGCCAGGAGGCGCATCCGGATTCGCGCTGATGAAGTCGAATTCCCAGATGCCATCACCGGCGGCGGTCGTTTCCGCCGCGCTGACCACACAGGGCACGTAGCCCCCCGGCGCCGGTTGGGGGCCGGCAAGTTCCTGGGCCAGGTTCTCGATCAGCCCATAGGTTCCGGTGCCACGCTGGGTGCAGCGTCTGGCATCGAGGCGCGGCGGCCAGGTTCCCGGCGGGTCGTTGGGCGCGCGAATGATCACATCGCCCTGACCGAACCCCATCACGCTGGAACCAATAAAGATCTGCTCGCCGGCGCGCGCGAAGGCCTTAATCGTTGACTGTCGCGGGATGCCGGCAGTGGTCAGCGTAGATTGCCACTCCAGAAAGGCCCGATACCCGACGCTTTCTACGGGATCGTCAAACAGATTGCGACTGCCCTCAGCTTGAAGCGACCGCGCGCCGGGCAGCGCCATCAGGATCAGGCTAAGCAAGGCGACCAGGCGAACGACGACGCGCGCAAGCGGTGATGCAGGGCGGTTGATGCGAGGCAACATACTTCCCTCGTTGCTATGGGCCACGAGCCAGACAGATGCACAGACATGGCCCCGCGCAGGTTACAACGAGGGTGCTTGGCGCGGTTGCACTCTACGAAGCGATCGTACTATCGCCAGTGGTCGCCGCATTGTACGTCAAAAGATGCGTCAATTCAAGCCGTTTTTGCACCAAACTAGCGATTTTGACCTATTCTTAATGGTTAATAATTGGGTAAAACAC
>Ga0209162_1002985_pt1 | contig 14136 bp, 11 predicted proteins | sample YNPNPMetaG_FD_187121 | JGI IMG/M metagenome (GOLD analysis project Ga0209162, IMG submission 187121) | Anoxygenic and chlorotrophic microbial mat microbial communities from Yellowstone National Park, USA - YNP NP MetaG (SPAdes) (version 2) ... | reverse complement strand
GTGTTTGTGAGGTATCGGAACAAGTTTGGGTTGAAGCGGAAGAGCGGGGCGAGGCGGATACCTGGGATGTTGTTGGGGGAGGTGTATGCGTTGCGCGACCTCAAAGTGAACGCGATCGAGTAAGGGGTAGAAGGGCGAAGGCGCAACGAGGGGGTAGGGAGATTTCCAGGAATCAGAGATTGAGCAGGCCGAAAGAGTGGCGATGGATTTCGGCGATGGGGGATTGTTGTTGTGTGACGTCGTTGATCGTGTCCTCAGTGTGGTGATTGGGGAAAAATCCGCGGTTTCAGTGGCGTTGAACGGGGCTGGAGACGCCTTGCTGGATCAAATCTGAGGTTTCCGATGGTTGTTTGGTGCGGTTGGGGGTGTTTCGTGCCGGCGGAGCAAATAGAGGGACAGACACGATATTTGAGGTCCGACACACCGGTTGGGAACGTTCAACGTGAAACGTTCAACTCTCAACGTTCAACGGGGTGACCGAAAGGGCGCATGGTGGGCGGGATATGGGGACAGACACGATATTTGGGGATGGCGGCGCAAATAGAGGGACAGACACGATATTTGGCCCGGCTCATCGCCGCGACGGCGCAAATAGAGGGACAGACACGATATTTGAGGTCCGACACACCGGTCGGGAACGTTCAACGTCCAACGTTCAACTCGCAACGTTCAATGGGGTGACCGAAAGGGCGCATGGTGGGCGGGATATGGGGACAGACACGATGTTTGGGGGATTTTCGCAGGCCGGCGGCGCAAAGCTTTCTAAGGAAGGGGCGGAAGCCCTGCGTCTTGGAGCGTCGGGCAAATTTGGTTCCGGCTGCGCCGGGGTGGGGAATATGGGGGCTAACCGGCCTTTGACCTGTAATACTCGAGCGTGCGTCGCAGGCCTTCCTCCCAATCGATCTGCACCTCGTAGCCAAGCTCGCGCCTCGCAATGTCAAGACTCGCGACCGAATGTCGCACGTCGCCAGCGCGCGCAGGCGCAAACTGCAGCGCCGGGCAGAACCCGGTCAGATTCGAGAGCGTATTCCACAAATCCAACACCGATCTTGCATGGCCGGACCCGACATTGAACACGCGACCGGCGACGCGTTCGGTCGGGGCTTGCGCGGCAAGGAGGTTCGCGTGGACCACATTCGCCACGTACGCAAAATCGCGTGTTTGTTGTCCGTCGCCGAAGATTGTGGGCGGAGTTTTTTCGAGGAACGCCGTGCAAAACCTGGCAATCACACCCGAATAAGGGGAGTCGAAGGCCTGCCTTGGCCCAAATATGTTGAAGTATCGAAGTGCAACAGTTTCGAGTCCGTACAACCGCCAGAACATTCGGCAGTATTGTTCGCCCGCAGCCTTGTGAAGGGCGTAAGGCGAGAGCGGATCGAGCGGATCATCCTCTTTTTGGCATGCCGCGCTGCTTGCGCCGTACACTGCAGAAGACGAAGCGAACACAAACCGCCGAACCCGCGCATCGCGTGCAGCCGTCAACACAATCAACGTGCCATTTAGATTCTGATCGTTGGTGCCGACCGGGTCCTCGACCGACCTTGGGACAGAAGCCACCGCCGCTTCGTGAAACACAACGTCGCATTCTTGCACGACGCGTCTCACCAGTTCGATGTTCCTGATGTCGCCTTCGACGAAGTCGATCGCATCTCCGGGCTGACGCCATCCGAGATTCTGCAGGTTGCCTGTGCTGAGGTTGTCGAGCACACGCACATGATGCCCTTTTCGGCACAAAGCTTCCGCAATGTGCGATCCTATGAACCCTGCGCCGCCTGTGACCAATGCATTCATCGAAGTTTACCAAATATGCTCGTCGCTCGAGCACGGGCCACAATTACCCGGCAATTGAAAGCTTGACGAGGCTTTTCTCGGGAGCAATTGCCGATTCAAGCCCGGCCAGTCGGTCTTGGTTTGACAATTGCATGGAATGTGGCAAAGAGATTCTTGTCCGAGGTGAGTAACCCGATGAGACAATATCGCGCAGTAATTTTTGACATGGACGGCGTGATCGTGGACAGCGAACCGCTGCACGAACGCGCGTTCCTCGAGGTTTTTGCCGAGATGGGCTATGCCGACAATCACGGCATGGATTTCCCGGCGTATTACGGTCGTTCAGACCGCGCTTTATGGGAAGATTTTGTCGCCAAACATCATCCGCCTTATCCGTTCGAACAATTGGTCGAATGGAAACAGAGAAAACTGATCGAACTGCTCCGCCGCGAACGACCGATCTTTCCGGATGTGCCGCGGCTTCTGGCCGAACTCGAGCCCCACTACGCGCTCGCCCTTGCTTCCGGGTCCAGCCATAACGTCATCAGCGAAGTGCTTGCCCTCGATGGTCTGGCACGGTTCTTCAAGGCTGTCGTAAGCATTCAGGATGTCGGCAGAAGCAAACCTGCGCCCGATGTTTTTCTTCGTGCAGCGAGCCTTCTTGGCATGACTCCGTCGGACTGTGTGGTTATCGAAGATTCGATCGTGGGCGTGCAAGGGGGCAGGGCAGCCGGCATGGACGTTCTCGCGATTACGAATTCAGTGCCGCGCGAACGTCTTGTTGAAGCAACGCATGTGGTTGATGACTATCGCCAGATTGCAGCCCTGTTGATTCCGGAATCGAAGGGATTTAACTCGGGGCATTGTCAAGCCGCCCTTGCATTTGAGAGCAAGTGCAAGAGCGCATCGGCCTGAGATCGGATAACCTATATCATTTCGTTGGGAATGCGTCGCGCTGCGTTTCTACCGGGCATGGCGCTGGCATTCAGCCCTTATTATTACTCGTTGGGCGCACTTTACCTGGGGCGTTGCCCCAAGCTGGTATAGAGCAGGCCTTTGGCCCTTGTGTCGGCTAAAGGCCGGACCACAAACCGCGGTTGGTTTGTCCCGGGTGGAGACCAGCCAAAAGTGCGAAGCTCTGGATGAACCAGGGGCTTTATTGTGCGATCGGCTTTGGTTGTGCGGCCTCCCATTCGGATCGGCTTACAGAGCGCTTTTCATGAATGAAAACAAAACCGCCTTTTTTGTTGCCCATGACGATGTCGGGCAGGCCATCGCCGTTGATGTCGGCTGCTGCGACCTGTGTGCCGACGCCTGAGTTGTTGTCGATGAGATAAGGAACGTAATCGGCGGTGTGGTTTGGTCCGCGGACCAGTTTGAACCAGTAGAGGACGGCGGGTTCATTGGGTTCGGGATCGCCCTGTGGGCCATGCGCCCAGAATCGTTTGCCCGTCACAAGGTCTTTCAACCCGTCGCCGTCTATGTCAATCAGGTCTATGGCATGAATTTGTGAGAACTTGACGCCGTATTTGTTTTCTTCGGGCTTTTTGTTCATGAACAGATGCGGTTTGAACGAGATGACGCCGTTGGTGCGGATTTGCTCGAACCATGCGAGCCCGAACCCGTGAGCTGAGTAACAAGTAATGACGTCGTTGAGACCGTCGCCATTGACATCATAGGCGTACAATTGTGCGCCGCCAACAGGGACATTCGGGTCGGTAGGCGGACAAAACACAAATGGGTGATGTGTCCAAACCGGGTCACCGGCCAGGGAAGCGGGTTGTTCCCACCAACCGTCTTTCTCGAGGAGATCGATTCGACCGTCGCCGTTGACGTCGCCGACGCCAAGGCCGTGGTTGTACTTGTGGTAATTCTTGTTGGGTGTAACAGGATGAACAATCCACGGTTTGGTCGGGTCTGATGGGTCCGGCTCGGCGTACACGAAGAAACCCTTCGAATTGCACAATAGTTCGGGCTGGCTGTCGCCCACGATGTTGGTGAACATGGGCGACTCGTTGTCGGTCACGTCGATGACGAGATGTTTTTGCCAGTGGCCGGGTGCGCCTTTTGGGTTTTGGTACCAATACGTTGCTTCGCCCGGCAACCCAACGATCAGGATGTCCATCCACCCATCTTTGTTAAAATCCCATGCCCACGTGAAGAAATTGTCCGAGTAAGCGTTTTGGCTGCCGAGCGCGCCCTCGTATCCCGGCACGGTTTCCTCGGTGCCATCGGGCAATTTGCGTTTGAACGTCGCGGTTGCGGGTCGGTATTCGTGACGCCGGGTGAAATCGGGACCTTCCCACCAGAACGGGCCGTAAACGACGTCGGTGACGCCGTCCTTGTTAAAATCGCCGTACCATGCGCCTTCGGCCCAGAAATGCGGCGTAAACTGGATGCGCTTGAAGGTGTGAAGAGTGTACGACTGTGCTCCGACCGGCGCCGAAGCGGCGAAGACGATGGCAAGTGTGACAAGGCAGTTTCTCATGCGCACTGTGTGCCACGGCCCGGGCCGCAGGTCAAGCAACAGTATCGAAGCGCACGGAATGTTTGGATCATTCGCGGGGCCTTGTCGAAGTCCGCGGCGGCGGAGCCAAAACAACCAGCGCGGTTGTTACGCCTCGAGCGTTTGATTGCGGCTGCGCCGCGCTGAGAAGAGAGTTGAACGGATTATGGATTGCGGATGATGATCGCCCGTTGGCAATCAAATGGTATTCTACGAACTACGATGTTCACGCGTGACATATTCTCACTGGTTTTTGTTTGTCTGCTTTTGTCCGTGTCCATGCGCGGGCAGGTTTCAAGTCCGCCCACGGTTCAGGATACAGTGACAGCAGTCTTGGAACGCCTGCGGTCTGAATCCAACAAGACCACAATCGACGGCCTGACTCTGACTGCCACACGCGCGGAAGCTCTTTTGCGGGCCGAAGAAAAGGCCGTCCTTGCCAGCCGCCACATCCAGTTTTGGATCAACCAGCCGGCCCTGGTCACTGTTTTCCGGGATAAATCACTTGGTACGGAACCGTTTTGGTTGCGCGATGGTTTGTGGCGGCAACGCGCAACCAGGTTCAAAGTGGGAGACGTTGAATTTGATCTTTGGGAGAAGCAGTTCGGCCCGGGGGTTGTAGGACTCGGAGTGAACTCGCTCAAGGGAGGCGGGCGGCATTATTTCGTCACAGTCCTTCCGATGGAGAGAACGCCACTGGTGATAAGCGGGCTGTCCCCCACCGGTTTGGCGACGACGAACTTTGTTGATGGCGCACTCCCATGGCTTGATCGCACGGACCAATTGAAAGGCGTCACCGCTGAATTCGCAAGGCGCACGCTGGTTCAAACCCTGAATTCACTCCGGGACGACGCCAAGCTTGTGTATCGGCTGCGCTGGACAAAGTACCCGGCCGATCCAAGACCGGATCAAGTGGTTTTGACGTGGAGCGGCGATCCGCGCACAACACAAGCAGTTCAATGGCGCACATCCCGGCGGACAGTGCAAAGCACCTTTGCGGTAATCGAAAAGTCGCTTGCGAATCGCCCGGTTACGGCATGGGCAAAACGCATTGCTGTGACAACGCCGCTGACCTCACCTGGGACAGTGAATGATCCGGTTGTGAATCGGCACACTGTCGAGCTGGTCGGGCTTCGACCGGGCACAACATATGTTTACAGGATTGGCGTTGGGCAGCCGATGGAATGGTCGGGACCTCGAGAATTCACTACTGCGCCCGCGGGTCCGGCGAAGTTCTCATTCATTTACATGGGCGACGCGCAGACCGGGCTCGACAAATGGGGAAAGCTGCTCAGGAGTGCATATAAATCGGGACCGTATGCGGCGTTTTATGTCATTGCGGGCGACATTGTGAATCGCGACAACGAACGCGATGATTGGGACGATCTATTTGAAAATGCAAAAGGTGTGTTTGACCGGCGCCCGCTGGTGCCCGTGATCGGCAATCACGAATGCCAGGGCGGCGAGCCGCGACTGTACCTCGAGCAATTCGCTCTGCCGCGCAATGGCCCTTCCGTTGTTCAGCCAGAGCGCGCCTACTTTTTCGAGTACGGCAATGCGCTGTTCGTCATTCTCGACTCGAATTTGCCGCCTGCGACACAAACCGCATGGTTGGAGGATGTCCTGCGACGCAGCTCGGCAAAATGGAAATTCGTGGCTTTTCATCATCCCGTGTTTTCTTCGGCTCCGAATCGCGACAACAAAACATTGCGCGAGTTATGGACACCGATATTCGATCGGCACGGTGTCGATCTGGTTTTGCAGGGCCACGATCACGCTTATCTGCGCACGCATCCGTTGCGCGCCGGCAAACCGACCGGCAACCCGGCAACTGGCACGACATACATTGTCTCTGTTTCAGGTACGAAAATGTACAGGCAAGTGAAGCGCCCCGAGACAGCGGTCGGGTTCACAGACGTATCCACATGGCAGGTGATCGAGGTTGATTCGGCGGTTGGCCGATTGAGCTACAGCGCCTACGACCTTCGCGGTATTCAAAGAGACCGGTTCAGCATTGAAAAACCGCAGCGCGAAGCAGCCCCAACGAAATGATTCCCGCCGCCCACACGCGAATTGACACATGGTCGCACATGGGGGACTTTTCCAAACCGGCTGTGATCGAGCAGCGGAAACATATGTGTCAGCGCGGCGCGACGGGTTGCCAAGCCTGGAACGAACGCATTTATCTGGCCGCAATCATTCGGTTTCGGCTGTGCCGCGCTGAGAAACAAGTGTGCTCGTTGCAAACTCTGCACTCTGCCGGGCCGCGTTGATGTATTACTATGGGAAGCGCATTTGAAGCATGGGGCAGGGCAATCGGCCGTCTGACTGTTCCCACCCTGCAAAAGGCCAAGTGGGCGTGGCAGACGATTACGGGCTCCGAGGCGGACCGGTTAAAGGCGGAACGCGAATTGGGCGGTGTTCTTGCTCAGCAGATTCGCGCTGTGTCCGAGGGCCAACCTGCTGACTCCGACGTCAAACTGGTGCGCGGCATAGCGTCGGCCCTGGCTGCGCGGGTCAAGAACCGGCAGCTTCGGTTCAGCGTGGATGTTATTCGGGTTGGCGATCCTTCGGCCATGGCGTTACCCGGGGGATACCTGTTTCTGAGCACGTCGCTACTTGACCTGTGCAACCGCTATCAGGATGAAATTGCGTTTGTTCTTGGGCACGAGATGGCACACGTCATGCGCGGTCATGCATCGGACAGATTCATTCAAGAATCGTTGTTGAAGGCCTTGACGAACCGGATTGGGAGTGCGACTCCGCTCGGAGGGTTGGTCAAACAAACAACGCTTCAGTTGCTGGCCAGCACATATTCACAAGACTGCGAGTTCGAGGCCGACGAACTCGGGTCGCGACTTGCCCATGCAGCGGGTCATCATCCGTTGGCAAGCATTCGGTTGCTCGATCGGCTTCAGCGTTTGCGGGCGAGCGACTCGCAAATCGGGCAGTATTTCAGCTCACATCCGATACCTGCGGAAAGGATTCGCCGGCTTCAACAATTCTGGCGAAAAAAGAGCTGAGTTCGGCTCATTCCCTCTCCTCCTGCCATCTTGTGCCGAGATTGTGAGGGACGGACAGGTGATCAAGGACGCGTGCGACCACTGTATCGGCAACTTCAGTGACGGTTTTTGGGAGGCTGTAGAATGACGGGTTTGCAGGTATGATTGTCGCGCCTGCAAGAATCAGCAGTTCCATGTTCCGCACATGAACGAGGTTCAAGGGTGTTTCGCGCGGGACAAGGATCAACTTGCGGCGTTCCTTGAGCATGACGTCGGCTGCACGGAGCATGAGGTTGTTGCTCAGGCCGTGAGCGATTCGCCCGAGCGTGCCCATTGTGCAGGGGATGATAACCATGCCGTCGAACTGGCTGGACCCGCTGGCGAATGGGGCGTCCATGGAATCGATCCGGTGCTGCACGACACCTCGAGGCAGGGACAGACCGCCGGGCAACTCGGTCGCAACGACGTCCTTGGAAATTTGCGTGGCGATCAAGTGGACGGTGTGATTTCCCGCGGCGAGCTGGTCGATCAGGCGCTGGGCGTAGATGGCGCCGCTTGCCCCCGTGATGCCGACGATGAATCGCATTGGGTGGCTCGAGTGGGTGCGGTTAACCTTCAGATGTTGAGCAGCTCTGCCTCGGACAGAACGCGCCATCCCTTTTGTTCCAGCACGGCCCGGGCGCGTTCTAGGTCGTGGGTTTCGATGATCAGAATTGCCTTGTTGTTTGCGACGAAACCGGAGGTATTGTCGAGGTTGATCTGTTCGGCGGCGAGGCTTTCAGCGACCGCGTTGAGAGTGCCGGGTTTGTCGGGCACCTCCACGGCAAGGGCACGGAGCGTCGAAACCATCAGTCCCTTCTCGCGCAGGCATTGACAGGCGAGATCGCAATTGTCAACGAGGAACTTTAGCACGCCAAAGCTGCCGCTGTTGGCGATTGTGGTCCAGCGTATGTTGACGTGTGCATCTGCGAGGATGCGTGTGACGCGGGCGGTTTGGCCCGGTTTGTTTTCTGCGAAAACTGCGACCAGTCTGATGGCGTTCATGGGTGTAATTCGATTTGGTTGGTCAGAGGACTCGTTGGTCAATGACGCGTTTGGCTTTGCCTTCGCTGACCGGCAACGTGCCGGGCTGGACAAGCTCGACCTTTGGTTTGACGAGAATCTCTGCGCGGAGTTTTTCCACAATTTGGTTTTGGAGCTGGACGAGGTGTTCGACGTTGCCATCGAACGCGGCCTCGGCGAGTTCGACCTTGACGGTCATTTCATCCAACCCGGACAAGGTGATGAGGTAATTGTGTCCGAGGCCCGGCATTGCCATCAGGACACGCTCGATTTGCTGCGGGTAGATATTGACGCCGCGAACGATCAGCATGTCGTCTGTCCTGCCCGTGATTCTGTTTATCCGGCGATGTGTGCGCCCGCAAGGGCATTTGCCCGGAATGATCGACGTGACATCGCGTGTGCGGTATCTGAGCAGCGGCATGGCTTCTCTGGTCAGAGTGGTTAGGACGAGCTCGCCTGTGGCGCCTTCGGGCAAAGGCTCGCCGGTTTGCGGATCAACGATCTCCATCAAGTAGTGATCTTCCCAGAGGTGCATGCCGGTTTTATGGATGCACTCGAAGGCGACTCCGGGGCCGTTCATTTCCGAGAGGCCGTATGAGTTATAGACCTCGATGCCGAGGCTTTCCTGTATTTTGAGGCGTGTTTCTTCGGTATGCGGTTCGGCGCCGACAAAAGCGCGGCGCAGAGCGAGGTCGCGTTTGGGATCAACGCCGTTCTTTTCCAGAAACCCCGCGAAATAGAGCGCGTAGCTGGGAGTGAGGTGAATGACGGTCGTGCGGAAATCGCGCATCAGAAGCAATTGGCGTTCAGAATTGCCGGGGCCGGCGGGGATTACGAGGCATCCGACCTTTTCTGCGCCGTAGTGCATGACGAGGGCGCCGGTGAACAGGCCGTAGGTCATCATGTTCTGGAACACATCGCCCTTTCTGACACCTGTCATTATGAAGCAACGCGCAATGAGGTCGGCAGCCCTGTTGATGTCACCGGCAGAGAAGAAAATGGCTTTGGGTTTGCCGGTGGTGCCGCTCGAGGTGTGGAGGCGCATCACATTGTCGAGATCAACGGCAAGCAGTCCGGTCGGGTAATTGTCGCGCAGGTCTGCGTTGGTTGTGAACGGCAAACGGCGCAGATCGTCGAGTGATTTGATGTCGTCCGGGGTGACGCCTGCTTCGGCCAGTTTCATTTTGTAGAACGGCACGCGGTTTGCGAGGCGGCGGACAGTTTGTTGGAGGCGTTCGAGCTGGATGCGTTCAAGCGCGCTCCGATCCATGGTTTCGTGATCAATGTCCCAAAACATGTTGGTTTTACTAAGCGACGTCTCCGACAGGTGTCAATGAAATATGAACCCCGCCCTCGGGAGGAGAGGCGGGGTCCGGAGCGAACCAGTAGTTACTTGGGAAGCGATTTAGAACGTGAAAAGCAGTTCAGCGCGGATGAACGTGAGCAAATCCCGCGTCGCATAGTAATCGCCGGCCCAGATCCATTCGCCCCAGAGATGACCGGCGAGGTGCTTGTTGAACTGGTGCTTAAGGACAGCCTGGAGATAATGACCGCGAAAATCGCCGTCCATGCTGAACAAGCTCGAGTTCACAGTGCGGGTTGGGATTTCTTCCGGGGCGAACAACGCGTTGTAATACACCCCGAGGTTCATTCCGTTCATTGGGTTCATTGTCCAGCCGGCGCCGAACCGGTAGAGGTTGTTCCACTGAGCGACCTTGCCGCTGGTTTCGTAAATGTAAGAGTAAAGGTACAACTCACTCATGCGCGGCCACCGGCCCCAAAGAATGTCGAACATCTCGTCCTCTTCCGTGTTGGGGTCATCGCCCGAAAGATATTCACCGACGAGGTGGAACTGGTTGTTGAGATGGTCTTTGCAGAGATAACTCAGGCGGGCATTGCCACCGAAAGCGCTGATGTCGCGCTCGGCCGTGCGCGCGACCGGGACTTTCACAGTCGGGTCTTTCTTTTCCCCGAACTGGTAGGCGCCTTCAACGGAGTAAGACCAATGCTCGGCAGGTGTGCCGGTGATTTTTGCTCCGAGGGTGAAGATGTCGGCGTCGTCGCCGTTTCCGAGTTCGCGATTGTCGCGTTTGTAGAAGAAGTACGGATCAATCTGGGTGTTTGGGATGGATTTGTTGGACAGGTAGAGGACGACGCCCTGTTCGTTTTGCTCGGTCAGGTAGTATGGCTTGGGTACGCCGTTGAACTTGAACTCACTCGACCTGCCGAGCGTCGGAATCCATTCGTCAGGCAATGCGTTCTGGTAAATGTAAATGACATCTGCTTTGGTTTTGAGCTCTTTGGCGTCGTAGGTGAGCCGAATGGAATCAAGGAAGAACGCCCACGAACCATCGCCCGGGGTGCCGTCCGCCATCAACCACCAGTTCCAGAAGTCACCCAACATGATGTCCTGGCGGCCTGCCGTTGCAGTGAGCGGTAGATCAAATGCGTTCGTCCACTTCAGATACAGGTTGTCGATGATCCCGTAGCGCCACTCCATTCCTGTGCGTGCGGCGTGTTGTCCTGCGAACGCGGGGTTGATCCACTCGCGAGGTTCACCGGAAAAACGCGCGTTAAGGCTGACGTTTGAAATCGGAGTTGCGGATGCCCAAATGCGGCCCCGGATTCGAATCACGTCCTGCTCACTGAGTTTGTTTGCTTCATTGAGTGTGATGGTGTTGTCCATGTACTCGTTTCTGACGCGCAGATCCGCGCCCCACGAAAGCCAGTCGGCCGGTTTCTTGAGTTCGTTGGCGAACTTGTCGAACGAACTTGGTGCTGCCGGCGGCTTCGTCGAGGGTGGCGGGGGGACTGGCACGCCGATTGACGCGCTTTGTGTCCAACCGGTGGATGCGCAAAAGACCAGCAGCGATGATGCAATCAGATTACGGATGAGGTTGTTTGTCATAGCGTTGTTGAGGGTTGGTTCAAGCTGCAGCAATAACAACGGCCCAGAAACACAACATCACTTGACTGTTCGTGCCGGGCCATTGGGGTTCACTTATACTAACTATGAAAAATTGTCCAGCAGATATTTTTGGCCTCTGCAGTTCAGACGCTGGATTACTGTATTGAGAAATCGATCATTCTTGCGAAGATTTTCAGACTGCGACTTTGCTCAGTTTGTCACCAGAGTGCGGCCTTTGGAGTATAATATTGGATAATTTGCGATGAAACTGCAGACCAGCGGATCCTTCGTGACCTTTGCCTTCGAATTGTTTGGCCGCTGATCTGACTTTTGCATCTCTCCCCCCGGTTGAGGGACGAAGTCGTCCTTTTCAGCGCGGCGCGACACAGCGGTATTTCTGCAACCAGCGCAATGGTCAAGCCTCGAACGTTTGGTTGGGGCTGCGCCGCGCTGAGAGGTAGGGCACACGACGTCGGTTGTTGATCGGCGTCCCGGAATCGGCAAAGCCCGGGCGATTCCTCCAGCAGTCATCACTACCACCGGCACTGGCAATCGCCATCGGGGGACCTTCCAAATGGCCCGGCTCTGCCAGTGAGAGAGCGCCTCGTTAATTGCTCTTATCCGGGGTCTCTCCGGTGGATTGGCCGGCTTGCTCGGCGTAATAGGAATCGACTTTCTCGGCGACGTCCCGATAAGCAATGTCCACCTCGTATATCAGCTTGAATTGTTCGACTGCTTCTTCCTTTTTCCCCATTTTCTCGAGGGCACAACCAAGTGCGTAAACGAGCTCTTTCTTTTCGTCGTCGAACAAGACTTTTTCCTTGATGGCGTTTTGGAACGTGCGAGCGGCAAGGTCGTGCATGCCACGCCGCAGGAAGCATTGGCCGAGATAGTACAATGCTTGAATACGCTTGTGCGGATTGTTCTGAGCTTTTTGAAACTCGTAAATCGCTTCCTTGAGGCGGCCCGCTTGAAAATAGAGCTGGCCGAGCTCGAATCGCAACTGAAGATCGTTCGGGTAACGTTCGACTCTGCGCCTGGCATCCTCGAGCAAGAACGCTTCGCGTTCGGCTTTCAACTGTGCGACCTGTTCTGCATAGTCGGGGGATTGCGGGTCCAGGCGGGCGATTGCATCGTCGATCTTGCGGACTCGCACTTCTGCAATGGCGCGTTCCACAGACGGGTCTGATGATTCCTGTCCGGCAAGACGTTGGTAGTATTCCAATGCCCGATCGTAATCCTTTTTCTGGACGTAGAGTTCGGCGAGCGATCTGACCAGACGCAGGTTTTGCGGCTCGGCCGACAGGCGTTGCTCATACTCCGCAATCAACCGGTCCGTGACATCTTCAGTTTTGACTTCCCGCTGTTCCTGTTCGAGTGCGACAGCCTCGCGTTCGTCCCTTAGAACGTCCCTGTAAGAGCCTGTACCCTGCGCAAGGGCTTCATATCCGCCCTCGGTCATGGTGCGGCTGGCGGCCAAATCTTTCAGCGCCTGGGCAATTTCAGGATCCCCCGGGTTCGAGCTTGCAAGGTCCTCGAGAATTGATTCTGCCCGGGCGGCCTGGCCGATTTTTGCCAACCCCTGTGCAAGGCGCATTGCAATTTCACGGTCTTTCGGGGAATGCTTGTAAGCGATTTCAAGTGACAACACCGCTGTGCGTGGAAAATCTGCAGCCCATGCCGCCTCGGCCAAAACCTTGTGCGCAGCCACATTGTTCGGGTCGGTGTTCAACACTTGTTCGGCGAGGTTGAGTGCCTGCAACGGATGATTGCGTAATGCCACCTGTGCTTGCACAAGCTTCGGATTGGCCGAGCCCACAATCCTGCTCAGAAACGATCCGCTTTTTTGACCTGTTTTCTTGAACTGCGACGCGCGAAGCGCCTGGCGCGCCTCGAAAAAGCCCGGCTCGCGTTCGACAACGCTGCTGAGGATCGAAATTGCATAATCCAAATTGTTCCGCTCGAAAGCGGCTTTCCCCTTTTCGTACTGTTCCCGCAGCGCACGGGGAATCTCGTGGATTTGTTTCTCAGGCATGGGAAGCAATCATTAACACCAGCCGCGGAAAAATCCATCTGAAAATCGTCGCGGGCGTACCAATGCGTTGTATTACTATATTGAGAAATCGATCATTTTTGCGAAGATTTTCAGACTGCGAGTTTGCTCAGTTTGTCACCAGAGTGCGGCCTTTGGAGTATGGAGTATAATATTGGATGATTTGCACTCAAACTGCAGGTTAGCGGATCCTTCGTGACCTTTGCCTTCGAATTGTTCGGCCGCTGATCGGACTTTTGCATCTGCCCCATGAGCGACGAATTCGCCCCTTTCAGCGCGGCGCGAAACAGCGGTATTCCTGCAACCAGTGCAATGGTTAAGCCTCGAACGTTTGCTTGCGGCTGCGCCGCGCTGAGCGAAACAATCGCGGCCGGGATTAGGCCAGCCCTTGGCCAGGCGACATCCGAACCGCAAGAAGACGAGAACAAGACTATTTTTTTTCGTTTTCTTTTCCTCTCTTTCGGCTGACAAGAAGAATCGACAAGTGATTTTTCGGTGATACCCGATAGAAAGGAAAAGAAGCGGAAGATGCATTGGCAGAAAAATGGGTGGCAGGTAAATGGGGTTGTGCAGGCTGAAGCCTGCACTACGAGCCGCCGCAGTTTGTAGTCCCGCCTTTAGGCGGCACCGCGGTTTGTAGTCCCGCCTTCAGGCGGCACAAGAGCCGTTGTCACCTCAGTGCGCGTGGAGCGCAGGCTAAAGCCTGTACTACAAACCGTTGCGGTTCGTAGTTCCGCCTTTAGGCGGGGGCAGGCTGAAGCCTGCACTACGAGCCGGCGCGGTTTGTAGTCCCGCCTTTAGGCGGCACCGCGGTTTGTAGTCCCGCCTTCAGGCG
>Ga0209162_1002984_pt1 | contig 14138 bp, 22 predicted proteins | sample YNPNPMetaG_FD_187121 | JGI IMG/M metagenome (GOLD analysis project Ga0209162, IMG submission 187121) | Anoxygenic and chlorotrophic microbial mat microbial communities from Yellowstone National Park, USA - YNP NP MetaG (SPAdes) (version 2) ... | reverse complement strand
GGAAGGCTCAGGAGCGGCGACGTGCGGGTGTTGGGGTCTGGAACACTGGTGGTGAAGGGAGCGGAGGTTGGGATTTCAGCAATTTCGGCTCGTTGAAGAGCACTGAAACATTGAGGATCGCGGAGCGCCCAAACGGGCATCAGTATTTCAGCAATTTCGGCTCGTTGAAGAGCACTGAAACGCCTACAGCCGCCGTGATCTTATCAACGAGCACAGGATTTCAGCAATTTCGGCTCGTTGAAGAGCACTGAAACTCAACGTTGAGCGTCACCGAAAACGAAACTCCCTCAGATTTCAGCAATTTCGGCTCGTTGAAGAGCACTGAAACGATCGTCTTTGAGAGTTGCGTGCAGTAGACGACCAAATTTCAGCAATTTCGGCTCGTTGAAGAGCACTGAAACCGTCGCCGGTGTTGTCCAGCGTCCAGCCGTAGCGCGATTTCAGCAATTTCGGCTCGTTGAAGAGCACTGAAACCCTCTTGATGCTGTGGTTATTGACTACGGTTATACTATTTCAGCAATTTCGGCTCGTTGAAGAGCACTGAAACCATCAACGTCGTCAATCCGACGTCGGTCACATACGATTTCAGCAATTTCGGCTCGTTGAAGAGCACTGAAACTCGCCTGTTTCCAACCCCCGCACGTATTACTACTAATTTCAGCAATTTCGGCTCGTTGAAGAGCACTGAAACGCCAGATTGTCTCCAGATTGCGCACCAGCCCCGCCTCAATTTCAGCAATTTCGGCTCGTTGAAGAGCACTGAAACACGCGGCTGCTGCGCTGGACGCGCCACAAACTGCGCAAATTTCAGCAATTTCGGCTCGTTGAAGAGCACTGAAACCCCGCCTCCGCCAGCCGCACGAACGTTCGCGGCGAGATTTCAGCAATTTCGGCTCGTTGAAGAGCACTGAAACTTGTCGATCTGAGCGTCGGCGACCCAGCGGTCGATGATTTCAGCAATTTCGGCTCGTTGAAGAGCACTGAAACGGCGGTTCATTCAACCCGTCGCCAACGACGTTTTAGATTTCAGCAATTTCGGCTCGTTGAAGAGCACTGAAACGCAGCGGCGTGAACAGCCCGCCGCCCCGCCAGACGATTTCAGCAATTTCGGCTCGTTGAAGAGCACTGAAACGTTCGTCGCTGACGAGAAATTCGCGCGCGTCAACGTATTTCAGCAATTTCGGCTCGTTGAAGAGCACTGAAACGGTGACCGATCACGCAGAAGCCGTCGCGCTCGTCAACGATTTCAGCAATTTCGGCTCGTTGAAGAGCACTGAAACACGTACAAACTGATGCTCCCGGTGTGGGAACAGGCATTTCAGCAATTTCGGCTCGTTGAAGAGCACTGAAACTGTATCGCGCTTGCGACACACATAGGCAGTGGAAGATTTCAGCAATTTCGGCTCGTTGAAGAGCACTGAAACCTGATTAGTACCAGGGGAGTTGAACCCGTCACTACCGATTTCAGCAATTTCGGCTCGTTGAAGAGCACTGAAACTCTTGCGACAGCACAGGTATGAAGCAATGGTACAGGATTTCAGCAATTTCGGCTCGTTGAAGAGCACTGAAACACTACATCACTTTCAAGAAGGTTACCGCGATAAAAATTTCAGCAATTTCGGCTCGTTGAAGAGCACTGAAACCCGGTTGAAGCGCGGGGAAGGAGCAACGCCGGTCGAATTTCAGCAATTTCGGCTCGTTGAAGAGCACTGAAACGGGTGCTTGGGATAACGGTCGGCTCATCTACCAGGATTTCAGCAATTTCGGCTCGTTGAAGAGCACTGAAACCCCAAAAGTGCGGCATACATCCGGTCAGCATACCGATTTCAGCAATTTCGGCTCGTTGAAGAGCACTGAAACTCGCGTCCTCGTAGCGTCCCCAGTCGACGCCGACCATTTCAGCAATTTCGGCTCGTTGAAGAGCACTGAAACTTCTGCGTCGAACGCTATCAACGTTCCGCGTCGGGATTTCAGCAATTTCGGCTCGTTGAAGAGCACTGAAACTCATATGATTATCTCTGTTACTATCTCGACAACTGGATTTCAGCAATTTCGGCTCGTTGAAGAGCACTGAAACATAGCGCTGGCGTCGTGCCTCCGTATGCCTATGTGTATTTCAGCAATTTCGGCTCGTTGAAGAGCACTGAAACCGACATACAGCATGACCAGAGTCACGCCGTAGACGATTTCAGCAATTTCGGCTCGTTGAAGAGCACTGAAACACATACAGCGTAGCGCCAGCGCCAAAAAGCGTTTGATTTCAGCAATTTCGGCTCGTTGAAGAGCACTGAAACTGTTAGGGTACAGGGTAGTAGAACAGGACACGTCCTAATTTCAGCAATTTCGGCTCGTTGAAGAGCACTGAAACGTCCCCGTCCCAGACCGTCCCCGTCCCCGACCGTCATTTCAGCAATTTCGGCTCGTTGAAGAGCACTGAAACGAGTTGTTGCACGACTACGCGCGCTATCGCTCATCCGATTTCAGCAATTTCGGCTCGTTGAAGAGCACTGAAACGCAACGCGCCCACCTGCGCCCACGTGGCATACGCAAATTTCAGCAATTTCGGCTCGTTGAAGAGCACTGAAACGGGAGTCGGCCGCGCTGGCAAGTTTGTGGCGCGGCGGATTTCAGCAATTTCGGCTCGTTGAAGAGCACTGAAACGCGGTTTTTGCGTATGCCACGTGGGCGCAGGTGGATTTCAGCAATTTCGGCTCGTTGAAGAGCACTGAAACTTTCGACGAACGCCGCGTCATCTACAACCACCAGCATTTCAGCAATTTCGGCTCGTTGAAGAGCACTGAAACACGGAGTAAGAGTCAGCGTCGGCGTGCGGGTCAGCGATTTCAGCAATTTCGGCTCGTTGAAGAGCACTGAAACCGAGGCGGCTTTCTGGCTGGAGATGGAACAGGCTGGATTTCAGCAATTTCGGCTCGTTGAAGAGCACTGAAACGCGCGCAGACGGGCGTTGTGCTGCTGGTCAACCGCGATTTCAGCAATTTCGGCTCGTTGAAGAGCACTGAAACCGTCGCAGCGGCGACGGAGTTGATCACCGACGCGATTTCAGCAATTTCGGCTCGTTGAAGAGCACTGAAACTCTGCGCGCCGGTCAGCGCGGCGTACACGCTGATCTGGATTTCAGCAATTTCGGCTCGTTGAAGAGCACTGAAACCGCGCGCTGCATCGCCGCCAGCGCAGAGAGCAGCGCGATTTCAGCAATTTCGGCTCGTTGAAGAGCACTGAAACGCCGGCGCGTCGGGGTCGAGCGCCAGATGCAGCAGATTTCAGCAATTTCGGCTCGTTGAAGAGCACTGAAACCGATAATGCAGCGCCTGAAGCCGACGACAAGTGGAATTTCAGCAATTTCGGCTCGTTGAAGAGCACTGAAACTTCGTCGAGAACCCGTTGCTCCAGGCGTGCGGTCTTCATTTCAGCAATTTCGGCTCGTTGAAGAGCACTGAAACGTATACTGGCAGTGCGTTGATAATAATCATACTGGAAATTTCAGCAATTTCGGCTCGTTGAAGAGCACTGAAACTCATTCAGCAGTGCGGCTGACGCCGGGACGTCAATATTTCAGCAATTTCGGCTCGTTGAAGAGCACTGAAACGTCCTTACTGGACGGGGCTCTTCGGGCTGCTGTCAGATTTCAGCAATTTCGGCTCGTTGAAGAGCACTGAAACTCGGATCGCGCACGCCGAGCGCCGGCGCGTCCTGGATTTCAGCAATTTCGGCTCGTTGAAGAGCACTGAAACACATTCGAGACCCGGCTTAGCCCGGAGCCGGAGATGATTTCAGCAATTTCGGCTCGTTGAAGAGCACTGAAACACGATCAATGCCAGCGCCGACTGCACCTCAGCGGGATTTCAGCAATTTCGGCTCGTTGAAGAGCACTGAAACCGAACGTTCGTGCGACCGGCGGGGGCGCGCGGTGAATTTCAGCAATTTCGGCTCGTTGAAGAGCACTGAAACCGAAGAGGCGGCTAAGTACGAACGGTTCGTTCTTAATTTCAGCAATTTCGGCTCGTTGAAGAGCACTGAAACGCGGTCGGTCAAAGGGAAGGTTCATCTGATGCTCCATTTCAGCAATTTCGGCTCGTTGAAGAGCACTGAAACGCGCTCAGCAGCAGCCCGAACCTGCGCTTCGCTTCGATTTCAGCAATTTCGGCTCGTTGAAGAGCACTGAAACCTTGCTGCGCTGGCGTACACGCTTGCGACGTTGCTGCATTTCAGCAATTTCGGCTCGTTGAAGAGCACTGAAACGTCTGAGCGCGCTCGATTACGTCTGGAACGCGCTCTATTTCAGCAATTTCGGCTCGTTGAAGAGCACTGAAACAGTAATCCGCGTTGACGAAGACGTAGCCTTCCGGCGAATTTCAGCAATTTCGGCTCGTTGAAGAGCACTGAAACCCGCTCCGCGCGCAGCGCCGCGAGGTGCTGCGCCACGATTTCAGCAATTTCGGCTCGTTGAAGAGCACTGAAACGTCCCCTTCGCGGAACGGATAACGACGATATTCGGAATTTCAGCAATTTCGGCTCGTTGAAGAGCACTGAAACCGGTCGCGCGCCAGCCGACCGGTTGCCCGCGGTACTATTTCAGCAATTTCGGCTCGTTGAAGAGCACTGAAACTATTGCGTGGATTATTGCGGCGGGGATTATCGTCGATTTCAGCAATTTCGGCTCGTTGAAGAGCACTGAAACCGCAATAGAATTGCGGCAACATCACTGTTTCGTACATTTCAGCAATTTCGGCTCGTTGAAGAGCACTGAAACGGCGGATCAGTTCCCGATCCGGGCGCTGAAGGCGGTGATTTCAGCAATTTCGGCTCGTTGAAGAGCACTGAAACCGACGCCGCCACGCTGCTCAACCGCGAACTGACGCCATTTCAGCAATTTCGGCTCGTTGAAGAGCACTGAAACTCTACGACGAGGCGTTGGCGATCGTTCCCGAAGCGATTTCAGCAATTTCGGCTCGTTGAAGAGCACTGAAACTAAAACACTCCTTCCTGCGAGAGACCAACGCGCTGAATTTCAGCAATTTCGGCTCGTTGAAGAGCACTGAAACTTCGTCGCAAACCCGTTATCCCAATTGTGCGGTCTATTTCAGCAATTTCGGCTCGTTGAAGAGCACTGAAACGCAAATTCGTTGGGATGGAAGAAGCGGCGCGGCTGATTTCAGCAATTTCGGCTCGTTGAAGAGCACTGAAACCGAGATCGTCCGGCTCGTCGGTGAGCAACTCGGCGCGATTTCAGCAATTTCGGCTCGTTGAAGAGCACTGAAACGATTGCCGCAGATGCTGTTCGCGCCCGCCGGCGGCATTTCAGCAATTTCGGCTCGTTGAAGAGCACTGAAACGCTGGCTGGCGGCGGTGGGGATTGAACTGGCGTATCATTTCAGCAATTTCGGCTCGTTGAAGAGCACTGAAACGGCGAACATACTGCGACGTGCGCTTGATGTAGACGATTTCAGCAATTTCGGCTCGTTGAAGAGCACTGAAACGCAAAAGGCGGCTCCTGGACGTCGAGGGCAACGTTCATTTCAGCAATTTCGGCTCGTTGAAGAGCACTGAAACCTCGTCGAACGACCCGCTCGCGGCGCTTGCGGCGCAGATTTCAGCAATTTCGGCTCGTTGAAGAGCACTGAAACTCACACTCTGGGTCGGCAGCAAGAGTTTCGTCACCGATTTCAGCAATTTCGGCTCGTTGAAGAGCACTGAAACTGTAGACGTCGTAGTTGATGTGTCGCTGAATATGCGATTTCAGCAATTTCGGCTCGTTGAAGAGCACTGAAACTCTGTACGGCGACGACGCCGCAGGCTATACGACCGTCAGATTTCAGCAATTTCGGCTCGTTGAAGAGCACTGAAACGTCGCGCCGCGCCAGTACGCAACGCTTGCGCGCCAGATTTCAGCAATTTCGGCTCGTTGAAGAGCACTGAAACGGAAAACTCCCACACGCCCATGTAGCGCCAGTACCAGATTTCAGCAATTTCGGCTCGTTGAAGAGCACTGAAACGAACAATACGCCCACACGGGCTGGAGCAGGATGGTGATTTCAGCAATTTCGGCTCGTTGAAGAGCACTGAAACACTTCGAGACGCGGATTGGCGCATCGAGGTCGGGGAATTTCAGCAATTTCGGCTCGTTGAAGAGCACTGAAACGCTCTATGCCCCTCAGCGCGCACGGAAAACGATTGAATTTCAGCAATTTCGGCTCGTTGAAGAGCACTGAAACCGAAGAGGCGGCTAAGTACGAACGGTTCGTTCTTCATTTCAGCAATTTCGGCTCGTTGAAGAGCACTGAAACCTCTGAGTAGCGAACTGCATCAGAAAAACCCGCGACATTTCAGCAATTTCGGCTCGTTGAAGAGCACTGAAACTTGACAGGGGGCGGGCGCAGCGCACAATCAGCAATATTTCAGCAATTTCGGCTCGTTGAAGAGCACTGAAACGAGTGGTTCGATCTGGGCGGTCTGACCCGCGCTGAATTTCAGCAATTTCGGCTCGTTGAAGAGCACTGAAACCTCGAACCCGCGCTCGCGGGCGAGGTTGACCAAAACATTTCAGCAATTTCGGCTCGTTGAAGAGCACTGAAACCGGCGACGGGCTGGAGTACAACAAGTGGCTCGCAGCGATTTCAGCAATTTCGGCTCGTTGAAGAGCACTGAAACCTGCCGCTGCTCACCCGCGATGCGGTGACGCAACCGATTTCAGCAATTTCGGCTCGTTGAAGAGCACTGAAACGCTGAATGAACCGCCAGGTCGGTACGAGGTCGTAGATTTCAGCAATTTCGGCTCGTTGAAGAGCACTGAAACACGAGAACCAACGCGCTGGTAGTATACCACTCACACGATTTCAGCAATTTCGGCTCGTTGAAGAGCACTGAAACGGACGGGCTGAAGGCGGAACACAACCTGGAGTATGTATTTCAGCAATTTCGGCTCGTTGAAGAGCACTGAAACCACGAACATTCGCCGCCAGCAGCAACCCCGTCACTATTTCAGCAATTTCGGCTCGTTGAAGAGCACTGAAACTCGCTTGAAGGCGCGTAGCGCGGCAGTATCTGTCGATTTCAGCAATTTCGGCTCGTTGAAGAGCACTGAAACACTGCCGACACCTTGCGGCTTTTCAGGTTGCGGTCGTTGATTTCAGCAATTTCGGCTCGTTGAAGAGCACTGAAACGACGATCCCGCGCGGTTGACCGACGCCGGTTCCGCGAATTTCAGCAATTTCGGCTCGTTGAAGAGCACTGAAACCCGCAATAACCCAAGCGATGATGTCACTCATACAGCATTTCAGCAATTTCGGCTCGTTGAAGAGCACTGAAACCGCTCTGCAAGTCGGCGACGACGAGAACCACATCCTATTTCAGCAATTTCGGCTCGTTGAAGAGCACTGAAACGTCGCTGTTCTCCGCCAGAGCGACCGCTACTACGACATTTCAGCAATTTCGGCTCGTTGAAGAGCACTGAAACGCGCAGCCAGCGCGCGGTCGGAACGCCCCCGCGCTATTTCAGCAATTTCGGCTCGTTGAAGAGCACTGAAACATCTCGAAAACGAGTTCTTCACGCGGGGGACGGATATTTCAGCAATTTCGGCTCGTTGAAGAGCACTGAAACGTATGGGCGCTCCGCGAGCCGCAGTGGGTCGTCCACGATTTCAGCAATTTCGGCTCGTTGAAGAGCACTGAAACGTGCGGCGCGGCGCGAGCAACGGCTTACGCGCGAACATTTCAGCAATTTCGGCTCGTTGAAGAGCACTGAAACCTCCAGAAGCGCCTCAGCAACTCGCTGGGGCGCTTTATTTCAGCAATTTCGGCTCGTTGAAGAGCACTGAAACCGACGAATGCCGGGCTCCGCGCGCTGCGCAGCACGATTTCAGCAATTTCGGCTCGTTGAAGAGCACTGAAACCGTTGAGAATGTCGGTCATCGAGGGAGCCGTAAAGGATTTCAGCAATTTCGGCTCGTTGAAGAGCACTGAAACATAATAAACTAACAAAAACGTCGCGTCACGCCCCAATATTTCAGCAATTTCGGCTCGTTGAAGAGCACTGAAACCCAATAACGCCCAGGACGGGCTGGAGCAGGATGGACGATTTCAGCAATTTCGGCTCGTTGAAGAGCACTGAAACGCGTGCTCATCGACGAAATGCTCAACGAACATCGGGCAATTTCAGCAATTTCGGCTCGTTGAAGAGCACTGAAACCAACACGCGCCAGCGGACCGGCGCGCGCGCGGTAGATTTCAGCAATTTCGGCTCGTTGAAGAGCACTGAAACTCAGGAACATAACTGCTGATGACAACGCGGTCAACATTTCAGCAATTTCGGCTCGTTGAAGAGCACTGAAACTGTTACAAGCCGCACATCAGTAGGCGCGGGATTACCAATTTCAGCAATTTCGGCTCGTTGAAGAGCACTGAAACAGAGGAGCGACGCACCCGGATCCGTCGGGAGCGGGAGATTTCAGCAATTTCGGCTCGTTGAAGAGCACTGAAACCGAGATAGTAGCAAACGGTGTAGCGCGGGCCGGGCGATTTCAGCAATTTCGGCTCGTTGAAGAGCACTGAAACACGCTGGCGTCTGTCTCGTCTGAGGCGTGCGCCATGATTTCAGCAATTTCGGCTCGTTGAAGAGCACTGAAACGGTGACGCTTGGCATCCGTCGTGCTCACCAGATCGATATTTCAGCAATTTCGGCTCGTTGAAGAGCACTGAAACGCGCGGATGACGGAGAGTACGGGAGCGCGGCCATGACATTTCAGCAATTTCGGCTCGTTGAAGAGCACTGAAACTGGACGGGGAGGGGGAGAGCACGGGGGAGGGGGATGGCGATTTCAGCAATTTCGGCTCGTTGAAGAGCACTGAAACTTCGTGGGCGTGCTTGCGCTTGCGATTGGGGTGAATTTCAGCAATTTCGGCTCGTTGAAGAGCACTGAAACACGAAGCGCGCGTCTGGCGGGAGCGGGGGATCATTATTTCAGCAATTTCGGCTCGTTGAAGAGCACTGAAACGACGTTGACGAGTGCGACGGCTTCGGCGTGGTCGGATTTCAGCAATTTCGGCTCGTTGAAGAGCACTGAAACGCGTTCTTGACCACCCACTCTCTATTCCCGTGCTAGATTTCAGCAATTTCGGCTCGTTGAAGAGCACTGAAACGCCCATCACCGCCCGGTACACCTTGCCCTAATTGCCATTTCAGCAATTTCGGCTCGTTGAAGAGCACTGAAACTGGTCAATATCTTCATCCCACACCGGTGCATCCGGATTTCAGCAATTTCGGCTCGTTGAAGAGCACTGAAACTTACGAGATCGAACGGATTGCCAGCCACGAGCCATATTTCAGCAATTTCGGCTCGTTGAAGAGCACTGAAACCTCGTAGCATACCACGTGGTACCGCCATACTACGGATTTCAGCAATTTCGGCTCGTTGAAGAGCACTGAAACCATGTGTTTAAAATCGTTGCAATTGTGCCTAGCGTATTTCAGCAATTTCGGCTCGTTGAAGAGCACTGAAACTTGCCGCTAGAGGCTTGTGTGTTCGTAAGGCGCAATGATTTCAGCAATTTCGGCTCGTTGAAGAGCACTGAAACATCAAACAGATCGCCGACCAGTGATCCGTCCCAGGATTTCAGCAATTTCGGCTCGTTGAAGAGCACTGAAACATCCACAATCCAGCGCAACTGGGGACTGGAGGGCAATTTCAGCAATTTCGGCTCGTTGAAGAGCACTGAAACACACGCCCATGTAGCGCCAGTACCATCCACTGTAGATTTCAGCAATTTCGGCTCGTTGAAGAGCACTGAAACAGACGGGCAGCGTCAGCGGCTGGCGGCGCGGGTTGATTTCAGCAATTTCGGCTCGTTGAAGAGCACTGAAACCGCTGCGTAGCCCAGCGCGTCGTTATGCCAGTAGAATTTCAGCAATTTCGGCTCGTTGAAGAGCACTGAAACACCTGCACGCTGCGGCGAAGCGGCTGCGACAACCCATTTCAGCAATTTCGGCTCGTTGAAGAGCACTGAAACCGGCGGCGGCGACGGGTAGATTTGCATCACGCTGTATTTCAGCAATTTCGGCTCGTTGAAGAGCACTGAAACAGGCGATGAGGTCACTCATATAGCGTCCACCCCCGCATTTCAGCAATTTCGGCTCGTTGAAGAGCACTGAAACCCGCGCCGGACGACGCAGCGACGCAGCAGGAGAAGGTTTTCAGCAATTTCGGCTCGTTGAAGAGCACTGAAACGCGCTGCGGCGCGGCGCTGTCGCAGCAGCAGTATGTTTTCAGCAATTTCGGCTCGTTGAAGAGCACTGAAACTTCTTGAACAGCGAATGACTACACTCATACGATACTTTTCAGCAATTTCGGCTCGTTGAAGAGCACTGAAACGTGGCGTGACAGTGTGGGCGCCCACTGGACGCCAAATTTCAGCAATTTCGGCTCGTTGAAGAGCACTGAAACGGCACGTAGTACCAGCCAGTATGCACATCCAACACGAATTTCAGCAATTTCGGCTCGTTGAAGAGCACTGAAACTGGTCAATATCTTCATCCCACACCGGTGCATCCGGAATTTCAGCAATTTCGGCTCGTTGAAGAGCACTGAAACCAGGACGGTCTGTCGGTGGCTAGGCTTGACGCTCAATTTCAGCAATTTCGGCTCGTTGAAGAGCACTGAAACCGCAGGGATTGCGCGCAGTGCTGAACGACACCTATCATTTCAGCAATTTCGGCTCGTTGAAGAGCACTGAAACACTGAAGAGCGCGCTGAGGAACGATACTGGCTTCTGATTTCAGCAATTTCGGCTCGTTGAAGAGCACTGAAACGCTTCTGCCAGTGCGACCACCGGCGGTACAATTCGATTTCAGCAATTTCGGCTCGTTGAAGAGCACTGAAACGCTGCTCATTCAAGCCGCGCTGGGGGTCAAAGTGCGCGATTTCAGCAATTTCGGCTCGTTGAAGAGCACTGAAACACGTTGATAGAACTCGCGTCGGTGGGGCTGGTGCAGCATTTCAGCAATTTCGGCTCGTTGAAGAGCACTGAAACACTCCCTCTCCGGTATTTCGTCAATCTTCCACCACAATTTCAGCAATTTCGGCTCGTTGAAGAGCACTGAAACGCCCGAAAATTGCTTGCAAGGCTCGTACTGCGTCTCGATTTCAGCAATTTCGGCTCGTTGAAGAGCACTGAAACCCCGCGCTCCGTTCTCCGTTCGGGTTGGCACATCGTCCATTTCAGCAATTTCGGCTCGTTGAAGAGCACTGAAACGAAGGTGAGGCGGCGCGGCTCGTCTCGGCGGTGATGCATTTCAGCAATTTCGGCTCGTTGAAGAGCACTGAAACGCCAGACGCGCGCTTCGTCGGCGCGACTGGACGCGATTTCAGCAATTTCGGCTCGTTGAAGAGCACTGAAACTTTGACGTCAACCGGGCGCGTGGGGCACTTGACCCATTTCAGCAATTTCGGCTCGTTGAAGAGCACTGAAACTTCGACGCTCATCTCCGGCGCGCTGGTTGACGGGAATTTCAGCAATTTCGGCTCGTTGAAGAGCACTGAAACCCAGATACGCACAGACATAGTCGTAGCCGCCGGCGAATTTCAGCAATTTCGGCTCGTTGAAGAGCACTGAAACTCGCGCGCCAGCGCCTGCAGTCGGCGCGCTTTGCCGAATTTCAGCAATTTCGGCTCGTTGAAGAGCACTGAAACGTCGATTTCGTCACAGAGAAGCAACGCATCCAGCGATTTCAGCAATTTCGGCTCGTTGAAGAGCACTGAAACCAACTATGCCCTTTCGCCCGCCTTTTTGTCGCTGGCGATTTCAGCAATTTCGGCTCGTTGAAGAGCACTGAAACAGTGTATGGGCTAGCAAGATGATCATGCTTGACGTTGATTTCAGCAATTTCGGCTCGTTGAAGAGCACTGAAACGCAGACTGGGACGCGCAGGAGACGGTGCGGTTTGATTTCAGCAATTTCGGCTCGTTGAAGAGCACTGAAACCCTGAAGGCGGACGGAGACGATCTCTGGTACAGCGCATTTCAGCAATTTCGGCTCGTTGAAGAGCACTGAAACCTTCCTCGCTTTCACTTCCACTGCAAATCCCGGATTGATTTCAGCAATTTCGGCTCGTTGAAGAGCACTGAAACTCCGGCGCGGCGAACGCGCTGCGGAAGTCAAGATCGATTTCAGCAATTTCGGCTCGTTGAAGAGCACTGAAACCAAGCAACCGGTCATATTGCTCATGATGTTGCAAATTTCAGCAATTTCGGCTCGTTGAAGAGCACTGAAACGCGAGTTGACCCACTCGACGATGGAGTTATAGACCGAATTTCAGCAATTTCGGCTCGTTGAAGAGCACTGAAACCGCGGATTGCGTCGCTCCCGAATATCGTGTTTAGCATTTCAGCAATTTCGGCTCGTTGAAGAGCACTGAAACGCGTAGCCAGCAACAGAAAGCCGAGGCGCTGGGCGATTTCAGCAATTTCGGCTCGTTGAAGAGCACTGAAACGCGAGTGGGCGTCTGAGGCGGCGCGCACGCTCACGATTTCAGCAATTTCGGCTCGTTGAAGAGCACTGAAACAGATATTCCGCGAACGCTTCAGCAGCCGCGCGCAGCATTTCAGCAATTTCGGCTCGTTGAAGAGCACTGAAACTCTGAAGATCGCGGGAACCGACACCGGGCGCTTTATTTCAGCAATTTCGGCTCGTTGAAGAGCACTGAAACAATAGCCGCACACATAGTCGTAGCCGCCGGCGACAAATTTCAGCAATTTCGGCTCGTTGAAGAGCACTGAAACTCAGCGACGAAATCCACCGGCGGCGGCAGAGGTTCGATTTCAGCAATTTCGGCTCGTTGAAGAGCACTGAAACCCCGCCTCCGCTAGTCGCTGTCGCCCGCACGTTCGATTTCAGCAATTTCGGCTCGTTGAAGAGCACTGAAACACGAACACCTTTCCTGACCGGTATCCGGTATATCCGATTTCAGCAATTTCGGCTCGTTGAAGAGCACTGAAACGCGCTTTCTGATGCGCTATCCCCCTCGCCAATCGGTATTTCAGCAATTTCGGCTCGTTGAAGAGCACTGAAACGCGGCGCGTCGGAGATGAGTTCCGTTGATGCCGCATTTTCAGCAATTTCGGCTCGTTGAAGAGCACTGAAACTCGCCGGATCGAGCCCGGCGGCAACCGCTTCCCGCGTTTTCAGCAATTTCGGCTCGTTGAAGAGCACTGAAACGATACGGCAAGACCCTGAATCACCCTGATGTTTGGTTTTCAGCAATTTCGGCTCGTTGAAGAGCACTGAAACTACCGGTCTTGTTGGGCGCTACAACCGAGGGCGGATTTTCAGCAATTTCGGCTCGTTGAAGAGCACTGAAACCCGCTTGCCAGCGCCTGACCAGCGCTACAACGAAAATTTCAGCAATTTCGGCTCGTTGAAGAGCACTGAAACGCGGCGCGTCGGAGATGAGTTCCGTTGATGCCGCATTTTCAGCAATTTCGGCTCGTTGAAGAGCACTGAAACTTATCATCTTCTGTTTCAAAAGTGCGCGGTTCTATCATTTCAGCAATTTCGGCTCGTTGAAGAGCACTGAAACGCAAATTTGTGTATGGTTGTTAGGAAAAACGTCACAATTTCAGCAATTTCGGCTCGTTGAAGAGCACTGAAACGCTCTCCGGATCATACGCTATGATCCACTCTTTGTATCATTTCAGCAATTTCGGCTCGTTGAAGAGCACTGAAACTTACTATGCGCAAGAAAGGGGCATAAACGTGCAACGATTTCAGCAATTTCGGCTCGTTGAAGAGCACTGAAACAAACGGGCTGTGCAAGACGGCTGAATACGCCAAGCATTTCAGCAATTTCGGCTCGTTGAAGAGCACTGAAACGTAAACTCGATCACAGCAATTGAATCGATGGCGTCATTTCAGCAATTTCGGCTCGTTGAAGAGCACTGAAACAATGTCGGAGTCGGCGTACTTGTCGGACGAAGCGTCCATTTCAGCAATTTCGGCTCGTTGAAGAGCACTGAAACGCGGCAGCGGAGAGAGGCGCCGCCGGGTTTTGGGGAATTTCAGCAATTTCGGCTCGTTGAAGAGCACTGAAACCTTACGCACCAACACGCGCCCACGCTCAGGCTTGTATT
>Ga0209162_1002981_pt1 | contig 14165 bp, 8 predicted proteins | sample YNPNPMetaG_FD_187121 | JGI IMG/M metagenome (GOLD analysis project Ga0209162, IMG submission 187121) | Anoxygenic and chlorotrophic microbial mat microbial communities from Yellowstone National Park, USA - YNP NP MetaG (SPAdes) (version 2) ... | reverse complement strand
GCGCATTGCGCCCATGAGCGGCAGCACTCTCGGTTCCTACAGCACAGGCAGGGTTGGCATCGGTTTTTCAGGCAATGGGCTGAATAAAATCGAGGATAGTGGCTGGATATTCGCCACCAACGGCAAAGCCTTTGTGGGCGTGAAGTTCCTCGATGGCGGATATGTCTGGGATGAGCAGCGGACTCTGGCAACACCTGCGAACTTTGAGCAAGCCACCGACAAGTCGCGGATCCTGATCCATGCCGGCGACATCGACAGCCACGGTTCATTTGACAAATTCAAGGCGGACGTACTCGCCAGCAAACTAGTGGTCACACCCGACAAGGTAGATTACCAATTCGGACCGTCGAACAACAACCATCTGGAAGTGACGATCTACGATGCCAAAGCCCATGACCGCTTTACCCTCCCTCTCATCAATGGCAAGCCCGTGGACCTGAGACCGTCAAAGACTTACCAAAGCCCTTATCTCAATGGGGACTTCGGAAGTGACTGCATCACTGTGACTGTCGGTCCCATCAAGCGGGTCTTCGATTTCGCCGAGGAATAACAGCGGACCGCATTGACTCCGGAAAACCACATTGATATTACAGGTGGTGAAAACGTACATGTCACAAACAGTCTCAGCACGTTCTATCTGGCCAATTTTTCTCCTTATGCTAGGTTGGATCCACTATGCAAGTCGCTAGTCTATTGATTGCGGCGTGCGTGGTCAGCGATGCGGCTGCCGCGCAGTGGAACGGTTATGAGCAAGTCCAGTTCCAAGTGGATGGTCGTCCGTGTGTGCTGGTCTTGCCAAAGACGCCCGCGCCCGGCAAGCCGTGGATTTGGCGGACGGAGTTTTTCGGACACGAACCGCAGACCGACATCGCGCTGCTCGGTCATGGATTCCATCTCGCGTACATGAACCTGCAGAACCTGTACGGCGCGCCCGTTGCGCTCGATCACATGGACAGCTTTTACGCCCACCTGACGACGAACTTCGGCTTGTCGCGCAAGACGGTGCTGGAAGGATTCAGCCGCGGCGGCTTGTTCGCGTTCAACTGGGCGGCCCGCCATCCCGACAGGGTCGCAGCCATCTACGTGGACGCCCCGGTCTGCGATTTCAAGAGCTGGCCCGGCGGCAAGGGCAAAGGGAAAGGCTCGCTGGAAGACTGGAAACGATTGTTGTCAGTCTATGGCCTAACCGAGGAGGAGGCGATGGCCTACCCGCTCAATCCGGTGGACAACCTTTTACCCTTGGCAAAGGCGAGAATCCCCATCCTGAGCGTGTGCGGTGCCGCCGACAAGGTCGTGCCGATTGAGGAGAACACGCTGCTTGTCGAGAAACGCTACAAGGAGCTCGGCGGGCACATTGAGGTCATCGTCAAACCGGACTGCGATCACCACCCGCACAGTCTGAAAGACCCGACACCTATTGTGGAGTTCATTCTCCGCTATACAAAGGAGTGACCACGACCCAAGCCAGCCAGAAAGCTGGGTCACAACGCTCAACAGTGTTCCAATTGTTCATCACTGGACGTTCCGTTGTGATCACGCCTTTTCCTGCCATCGCCGACAACAACGCCCCAAACTCCACACGCTGTTTCAACTCCCGATGTAACGCTTCGATCCACCAGCGTTGCTCGTAAAGCTGCACCATCGCCGCCTCGCTGAACTGCCGGCTGTTGTTCATAAACTTACGCACTTCCTGCCCGTAGCCCACCACGAATACCGGCACCTCTCCCACACGTAGCAACGACACGCGCGATTGGGAATGCCAACCCGATCTTGCCATAGAACTGACGGGGCAGACCACTCTTTCTGAGGTCGGTCACCGGGCACGGCCTCCAGGAAGGGTTGCAGGCGGTCTGAAATGGAGGAAAGAAAACCGGGAGTTCAGCAACCCTTGTTCGAATTGCAAATAGTCCCAAAAAACACGATTCTGTAATTCATCGAATTGTTTTTGTCGTGTCAACCGCAAGCACAATCAACCTATTGGGGCGCTTGGGGCCGTTTTGGCAGGATGCGATCTGGCTCGCTTCAATTCCGAAATGTCCGGGGGCCGAACGGACGTCTCTTGCCACTCGCGAGCCCTTACCGCGTTATCCCAGATTGACTGGGAAGCTGGTCACCGTCTGGCACATCGATCAGGGCGATCATCGCACGTTGGGGTGATCCCGCCGACAGATGTGATTATGTCGATCTCCAGCCACAGGCGGTTTGTCTGAGGACACTGCTCTTTTGGTTGCGGCTGCCCGAATTACAATACAAAGAGTTGACTCCCTAGACATTCGTCGTGCAGCCAGCCTTCGGCGGCGATTGAGATTTCGCATTACCTGAAAAACAATTCCGGGCTTCCTTGGGCCAAAAGCATGATCGCAGTGGACAAACCGCAAGACTTTTTTGTGTTCCGGCACCGCAAGGCAATTCTGTTCTTGACAGCGGCGCTCTGCATCGCCGGGGCGTACTGTGCCTTCAACATGCCCTCCTCGGTCTTTCCCCAGACGGATTTCCCCCGGGTCGTGATCCTGATCGACAACGGGGTGATGCCGGCCGATGAGATGATGGCGACGATCACTCGCCCGGTGGAGGAGGCCATGAAAAACATTCCCGGGACGGTCAATATCCGTTCCACGACAGGTCGTGGTTCAGCCGATATCAGCGTCTTTTTTGACTGGTCCACAGATATGGTCGAGGCAGAGCTTTACGTTCTCGGACGGCTTGCGCAGATTCGCAGCGAACTGCCACCGACAGCGGAATTTGCCGTGCACCGCCTGACCTTCTCGGCGTTTCCTATCATGGGGGTTAGCCTGACCAGTTCGCAACGCAGCATCACCGAATTGTGGGAAATGGCCCGATATGAGCTGAGCCCGCGGCTCTTGCGGATTCCAGGGGTCGCGCAGGTGAAGATCGTGGGGGGACGCCGACCGGAGTATCACGTCCTGGTTGATCCCGCCGAACTGGAGGGGCGACACCTGACACTCAAACAGGTCGTCGATGCCCTGGCAAGAACCAATTTGCTCGTCTCCAGTGGGATGCACGAAGAAAACCGCCAATTGTACCTGGCGGTCCTCGATAATCGCGTTCGTCGGCCGGAGGACCTCAGTCACATCGTGGTGGCCTGGAACAGTCAGGGCCCGGTCTATCTGCGAGACATCGCCAGGATTCAACCGGGAGAGGCGCCGCAATTCAACATCGTGACGGCCGACGGGCGGCCGGCCGTTCTCATGAATATTTACAGCCAGCCCGACAACGCGAGTACGACCCGAATCGCAGCCGCCTTGCATCAAGAGATGGCGCGAATCCGCCAGGAATACCCCTCGGATCTTCGGCTGGCCTTTTTCTACGACCAGTCGGTGTTTGTTAAGGAAGGCGAACGGAGCGTGTGGGAGGCCATCATTTTTGGGCTGGCCCTGTCCCTCGTTGTGCTCTTCCTGTTCCTGCGAAATATCTGGACCACAATTGTCGCGGGCGCCGTAATTCCTGTGACGGTGCTTGTCACCCTGGTGGGCATGAGGATATGCGGGATGAGCTTTAACCTGATGACCCTGGGAGGCATTGCGGCAGCGGTGGGGATCATCATCGACGATGCGATCGTCGTTGCCGAAGCCATTTACACGAAGATCGTGGCAGGCCTGGAACCCCGGGCAGCAGTCGAGGCGGCAATCCGCGAGGTCGGACGACCTCTCGTGGGCAGCACACTGACCCCGGTGGTGGTGTTTCTTCCGTTGACTTATCTGGAGGGAGTGCCGGGGGTCTTTTTCCGGGCCTTAGCACTCACGATGGTGTTTGCCCTGCTCAGCTCACTCGTCCTGGCGGTGACGTTCACCCCGGCCCTGGGGAGCCTCCTCCTCCGGCCACGTCGTGGGCCTCTCCAAGACGAGATGGAACAGGGGGGGCCTGTTTTGCGCCGCATTATCCGACTTTACGAACTGGGAGCGCGGGCGGCGCTCGCGCTGCCGGTCTTGATCCTCATCATGATTATTGGATTGACGGCCGGGGTGGTGTGGCTCTATCAGCGGATGGAAACCGGTTTTCTACCTGACATGGAAGAGGGGGCTTTCGTCCTTGATTACTACACGCGGCCTGGCACCAGTCTCGAGGAGACAGACCGGATTCTCCGCCACGTGGAACAGATCCTCCTGGAAACGCCCGAAGTCGAGAGTTTCTCCCGTCGCACCGGGGCCCGACTGGCCCTGGCGATTGCCGAACCCAACACGGGCGATTTTCTGGTCAAGCTGCGGAGCGACCGGAAACGGAAGACCGAGGATGTCATTGCGGAATTGCGACGGCGTATTCACGAGGCCGAGCCGGCCCTGCACACCGAGTTCCCGGGGGTTCTCAGCGACCTCATCGGGGATCTCACCTGGTCCCCTGATCCCTGCGAAATCAAAATCTTTTCGACCAAGATTGATGTCCTCAAGAGTCAGGCCAGTACCATCGCGCAACTGATTGAAACGATTCCGGGAGTTGTCGATGTGGACAACGGATTGGTCGTGGCAGGCCCCTCGCTCCGCTTCCTGGCAGATCATGAGCAGACGGCCCGACTGGGCCTCTCGCCGGCTGATATTGGGGAGAATCTCCGCACTGCGCTTTTGGGAGAAGAGGCCTCACTGCTGCTCAAGGGAGACCGTGTGATCCCTGTCCGGGTCCTCCTTCAGACCCAAGACCGGGATCGCGAGGTACGAATTCGTCAGCTCCCACTGCGGAGTGATGGGGAGCGGGCAACACTCCTAGAAGATGTCGTGGACATCCAGTATGAGCCAGGGATGCTGGAGATGCATCGCGATGACCTGCGCCAGCTGGTGGCCGTCACCGCCCGCTTTGAAGGGATCGACCTCGGGACGGGAATGCGACGGATTCAGGAGGCCCTCAGGCAACAGATCCGGCTTCCGCCAGGCGCCTGGCTGGAATTCGGGGGGTTGTACGAGCAGCAACAGCGGTCCTTTTACAATCTCACGCTGGTCCTGATCGCCGCCGTGTTCCTGGTCTTCACGGTCCTGCTGGTGGAGTTCCACTCCTTCCTCCAGCCGCTGAGCATCGTCTTGGGAGCTGTCCTCGGGCTCTTTGGCGTCCTGATAGCCCTGTGGCTCACAGGGATCACCCTGAATATTGTCTCTTTCCTCGGGGCGATTATCGGTATGGGAATTGTCGCCAAGAACGGGATCCTCATGGTGGACTACGTCGGCCACCTGGAATCCCAGGGAATGTCTCTCCGCGAAGCCCTGATCCAGTCGGGTCGGCGGCGACTCCGGCCGGTGATCATGACATCGGCCACAACGTTGCTCGGCCTTTTGCCGCTGGCCTACGGGATCGGCGCCGGGGCGGATATGCTGCGTCCTTTGGCCGTCGCGATCATCGGGGCGATGGTTTTCTCGCTCCTTCTCTCGCTGATTGCAACCCCGGTGATCTTTTATAGCTTGAAAAGTCTGGGAAGCCACCTGAGAGGCTGGTTCGCCGGGGGCCCCGATTCGTCTCGACAGCAAACCTGACGCCGAAGGATACGTTTTTCAGAGGTCAATGATCATGCAAAGGTTACATCCCGTGGATCACAAATCTTACCCTGCTCGTGGCAGTTCCTTCGGGCAATTTGCCGAATGGCTTATCCGCAGGACGCTCTTGATGTCTTGCCTTACCTGCCTTCTCGCATTGCCTGTGGGATGCCAGCAAGCCACCTCAGAAGACGCAGAGCCCACAGAACCGTCGGAATCGGCTGCACTGGTGCCCGTCCAAGTGACCACCGTGGCCCGTCGCACTTTGATCCCGCAACTGGACCTGGTGGGACAGGCCGTGGCCCTTCCAGAAAAAACCGTGGAGATTTCCGCCCAGACGACCGGATGGATTGCAGAGCTCACGGTTGTGGAAGGCGCTTACGTCAAAGCTGGGGACGTACTTGTACGTTTGGATTCCCGCTGGGCCGAGATCGCCGTGCTGAAAGCTCAGGCAGCCCTGGATCAGGCGCAAGCCCATCTGGCTCGGCAAAAAGGGGGATACCTCCCGCAAGAGCTTGCCCAGGCAAGAGAAGAGCTGCGACGGGCCGAAGAGCAATTTCATCTCGCCGAAGAGAAATGGAAGGCCCTTCTTCCGATTGCCCAGCGACAGGAGATTTCGGAGATCCAGTTGCGGGAAGCCCGGTCAGCAGTGGATCAGGCTCAGGCAGCGATGGCAGCCGCCCAGGCGAAATGCCAGCTGTACGAAGCCGGAACTCCTCCGGAAGAAATCGCCGAGGCTGAGGCCGCTGTCAAAGCTGCCGAAGCCGAACTGGCCCAAGCCGTGCTGGAACAAGAGCTTTGTATCTTGAAAACCCCCATCGATGGCATTGTGGCGACGCTCCCCGCCCGCCGTGGTATGGCGGTCAGCAAGGGCACGTCGCTGGCCCGGTTGATCGACCTCTCGCAGATCCTCGTGGAATTCCGCATTCCTGCCCGACACGCCGGCGACGTGACGCTCGGCAGCGAGGTTACTGTCACACGTCTGGCAGACCCCGCTACGTCACTAAAAGGCCGATTGACAAGGCTTGCGGGCGAAGCCGACCCCGCCACGGGCGATCTGGTGGCCTACGCCGAACTGGCCAATTCTTTGCCAGGATCCGACCAGCGGCAGACGCCAGAGCTGTTCCTCCTCAGGCCCGGGATGACCTGTCGCGTTCATTTCCCCCTGATGCCTCGACAGAATGTCTTGTGTGTCCCTGCCGCAGCCGTCGCGGATCACAGCGGGACGCCGGTTGTGACCATCGTCCGCGAGGGAAAGGCGTACGAGATCCCGGTTAGCCTGGGAATCAAGACGCCCGAGTGGATTGAAGTCGTCTCCGGTCTTAACGAGGGCGATGTCGTCGTGACAGAGGGCGGATATGGTTTGCCCGAGGGCTGTCCGGTGACTCTGACCAAGGCAGCCGGTTCCGACCAAACGAAAAAGAGCCGGAATACCCCCTGAGACCGGTCTCACTATCAAAAAGGCACCCACTCTCACCAGATTTACCATCCTGCCCCTTTATCAATATTCACGTCTCCGCCGTTGAGGAAAAACGGATTGTATCGCTTTTCATGATTCTGTCGATACCAACGAATGTAGGGATCGACCTGCAGGCCAGGGCCGGATTTTAGCCCGCTTTTTTTTGATGCATGAGCAGGCCCTTGCCGGTCACCCTACCAATTGGCTTCCGTGGTCATTGCCGAGGAGGCGTTGAGCCGGATGATATCTCCATCACTGCAAAGTCTCAAAATCGCCCTGCCAAGACAATCACGAGGCTGCCGAAAACTGTTCCGGCGGACGGTGGTCTGGCTTCTCGTCATTGTCTGCCCGTGGGTAGTACTGAGCCTCGTGGGGGAAAGAGTGTGCCTTTCTGAAGAAGCCCCGGCTGAGGTCACAATCAGCTCCGAGGAATCTCCTTTCACCGCACTCACTCTCCGTCAGGCGTTACTGGAGACCTTGGCTAGACAACCGCAACTTGTCATCCTCCGCAGCGACGAATTGGTGGCACGGGCAGCCTGGCGAGCGGCCTGGCGATTTCCCACCAGTCTCAATCCGAGCATCTCCGTCGGGGTCTCTCCTTGGGTGTTCGATCCTGAAAGTGGCGACCATCTCAAAACGGATGTGGCAGTCACCTTCCTTCAACCGCTGGAACTTTCTGGGGCTCAAAGCGCAAGACGGTCGCAGGCCCGGGCTGAGTATTCCGCCACGCAATGGCAGCGTCTCGGCCAGGAATTGCGAGCACTGATTGAAGTGTATCGACTCTACGAAACGGCCGTCTATCGCAGAGAACGCATCAAGCTGGTGAAACAGCTGGCGCAGTTTCAAAGCAATTTGGCAGAAACGATTCGGCGCCGGGTGGACGCGGGCATTATCTCCCCAGCCGACCTCGTTCTCAGCCAGGTGGAGGAATCATCACTCCGGCAGGGCATTCCGCTCGCGGAAGAGGAGTACCATTCTGCCCTGGCCGAGTTGCAAAAGCACATGGGGTTACCCGAATATGCCCGCAATGTCGAAGCCGTTGATGATTTCCTGACGCCGGACAAAACAATCACCCAAGAGTTGGTTGACTCCCTTCTCGAACAGGCCGCCCGCTGTCACCCCGACGTCGTGGCAGCGGAAGCCCAGGTGGCAGCCTCGCTGGCCGCCTGGCGGTTGGCCTCCGCTGAACGGATCCCCGTCCTGGCCGTTGGACCGACCTACCAGCACGACGAATCGGGCGTGACCTTCTATGGTCTGGCGATGGAGGGCACACTTCCGATCATCAACTCAGGTCGAGAAATCGTCTGGCAGCGGCAGCAAGAGTACCACCGTGATCTCGAGCGCCTCAAGCAAACCCGTCAACTGGTCCGCGTCCGGCTGGAGGCGGCCCTCGCCAAACTCGGTCGTACCCAGGAACAGCTCTCCCAGGCTCGATCCATGACGCAAACCCTTGAGGGGCACGCCACGAAGATAGCCGATCTTTACGCGGCAGGTCAAACTGATCTCATCACACTTCTCAGTGTTCGCCGTCGCGTCCTGGAGGCGCGACAGGCCGAACTGGAGCTGACCTGGGCCGTCACGAAGGACTACGCTGAGGTCCTAGAGGCCAGCGGAGGCCTTGGGCTCCTGGCATCCGCTGAAGAGCCATTCAGTCTGCGATAGATTTCACCCCTTGGAGGGACCTGCTCGTCAGGTCCGTTACGCCACGTTGGACAATGCATTCCACTTCGGTGGAGGCGACAAGCGCGTCCCTCCGACACGGGCACGATAGGCACGCCCCTCCGAATTAAGCCCCTTCCAACGAGCCGATCTCCGAGAGATCTCAATCAGGCCATCCTATCAGCGCAACGATGCGATTCACGTCCGCAACGAGGAGAACGCACGGATCATGCTCCGAAGCGTTCCCGCGCCATTTGCGCGAACAATTCCATCCGACGGCGAATCTCCTCGATGTGATCACCGCCGAACTTTTCCACCAGGGCAGCCGCGATCTCAAAGGCAACGACATTCTCCACGATGACGCTGGCCGCCGAGACGGCACAGACATCGCTCCGCTCGTAGGACGCCATTTCCGGCTCCCGCGTGGTGAGGTTGACCGACTCTAAAGGTCGCGCCAGCGTGCTGATCGGCTTCATTGCCGCCCGGACAAGGACCGGCTGGGCATTGGTCATCCCGGCCTCCAGTCCCCCCGCATGATTACTGGAACGCGAAAAACCGAAGGTGCGGCGATCGACCTGAGACGGATCAAAACGGATCGGGTCATGAACTTTCGAACCAGGCCGACGTGCGGCCTCAAAACCCAGGCCGATCTCAACCCCTTTGATCGCCTGGATGGCCATCACCGCTTGGGCCAGCCGCCCATCGAGCTTCCTGTCCCACTGGGCGTGTGTCCCCAACCCAAACGGCACGTTCTCCGCGCGGACCTCAACCACACCACCAACCGTGTCGCCATCCTTCTGGCATTTTTTGATGTAATCTTTGGCCTGGTCTTCAGACTCTGGAGACAAAGTGTAGAGTTCCGACGCATCCCTGATCCGCCGCAACTCGTCGAGGGAACCCTCGCGGGGCGGACACGGGATGGGGCCAATTTCCACAACATACCCGAGGACTTCGATTCCCACGGCGCCCAGCAACAGGCGGGCCAAGGCTCCCGCGGCAACCCGGCCGACGGTCTCACGGGCACTTGCCCGCTCAAGGATCCCGCGAATCGAGGAAAAGTATTTGATCGCCCCAGCCAGATCGCCATGACCAGGACGTGGACATCGCAAATCATCCATTTTGTCGATCTTGTAGTCGCGATTGGCGACCCAGATGGCAATCGGGCTGCCGATAGTGACGCCCCTCCAGAGTCCGCTCAGGATCTCAGCCTGATCCTGTTCGATCCTCTGCCGTCCCCCGCGTCCGAAGCCCCCCTGACGGCGAGCCAGCTCGCGATTGATCGTTTCCAGATTCATCTCAATCCCGGCGGGGAATCCATCGACCAGGGCCAGGATTCCTTTGCCATGCGATTCACCGGCTGTCCAGTACCGCAACATGCGTCTTCATGTCCTTGCTGTCTCAGGTGTTTATCCCCACGAAAGAAGCCAATGATGGCGACCTGGACACCCATGACCGCCTGTCATAAACACAGGTCAAATCATGGCAATCCTTACTTTCTCGTTCTTTCAAATCAGCGTTCAGATCACCTGTCTCTTGGCGACCGATGGCTTTCCCTACTATAGTTTGTGGTTTTCGGGGACGCCATCGTTAACATTGTATCGCTTCGATCAAAGATCTCCCAGGCGAGTCACCGCCGTGCCGCGCAGATCGCGAACTTTCATTCCTCCCGTACGTCGTCCCCCCCGCAGAGGTTTCGGACCGGCATCTCATGCCTTCAAAAAGGTTTGCAGGGCTGCTTGAAGAGACGCTATAATGGGGCACTGACACCGGGTAGCAGGCCTCTTCTCATTTTGGGACGGCGTTGCAGGCAAGCGCGACGGACTGAAGCGATCGTTAGTAAAACAAGACAGTGCGCTCCGAGGGTCGGAGGGGCACGCTCGTCGTGCCCGCCGAAACGCAATGGATGATCCAACGTTGCGCCGCGGACCTGACAAGCAGGTCCCTTGCCTGTTAAGAAATAATTGACCGGTTGTCCAGTTTTCGCAAGAAAAAACCCACCGATTTGTGTGGGCGAAAAATGTAACGGGAGGTGGTATGATGAACCTCAATCAAGATGCGAGCGGGAATCTGGATGCCGATGCCAAGATTGTGGAACTGGCGGAACTGAGAGCGACGCGGCTGGGGTTCCCCTTTGTGGATGTCCGGAAGGTCCAGCCCTCTCAGGAAGCGCTCGAGGCCGTGCCGGCACACGTAGCCCAGGAATATGAGCTATTGCCTCTCGAGCGCGAGCAGGATCACCTCGTTGTGGCCGTCAGTGAGCCATTATCTCCCGAGCAATCGGATCGCTTGCGATTCACGCTGGAGTATCCTATTCGGACGCAGCTTGCTGTGCGGGAGCATCTCCTGGCGGCAATTGCAAGGTGGTACGGCCAGACCGAGGGAGAGCCGCAAGCCCCGCCTCCAGCAGGAGAGGAAACGAAGGAACCGGATAAAGGTCCCGTGGAATTTGTGCAGGTCGAAGCCGAGGGCGCCCAAGCGGGGATTCAACCGACGATCGATCCCGACTCCCCGGAGGTAACCCGCAGTATCCAGGCCATCGTTGGGGAGGGCATACGCCTTGGCGCATCGCGCGCGGCCATGGTCTATTACCGCGGGGTGACAAAAGTTGGCTTTCGCGTGGAGGATGGCATCTGCTCGCGGAATGATCTGCCGGGTGAACTCTTGGCTCCGATCGCGGCCCGTTTGATCGGAATGACCAACTTCTACGGGACAATCAAGGTGGCTGTGCGAGGCACTGAGCGGCGTTTGCGGGCCTCATGCCGGGCGACGCCTTACGGTCTGGCACTGGTCATTGAGTTTGACAAAGACGACTCTGCACTTCGCGCAGCGAGGGAAAGGGCCAGTCTGTTGAGTTATCCATTTACGGAACTCGACAAACCCCAGATTCCGGCGGACGTACTGGCCACCATACCCCGCGATATTGCCAGGACCTATCACATCCTGCCGTTGTCCTTGATGAATGATGTCGTGGTCATCGCAATGGCCGAACCGCCGAGTCCCCAGTTGTTGGATGAACTGCGATTCGCCCTCGGAAAACCGTTTCAGGTCACACTGGCGCCCGAGGGACGTTTGCGGGCCGCCATCGAGAGGTTCTATGGACCGCTCGAACCGGAGGCCGTGACCGTGCTCCTCGCCGAATTGGCGCGGCCGATCCCCGTTGGGGAACCAACGGCCCGCTTGGGGTCCTGGGAACGCCCTTCGCCCCCGCAGGGGCATCCGGCCGAGGCCATCTTCGGCTATTTGCGTCAAATGGCGACAGAGAAACTCCTGGAGTTGTTTGAGGATATCCGACGCCGTCCGAAATTGTGCCTGCGTTCCACGAAACGCTGGCAGCTTGAAGCCGTGATTCCGCGTGCCGAGCTGTTTTCTGTTCTTTCACCTGCCTACCGCAGCTACCTGGAGAATCGCCTCTGGCTGGTCCGCGAGGCGATCATCGCGCGGATTTTCAATATCATCGTGAAATATCCGGAAGTCCGCCATATCGCCATTGCTTATGCCCTGTATGTCGCAGCCTGCCGTATCGCTGAAGGCGAACGAAACGTCCCCATTGACCCCGTTATGTTCATCGACGAATGGTTTAACTTCCTGCACTGTTACGCGCTGAAAAGCAACCCGAAGATCGAAACAAACGCGGCACTACTCAATTACCTCGTGAATCAGACGGACGATCTCGTTCGGAACCTTGTGAGTATCAATCAGGACCCGTCACTGGTTCAGGATGTTGCCTCGGCAGCGCGATGGTTCGAGTCGCTGGCCCGCCAGACCATGGTCCGAGATGTGATTGACGAGAGCTGCGGCACCGCGGACGCCATGTTGCGACTGTTTGTCGCCGAGGCCCAGCATTATCGGGCATCCCACATGCTGCTTTTGCCCCATGCGGAATCGTTCGAAGTCGTTTATCGGATTCAGAACCGTGTTCTGTGCACCATGCGATTCCCGGTCTGCTGGTTCCTGCCGGTTCTGTCGAGGCTGCTCGCAAACCTGACCAATCACAGCGAGTGGCAGGTTACAATGGCGGGGAAAAACATCCAGGCCGAGGTCCGCCTCTATTCGGCAACGGAAGGGCTCGCGGTGCTTGTGGAGTTTCCCTCCGACCCGCGGGTCATCGAGGCTGCCCAGGCCCTTGCGGCCAGCGCCGATTGCCGTTTTGTGAGGCTACACGACTTGCACATTCCGGAAGAGATCCTGGCGCTAGTCGATGGAGGCGTGGCAAGGCACCTTTCTGTCCTGCCTATCGGCACGGATGGCGAGGCGGTTGTCCTGGCGGTGGCACAGCCACCCACATCCCGCCATATGCAGGAGTTGCAGATTCTCCTGGCGCGGCCCATCCAGGCTGTGATTGCCCCCGAGGACGAACTCTTGGCTGCGATCTATCGGTCATACCCGCCAGCCCATCGCTTCGAGCCGTCGGCAGCAGCCAAATATTTTTTCCAGCGCTACACCGGACTGCTCAACCCAATGACATGATTTTCATCATGTGGGCATCTCGTTTGCAATCCTGGCGGGGCACGACGAGCAGGCCGCGCAATTCGCTCAATAGAGCCGTTTTATCGACAAATCTGAACATACAAGTTTTGCTCTTGGCATGACGCCAGAGATCACAGCCCGTGAACGGGCACTTGTGTCTGCGGGAGTATGCCTAATTGCGGGGCTTGGCACCCTGTTCCAGCACGGCCTTGGCATGGCGAGCGAGGTGCCCACGCAAGTCCTCCGTGTACGCCCGCAAAATCTGCTCACCGATTCCCCCGTAATCGCCACAACGATACAGGGCCCGGGCTAGGGAAAGCTCCCTGATGGAATCTCGCCGTGTTTGAACGGCGTTCGTCCCGCCCGGACTGGCCTGATCAAACCGGATCGCATCTTGCACTGTGCGGTGCACGTAACCGGTCATGCCGGGGACAGTCAACAGTTCGGCCAACGGACGGGCGGCACTTCGGTCTCCGATCATTTCCAGGGCGAGGGCCACCGCCCGAAAGTGCGAGAAGTCCATCTCTGGCTTGAGGAGCCGTAGCTTTTCCAAGATGACCGGCACGGCCCGCGGGTCCCGGGTCCTCCCCAGGGCCACGATGAATTCGTCCAGCCGGCTGAGGGCCCGGCCAAACTGTCCCATCCCGCGGTAATCCCAACCTCGGTCCCACTCCGTGAACTTCTGCACCTCGGCCATCAGCGTCTCCAGCCCCGAATTGTCTCCCAGAACGGCCAGGACATGGGCGTAGATGACCCGTTCCTGATCGGTCTCCGCACGGCGGTAGGCCTCCCGCAGCTTCGGGAGGGCCATCTCCGCGTGTGAGAGCACGATCGCAGCGCCCTGATAATCGTTCTTCAACTGGGCCACAGCCTCAGCAACAACGGACTCGGGCAGAGGGAAAGAGTCGTTCTCCTCAAGCACCGACTCGGGAAGATTGCCGACCTCAATGAGATGCTGCTGCAGCTTGCGGACATCCAATTTGCGGACCGGCAGATCACCCTGGGCTAACCACGCCGCCGCCACGCCCGCCGCATAGCCCTGATTCTGGATGTCGGCTTGCATCCGGATCAGCGGAATGGCATCGCGGTGAGCACTGACCCCTAAC
>Ga0209162_1002970_pt1 | contig 14192 bp, 10 predicted proteins | sample YNPNPMetaG_FD_187121 | JGI IMG/M metagenome (GOLD analysis project Ga0209162, IMG submission 187121) | Anoxygenic and chlorotrophic microbial mat microbial communities from Yellowstone National Park, USA - YNP NP MetaG (SPAdes) (version 2) ... | reverse complement strand
ACCATCGCGTGTCAGAGCGGATTCAGGGGCATGTTTTTGTGACCGTTCTTGCCTACCATCTTTTATGCGTTATCCAAAGAGCGCTCCATGCAGCGGGCATCCATCATCACTGGACGACGCTTCGAGCGCATCTCAGCGGGCAAGTCCGTCTGACAACCAGCATGGTCAACGACAAGGGGCAGGCGATCCATATACGACACACGTCAGAGCCCGAACCCATTCACCTGGAAATTTACAAGGCTCTCGGCGTGCGGCCCCGGCCCTTAAAGAGGCTGATGACCATTGAGTGAAAAATTTGTAGTGTAGAATTGAAAACGCACTTTTAACGATATCAATATCTTACGCAGAAAAGTGACAAACTCGGGTTAACGGCTTGTCAACCTTCGGTAAACCCCGCCGAGGGCATCGTTTCGCACCGCAGTCTGGGGTCGCGGCGGAAGCCGCTCCTACAGGATTTATGATGGGACTGAAACCGCTCCCACGGGGTGCCTGCTCGATTGAGCTCCTCAGGGACCCAAGAGGTAAACGGTGAGCAATGGCCATCAAGTGGTCGATGTCCTGTCTTTCTCCGGGTGATGGACCGGGGACTTTCCGATTGCGATTCATTGTGGCATGGTGGGACCGATCATGGCGGCATGCGGCCGCCGTGAAGGCCTTAAAGAAGGGGCACGGGCTAACACAGGGGCTGGCGAAGGCGGTGGACGCATGAGGAGGGAGAGGTATGGAGCGGTTTTTCGATGCGACAAGTGTGGCTGTGATCGGGGTTTCCAGTTCGCCGACCAATCTGGGGCGCGCCATCGTTTTCAACCTTATGGAGTTCCAATACCAGGGGCTCATCTATCTTGTGGGGCCCAAGGGAGGGGTTTTTGCTGGGCACAAGATTTACCGTTCCGTGGCGGAACTTCCCGAAACGGTGGATCTTGCCGCGGTTTTGGTGCCGGCGCGGGCGGTTCCCGACATCATTCGCCAGTGCGGCGAAAAGGGCATCCGCCGCGTTGTGGTGGAATCGGCCGGGTTTCGGGAACTGGGAGACGATCGGGCCGAATTGGAAAAAGAGATTCAGGAGGCCCTGGCCCACTATGGCATTCGCATGATCGGGCCCAATTGCATCGGCGTGATCAACCGGCACACGGGCCTTGCGGTCCCGTTCATGCCCATGAGGGCGGAGGCCCCTCCGGGGCGGGTGGCCATCTTTTCCCAAAGCGGCGGCGTGGGTGCCACCATGATCAACCACTGCGCCGCCGAAGGGATCGGCTTTTCCAAATTCGCCAGCATCGGCAATAAGCTCGATGTCAACGAAAGCGATCTTCTCGCCTATTATCTCAAGGATCCGCACACGGACGTCATCTTCGGATATCTGGAAGGCATCGCCCAGGGACGGAGACTCATGGAAATCGCCGCCGAAGCGACCAAACCCATCGTCGTCCACAAGTCCAACCGCGGCGGGTCGGGGGCCGTGATCGCCCGGTCCCATTCCGCGTCCCTGGCTACGGATGATGCCGTCACCGACGCCGCCTTTCGCCAATGTGGAATGCTGCGCGTGACGGATCAAAACGAAGGCCTGACGGCCATCAAGGGCTTTCTGCTGCCCAGGATGCGGGGCTCCCGCCTTGCCGTGATTTCCCGGTCGGGCGGCCATGCGGTCATGGCGGCCGATGCGGCGGACGAGTTCGGCTTTGAATTGCCCCCCTTTCCCGAAGAGCTCGTCAAAATGGCGGAAAGCCACGCCCGAGCCGGGGTCATTCAGTTCCACAATCCCATGGATCTGGGCGACGTGTTCGACCTGGAGCTCTACGAAAAGCTGGCGCGGCAAACGGTGGCGCGAGCCGACATCGACGGGTTGCTTTTCATTCACAATTATCAAGGCATTTTCGATGCGGAAGGATCGCGACATCTGCTGAAAAGCTTGGGGCGCCTCATGGTCGAAGCCCAAAAGCCCATCGCCGTGTGCGTGTTCACCATGCACAAGGAGCTCGAGCTGAACCGGAAAAGCGCCGGCTACCCCCTCTTTACGGATCCTCGCGACGCCCTGCGGGCCCTCGCCTGGAACCGGGACTTCGGCGCAAGCCCGCGGCGCGTTTTCTCCAACGTGCGGCCTCACGGCGTGGATCCCGAAAAAACCCGCCGCGTGCTGGCCGCGACCCCAGAAGGGCCGGTGGCCCCGGAGGCTTTGGCTGTGGCGCTGTCCGGCTATGGGATTGCCACGGTACCGTGGGCCGTCGCCGCCAACGAAGCGGACGCGGCGGCCTGCGCTCGACGTTTGGGCTTTCCCGTGGCTGTGAAAACGGCGTCCCCTCATGTGGTGCATAAAACCGACGTGGGCGCCGTGGCGCTGGATCTGGCCCATGAGGAAGCCGTTCGCGATGCCTACCGGCACCTTGCCGCCTTCGGGCCGACGGTGCTCGTGCAAAAGATGGCCGCCCCCGGCATGGAATGGATCGTCGGGGGCCGTCAGGACAAGAATTTTGGCCCCGTCGTCCTTGTGGGCCTCGGGGGCGTGGACGTGGAAGTTTTTAAGGAAACGGCCATGGGCATCGGCCCTCTGGACAAAGAACAGGCTCGGGAGCTGGTGGAACAGTGCCGAGGCGCGGCGCTGCTTCGAGGCGTTCGAGGGCGCCCGCCATTGGATGAAGACGCTCTTTTGGAAACCATTGTGCGGCTTTCGTGGTTCCTCTATGATTGCCCGCAGATTGCGGAAGTGGACATGAATCCCGTGCGGGTGGGCGCGCACGGGTGTGTGGCCTTGGATTGGCGCGCGGTTTTTTCGAAAAGCGTGTAACGAGAAGGGATGGGGGAGATAATGAAGTGGGCTTACAGCACGCTGCCTTTTCGACGCAAAAGCCTCAAGGAAGCTGTGGATGCGGTGGCCAAGGGAGGCTTTCGATGTGTGGAGCTCCTGGCCGATCGACCGCACCTGTTTCCCGAAGACTTTCGAGCCGGCGCCATCAACGAGCTCTGCCAGTGCCTGGCGCAACGAAACCTCAAGGTCGTCAACCTCAACGGATGGCATGCGAGCGCTCTGGGCGACGGGTCTCATCCCTACTGGCTTGCGGAAGATTGGAAGGAGCGAGAACTGCGCATTCGATATACCCTGGATTGCCTGCGCCTGGCGGCCGCTTTGGGCATTACGACCGTGTCCACCAACGGCGGTGGTCCCATTCCTGAATCCATGAACGAACGGGAAGCCTGGCGGCTTTTTGTGGCCAATATGCACCGGGTGACCCCCATCGCCAAAAAGCTCGGTGTGAAACTATGTTTTCGCCCGGAGCCGGACCAGCTCATTCGAACAAGCGCCCAAGCCCTGGAATTCATCAAGGAAGTGGAAGAGCCGGAGGCGCTTGCCGTGGACTTCGATCCCACCTCCGTCGTCCTTCAAGGCGAAGACCCGTGCCAAGCCTTTCAGCGCCTTCGGGATCACATCGCCTTTGTGCGCCTGACCGATCTCGCTCCAGGAGACGTCCATCGCCATACGCAGCTCGGGGAGGGGGTTTTCGACATCCCGGCTTTTGTCCAGTGCCTTAAGGAGTGCGGCTACGAGGGAAACGTGATTATTTCGGTGCCGTCCAGCGAACGGTCGCCGGATGAGGTGGTGGCGGCATCCAGGGAGTACTTGACGCGGCATGGGTGCCTGGAGGACAAGTTAGAGGAAAGGAGGGTTTCATGAAAAAACATGGGGCACGGCTTTTGGCGGCGCTGACGGTGAGCCTTCTCTTGGTGTGGGGCGCGGACGTCCTCGCAGGTGGAGTGATCAAACTAGGGGTTGTCACCAAACCGGGGTCGGCGCAGAACGTGTGCGCGGAAAAGTTCAAAGAGCTGGTGGAATCCCGATCGGATTATGAGGTCAAAATCTTCCACAGCGCCTCCTTGGGCACCGAAACGGAAATCCTTCAGCAGATCCAAATGAATTCCGTGCAAATGGGGGTCATCACATCGGGGCCGTTCGACGTTTTCGTCCCGGAAGCCCGCGTCATCGACTATCCTTTTCTTTTCGCCAACAGCACAGAAGCCGATCAGGTTCTGGACGGCCCCGCCGGGCAGGCTCTTCTGAAGGCTCTGGAACGGGCTCGCTTCAAAGGCTTGGCCTATTCGGAAAACGGTTTTCGGCATCTGACCAACAACGTGCGGCCCGTTCACACGGTGGACGACGTGAAAGGGCTGAAGATTCGGGTTATGGAATCCATTCTGCACAAGGAACTGTGGCGCGTGCTGGGAGCGAACCCCACCCCCATGGGATGGCCCATCTACACCGAACTGCAGCAGGGGACCATCGATGCGCAGGAAAATCCTCTGTGGGTCATCTGGAACTACAAGCTTTTTGAAGTCCAAAAATACATGTCTTTAACCGGGCATGTCTATTCGGCCCACATTGATGTGGCCAGCCTGGACTGGTTCAAAAGCCTTTCCGCCAAGGACCAGGAAATGATCGTCCAAGCCATGAAGGAGGCGGCGGCGTACCAAAGGAAATGGAACCGGGACAACGAAGCGGACTTTTTGGCCAAGGCCAAGGCGGCGGGGATGATTGTGGACGAAGCGCCGGATCTGGCGTCCTTTCGAGCCAAGGCGGCCGTGTTGAAGGATCTCGACATTTATAAGGATCGCAAGGTCCAGGACATGCTCACGTTGTTCCTAAATGCCGTGGCCAAGATTCGAGGCCACTGACGACAAGGCTTTCTCATGGGGTGGGTGCATGCACTGAGCCGCGCTGTCAATCGCGGCATTGAAATCACCATCGGGGTTTTGGCCATGGCCATGGCCTTGGTCACGGGCCTACAGGTGTTTTTCCGCTACGCCTTGAATCACTCCCTTTTTTGGTCCGAAGAAGTGGGCCGAATGCTCCTCGTGTGGATTACTTTCCTGGGGGCGACGGTGGCCTATCGAAGAAAGGCGCATGTGGGGATCGACGTGGCGGTGCGCCGGCTGGCCCCGCCGGCCCGCCGGGCCCTGGAACGGTTCCTGCTTGGGCTTTCCGGGGTCTTTTTCGTGGTGCTCATCGCCTACGGTCTGCGGTTTATTCGGTTCATCGCCCACCAAAAGACGGCGGCCTTGGGCCTTCCCACGGGTTTGCCATATACGGTGATTCCCTTGAGTGGGGTTGTTTTTCTCATTCATGCGGTCAGCCTCGCGTTGGAAAGCGAAAAGCCGCCGGGGTCCTGAGGGACGGTTGTGGGGTCGGGGGCCTTGGGGGCGTCGCAGGGGGACGCGAAGGCGTTGGGGCGCGCCGAAGGCGTGGGAGCGATGGGATGCTGGCGCTGATTCTTTTCGTGACCCTCTTGGTTTTGTTTCTGGCCAATGCGCCCATCGCTCTGGCCATCGGCATGGCGTCCTTGGCGGCGTTGTGGCTCCACGGAGACCTGCCGCTCATGATGGTCATTCAGCGCCTCTACGCCGGCGTGGATTCCTTCCCGCTCATGGCCGTGCCCCTTTTTATGTGCGCCGGATCGCTCATGGAAGCCGGGGGCATTTCGCGCCGCGTGGTTCAGCTGGCCGAATCCCTCGTGGGATGGCTTCCCGGTGGGCTTGCGGCCGTCGCTGTGGTTTCGGCCATGTTCTTTGCGGGCATTTCCGGATCGGCCGCCGCCGATACGGCCGCCGTTGGCACCATCCTCATCCCGTCCATGATCCGCCGAGGCTACGACAAAGGGTTCGCCGCGGCGGTACAGGCTGCCGGCGGATCCATCGGGGTCGTGATTCCGCCGAGCATCCCGATGATTATCTTCGGCTTTCTTACGGGGGCATCCATCGGCAAGCTTTTCGCCTCCGGAATTCTTCCGGGCGTGCTCATGGGCGTAAGTCTCATCGCCGTCTCCACATGGCTTTCCCGCAAACACCGGTACAGCACGGTGGTTCGCTTTTCCTGGCGCCGTTTCCTTCGATCCCTGTGGGACGCCAAATGGGCCGCGGGGGCTCCCGTGGTCATTCTGGGGGGAATTCTTTCCGGCGTGTTTACGGCCACGGAATCGGCCGCTGCGGCGACCTTTTATGCCCTGTTCGTGGGGCTTTGGATCCATCGGGAACTGCGCTGGAAAGATCTTCCCGAACTTTTCATTCGGTCGTCCCTCACCGCCAGCCTTATCCTGTTTATCATCGCCACGGCGTCCATCTTCAGCTGGTTTATGGCCATCGAGGACATCCCGGCCCGACTGGCTCAAGGGCTCTTGTCCGTGACGACCCATCCGACGGCCCTTCTCATGCTCATCAACGTGGTTTTGCTCATCGCCGGAACCTTTGTCGAAACCACCGCCTCCCTCATCCTTCTCGTTCCGGTCATTCTGCCGCTGGTTCCGGCCTTGGGGATCGATCTGACCCAGTTGGGGGCCATTGTCGTGGTGAACTTGGCCATCGGCATGCTCACTCCCCCGCTGGGCATCTGTCTTGTGGTTTCCTGCACCATCGCCCAATGCCGGCTGGAAACCGTGGTGGCCCGCATCCTGCCCTTCCTTGCGGCGCTCCTTGTGGACCTGGCTCTCATTTCCCTGTGGCCGCCTCTGACCCTCTGGGTTCCGTCCATCCTGCACCCCTAGTGCAAAAGGGGTGTGACAGCGGCTATGGTTTGTGATACGTTGAACGTACTGATCCATCCTCCAGTGCACGAAAGGCCGAAGCGCGACGCGAACCTTCTGCGGAACGGGTGCTCATGGAGTTTCTGGAGCGGCTGAAGTTCAAGACGACCATCAGTGTGGTTTCGCTGACCATGATTTTTTCCGTGGCTGCCGCGGCCTGGCTCGGCATCCGCATGTCCATTCTGCCAGCCATGGAAGACCAGGTTGAAGGGCAGCTGCAGGAGCTGGGCGAAAGGCTTCGAGGATGGGTGGAAGCCGCCCCAGCGCGCGCGAAGCCTCAGGATGTGGGGGGGCGGCTGCAGGAAAAGCTCTCCTTTTATCCCGGTTTTCGCTTTCTTCGCTTGGAAGATGCCCAGGGCACCGTGCTCTTTGCGGCGGGCGAAGACTTCGACGACACTGTCACTCGATGGGTGGAGCAAAAGCGGCAGGAAGGGCTTGTGCTGCGCCGTACGGAAGGCCTGAGGGATCCTTCCTATGAGCTGATTCTCTCGGCGGCTCGGCCGGATACGGGCGCCCCGCTGGTCATCCGCACCGGCATTCGGCTTCCCCTCATGAAACCCCTTCGGGAACGGCTGCTGCAAACCCTGCTGCTCATCACGGCGCTGATCCTCACCGTGGGGTATTTCATCAGCCGGTGGTTTACCGCACGGATCACTCAGCCAGTGCAGCGGCTCCTGGAAATGACTCATCTGGTGGCGCAGGGGCGCATGCAGGACGTCTTGAAAAGCGTGGACGTCGTCCCTTTGTGCCGCGAAGGGGTGGTGGCGAGCACATGGAGCCGCGAGGACCCGGCGCCGGGCATGTGTCCGTATCTCATGGATTCCAGTCGGGAGCGGCTCTTCCCCTGGCGTGCCTGCCCTTCTGAAGGCCGCCAAGCCCCTCACCAATCCTGCGCCGTGTGCCGCGTCCCCAATGAAGTGGGAGAAAACGAGCTCATTCGGCTTCTGTATAGCTTCCATTTCATGGCGAGCGAAATCCGTGCGTACCAGGAGCGGCTGAAGAAGCGCTATGAATTTGAAGAAAGACTTTTGGAAGCGTGTCCCGACGGCATTGTGGCCAATGATGCCAAGGGCCGTGTGATCCTTTTCAATTCGGGAGCCCAGAGGCTGCTCGGCTACACCGTCGCCGAAGCCCTCTACCGGCTCAACGTGCGGGATTTCTACCCCGAAGGGGAAGCCTTCGCCATCAAAAAGGCCCTCATGAGCGAGGACTACGGCGGCCCCGGCGTGCTCGTCGACTACAACACGTCGGTGCGGACCAAGGATGGCAGGCTTTTGCCCATCCGCCTTTCGGCGACCATGCTTCCGGAAGAGGGCGAAGCCTATTCCGTCGTCGGCTTTTTCCACGATCTGAGCGAACTCAAGGCCCACATGGACGCCTTGGTCCGGACCAACGATCACCTCAACGCGGCCAATCGCGAATTGGAACGCCTCAACCGCTATTACCTGGAAATGCTGAGTTTCGTCACCCATGAGCTCAAATCTCCCATTGCCAACGGCTACATGAGCGCCAACGCGCTGAGGCAGGAAATCTTCGGGCCCTTGACCGACGAGCAGCGAAGGATGGTGGAGGCCATTTGCAACAATTTGGACCAATGCATGGAGATGATCCGCCACTATTTGGATCTGTCCCGAATCGAAAAAGACGAGTTTCCCGTGCGGCCGCGGTCGGTCCGGCTGGATGGCGATGTGCTGCGCCCCGTGCTTTCGGGCCTTGAACCGGCGCTTCAAGAAAAGGGGATGCACGTGGAAAAGGATGTCCCCGAAGATTTGACCTGGACCCTGGACCCGGAACTGTTTCGGGGCGTGATGACCAACCTTTTGGGCAATGCCGTCAAGTACGGCGAACCCCACGGCAGAATTCTCATCACGGCGCGCACGACCCGCGAGGGTCGGCTTTGGTGTGAAGTGTGGAATTCGGGGCCGGGTCTTTCGGAAGAGGAGCAGACCCGTCTTTTCAGAAAGTTTCAACGATTGCCGTCCGCGCGGCGTTCCGCCACGCGGGGCACCGGCCTCGGGCTTTTCATCACCAAGACCGTGGTGGAACGGCACGGAGGCCGCATTTGGGTGGAAAGCGCCCCAGGACAGGGGGTTACTTTCGTTTGGGAAGTACCGCCGGGGCGAGAGGCAGAGGCTGCGTCGCTGTCGGAAGGGGAGGGAGAATGAATGAGCGGGAAACGAATTGTGATCATCGATGACGATCCCAGTTTTTTGGAGATCACGGGGGCCATTCTTCGGCGGTTCGGCTACGATGTTCTGACGGCGAGCAACACCCAGGACGGCCTTCGGCTCATCGAAGAGGAGCGCCCCGATCTGCTGGTTCTCGACATCATGATGGCCACGGTGGACGAAGGGCTGCGTTTCGCCGTCAAGCTACGGCAAAACGAATCGTTGAGGAAACTTCCCATCATCATCGTTTCGGCCCAGCCGGAATCGGAAAAAGGCTACACGCGCACCGTGGAAGACGACCTGGATTGGATCGCCGCCGATATTTTCATGGAAAAGCCGGTGGATCCCCAGGCGCTGCGCCACAACATCGAACTGCTTCTCAAGCGGGAACCATGACAACGCCCGAATGCCCGCGGTTGTTCGGCGATCCGGCTCGTTCCTTCTCCCACGCATGTGACCGCTCTTTTTGGGGTGAGACTCCCGCGGTTTTTTCACCTTGCCAGCGATGTCATGGACAGCCCGGCGACGATGAGCGAGGGCGTTTTGGCCGATACGGGGATGAGGAGGCCGGGGTGGAAGGCTGTTCGAAAATGGGTCATGGAAGAGCGGCGTGAGCCGCGATTTCGCACTTTGCGTTAAGCCATTTTTGCGGAGGACCTTCCAAAGGTATTTTCGGCCACGCTTCTCGGGCAGGGAACGTTAACATGAAGAGGAATTGATTGTGGATGGAACGAACATGTTGGGGTTCGGTGCGCTCACCCCAACCTAGGGGTTGACGGGTTTAAGGGGTTACGGGGCAGTGGATAAAGAGGAAAGGGGAGACAGCCCGGGGCGCTGCCCGCGGGTTTTCAATGATTTTCCAAGTGCTGCGGAGGGCTTTCTATGGCGAAGACGGTGACGGTCACAATGGATGGAAGGACGGTGCAGGCGCCGGAAGGAAGCACCATTTTGGATGTGGCCAAACGGGAGGGGATTTACATTCCGACCCTGTGTTACACGCACCTGCTGCGCCCTTTGGAGAACTGCCGGTTGTGCGTCGTGGCCGTGGAAGGGGAAAAGCAGTTCAAGGCGGCCTGCAGCACCCCCGTCTTCGACGGGATGGTCATCCGCACCGCCGGCCCGGATCTCTCCCAGACCCGAAAACTCCTTCTGGAGCTGCTCCTGGATACCCACTACGGCGACTGCGTCGCTCCCTGTTCCGTGACCTGTCCGGCCAACGTGGACATCCAAGGGTACCTGGCGCTCATCCGCCACGGCGAATACCTGGAAGCCGTGCGCCTCATCAAGGAAAAGATCCCCATGCCCGCCACCATCGGCCGCGTGTGTCCCCACCCCTGCGAAGGGGCGTGCCGCCGACACCTGGTGGACGAGCCCGTCAACATCAACCATTGCAAGCGCTTTGTGGCGGATTTCGAAATGAAGTCCGGCATGCGAATCCTTCCCTCACCGGCGCCGGATACGGGCCATCACGTGGCCGTTGTGGGGGGCGGGCCGGCGGGGTTGAGCGCCGCTTATTACCTGAGAGCCCTCGGGCATGGGGTCACCATTTTTGAAGCCCGTGACAAACTGGGCGGCATGCTTCGTTACGGCATTCCCGAGTACCGGCTGCCCAAGAAGATTCTGGATTGGGAAATCGAGGGCATTTTAAGCCTGGGTGTTCGCGTGCGCACGGGCGTTGTCTGGGGCCGGGACTTCACTCTGGATGATCTCAAGAAGGAAGGTTTTGGGGCCATTTTCCTCGCCATCGGCGCCTGGGCCAGCCGCAAGCTGGGCATCGTGGGCGAGGATCTGGAAGGTGTGGAAAGCGGCGTGGACTTTCTGGAAAACATCGGCGCCGGAAGGCCCGTCCAAGTGGGCCGTCGTGTGGTGGTCATCGGCGGCGGCAACGTGGCCATCGATGCCGCCCGGTCGGCGCTTCGGCTTGGTGCCGAAAAGGTGACCATTCTCTATCGACGGTCGCGAAAGGAAATGCCGGCAAGCCCCGAAGAAATCGAGGCGGCGGAAGCCGAAGGCGTGGAAATCCACCTGCTTGCGGCCCCCACGCGGGTTCTTGGGGACAACGGCCGAGTCCGCCAGCTGGAATTCATCCGCATGGAATTGGGCGAACCGGACGCCAGCGGCCGCAGACGGCCCGTGCCCGTGGAAGGGTCGGAAACCCTTCTGGACGTGGACCAGGTCATCAGCGCCATCGGCCAGTACCCGGTGGTGCTCACCCCGGACCAGGACCCCAGCATGGAAAAGATCCCCATCACGCGCTGGAGCACCATCGGCGGGGATCCGCGCAGCATGCATACGGGAGCGGAAATGATCTTTGTGGGCGGTGACTTGTTCCGAGGCCCCATGACCGTGGTGGCCGCCCTGGCGGACGGGCGCAAGGCGGCCTATTCCCTGAACCGGTTTTTCCAGGCGGGCAAAGTGGAACCCGAACCCCTGCATTTCAACATCAGCAAAGGCGATCTGGAGCAGATCGACAAGGAACCGTTCGGGGTTTACAAGGTCATGCCGCGGGAACGCATGCCGGAAGTGGAAGTGTCCCGGCGGTTGCAAAGCTTTAGGGAAGTGGAACTGGGCTTCGATGAGGCCCAGGCCAAAAGGGAGGCGGAGCGATGCCTGGTGTGCGGGTGCAGCGCCGCCTTTGACTGTCGCCTACGGGAACTCATGAACGAGTTCCAGGTGGATTGGCGGGAACAGCCCAGCAAGAAGATCCATTTTCAACGGGTGGCAGCCATCGACACCCATCCCGTCATCGCCCTGGATCCCAACAAGTGCATCCGCTGCGAACGCTGCTACGTGGCGTGCCGCACTTTCCAGTGCAGCAACGCCATTGATTTTAAGGACTGGCCCAAATTCAACGACCGATGCGTCTCCTGCGGCTTGTGTGTCGACCTGTGCCCCACCGGGGCTCTCATGGAACGGCGCCAAGGGCGGCCCGTGGAACGGCTGGATTGGGCGTCCGTGCCCACCCATTGCATTCAGTGCGGTTATGGGTGCGAAGTGGATCTGAAGGTCAAAGGGGAGCGCCTCGTGTGGATCGCCGATGGCCGAGACACGGCCCCGAACCGGGCATCCACCTGCCGAAAAGGGCGGTTCCGCGCTTACGACGACCATTGGCGCGGAAAACGCGTGACCAAACCGCTAGTGCGTGAAAACGGAGAACTCCGCGAGGCCTCCTGGGGGAAGGCTCTGGAAACAGCCCTGCAGGGACTGAAGGCAGCGGCGGAAAAACACGGGCCTCACGCCGTGGGCGCCTTGGGATCTCCGCGGTTCAGCTGCGAAGGGCTCTATCTGCTGCAGCGGTGGATGCGGACGCGGTTCCGGACCCCGTATGTGGACACCTTGGGCCGAAGAAGCGCCGAAGGAGCCCTGGGCTACGGACTCCTTCCCGATCAGGGGCGTTCCCTGGCGCCTCCCATGGCGGATCTGGCCCAGGCTCCGGCTGTGCTTCTTGTCGCCGACCGGATTGAGGACACCAACCCCGTGACGGTCACATCCATCCGCCGGGCGGTGCAGCAGGTTCGAGTGCCCTTGTGGGTATTGGGGCGGGTCCCCGAAAGCCTTCGAGGCGCCCCGGCGTTGGTAAGCGCCGTGGAAGCGGCCAAATGGCCGGATCTTTTGACGTGCCTGGCCGTGCAGTGCGCGGAAAAACTTGGGGACAAGGCTTTGAACGCCCTGAAAAAGGCCTTTGGGACCGATGCCATGGAAAGTCTCAAGGGGGTGTGCCTGGAACCTGCCGAAAAGAACGTTTTGGAAACCGTGACCAACGGCATCGCCGCCGTGGGTAGCGCCGCCGTTGTTTTGGATTTGGCTCCTCTTGAAAACCTGGCCGATTCGGCACTTCATCGAACCATGCAGGCGGCTCGGGCTCTGGTTTCCGCCATGAAATCCGCGGCCAAAAAAGACGGCGCGGGCCTCTTTTTCGCCCTTCCCTACGCCAACGCCGTGGGCGCCAGCCTGGTGGGGATGAGCCCGACCCGTCTTCCAGGATGGACGTCCTTTGACGACGGACCCGGGGTTGCCCGGATTCGGGAAATGTGGGACGGGGTGGAACTTCCGGCACCACCGGAAACCGGGGTTTTGGAAGCCGTTTCGGCGGGGCGAATCCGCGCGCTCTATCTTCAGGACAGCGCCCTGCTGGAAGAAGCGTCCAAGGAAGCCCTGGAATCGCTCGGCCGCCTCGAATTTCTCGTGCTCCAGGAAAACGTTCTCGGCCCCGCCGCATCATGGGCTCAGGTGGTGCTTCCCACGGCCGCTTTCGGCGAACAGAGCGGCATCATCGTCAATCAGGAAGGCCGTTTGCTGACCCTGGCCAAGGGATTGGCCCAGCAGGGCGAAAGCCTTCCCGATTGGGACGTGCTCTGCCGCCTCATGGCCGCCGACGGCGCGCCGTTCCCGCAAACCCTGGAAGCCGTCTACCAGGAATGGGCTGCCCTGTTCTTCGCAGGGGCCGTTGCGGCATGGGATCGCGCTGCGGCGGAAAAGAAACGCCTGACCGAAATCCTTCAATAGGGCGGATTGTCCGGCTGCCATCCGCCTCCCAGGGCTTTGTAAAGGCGTACCAGGGTCGCGGTCGCCGCCCCGCGGCTCTGGGCCAACTCATTTGGACACGAAAAGACGTGTTCCATTATGAATTGTTGAAAAATGAAAGAGGTCACGATAAGATTTAGCCGACACGCAAAAAGGCGAATGGCTCTATACGGAATATCTGAGACAACGATTCGGGCGATAATAGAAAGTATGGAAAAGAATGACTTCTCTTTAGAGGGAAAAAGAGAAGTGATCGATTATCAAATGTTAAGCCGCCATGGCTACCCGGTTAAGGTTATATTTACGCGTGAGGAAGATCGCTTTACTGTCATCACCGCATATCCTCTACGAAGAGGTAGAAATGAAAATAACGTATGATAAAGAAGTCGATGCAGCCTATATCAAGATGAGTGACGGACAGCCAACGGGTGTTATTGAAATTGCGGAAGGCGTCAATTTGGATATGACGGAAGACGGTCAAATCATTGGGATAGAAATCCTCGATGCCACGAAGAAATTTCCTTTGCAAACGCTGTTCTGCTGCGAGTACGAGCCACAGTCGATCGTAGGCGAAGCCTGATGGGGACGGCCGCTTTCACGTGATTGACTCAGAAGACTCAATCAACCAAACGGATTCCCGCCGTCCAAGTTGGATTCCTTTATCGAAGTCCACAATGGCATCGTGAGGGGTCATAGAGGAGCCTGACCCCGCCTCAGATCTGCCCAAGACTTTTCTATTCTTCCGGCAGCCGGGCGTGAACGGGGGGCAACGCGTTCGAGTGGGCTCACCATGTTGCCCAACACACCGCGCTTTTCTGGCCATTCCCATGGAGCTTCGCCACGCACAGTTCAGCCTCCAAGAAAGGACACGTTGGGGTTCGCTGCGCGCTCCCCAACCTCCGGGTGCGGCCCATCTGGGTCCAAGACGGCCCGCGTTTTC